>Ga0105104_10000040_pt1 | contig 86637 bp, 135 predicted proteins | sample PPLLaktember2015_3_FD_87034 | JGI IMG/M metagenome (GOLD analysis project Ga0105104, IMG submission 87034) | Freshwater sediment microbial communities from Prairie Pothole Lake near Jamestown, North Dakota, USA - PPLs Lake P7 Core (6) Depth... | ecosystem: Environmental > Aquatic > Freshwater... | reverse complement strand
TGACGTTCGAGGATGCGGTCGCGGAGGCTTCGCGGCGGGCCTGGGTGACCGGGCGTCGGTACCGGGTTCGGTGGGACCGGGCCAACGGGGCGTGGGATCTCGTGGAGACCGTGGAGCCGGTGGCAGGACGGGCCAGGTATCGGGAGCACTGGGAGTGATCTTGGTAGGATGGGGGTCTGGGTCTGGGAGCATGTGGGTAGGATTCGGTAATATCGTACATTGGCGTCACTGTCGGGCATTGGTGCGTGGGTCGTGGGACCGAACGGGTGCACGGGGCAACGTGGTGGTCGGGCTGAGTGCGCCGGTATAGCAATAGGACAGACGGGACTTTGCGCCGCTCACAGCCCAAATCGCCGCAAGATCATCCGAACCGAGCCACTCCAGCTGGAGAAACCGCCGATCATGCCGGCGAAGGACCTGGTTACCGAGGCGATCGCGTCCCCAATCGGGCAACAGGCGGTTGACAAGCTCGCTCGCGGCCTCTCGGACGCGGCGGACACGCTGATCAAGGGGGTTCGGACGGGTCCGGGTGCGTTGCGGCTGATTCAGGCGCTCATCGCGCCGCTGGATCCTGCCGCTCAGGTCCACTGCGAGGGTTGCCAGTGCCCCAATCGAGGCGGCGGAGAAGGCTCGTGACCACAGCGTGGTCCCAATCCCCCAGCTGGACTACCCGCGAGCCGCGTGAGAGCGCCAGCGTGGCGCTGAGTGCCACTAGCGGCGCTATTTCAACGCCACTGCGGGCGGCCGTACGAGCTGCGCGGCGGGCGGGCTCCTCCAGCGGGACGGGCGAGCGTCGGAAAAGGGCCTCTATTGCCGCGTTGTTCACGTTTGGGGCGAACCTTCCTGCGTGTGGCGGGCGGGCGGCAGCCGGTGGGGCCGGGAGCGGGCCGCTCACGCGCCGTACCGGGCGGCCAGAGTGACTGCCATGGCCGAGCCGAACCCCATCCGGCCGGTGAGCCACTGCCACACGGCGCCTTCGTGGTAGCCGCACCGGCGGAGGGTGGCCAGGGCCTCGGCACGGTCCCCGTTGCGCCACACGGTGGCGGCGGTGGTCTCTGCGAGGTGGTTCTTCATGACGGGCTCCTTCCGGGAGGGGCGACCGGCCGGCCGCGCATCTCTAGTCTAGCTGCTCTTGTCAACGGATGCCAACACGGGGAGTGTGGCGTGGGCCACAAAAAAGGCCGCCCCCGTGGGGCGGCCTGTCAACCGGGACTTAGAAGCGGTACCGCTCAGGCATTACGATCTGGTCGTCGTAACCCCACACGGGCTGCTCCCCGGCCATGCCGTCGAATCCCGGCCGGCCGTTCTTCACGTCGTCGTACTTGGCGGTGACCCGCACGGTCCGGGTCTCGTACCCGCCGAAGGTCTTGTACTTGATGATGTCCCCGACTGCGTAGCTCATGATGACTCCCCGTTGTGGTGGCCGCTCTTACTCTGTAACCATAGCACCGTATGTCAACGAGTGCCAACGGCAGGGGTGTGGCGTGGGCCACACCCCGTACCTGCTAGATAGTCCACTCGGGGGTCGTAAGCGCCGTGGCCGGGGTGTAACCCCAGGTCTTGGCGCACACCGGGCCGATACCGTTGGCAACCGAGAACGGGTCGGTCAGGGTCCGGAGGCAGCAGCAGCAGAAGCCAAAGTTCAGCCCCAGCTTGGCTACGGTGGCGATGTCAACCGGCGACTGTGCACCGATAGCCTGAAGGCCGCTCACGTAGCTCAGGGTCTGCCACTTGGGCTTGCCTTCGTACGAGCGCCACAACCGCCGCACGATCTTGCGGGGTGCACCGTATTTTTTCTTCTGCATGCTGACCAGGTACACCGCAACGCCTGTGTCACCGTAGCTGTAGTACGAACCGCTTACGGTGTAGTACCCCAGCGGCAGGGCCTCGAACTGCGCCCACTTGCTAACGGGGGCAGCGGGCTGCACCGTAACGGCGGGGAGGTCTGCACCGTAAGGCTTTACGGTGACGTGCGCGCCGCCGGACACACTGGCCGGGACGTAGGTTGACACAGGAGCAGGGGCAGGAGCAGGGGCAGGAGCTGCAGCCTGTGCACCGTAAGCCTTGGGCACGTAGGGAGCAGAGGCAAGGGCACTGATCCAGCGCGTGGCAGTCTGCTTGTCAGGCTTGACAGACAGGGCCTTGAGGAAGTCGTGCTCTCCCTGAACCTGCGAGGGGCAGACGCGAGATGCAAGCAGGGCATTGAGATAAGCTTCCTGCTTCTCTGTCATCTCGTCTAGTTGCTTGTGCTCTTGCATCTCTGAGCCTCTTTCTCTTGAGTGCTTGTCCTGCCTGATGTCCCTAGCCTAGCTGCAATCTCAACACATGTCAACGAAAAGGGCCTCGCCTTGGCCCTGATTTTTGTGAGCTGGGCCACAACCAAAACGAGAGCGCCGGAGGCGCTCTCGTTTTGGAATGGAAGGCGGCCTACCCCCCAGGTCGCCGGGCCACCATTCCCGTCTCACGACATTCCCGTGCCCATCGACCCCCGCAAATGCCTAAGCGCCGCTCTCGATACCCCCCTATAGGGCCGCGTCCGCGTCCAGCATCTCCAGCAGCGTACTGAGCCCGACCTTGCGGACCAGCTTCAGCAGCTGGGCCTCATCCGACCCCCGACCCGAGAGCTTGGCCCCCACCAGCATGTAGGAGTGGTTACGTCGCGCGTGCCCCTGGTTGACAGCCCGCGTGTTGTGGCCGAGGCGGGACAGGTTCACCAGCACGAACATGTCGGCCAGCTCCAGACCGGCGTCAACCATGTAGCGCAGGATGTCGAGGTGCACCAGGTGCAGCGAGCTGGAGTAGGTGAGGTCCTGGCACTTGACCAACAGCCGGCCCCCCGGGCGCAGCAGGCGGGCGCCTTCCTTGATTCCAAGGCGGTAGAGGTCCAGCACGTCGTTGATTGAGTCCAGAGAGCCGCCGAGCCGGTAGCCGGAGTAGGCGCCCTGACCGAGCGACCCGCCATGCGAGGCACGGTAGGGCGGATCGAACGCCACGACGTCTGCTGAGCGGGAAGCCAACCCGGTAGCACGACAGTCCCGGGCGAGCACGCCGTCTGCGAGCTGCGCGGCCGTAGGAGCGATGTCCATTCGGATGTCGGGCTGTTTGGGGTTACCCGACCAGAACGCGCCCTGCCCCCAGGTCATGTCAACCACGAAGTCCCCCGGGCGCACCCACAGGCGCATCACCTCGGAGACCAGGTCATGATTAGCGCCGACCACGGCGGACAGCACCAGCGGATCTCCATCTGCGCCACCAACCCCGGCGTTCGGCGCCCGCACAGGGGCGCCGAACGCTACAGGGTTGACGGGGTCGTACTTGCCGCTACTCATCAGGAGCGGTCGGCCTTGGCAGCAGCAGCTATAGCTTCAGCCTGATCAAGGTCAAGACCTTTGTGGATGACAAAGTTGCTGTCGTCCACGATCATGTACGGGCCGTACTGGTGGTACCAACGGCTGTCGGTGCGGATCTTCCTCAGTATCGCCTCGCCCTGCTTGGCCAGCTGCCTGCGTATGCGAACCTCGCGGCTCTTTTCTGTGGTCATGACTTGCCACCCGCCTTAGCCTTGAGCCCGCGACCCGCCAGGCGGTGCCCGACGTAGCCGGAGGCCAGCTCCTCTATTGCACGGATCCCCTTGAAGCAGTTGGAGAGGGCGGCGGACGAAAGAATATCGTCTTTGTCCTCCGGGCGTTCCTTAGCCGACATCAGGATCTCGGTCACGGCCAGGGTGATGTGGGTCATGACAGCCTGATTCATGCCCATCCGGACAAGGGGCAGCTTGTCGTCGTCGTCCCCGCAGATCTTGCCCTGCGCTTCCAGCTTGTTGACCATCCGATTCCACAGCCGCTGGTAGGACCGGGAGTCGGAGTTGACCAGAGCTACACCGTTGACATCATCGTAGGTGACTGCCCATTCTCCGACACCACGCGGGAGGATATCCACCTGAACCAGGCCACCGGTTGCGCGCTTCAGCTCAGCCTTGTTGTCGCCCTGGCTCTCGTTGTCCTTGCGGGTCCGGAGGATGCGCTCAGGGTCCACAACGGACTTAGGCTCAGCCGCCGGGGCCTTGCGCTTGCCATGGGGGATGACGTCGGCCGTCATCGACACAGCGGTGCTGCTGCTGGTCGGCTTCCAGCGGAAGCCCTCCGCCTTGAGGTACGGCAGGTAATCCAGACTCAGCGCGACGTGATCGATCTCGGGGGAAGACTCCCCGGCCGCCTTGCTGTAGAACTCCTTGATGGCCTGGCGGATCGGCTCAGGCATGTTCTCACGCCAGTAGCTGATCCAGTCAGTCATCGGCATGTGCTCGGAGGATCCACCAACGGAGTAGTTGAGGTAACGGCGCGTGTGCTCCACGAAAACCGTCGCGTCCTCATCCTGAAGCGGCTCCACGATGATGGCGCACCGCTTGCCCACATCCTTCAGCGGGATCCAGCGGGTCATCGCTTTCTCCGCCACGGACTTGGCAGTGTTGCCGGACCCGACCGCGCCGCGAGCCTCAAGGTTGAACACCTCAACGACTCCGGGCAGACCCTGCTTGTCCTCAAAGATCGTGGCCGTGATCGGGAGACCGACCATGTCGCCGCGCTGGCCGGAGTCGTGCTGGCCAGAGGCACTGCCGACCTCAGAGCCGGTTGACATGTACCAACGGATCTTGGCTCCCAACCGGATGTTCCCGCCGCGCGGGATGATCATCTCGCCGGACACGATCTCCCGGTCTGGATTCTTGCTGGATTTCCCGCCGGACTTCTCGATGGCCTCAGCCAGGGAAGCCAGGTTGTACCGCTCGTTGTAGAGATCAGAGGACGGAGACGTAGGCCAGCCAGCTACGTTGTACCGCTTGTTGTCGCCCGTCCCGATGGTGTAGGCAGCGTACGTTCCGACCGAGACTTTCAGGTTCGGGAACTGGTTCATGAAGCGGTTCGAGAAATACTGCTCGATGGCATACTTGCTGCTCTCCGCGTCGCGCGTCGGGTCGCCCTTGATGGTGTGCTCATCAGGCGAACCTCCGAGCATCAGAACGGCGGTCCCGTGCGGACGGGTACCTAGAGCGGACTTGGCCACCGACACCATGTCAAGGCCGTTGAGAGGAGTAGCAGGGTAGTCCTCCCACTCATCCAAGTTGATGGTGTCAACCATGTCGGGAGCCTCAGTGACGCTCTGGTTCAAGAGACGGACGCCGAACCGAGGTTCGTGCTTGTCAGTGCCCTCCTGGAAGAACAACCAGATCATGTTGGTCTCATCCGGAGTCAACTCGGACCGGGAGATCACGATCAGGCCGTACTTGTTCCACGGCAGCAGCGAGAGCTTAGCGCCGATACCGAAGTTGCCGAAGGTGCCGCCGATCTGCTGGCCGCTGTTGCCCCAGGAGTTGAAGAAGTTCACCAGCTCCTCGCCGGTCATGCCACGGCCGTCATCGACCACAACGCGGCGGTGGATACCCTGCTCCTTGGCGCCGACCCACTCCGTGGTGAACTTGATCTCCTTGGCGCCGGCCTGGTGGGAGTTGACCATCAACTCACGTGCCCACTGCAAGGGGGCCACCGTGAGGTACCGGAGCTGAACGTCCATGTAGTGGTTGCTGACACCCATGGGCTTACACATGTCGTATGAGAATTCCATTTACTGCTTCCCGTCTAGTCAGGAAATTTGTCCAGCTACTTGCCGGCACATGTTGAAGTATACACAGGGTGTCAACAACCCGCAACCCACACCTACGGCCAGAGGTGCAGCACATCCACGATGATCCGGGGCGGCGAGGTGGCCACGATCACCCGCATGGGCAGTCGCGCGCGTACCCCGACGCAGAACGTGGTGCGGCCCTCGAACGTCCCGCCGTACATGCCGTCCCGGAACGTGCGGAAGGTCAAGGACGGCCCGAACGCGGCGTGCGAACCAACCGGAATCGCGTAGTTGGTCGTGGCATGGCCGTTCAGGACGACGTTGAGCCGCTCCCCGCCCCCGACAAACCCGTTCATCGGCAGTCCACGGCCCTGAGTGAAGGCGGTCTCGTAGGCGACGCGGTAGCCGCGAACCACAGGACCCGAAAATGTGAAGGTGATCCTGTCCCAACACGTCCCGTGAGAAGCGACCACGGACACGAGCTGGGCCGACGACTCCCCCACCCCCGTCTTAGCGAGCGAGGACGACGGGAAGCCGGCGGCACCAGGGCAGACGACGCGCCCGCCCCCAGCGGCCGGCACAGCGAAAGCAAGAAGTAGGAGGATTACGGACGCGATAACCGCAAGTGAGCGTTTCATGCCGGCATTCTAAGCCCCCGCCCACCCGTTCTCCCGGCAACCCCGACAGCCCTCGACAGGATTCTTGGGCGTATGCAACACGCTCGGTTTCCCGTCCTGGTTGACAACGACCTGCCGGTTGACACCCACCCGTTCATCGAGATCGGCGTACGAGTTGCCGGCGCCGTAGACCCAAGCCCCGGCCCCGGACACCAGCGATTCTGCTTCCTCGCACAGCTGACGCAACGCGCGGAAGTTGTAGTTCCCCGAGGCGAACCGCCGGAGCAGCCCGTGTGCCCGGAGCAGCTCCTGCTGTGCCCGGAGCAACTCCTGCTGGAGCTTGACGTTCTCGGCCAGCAGCTCAGCGGCCGGCGGCACGTGTGTCATCCCGACCACGGCCCAACGGACGGCGCCCAACGCCAGCCGGCGGCCCGCATCCGGGCCACGGCCATACGCATGCCGTCCCGACTGAGGTCTGTCGCGTACACGCTCTTGTCTCCCGTGCCCGTGTCAACCACCTCGATAAAGTACGGCCGGCGGCCGGTCATCTTCCTGTGCACGGTTGCCACGAATGACCCGCGTTCGTAGCGCAGGTGCAGGGTTTCGTAGAGGTTGGTCATGCCACACCCTGTTCCCGGGCCAGCCTCTTGCACGCCAGACACAGATCGTGCGGGTAGCGCGCAAGCCAACTGTTGGCCTGCTCGTCTGAGGTCTGCTGAGGAACGTCCCCCACCCGGCGGATGCCGCAACGGGTTCGGTCCGGGAACACCAGGTGGTGGAACAGCCCGGTGCCGGACATCGCGTAGCTGTAGCCGTTAGTCATTGCTGGCCATCCCCATCTCGCGGATAACGATGATAGAGCAGTGTAGACAGATCATGTCGTCTTGCATCACCGGACAGTTGCACTCCCGCTCGCACGCGGGACAGTCGTAGAGATATCCCGGCTCGTGCGGGTAGTCGACGTGCACCAGCCCGCTCACGGCGCCGCCGCCTTGCAGGTGCGGCACAGATCCCAGGGGTGCTCGGCCAGCCAGTCCAGCGCCTGTTCATCCTGGATCGGGTGGCGCTCCGACACGACGGCGTCCGTCTCGTGCTTGATCTGCGAGACCTCCCACACCACGGCCGAGCCGCACAGGGTTGCCGCTGCTCCCTTGTCAACCAGGTGGAAAAGCCCGGTCGACGACATCGCGTAGTTCATGCTGCGCCCTTCTTTGCCAGGCACCGGGGGCAGTCTGCCACCGGGCCGGTTGCCGCCAACGAGAACATCGCGGCGCCGCACACCGCGATGTAGCGGCGGCCGAACCGCGTGCCCGTCTCGCGGGAGTAGATGTGGGTCCGGTTGCCGCTCACGGACCGGAGAAGTAGCTCGTTCACAGCGCGCCCATCCTGACCACGAAAGCGTTGTTCAGCTCGTCCAGCATGGCGGAGGCGACGTTGTACCTCACGCGGTCGGCCAGCGAAGTCTCTTCATCTTCTAGGTCGATGTTGGTCACGTACTGATCCAGCGCGTCCCGGAGGATCTCGTCCCGCTGCTCGTCGATCTCTGTCTTGGTCATAAACCTATAGTAGCAGTCTTGCCAACACGTGTCAACCACACAGCCGAGCGCGTGCTAGTCTCGCGGAATGACCAAGACGGAGTTCATCGCGCTACTCAACGAGTTCAGCGTGAAGGCGGCAAGCGCGGCTGTCATCGTGTCGGCTGGCCACAAGACAGTGATCACGAACGACGAGTTGATCAGGTGCTGGCAGGAGATCACAGACGCGGTTGACACGCACTGGCGGGACTAGGCGCGGAAGTCGAAAGCCACCCACTTCAGGCCGCGATCTTCGCCCTCCACGGTTCGGACCTCCAGCGGGGCAGCCGAGCGGAGCCCGATGCCAAGATCTACCTGAGCTTCGAAGTCCCCGGCGAGCACCCAGTCCTGAAGAAGATCAAACCCGAACAGCGGCCGGCCGGGAGCGCTGGTGATGGAAGGCGCTCCCTCATCCGTGTGGGCCAGGGACTCCACGAACTGCACGCGGAGGAACTGCTGGCCCTCGATCGGGACCGGCTCGCCCGTGCCCGGCCCGACGATGCCGTTGGCCGGCACGTACTCCCAGTTGTAGGTCGGGATGCGCGTGTCAAACCAGAAGCGCACCCGCTCAAACCCGCGTTTGTTCTCTGCGGAGATCTCCCGGAGCCGGGGGAACACCTCCTGCGCGGGGTGGCGGACCTCGACGATTGAGTTTGGCAGGTGCCAGTTGACAGTGACCTTGCCCCCGACCGGCGAGCACGACGTAGCCGCCATGCCGGAGCCGAGAGCTGAGGCGACGGGGAGCAGGATTCCGGCACGAAGTACAGAACGTCTATTCATGGCCCACAGCGTACAGGCGATATGCTGGAGTGATGGAGACCAGCGCCAATCTGCCAGACCGCCCGACGAACTTCTCCGAGGCGGTCGCGCTCGTGCGCGAAACCTGGCTCGGCCTGGCCAGCGCCGCGAGCCTGTCGGTTGACACGCTCACAGACGTGATGCAGAACGGCCGCAATGACCTGGCCCGGGTGAATGCCGCTACGGCCGTCCTGGACCGCGTGGGCCTGCCCGCGCGGGTGGACGTGGCGGTTCGCCTAGCGGCACCGGTTGACAACGCCGACGACAGCGGCCCACAGAACGACGGAGCTATCGCGGCCCTGCGGGACCGGTTGACACAGATCGCAGCTCGGCCGCACGAGCCGGCGGCGCCGCAGCCGGCGGATACCGATATTGTGGATGGGGAGATCGTCCCTGATTAGGAGGGGGTGATTTACATGTGGATCCTCGGCGTGATCTTGGTCGTCCTGGTAGTTCTTCTGCTCATCGGGGTTCTGTAAATGCAAAAAGGCCGCGCCGCCCCTCCCGGGACGGCGCCGCCAGTTTGTCTGCTCAGCCGGCCATGGCGTGGGCCTTGTCTACGTACTCCTGATAGGTCTTCGAGAGGACGACGGCCTCGGCCGCCCCCAGGCTCGGCAGCGGCTCGCCACCACCCACGGCCTCGCCGTACATGTCAACCAGCTTCCAGCCGCCCCGCTCTGGGCTGGCAACGGCGATGACCTTGCCGTACTTGTAGAAAGCGACGTTGTTGGCGCTGATGGGCTTGACGTTCATGGCTCCTCCAAGGGGCCTCGGTGGCGGGGCCATTCCCCGCGCTACATGATTCCTATCGGTACCCGGGGGAACCACCTGAGGATTCCCCCGGAAAGTTTTTCTAGTGGCCGAGCCGCCGGCCGTACTTCCGACTCTGCGCCGCGAACTTCTGGCCCTCCGGGGTGAACATCCACCGGCCGGCCCGGTCCGACCAGCGCAGGTGGCCCCTGTTGGCCAACACCCGCGCGGCAGCTGCCAGCTGCATTGGGATCGGCTGCTTGGCAGCCACGAACCGCTGAACCTCGAAGATCTTGGCGATCTCGCTCTTGTACTTCGCGGCCTCGGCCTCAAGCGCGGCAGTGGTGTTCATGGCGGCCTCCTGGGGCCTCGGGGGCGGGGGCTTTTCCCCCGCTCACATGATTCCTATCGTCCGGTCCGGGAAGGGCCTTAGCCCTTCCCGTGTGGCCTGCGTCACCAGCTCAGAGTGACCAGCCCGGCGGCGTCATCGGTGGTGATCAGACCGGAGACCATGCCCGCGTTGCCAGCGGCGTGATCGAGCAGCTCGGCCAGGATGTAGGTGTCTGGGCCGACGTTGCCCCGGACGTGCACGGAGCGCGGGCTGCTGGCCCAGATCGCTGCACTGTTCACGAAGTTGACCAGCCGCTCCTGAAGACCCTCGGTCACGAAGTCGGTCTGGGAGAAGGCTTCCGCCCGGTTGGCCTTGACGGTGGCGAACTCCCGGATGATCGCGGCGGTGGTGGTCATGATGGCTCCTCTTGGTGGTGACTCTCGCTTACCTCTGAACTGTAGCAGCCCGTGTCAACGGATGCCAACCACTAGACAGTGGCGTGGCTCACATTGCCGTTGACCAGGCGACTAGTGCAGATCCGGCAGATCTTGTCGACGCGGCGGTAGACGTCCGGCTCCCGGCCGAGCGTGCCGCACAGGGCTGGCTGCCAGCCGGAAGCTTCCATGTCAACCGGGATGTGGAGGATGTGGCCGTTCGAACGTGGCCGGAGGTACGGCAGGGTGGGCGTAGGGGCGGTCATCTGGGGGGCTCCTCAGAAGGTCGGGACGTGCAGGATGCTGGCCTGGCAGTTGCACGAGCCATCGTGGAACTTCAGCTCCAGCGGGTTGATGTCAACCGCTCGGTAGGACTCGAAAGCACAGCGGGCTCCACGAGCGGCCGGGGTGCACAGCATCGACCCGGCGGCCAGGTAGACCTCCCGGCCGCGCTCGTACGTGAGCGCGGCCCCACAGTGGCGGCAGGTCACTGGCCCTCTTCCTCGGCGTTGAGAGCATCCCGGAGCAGCTCACCCAACTTGGCCAGCTCCGCGCGCCGAGCCTTGGTGGGCTGCTTGCCGTAAGTGATCTCTATCGCGGCCAGGATGTCCTTGCTGGTCAAGGTGGTGTGCTCCTTGTAGTCGGCCAGGGTGGAAATTACCCGAACGTCCACGATCATCGGGCCTTCCGGGGTGTTCTTGACCAGGGTCTCCCGAGCGTTGGGGTTGCCACTGGCGTAGTTGGCGATCCACGCGGGGACGGTGCATTCCTTGCCCTCCAGCTGGACCTTGACGCTCGGGTAGGCGGTGACCTGGATCTGCATAGCGGTTCCTCTCGGGAGGGGTGGAGGGGGAGCCTGGCGGCTCCCCCGTGGGGGCTCAGACCTTGGAGCACCAGCAGACGGACCAGGACATGGTCTTCCCTACGTACTCCGGGAACTCATCGTGAGACAGGATCTCGACGTGCAGCTGGCTGCCCTCAGCCTTGACCACCTTGCCGGTGGCGAAGAAGATCTTGCCGCCGAATGGGTAGCTGTACTTGACCAGCGAGCCGGCCGGAACCGCAGCTGCAGCCGCGTCCTGCGCCGCGTAGTTGGCCTTGCTGGAGATGATGGTCTTGCTGGCCATGATGGGCCTCCTTTGTTTGGGGGAGCGGGGCTTTTCCCTCGCTCACAACTGACCTATCGGCTCCGCAGCGGAGCGTCTGAGGAATTCTTGGGGCGGCTTTCGCCGCCCCCGTGGGGGTCACGCCCCCAGCTTGGCCTTCAGAGCCAGCAGCGCAGCCTGGCCGAGCACGTGCTCGCACGCCGCCAGGGTCGGCAGCAGCTCGCCGCCACCGGCCGGCTCGTCCTGCCCGGCGAAGTAGAGCTTGAAGCCCTCTGGGTAGCACGCGATGTGCCCCACGTTGAGGTCTCCGACGTTGACCAGGATGAGCTGGCCCACGGTCTTGTAGGTGTAGTGGAGGTTGGTGGTGGGGAGGGTGTTGATGGCGGTCATGATGACCACCTCCTTAAGGGAGAAGGGGAGGAGCGGTGTTTCCCGCTCACATGACAAACACTAGCTCGTCTGTCAACGGGTGTCAACAAACGGGCCTTCTTTGTGACCCAGACCACGTGTTACGCTCCAGCAACCCGGACGAAAGGGCAGACAATGAGAAAAATTCTCTCGCTTTTCGTGGTGGCTAGCCTCGCGCTGACCATGGCCGCTTGCACGAAAGCGAATCCGACTCCGACCCCCACCGTTGCTGTAACCCCCACACGAGTGGCTCCTCCAGCGACGCTGGCCGAGGGAGTGTTCCACGACAAGATGCGGCAGCTGTGGTTCGAGCACGTCGCGTACACGCGACTGGCCATTGTGGAGTTCATCGCTGAGCCTCAGCCGAACGAGCGGTTCAACGCTACGGCGTCTCGGCTCCTGCGCAACCAGGAGGACATCGGCGGTTCGATCAACCCCTACTACGGGGAGACGAACGGAGCCCGGTTGACAGGGCTCCTGAAGGCGCACATCGCGGGAGCGGTAGCTGTGCTGACAGCAGCCAAGGCCAACAACCAGGGAGCGCTCTCGGCAGCCGTTACCGCGTGGCGGATCAACGGAAACCAGATCGCGGACTTCCTGAGCAACGCGGACCCGGTGCACTGGCCACAACAGGCCATGCGGGACGCGATGCAGATCCACCTCAGCCAGCTGATTTCTGAGATCACGTTCGAGCTGCAGAAGCGGTTCGGGGACAGCCTCACGGCTTACGACGCTTCGCAGAATCACATCGCTCACCTGGCAGACACCCTGAGCAATGGCATCATCCTGAAGTTCCGGGACAAGTTCTAGGCAACACAGAAGGGCCGGACACCCCACCCGGGTGTCCGGCCCTTTGCTTGTTGCTTATCCGCAGGTGTTGGTCACGACTCCAGCGGTGTACGTGATCTTGGGGTCTAGCGTGTCGGCGTGAAGCAGGCCGGCAGCCTCAAGGCTGTTGATGGGGGCAGCGCCAAAGACGGCAGCGGCGTAGGTGCCCTTCTGCGCATAGTAAGCCTCGGAGGCAACCTCAATGGTCTTAGCCTCGGCCTTGCAGGCTGCGACCTCGCCCTTGTTGTTGATGCCGGAGACGGCGAAGACGACGACGCCGGCCAGCACGCCGAGGATGACGATCACGATCAGCAGCTCGATCAGGGTGAAGCCGTCTTCCTTCTTGCGAAGGTCGGCGTAGCGCTTCATGAGACGGGTACGCATGAATACTCCAGTGGTGTGAGGCGGTCAAGCACCGCGTGTAGGACCAACCTAGCCGGTAGTACGCAGGATGTCAACACTTGCAAACTAGATACCTGGCAAGCTACAGTGATGGGAGCAGGAGGTGGCATGGATCCTCCCAGCGTGGTGAAGTTGAGCAAACACCAAAGAAGCCCCCGGGGAAGTAATACCCGGGGGCTTCTTGCTGTGTGCCTATCGTTGCGTGGCCCAGCTGACAACCTTGCTGGCGTACTGGGGCGGGTCAATCGGAACCGGCGGCTCATCCTCGGTCTGCTTGGCCATGTAGAAGTACACCTTGGCCCGCAGCCGAACGGTGTTGTCATCCGTGCTACGGACCTCCAGCCACACCATGCCGGAGTTGCTGGTGCCCTCAGCGTCCGGAGTCTCCACCAGCGGCGTGACCGAGCTGGCGTTGCCAACCCCGTCTACACGGAACCGGTAGGACGTGATGCCAGAGCGGAAGAACGGAAGCACGTCCTTCTTAAGGTGAAGGTCAATCACAGATGTTGGCAGGTACGTGGTTCCCTGGACGTACAGCCGGAAGTCGGCGTTAGCGTCTGTCTTGATGGCCAGAGTATCTGGCGCAGCGGCCCTGCCATAGAACACGATCGGCGGCTTGTTCTTCTCGTAGTCGCCGCACAGCTCCATGGAGGGAGTGACCTTGGTCGGCGTAGGCACCATTGACAGCTGCGCGGATGGGCCGAACGTGATCGTCACTCCGAGGTCGGCAGCCGGCGGGGTCCACGTATCTTCCTGGCCCTCCAGCGGGATGGGAGCGGGGCAGTATCCCTGCTTCTCGGGGTCCACAGTGTCCGGCGGCGCGCCGCTGCCTCCACCAATCACCTTGCCAGACTTGATCTCCCACACCGCGTTGAACTGGTAATCACCTGGTTTGAGCCAGATCACCACATCCTTGCAGTCGTCGTGGTTTGAGGTCAGCTTGTTCAGCACGATCATGTCGGCAGCGTCGAGAATGCCGGGCGTCACCACGTAGGGGGTCTTCTTGGTCTTGGTGCATGGCTGCACAGTGGCATCCCCGGTCACGGCCGGAACGGAATAGTTCGGATCCTTGCCCAGCCGGTTGACAGCCGTCATGATCTTGCAGTCCTGCTTAGAAGACGTGAGCCTGGCCGTGTCGTTCAGCAGCAGGCAGTCACCCCGCGCGGTCACCGGGCCGAGAGAATCCAGCCAGCCGTGATCAACCACGAAGTCAGAGTGCGAGAACAGCCCACCCTTGACCTTGATCGACTGTGTAGCTGGGTTGCCCTGAATGTTGAAGTAGAGGCCCTGTCCGGCCGGAGCCATTGCGAGCAGCGCGGTTGCCTGCCGGTTGACAGAGTTGATGTCCCCCACGGTGGAGTTGCCCTCATCGGCCACACACTGGACCGCGTAGCCAGCCTGGACGTTCAGCGCGGGGCAGTCGCCTCCAAGGTAGTGGTCATTCTCCAGCTGCTTGATCGCGATCTTGGCAGCGCCATCAGCGCCGTAGTCCTTGCCGGCTCGGTCCCTCAGAGCTGTGGTGTTGCGCAGGTTCGCGTCTGTGAGGGTAAGCACAGCGCCCATCACCACGGCCACGACCACGATGAAGATCAGCGCCATAATGAGAGAAGCGCCACTATCGTCAGCCAGCCGGCGCCTCATGCCTTTTCCCACTCCCGGGTCACCGTCCTCTGGATCACGTCCAACATGATGTTGTTCCGGCCGGCAGCGATCAGCGCAGCCTGCCTGGTCTCGTGCGCACGTACCCGCATTGCAGCGAGGATGGTGGGAGCCATGCCTTCCTGGTTGACAGCCTCCTCCCAGACAGCCTCAGCCTGCCGGGCGAGGTGCTCCAGTTGACACGCGATGTCTTCCTGCGAGAGGCGATTCCACAGGTGGACGGGGTCTTGCATCATATCGATGTCCTCGGTTTGGCAGTCGCCTGGTCGGGCGCGTGCAAGATGATCAGTTCGGTGTTCCACTCGTACGAGCACCCGCAGTAGTGATTGCCCGTGTGGCCGGTTGCTCCGGCCGAGCACTGGTGATGGATCTGGACCCCGTAGAACGGCGCAGGTAGTTCGGACTTGCAGTCGTTCTTCATGCGCGGGACTCCAGCCCCTGAGCGACCTCAGCTGCTATCTGAAATGCCTGATAGCGCGCGTGCAGCGCGATGATGTAGGACGGCGCCGCGCCCTCCTGGCTGGCCCGGTGCCATGTCTCGTGGGCCTGGTTGGCCAGCGCGACCATGGTTGACACGATCTCGGACTGGGGCTTCTCGATGAAAACGTGAGCGAGGTTCTGCATGATCGACTCCTTGTGGTGGTGATAGCTAGACTATATCTCGGATGTCAACGGGGGGCTACCAGACCTCACGGTCATTCTCGGCGTAGGCCAGCCGGTACTCCGCCTCTTCGATCCAGCGCTCCTGCCGAGCCTCGGCGTCGGCCTCTTCCTGCGCCTGAACCTCGGCCCAGTGGGCGGCCATGTCAGCGCAGTAGCGGACGTCGGCAACGTACTGGTGACGGCCCTTGCAGTGTGCGCAGCGGATCATTTTCGGCTCCTCAGTAGTGGGTACATCCCTACTGTAGCTCGTGGGTCAACGCCTGTCAACACAGGGGGTGTGACGTACACTATAGGGGTGATCTGAGAGGGGGTGAAGATCAATGTGTAACGACGCTACGCATGCACACAGCGACTATGAGAACGGGGACACCCCGGAGCCGGCGCCCACGGCGGGTGCCATCGCTCAGCTCATGGAGCTGAAGAAAGCGGCGGAGGCTAAGTTCGAGGCTGCCAAGGAGGCGTATGCCGAGGACAAGACCGACGCCAAGAACACGGCCAAGAAGGTTGCCAAAGCGAGGTTCGACGCGCTGAAAGAGGCGTACGAGCTTTTCGTGACGGAGGTTAAGGAAGAGATTCCTCAGCCGCAGCAGCCGGAGCAGCCGCAGCCGACCGAGCCGATGCCGGTTCAGCCGACTGAGCCGACCTACCCGTAAGTGCACGAAGAAACCCCCCGGGTGTGCCGGGGGGTTTCCTGTGTCAACCGCTCAGTGCCTGCGCAGGATTCTCTTTTCGGACGGGCTGAACGACGGTTTGTTGTCTCGGACCATCCAGTACATGGTCCGGGAGGAGTCTGCGTTGTGGGTGTAGATCCCCATCGCGTGCCCCAGCTCGTGGATCACGGTGTCGTAACGTATCCACCAGGAGCGGCCACGCTCGCGAGGCTGGAGCTGGATGACGGTGCTCCAGTCGGTTTCTCCGTTGGGGAGCTGGACGTAGGGTCCTATGAAGTTGGCCATGCCGGCATAGAGCGGGGGCAGCTTCCAGTCTTCCTTGATCGTGATGCACTTGTACTTGCCGCTGGCCGGGCACTTCCCGTACTTGAACTGAGTTCCTGTGTACTGGTCCACGAACTTGAGAGCGCGGTGGATCGGCCAGTATTTGGTGACCGTGTTCTTGTTTTGCACGTACACCCAGACGACACGGGGCTTGGCAGCTGCCGCCGCTGGCGCGCTGTCAACCACCAGTCCGGCGCCGACGATCAGGGGCAGGGTCATGAGAAGGTTTCGTAGTTTCATAGGTAGAACACTAGCAACCTATGTCAACGAGTGGCAACGGTTTGTGTATTTGGTCACCGGAACAACTGGAACGGCAGGCGCTCAAGAGCAGAGGAGATCACAACCACGAGCACGAAGATCAGGTAAACCCACAGCCAGAGCCAGGGGGAGCGCATCAGATGTAGCCGGCGCCGGACTCGCGCTGGTCGCGCGACCACTGGATGTTGCCGTAGTACCCCAGCGAGTGGAGACCCTCGGCGAAGCGCTTCAGGTCAGCGGTTGACATGGGAGGGATGGCATCGGGGAGAGCATCGTTGTAGTCCTCCATGATGATCCGCCAACGCCCACCGGGACCGCCAAGCTCGATCACAGCGATCTCTTCGAACGGCTCCGTGGTGTAGACCCACTTCCCTTCGGTGGGGGAACTCCAGTCTTCCCAGTAGCCACCAACGGCGGTCGGGGTGTCCTCACTCATACCAGGTCCCTGTCCATCACCACGACGCGCTCCCAGCCGATCGCGGCGTAAGCTCCCTGCGAGTAGTCAGCGAAGTCCGTGGTTGACATGTCGGGGTCCACCGGAAGATAGATCATCACGTCCGGGTCGCATCCGTGCTGCAGGCAATCCTGGTCCGCGTAGATCGCATCTTTGTAGCCCTGCTGAAAAGGATCAGAGATCATGGTGTGTCCCCGAATGTGATCGAGCGTACGACGTCGCGCGGCACGCGCTGCTCCTCATGCCCGTCCGGGGTCCAGTAGACCAGCTCATAGCCGCCGGCAGGGGTTTCCTGGACTCCGAGCGAGTGGATCAGGATGGCCAGCTTCGAGCCGTCGATGAAGTGCATCATGGCCAACTGGCGAGTGAATCCGGTGGTCACCAGGGCGACCTGAAGGGTGTTGTGGTATCTCCCCTGGTTGTCACACAACGTCAGCCCGTTGTCTGAGATCCAAGCGACCTTGACGATTTCCCAGTCTCTCGGGCCGCGCACCTGGATCCTGTCACCCACGCGGATGTTGGTGTGGAGTATGACCATCTGAGGAGTATAAGGGTCTGTCAACCAGAACTCCACAAAAAGAGCCGGGCCTAAGCCCGGCTCCCGTGCGCACAGGATCCACTAGAAGACGAAGACACCCAGAAGGATGCCAGCGACAAGGCCAATGACCAGCCCGATGAAGACGCCGCCCCAGTCGTAACTCATGATGTTTCCCTCCCTCCCACAGCGTAGGAGCACCCTCAAGTGTAGCCGCTCTGGGCACGCAAAAGAGCCGGGCTCATGCCCGGCTCCACGATCCACAGCGCGCGCTATCGGGACTTAGAACACAAATACCCCGAGGAGCACCCCGGCAATCAGACCGAGGATGGCGCCGATCAGCAGGTTGCCCCAGTTGACACCACTCACGTCAACATCAACTTCAGGACCGTCGTACTTCGGCATCTCTTTTCCCCTCCCTCCGTATGAGGATGTCTCTATCTTACTACCAGACCCACAGGTCACAGTCGTTTCCGGTCGTGACCGGCAAGGTCTCGGTGACGATGCGACGCTCTCCAGCTGCTACGTCTACGACGTGCACGGCACGGGAGCTGAGCACTTCCTTCCGCGCGGAGGAGATCTCCAACAGGATCGCGTAGCTGCGCGGGGCATCTCCCGCGTTCTCCAAGACCATCCGGAAGGTACCGGTTGACAGGGTGCACTCCCACTCCACATCCCCGGCGGTCGGGTTCGCGGACTGGTTGACAGTCATGGGCACACTCAGGATGAGCATGGCGGCGAGGAATCCGACCAGCCCGCCGAGCATCGCGGCAGCCCACCGGGGCACGGGACGGTGCCTGGTTGACAGAGAATGTCTAGCCACGTCAGATCCTCACATGAGAGCCCAGAGGAGTGCCAGGAGAGCCAGCACGATGGTCAGAGCGACCGACACCGTAGCCACTGCTTGGCCGCTCGACGGCGCACGCCGAGCCGGGTAGTTAGAGTAGTAGGAGGAGACAACGGGGAGTTCGAGAGTGTCCTCATCAAGTGCCACTTTTGTCTGTGCCAGCCTTCCATGATCCATACCGCCAGCCAGATCCCCGCGCAGGCGCCGAGCGTGATGGCGGCCCACTTCAGGAGGTCCGGCGGGGGTGTTTCCATGGAGAGATTCTCTCACCGGTACCACTGTTACCGCGAGGCCCGCCGCTATCAATCTTGTCAACGAAGTAGATCGCGTGCTCTAGCTGGTGGAGCAGGCCACCTGCTGCTGCTTGGGCTGTCTGCCAGTCGGCTCGATCGAGGTAACAAACAAGCTCACTCATCCATCCGTGGAGAGCCTCGGCAACGTCCGGAGGGATGGAGTCCTTGGCACGCTGTGAGCTGCGCGCTACCCGGTTCCACAGCATGTTCACCGTGAGCATCATGACGCTGAACTGTTCCGAGGCTCCCTGGCCGGGGAGCAAGTGGATCTCTTTGTACTCGATCACTTATCGCCCTTCATCAACTTCATCGCTGCAAGACCGACCTCCCTGGCCTGGTCCCATTCCTTGCCGGCCACCCGGTAGCTCAACTCCAGCAGCAGCTGCTTGGCCTCATGCGGGATGCGTGCTCGGCTGTTGCCGTAGCCCTTACCCAGAGAAGCCAGGTTCATCATCAAGATGGCCAGGTCCGCCGGGCGGTCATCCTTCCACAAGGGGATCTTAGTCCCGTCATCGCAGCTGACCAGACGTGCCTGCGTGGCCAGCGACGCTTGCTGGTGGATGCTCACTGCCTCATGCTGATCGACCTGGGCCAGCCGGCGCCAGAAGATCCCATCGTGGCTGGTCTCATACCACCACGCACTCGCGGTTTTCGTCATCACGGGGGAAGTGTACGACCCCACTCAACCTGTGTCAACTACTCGGCAGACAACGGGATGTTGTCGTAGACGTACCGCAGGGCGTCCTTCTGATGGCCGTGCAGCAGCCGGAGCACCTCGGATATCGCAGCGGCCCGGATGTCGTTGGAGCACCCCTTCAGCACCTGCTCGGCGACGGAGCGGTAGCCCTGCTTCCGGCTCGGGCTGAGCGTCTCCCACAGCGGAGCGTGGATGCTCACCGGGCTGGCCTGGTAGAGCGCCTTGGCAGCGTTGTCAACCGCTAGCCGCCAGTGCTCTTGCGGCTCCAGCACGCGGTGGCCTGGGAGCTTCTCCCAAGCGTCGGACTGCCGGCGGCACCAGTGGCACCACTTGTCAGCCTCCTCGGCGTCCGGGTGGAGCAGCAGACCCTCAGCTGGAGCGAAGAAGAAGGAGCGGTTGCACTCCAGATGCTTCCACCAACCAAGCTCGGTTCCTCCGAACTGCACGGGTGACATCATCCCCATATCCCTCATAGAAATCTTCCCTCGGTCAGGGAGATATAGAACTCGGCCGCTAGATCTTTGTCCCTCTTGATAAGCCACACCATCACGTCGCGGTAGACATCACCAGGGTGGAAGACGTACCCGTCTACCCACTGCCACCGGAGGTTCGTCTTGTGGCACCTACGGCACCGGTTCGGGAACCACTCTTCGGGCCAGTAGAACTCCTGGTGTCCGCAGGAGTGCTGATACCAGCCTTCCTTATTGAGGATGATCATCACACTCCCTTCAGCCAGTAGCATATATCTCCAATGGTGAATGAACAGTCCTCAACTTCAGGAAGCGGCTGCTTCCCCCGACGTAACTGGATATAGGTGATCGCGTCGCGGAGCTTCATGAGGTTGCTTCTCTGTGTCGGCGCCACGCTGGGCTTGGTGCTGGCGTAGGCCATATATTCAAACTCTTCTTTGAGAAACTTCAGCGCGTCGTCGTAGTGCCAGAACACGAAGGGTTCACTGGTCGGTTCTTCTCCGAGCCGGCACCAGTTGACCTCTATGCTCTGGCTGTCCCCCACAGCTTCAAGCGTAAGCCTAGACAGAGTTCAGCCACCAGATAATCGCCCACAGCACGACACCCCAGAAGGCCAAGATCACTCCAGCGACCAGGCAACCGGTCCCCGGATTCCAGTTGTCCGGGAACAGGATTCCGTCATCATCGTCACTCATACGAGTTGGTCTCCCTCTTCTGTCCGCGCTTGCGGGAACGGTGCTTGGTCAGGTGGACGTCTCGGATCTTCAACTCGTACATGGCCTGAGCGATGTAGTCTCCGGCAGTTGCCAGGGTGATGTTGTTGCGCGACATAGCCCTGTCAACCACTCGCTGGATCGCGTCGTCCGGGCAGCCATACAGGATGGCCAGGATGGTCATCCTCCGGTGCATGTCGTAGGTCTCCACTCACAACACTTTCATGTGCTCGATGTTGAGGCAGTGCATCAGCTTGCCGTGCAGGCAGCTGCTCCGGCTGGGGCAACCAGCTTCCACGCCGCAGCAGCAAGTGGGGATCAGCTGTTCAGAGGATTTAAGGGGGTACCCTCCGACAATCTCAAAGACCAGACGGTCGATGCGCTCGCGGCGGCGGGGTCCAACCCACATGATCAGTGGCCCCCGGTGCACCAGGCAGTCCCCGAACCTATCGGCCGTCAGCACGTAGGTAGCGATGCGGTCTTCAATGGACGGTTGGTGTTTCCGCTTCAGCTCCATACGTCTCACGCTCTCTACGTCGTCGGCAGATCCGGCAGCGCCGCTCACCGTTGGGTAGCACATAGATGTTCTCGTTGGGAAGTGGCAGCTGCAGGTTGTGTCCCCGCGCGCAGTAGCCCTTAGTTCCGTGCGGACGCTTCTCCTCCCATACCGGCTCCAGCCGGCGGTCGGTGCCCTTCCGCCGGGCTCGGGTGCAAGCCAGGCAGATCCGGGAACGTCTGCCACCACTCTTATAGAAGATGTATGTGTTGGCCGGGGTGAACGGGTGGCCGTATCCGCAGTGGTCTGCCGGCTGGCTGGGGTTGAACAACTTGAAGTGCTGGGCCTTGACGCAGCCCCACCGGCCGCACGTCCTGGTGAGCTTGAAGTCATCCGGCAGCGTCTCCAGATTGTTGATCAACATGTAGATGAGCCGGTGCACGCGGTGGCCCTTGCCGTCATGGTGGATCCGGGCATACCCCCGGATATCTATCGAGCCTTCCCAGACCAGGCAATCCCCGGCCGGTCGGGTCCGGTGGGTGAGCCAGCTCCTAACGGCGTAGGCGAGCCTCGTGGTCATCTCCAACACACGGGGAGGCTAAACGGGAAGTCGCGCGTGTGTCAACGGGAGGAGGGAGACCAGAGCGGCCGTAACCGGTACGATCAGAGCATGCCCGACCAGACACCTCTGCACCAGATCACTTATCCTCTCGGGACCGACCGAGCGGACATCCGTGTGCTGGAGACTATGGCCCGGGATGTGGACCGTGAGCTGGGCCAGTTGCACGACCTCAACGACGCGACACAAGGCCAGTTGATCACCCCCACGGAAGGCACCTGGACCCCCACATTCGGCGGCGGTTGGATCATCGGCAACGCCACGGTGAAGGCGCAGTACAACACCTTCTCTAGCCTAGTGGTATGTCGGTTCACTGTTACTGGAGTCGCTAGCCCAACCACGTCGTGGGGGACCAGCTTTCCGTCCTTTACCTTGCCGTTCCCTGTCGCGTCTGCAGGTTCTTCTCTAGCGAGATTCTCAGCGAGCGGACAGCGCTGGGTGATCGGCCTGCTGTTCGCGGCGGGTGCTAGCCAGGTGACCTTGTATGGCGGCGGAGTGGGCGGAGGCAGCAGCGCAGGTGTTATCCAGCAACCCGTGTATCAGACCGTAGGAACACCTGCGTGGGCCTCCGGAAATCTCGTGTACGGGCAATTTTATTACAGGAGAGCCTGATGGCTGGGCAAACGCCTAACTACGACATCCGTTATCCGGAAATGCTGGACCCGGCCGACATTGTTGCTGTGCAGCACATCGCTGAAGACTCGGAGGAAGAACTGGGGATTCTTCTAGATGAGGTAGCGGCAGACTCAGCCGGCAAGATCACCTGGTCTCAAGCAACCTGGGCTCCGACCGTTACCAACATGGCGCTAGGGAATGGGTCTATCACTGGCAGCGCATTCCGTCTCGGGCAGCTGGTGTGGGTAGATTTCGAGATACTCCCGCACCCCACCAATCCTCCCACTACAGCGTGGCTCGCCAACCAGTTCCCCAACATCATCATGCCCCCATCTCTGCCAATCTCATTGACAGTGAATCCCGGCGGACACAACTTGGTGACAGCCAAGATTCCCACCTATCCATATGTCGTGAACATGGCAGTAGAGATCTCCCCCACGACTAATGCCTTAGCTCTCGTGGCTATCGAGGGTGCCATGCGGCTTTATAACCACCCCTCGGTGAGCCTTGGGGGCACATCGGTCTGGGCCAACGATAGCTACGTAAAGGGAAGCGTGTTGTATATCACCAGCGCAGCGGGCGGTGCATGATGCCAGATGAAACTACGCGGTTCGCCATACCGTATCCAGTGGCGTCGGACCCGGCCTACATGTTCCCTATCATCCAAGACACCGCGCAGGAGATAGACAGCGTGCTGTCCCTGATTCAGGGCACGATCGAGGGGCTGGGAGGAAAGGCTGCGTGGAGAACTGTCCTCTGGTCACCTGTCCTCACGGGGGTGACGCTAGGCAACGGCGTGCAGACCTACTCCGCATTCACCACGGGGGACTTGATCTTTTGCAGCTACCAGCTAGCTGCTGCTGCTGCTGCTCCTACTACAGCGTTCGCCGGATCGGTGCCCCTGCTGTTGAGCCTGCCGGCTCTCCCAGTTGCCCCAGCGGCTGCCTTGTGCGCGTACACGGCTCCGCAACTCTCTCCCGCCAACCTGGTATTCACCACGACGATTGAACCGTCCGTGGGGAACGCACGCATCAATGGCATGTCGGCTGCTGGCAGTCCGGCGTGTTACCAGACCTTCCCGGTTGATGCGAGCGGCACTGGCAACCCCTGGGTTGTGGGCCAAAAGCTGAGCACATTCTTTATCTACAGAGCAGCACCCGGCGCTATCGCTAACCCGGTCTGGTCTGATGTGATAGCCGGAACACCAGCAAGGCCCGGAGACCCCTCTCCCGCCACGTGGGGAGCCTGGGTGATACCGAACTTCTCGAACTGGCTGAACGTAATTACCGGATCACGAAACCCCTAGACTGGAAAGGGAGAGGGCTATGGGCGCTACACCTAAGTACAACCTTCCATATCCGGAGCTAACTGACCCGCCTAATGGACCTAGCCAGATTCAGGCTCTGGCGGTAGCTGTCGAGGCGGCGTTCGGGGTGGCGTTCCCGGTGGGCGGCATCATCATGTGGTCCGGCACGCTGGCCACCATCCCAGCCGGGTGGGCGCTGTGCAACGGCGCCAACGGAACTCCGGACCTACGCGGTCGGTTCATAGTGGGCGCATCCACGGACACCGGCGGTACGAACTCCGGAGCGTCCTACAACAAGGGCGCTACGGGCGGAGCCGACTCCACGGTGCTTAACACCTCGCACCTGCCGGCGCACACCCACACCATGCAGGCTGCTGGAACACACCATCACGGCACGTGGTACCGGCAGATCTACGCCATTAGTGGATCTTCTCTGGCTCTGGCTACATCAAACGCAACGCCGATTTTCACTTCTGATGTGGGCACGGATGACGGGGGATCTCACACCCACGTCATCAACCCCACTGCTGCTCCCTCAGCGGGTGTCCCAACTCGGCCGCTGTTCTTCGCTCTCGCCTACATCATGAAGATCTGAGGGGAGGGGCCATGTCTCGATGCGTTGAGTGTGAGGACGAAGACGGCACCGGAACGCCGGTCACGTTCGAGAGCCCCACGTCTCCAACGTCCCGCTGCATCGGGTGTGGCGAGGCTTCCGAGTTTTGCGGGTGCACGCTGGTGGCCGGCGAGAACATCGAGATCACCGGCACTGGCGTGTCAACCGACCCGTTCGTGATCGGGGCACCGGGTGCAGTCGGTGAGCCTGGTCCCACAGGTCCACCCGGCCCGCAGGGTCCGGCGGGCGCGGACTCGACAGTGCCAGGTCCAACAGGCCCGGCCGGCGCAGACGGGGCTCCTGGTCCGGCCGGCGCGGACGGCGCACCGGGGCCGCAAGGTCCTATCGGGTTGACAGGGCCGGAGGGTCCACAGGGGCCGTCCGGCTCTAACGGCACGTTCATGGAGTACGCCTACAATGCCAACCCCGGGGCACCTCCGGCAGCTGGCCAAGTGCGCACCAACTCTAGTGATCCCATGGCTGTAACAGAGATGTATATCAATGTTAAGACGGCTCCCGGTAACGACGTGACCCGAATCCTTGAGCATGTCGCGGTGGGCACTGAGATCGATATGCAGGACAAGGATGACTCCACCCGGTACGAGAAGTATCGGGTGACAGGTGCACCTGTGTGGGACTTCGGGGCGGGCTACTTCACCTACCCGGTCACGTGGATCGCAGGTGGTAATCCGGTTCCCGCGCAGCGGGTGTGGGTAGCCATGTTCAACCCAACGGATACGGGGGTGGCACACCTGGCCGGCACGGAGACGTTCACCGGCCAGAAGTCATTCTCACCCGCAGCGTCAACCACGGTGCCTGCCGTGATCGTCAACCCCACGGCACCCGCACCGGATGTGATTTTCGAGCGGTTCCAGACCAGCGCTGGGTCGGTTGACATTGTTCAGAACACCTCAAACAACGGCATTGCCTTTAAGGCTCGCAACGGCGGCCGGAACTTCCAGCTACAGGCTTACAACGGTACGGTTCTGTTCAACGTGTTTCTAACGGATTCTCCTCAAGTCACTGGCAAGACAGAAATTCCTGGCTCCGCACACATAGGCACTAAGAACAACAATCCTTCGATAATCCTGGCCGCTCGCCTGACTACTCCTGGTCCGCCTACTACCGGAGCGTGGCTGCTCAACGAGACGGTGCAGGACTCCGTTGGCGCGTTCTGGATGTGCACGGTTGCCGGCACGCCTGGTACTTGGGTGGCCTCAGCTCCCGCAGCGGCCGGCGGCGGCGCTAGTGCAGGCGGAGCTATCCGCCCTATGACCGGCATGGGTGTTGCTTGGTACGGACAACCCTTTGTTGGAAACCCTGGCGGCACCACACTTCCCCCGCCTACTGACTCGATCTATACCTGGCCACTAACTCTTGATGACCCCACTCCGATAACGAGAATCGCTGTGCGCGTTACAGCTGCAGTCGCGAGCGCTAGCTATCGCGTGGCAGTGTACTCACATAAGGCGCTGGTAGGTCCTGATGCACTGCTAAATGATCTAGGTGTTATCGACACCACCGTTAACGGACTTAGGACAGCGAACGTGGCCGGCGGCGTAATCTTGCAGCCGGGTCGATACTGGATTGCCGGCAGATCTGTCACCGCAGCGTCTACCTTGATTGCTACAGGCGCGACATCGCATCCCGGTATTATCGGCTCATCTGATGTCAATGCCGCTGGCTATAGCGGTCTATACGTAGATAGCCTGCCCCTTAGTCCCGTGTTCCCTAGCACGTTCCCTACGAAAAACCCTTCGGGAAGCGTGCCGCGTATTATGTTCGCTGTTGAGTGAGGAGCAGGGAACATGTTAGATCTCTCGCTGGAGCAGCAGCTGGCGGCCCTTCCTCCGGAGGAGCAGGCCGAGGCTCTTGCTGGGCTGGATCCGATGGAGCTGCTCTACAGCTGGGAGTTCATGGGCCGGCCGTCTCAGATCGTGCCGACCCGCAAGGAAGACGGCGGCGAGGATTTCTCTGTAGCGCTCCTGCTCGGCGGCCGTGGAGCCGGCAAGTCACGGGCCATGACCGAGTGGATCCGGGACCTGGACAAGAACTGGGCCAAGCTGGGCCGCGACCCTGGCCGGCCGCTCAAGGGAGCGCTGCTCGGCCGTACTGCAGCCGACGTCCGGGACATTTTGCTTGAGGGTCCGTCCGGTCTCATGAACATCTACCCACCGTCTGAAGTAGACGCACTGAACTGGATTCCGTCCCGGCGTCTCGTGGAACTCCCTTACGGTGGCAACCTCTTGACATTCTCGGCTGAGGAACCTGACCAGCTACGTGGCCCGGCGTTCCACATCGGCGTGGCGGATGAACTGGCCGCGCACAAGTGGAAGCCTGGCGTGGACGGCCTTACAGCGTGGGACAACCTGCGTATCGGCACCCGTATGGGAAGGCTTCCGCAGATCCTTGCGGCGACCACCCCTAAGCGGGTGGCTCTGCTGCGCAAACTGATCGCGGACGCGAAGGACCCAGCCAAGAGAATCCTGCTCAAGAACATGGCAACGAAGTCCAACCCTTACCTGTCCGCCGTATATCTCGACGTGCTCATGGACCTCTACGACGGCACCACCTTGGGCCAGCAGGAGCTGGAAGGTGTGATGCTGGATGAGGTGGATGGAGCGCAGGTATCCGAGTCCACAATAGAAGCGTTCCGGGTAACCAACACGCCGACTCTGCCGGGCGTCCGATGGGCCTTCTACGTGGGCGTCGACCCCTCGGTTGCCGAGAGGCCCAACGATGAGTGCGGCATCGTCGTGGTAGCGGTGCCACTTACGCACCCCGTCCTCAAGCGGCACGCTTACGTGATAGCCGACTACTCTCTCCGGGCCTCCCCATCGGTGTGGGGTGATGAGGTCATCAAGGCGGCTCGTGAGCACCAAGCGACGGTGATCGTAGAGACCAACCAGGGCGGCGCTCTGGTCAAGCGGGTGATCCGTCAGGCTGCCAGTCACGCCAACACCACTCCTCCGCCGGTCCGTGAGGTATGGGCAACCGCTCAGAAGGCTGTGCGGTTCGGCCCGGTAGCTGCAGCATACGAGAAAGGCCGCGTTCACCACGTCGGATACTTCACGGACCTGGAAGATCAGGAGACCAGCTGGGTGCCGGGAGAGTCCGGCTACTCCCCCGACCGGATGGACGCGGCCGGCTGGGCTCTGGCGGCGGCTCTCTTCCCCGATGCGCTGAAGGGCGGCGCTCCCGGCTCGGCCACGACCCGGACGGTTACGCAGCGGCCGGCCGGCTTCATCAAGTTCACCCACCAGGGGCGCAACACGGGTAGCCTGACGATCGCTCGGGGCATCCCGAACCGGCGGCGCGGGAGACAGCTATGACACAGCCAAACCCACCGGAGGAGCAGGAAGAGGAAGCCAACTCTCTGCTCCCCGCGCTGGCTGTGGTACTAGCGGCTTACGCTGCTTACGGTGCCACCAGCGGCACGGTGACAGGATCCTGGCAGAAGATCGCTGGCACGCTCGGGCTCCCGGAGACGATCGGCGGTGCGCTCTACGGGGTGGCCGATCGTGCTCTGGCCAGACAGCGGGACGCCTCCCCCGCACGGCGCGCTGAGGCACTGCTGGCCGCTTCTGACCGAGGCCGTGAGGCTGGCCATGATGCCGGGATGCAAACGCTGGTCAAGGCGGCCAAGGCAGTTGTGAGAAGCGTTCACGATGACCCCCCGGCCCCGGGCGAGACCCCCGACTACCTGGATCCGGAGCGGCTGCACAACCTGGTAGCCCACGCGGTGATCTCCTCCGCTCAGATGGCGGCGGCCGACGAGATCGGGCTGACCCGTAAGCGGTGGCATAACGTCGGGGATACCAGGGTACGAACCTCTCATGCAATACTTGGATCGCGAAACTACCCCGGTAGTACCGTACCGATCTCCGACAACTTTGTGACACCAGAAGGGATCGAACTTCGGTTCCCTGGAGACCCAAGCGCTCCGCTGGACGAAGTGATCGGATGCCGGTGTTGGTTGACATTCCATCCCTAGCGGTGGAGGGAGGTGTTTCATGTACCTCAGGTGGGTTCCCCTGGTAGCTGTGTTAGGCGCTATTGCGTCTCTCATCTTCTACATCAGGGATCAGGCCAACATTGGGTTCGGTCTCGCTGTCCTTGCGGTGACCTTCGCGCTACTTGCGCGGAGCGACCTCAACCGGTAGCGTCTCCGGCGTCGGGGAGCTAGCTACGCCGACCCCCGTGAGTTGCTAGCTCCCCACACAACTTCAGGTTCCGTGGACGGTGGTGACGCGGACCTGAGACAGAGCGGGTGACCTGTTTCGCGGCAGGTCACCCGCTCTTTCTATGTTGTAAAATCGGACTTCTCTCTACTAGGATTCCTTCTGATAACTTCTTTCTCAGGAGGAACAAGAGATGGCGAAGCGGTTCCTGGATATCGACTGCGAATGTGGCAAGGCTGTCAAGTTCGACCTCCGGCTGTCCACTGTGTGCCCGGTCTGCCAGGCGGGGGCCGGCCAGATGTGCGTCGACCAGCGCTCCAAGACCGGCGGCATCCGGCTCACTCCTCACCTTCAGCGCCGATGAACTCCAAAGACGCGGGGACGGCCGTCGTCATGGCGGCGGCCGTAGCCCGGTTGACACGGCTGGTTACCGACGACGAGATCGCGCGCCCGATCCGCGACGCGGTCATGGCCTGGGCCGAGAAACCTGGCGCCGGGGGCTTGCGCCAGAGGGCTGGGTATCTGGTTGACTGCCCCTGGTGCGTTTCCATGTGGGCCGGCGGGGCGGTTCTGTTCGCCTCCCGGTTCAAGTCGGGACGCTGGTTGACAAAGGCCGGCGCGCTCTCGATGGCGGCGGCCATGATCCTTACGGTGCAGTCCAAGATCGACGAGATTCCGGAGAGTTGATGGACCCCAAAGACAAGTCCCCCAACGTCGCGTCCACCATGAGGACGGCGGCCTTGGCTCTGCATGAGCTGTACTTGTCCTACAAAGAGGCAGGGTTCAGCGAGTCACAAGCCTTCGCTCTGGTCATGGCCCAAGTCACGTCGGTAGCCGGCCGACCGGCAACACCTCAGGAGGAGACGTGATCTACCAGCAGGGCGAGCGGGTGAAGGTCTACGCCGACATCTACCCCGCGATGATCAGTCCGCTTCCTCCGGGCGTGCCGAGTAACAGCAGCTACAAGTTCCGGATCATCGTGACCGAACGCGCGATCACCATCGGGTGGGCGGCCGGCAGCCAGGGTATCGAGCGGTTTGACATGGAGCTGGACCCGTCCGAGATCGCTCCCTATGCCTCTTACCGTGGCGGCGTGTTCTCCGGCTACTCCGTCCAACAGCGTGGCGGGTGCCCGTCGTGCGGGGCGCGCATGATCCGGAGCTGGAATCCCTTCCCGGGGGCAGTGCTCGTATCAACCCCGATCACCCCCGAGATGCAGCAGAAGTCAGCAGCACTGCGTGAGCAGCAGCCGCCGTTCACCGGCCGGTACCACCGTGACTGAGCCGCTGACCGAGCAGGATTTCCAAGATCGTCGGGAGCGCTGGTACCGGGTGGTTGACGAGTGGCAGCGTGAGGACGGTGAGCCAGTGGTCCACGTGGCCCTGCCGGCCATGCCTCTCGGCGAGGTGATGTGCGGGGCCGACCTGTCTTATCGGGTAAAAGCCGCAGATTGGTGGGAGCCTGTCTTCGGCGAGGGGCCAATTTGCGAGTCGTGCTTGCGCGTGGTGACCCCCACCGGTTGACACCGTAGTATTCCCTTATGGGCCTCTTCACACGCGATAATCCCCGCGCCGACAAGCCGTCAGCTGCGCGCCCGGCCAAAGCGGCGCCATACAACGCGCAACGCCCTATTACGGCTTCAACCGAGCGCATCAAGGTCAAAGAGATGCAGCCGGGCTCGCGTCCCTGGGAGGTCTGGCAGACCGACGCCTGGATCGGGTACGAGCGGGTGGGAGAGATCCACTACGGGTTCAACCTGGTCGGCAGCATCCTCTCCCGGATCCGACTCTACCCGGCCGTGGTGCTGGACCCGGAGCAGGCACCGACCTCTATCACGGAGGCAGCGGAGAAGGGCCTGGTTGACGACGACCTGGCCAAGCGCGCTCAGGAGATCATGCTGGAGTTCACGACCTCCAACTTCAGCTCTAAGGTTCGGTCCTTCGCTCTCAACATGAACGTGGCCGGCGAGGTCTACTTCATGCAGATGCCGGGCAGCGGAGAGTGGGCGTTCAAGTCCACAAAGGAAGTCAAGGTAGAACAGAACTCAGTCCTGTATCAGCCGCTACGTGGTGGAGAACAGAAGCCGCTGCCAACAAGCACCTACATAGCTCGGGTGTGGCGTGAGCACCCGGAGTATTCCAAGGAGCCGGACTCCTCGCTGATGGCGCTCACGGACTCCATCGAGGAGCTGCTGATGCTCCAGCGGCTGGTCCGCTCGGCGACCCGCAGCCGGCTGAATGCCGGCCTTCTTTTCGTTCCGGATGGCATCACGGTCGCCTCGGCCACCGTGGCAAACGCAGACGAGACAGATGGTGAGCAGGCCGTAGTAGACCCCGGCAACGCTTTCGTGGCCGAGCTGATGGACGCTATGGTCACCCCCGTCTCGGACGAAGGCAGTGCTAGCTCCGTAGTTCCCATGGTGGTGACCGGGCCAAGCGATCAGGGTTCCTCCATCCGACACCTGACGTTCGAGCGCAGCAGCGATGAGTGGCTTGTCAACCGGGCGGAGCGCTCCCTGGAACGCATCCTTCAGGGCATCGACGTTCCCAAGGAAATGGTGGCCGGCCTGGCGGCCGTCAAGTACAGCAACGCGGTGGTCATCGATGACAACCTGTACAAGGCCAACATTGAGCCGCTGGCGCTGGCGCTGTCGGATGCAACCACGGAAATGTACCTCCGCACCAGACTGCTGGCCGAGGGGTTCGAGCCGGCAGCTGTCGGCCGCGTTGTGGTTTGGTACGACCCCTCCCAGATCGTGACCCGGCCCAACCAGTCCGAGGAAGTGACAATCGGGTTTGAGCACTTCCTGGTCGGACCCAAGGCATGGCGCCGGGAGAACGGGCTGGCCGAGACGGATGCTCCCACGGAGCAGGAGCTGGCGCTCATGCTGGTTGCCTCCAAGGGAATGTTGCCACCGGACGTAACGGTAGCCCTGCTGAACGTGGCGCTTCCCAACGTGCTGGAGGCCGAGCGGGAACAGAACGTAGCAGAATCTCCAGTCCCGATGCCTGACTCAGCGCAGCAGATTCTTGGAGGCTGACCGTGACGCAACCAGGCCAACAGAGGCGGGAGCGGCCGAGTCGGGCCAAGGACCCGAACCAGCGGCTACGCGCTTTCGAGGAGTCACAGGTCAAGCGGGACACGGGCGGCAAGTTCAGCACGTCCGGTCAGGGCAGCACAAAAGATGGTGGCCTAGGGGTCGGAGCACAAGGGCCGGCCGTCACCCGGCTGCAGGAAGCGCTCCGGCGAGCCGGCTACAACCTGCCAGCCACTGGCTACTTCGGCCCGGAGACCGCACGGGCGCTCAAGGACTATCAGACTGGGCTGGGCCTGAAGCCCACGGGCACGCTCAACGTGCAGACCCTCAACGTGCTGGCCAAATACTTCAACCAAGATCTCTCCAAGGCAAAGGATGAGGGCGGAGTCAAGAAGAAGTCCGGCGGCGGCGGCGGGGGTGGCTCCTCCAAGGGTTCCGGAACCTCGGCAGCAAACAAGGCGAAGAGACTGAAGGCTTCCAAGGCAAAGGCCAAGCTCAGCATTGAACGGGCGCAAGACGCACTGGAGATCCAGAAAGCGTCGCTGGTTAAGCAGCAAGCAGAGGTTGGACAACATGATGCCCGGATCAAGGAGCTTGAGAAGGCGTCTGACACCGCTAGCGGACAACCTGGATTGACCCCCAAGGGGGTCAAAGAGCTGCGCACTCTACGCGCCCGCAGGAAGATGCAGGAACTAGAAGTCAGGATCTCTAAAGCCCGTGTCAAGAGAGCATCTAATGAGGTGAAGCGGCGCACCAAGGAGCTGAACGCGATCACCGGATCGGCCGACCTCTCCCCGTTCGTCTTTGACTACACGATGGGGTACGACTACGGGCCGCCGGTCGGGCACAACTTCCCTCAGGCACTGCTCGCGGACCTGATCCTGGACGAGATGGAGCCGGTGGAGGAGCTGCCTACGGCGGTGATCGTTTGCCGTACCTCAGCTGACGACCCGGTCAATGCGCTCGTAGTGGACGACGACCCGCACGTGACCCTGGCTTACCTCAGCGCTGACATGTCAACCGACGAACTGGATCACGTGCTCAAGTGTCTCGGCGACCTGGCCAAGCAGTGCACCCCGATCGAGACCGAGGTGAACGGGCGGGGCCGGCTGGGGGACCACGACGCGGCGGTGCTCCTGCTTGAGGACGTGGCACTGTCGTGTGTGAGGGATGCTGTCGTTGCAGACCCGGTTGTTGCCTACCAGATGAGCACGGTTGAGCAGCACCCGGAGTGGATACCCCACATCACTCTGGGCTACGGCAACGACTTCCTGATCGAGGTCACAGACCCGAGCCATCTTCCGTCCACAGTATCCTTTGACACGATCTCTCTCTGGGTCGGGGAGAGCAAGTTCGATTTCGCTTTTACCGGAGCGCACGACGACCCCAACACCGTCTCCATGAAGGTCACACATGGCCCCGGCTGGGAAGACGAGAAGACCTATATCACGGTTGACGACGAGTACGGCAACAACGTCATGTACGCCTCCCTGGCTGACGACGGTACCGGCTGGGAGAAGCTGGGCCTGTTCAACAGCATCGAAGTGACACCCCTCCTGGAACCGATCGTGGCCGCTCCTGCCTTCGAGCCGTGGGAACACCCGCGTGGCGCGGACGGCCGGTTCATTAACAAGTTCGGGATCATCAAGTTCCTGAAGAATGGCAAGTGGAAGTACGGGCAGGTCAAGGACATACTCAAGGGGTCAGACGACAAAGCTGAGTTGAAGGTTCAGCCGTCCGACCTGTCTGGCACGCCGACCCCGGGCGAGAAGGAGCTGACGCTCCGCCCCAACCAGGTCTACCGCGCGCCAAAGAAGATTGCCCACCTCACCAAGGATGACGCTGGGTCTACGAAGATCGGCGGGCAGGGCGGCAGCAATGAAGGCGGGATGTACAGCATCCCGGACCCTGCCGGCGGCCCGGCCAAGAAGTTCTACGTCAAGAAGCCCAAGAGCCAAGATCACGGCAAGGTGGAGGAGCTGGCCAATGATCTGTACTCAGCGGCTGGCGTCCCGGTGCCGAACGTCGACTACGACGGAAAGAACATCTACTCCGAGATCGTGGAGGGCGAGGAACTCAGCCAGACGATCAATGAGAAGCTGAAGGACAAGGAGTGGTTGACACAGATCCGCAAGAACTTTGTCGTTGACGCTTGGCTCTCGAACTGGGATGTCTTCGGCCTCGGTTGGGACAACGTGTTCGTCGACAAGGAAGGCACGTCCTGGCGGATCGACAACGGCGGGGCTCTCACCTACCGGGCTCAAGGCGAACCTAAGGGCGGCGCCTTCGGTAACAAGGTGATGGAGCTGGAGACCATGCGGTCCGGTAAGAAGGCTGCCATCTTCGGCGAGAACGTGATGCCTAAGGAGGATGAGCTGGATGGCGCCGTCCGGGTTCTGGCTATCTCTCCGGAAGAAATTGATGACCTGGTTTCTGAGCGTGGACTACCTCAGTCCCTGGCTGACACGCTCAAGTCGCGCCGTAGGTACATTGCTGACCACTATGGACTCCCGCTTCCGGAAGCCTCCAAGCCGATAAACGTCCCGGACGTAGCCGAGAACAACGGCCTGTCCCGCAAGTGGTTCCCGATGAACCTCGGACAAGCTCTGGATATGGCGTCACCTGGCGACTACGTCCGGATCGGATCGGGAACTATCAGGATCGGCGTTGACCTGACTGACGGCAGCCTGATGGAGCCGGACGAGCTGCAAGACCAGCGATGGGCCTTGAAGGACAAGTACGGCTCTAAGACGGATGTCCACTACCAGAGCCCGTTGACCAACCTGGAACGGCCACACCATGGCGCCGCTCTGGATGCTGCTGATCTTCACACCATCAAGTTCGAGCGCGGGGACACGATCACCGACCCGAACGGCCACACCTATGAGGTGATGGGAGTTTCCCCCGCCAAAAAGAAGGTCATGCTTCGGGACAAGGGAAACACCACATCGGTAATCCTGGACACCTACGCCCTGGGATCCGGCCCCTACATCGTGGAGCGCTGGGATCCGCCTCCGCCGGAAGCGCAGAAGCCGAACCTCCCCGAGGCTGCCGAGGCCGAGGTGGAGGAGATCGTCCAGCTGCTGGAGCCGGTGCCCGTCCCGGAGCCTGAGGTGGAGATATCGGAACCGCCGCAGAAGACCGGCATGGCTGCCACCGTAGAGACGCAGGTCAAGGAAGACATCAAGGCGGCGGCCGAGGCGCAGGCTAAGTCTGTCGTTAGCGATGACAAGGGCATGCTTCTGGGTGACGGTACCGAGGCCGGACCCGGTGCGAAGGTGGTCTCCAAGAAGGACGGGAAGACCTACACCTACGTCAAGAAGAAGGGCTACAGCGCTGTCGTCAAGGACGAAGACGGCAAGGAGCTGATGAAGGCGGCGTCAACCCTGACGCAGCCTGGCAAGACCCCGGCGGCCAACGTGGTGGGCGCCAAGACCCCGATGACGGGGGACGGCAAGGTTCCTAAGCTCGGCATGACGGCGTTGGCCAAGGACGGCCACCAGGGCAAGATCGTGATGATCTCCCCGGACGGCAAGTTCGTGTTCATCGAGAACACGTCCGGCGTCCGCAAGCGTAAGTCAGTCAGCACGGTGACCATCACGGAGGAAGCCGGAGCGACGGTTGACACGACTCCGGAGCCTGAGCCTGAGCCGGTATCGGTGCCGGAGCCACCTTCCCCCATGGCTCCGGCGGTCACGGCCGTCAGCCAGGTGGATGAGGCGAAGACGCTGGCGGCCTGGATCGACAGTGGCGTGCTGAAGGTCGGCCACAAGGTCAGCCCGATCAGTAGCCCCGACAACAGCTACGAGATCATCGCTATCACCGACACGACGGTGCGGATGATAGACAAGAACGAAACTCCATTCACCGTACTGAAAACTGTCCTGAATGACTTCACGGTTGACACGACCCCCACGGTCATCCCGGAGTCTTCTGGTTTGCCGGAGTCTGCGGGGGCGACGGGTCCGCACGGCGGCCCGATGGTCCCCGCGCAGGGACTGAAGCCGGGCGAGTCGGTGCACAACGGCGATGACGTCGTAGTGGTCACCTTTGTGGATGCCCCTGAAGGGTCTAGTCTTGTTTACCTGGCCTTCTCAGATGGCACCGTTGGTACGTACGACGCAGATGCTCCGCTCGTGGAGAAGACCGAAACCAGCATCTTCGATGAGGACGGTGCCTATCTTCCGGCTCACCAGATCATCCCCCACCTGGAACCGGGAGATGAGGTTGAAGCTGGCCAGTACCTATTCGTCGTGGTGGAGAACAACCTGCCTCTGGGAGATGACAAGGTAGCTGTAGTAGTCGACGCTGGCACAGTTTCACCTCAGCTCCTGTCCAAACAGGACTTCGGCCCGAACGTGAGTATCCGGGTGACCCGTAAGGGGTCCGACTACATAGATGCTGAGTTGACGCAGGGCCAGATCGACGCGGCTAATGATATGGCCACGAAGCTGAAGGCCGGGCCGGGTACCACAAACGACCACAAGCTGACCGGCAACCAGGGCCAGGACGCGGCCGGCTGGGCACTCAACCAGGCGCTCAAGTACGACGACGCGAAGTATCCGATCTTTGTCTCTGGGTCGGGCACCTTCTGGCGTCGGCACACCACTTCCGGCTGGCAGATGTGGACAGTGAACGCTGCCGGAACGGGCGGCACGTGGGTCGGTGATGGCGACCAAGAGGGTCCCATGGGCCTGAAGAACTTCCACCAGGGGACCGGCACTGAGGAGTTGACTCTCCCGAACGGGTACAAGGTATCCGTTCAGTCCGGAAACCAGGTTGCCAAGATCGGCAATGAGTATTACATCGCCTCTCCGGCCAGCTCCAACTGGTACCACATAGACGGTGATGACTCCATTGATGTAAGCACGACCGTCAACAAGTACAACTCAGACGGCAGCCCTTACCAGGTCAACCTCTACCATGACCCGTTCAGCAACCAGGTTGACGTGGTTGACATCGCCCCTGCTGTGCCGGATCAGGTTGCCACTGGCGATAAGATCAACAGCTTCTATGAGGTAAGCAGCTGGGAGTCTGTTGTCTACATATCTGACTCAAACACCTACTACATCCAGTCCGCTCCCGGTGCATCCTGGTGGCCGATCAAGGATGACGGCCAGCTGGGCGGCGCCTCCATCACCCATCACGTCATGGGGCTGGTGCCGAACGACAAGAAGACGTTGGTCCACCAGGCGGAGGGTGACCCGCCCCCCTTCCCCACGCAGGCTGCTTCTGATGCTGAAGCCCCCTCCGTTCAAGGGATGTTCAACAAGCTGTTCAACCCCGACCCGAATGTCGGACCTACGGGCGGCACGTTCAACGGCTTGACGACTCAGCCGGATGACATCGTCATCAAGATCCAGACTCCGACGATCCCGGATCAGTACCTGGTCAAGCAGCCCGATGGCAAGTACAACGCGATTTCCGCTGACGGAACTATCAACACCACTGTTGGCCATGACGAGTCCACTGTGCTGGCTTTCCTCGCGCAGGGCGGCATCGGTGATGCCAAGATGTCTGTCGCGCAGGGAACGCTGGGAGAGTACGACGCACTGACTCCCCCGGACCTCTCCGGGCCTGGTCCGGTCAGTGCCAGCCCGCAGATAGTTGATGTCGAGGCAGTCACTGGGATTGAGTTCAACGGCAAGACGTATGAGCTTCAGCCGGGTGAGCAGCTCTACAAGACCCTGTACAACGTCTATGTGTCGGACCCGAACGCGGACCCCGACGACCCGCTCATGTACCAGCTCTACCAGGACTACGAAACCAAGAAGCTAGAGAAAGCTGAGTTCGCAGTCTATGGCAGCAACTTCTCCGGCATGCAGAAGGTTGACCTGTCAGTTGCTCCTCCGAGCGCCTTCCCTCAGACGGCAGCCTCTGGTGCCAACGACGCGATCGGGGCACCCCACCCGAGCACCATGGAGATCACCCTAGCCTCCGACTTCAAGGGTATGGACCTGAAGCCTGGGGACTGGATTTATGTGTCCTATGGGGACCCCCACAAGCCCAATGAATACATGCAGATGGTGCAGATAGATGGTGAGTTTATAGATTTCCACCACTACTCTGTGGGGCATGAGCCTGGCGCCGTAGCAGTTGACCAAGGCAAGCACTCCATGTTCCTCACCAACAAGATGCCGTCTAACTATGCCGTCTACGCGGCTAAGCCTCCCGTTGCCGAGCCAAAGCCCAGCCTGCCGGGCGCACCTAGTGAGGACGTGGTGCTGGCGTGGGGCGGCCCGCTCACCAAGGACGGCTACATCCCTACGGCGGGCATGCACGTCACCGGCAAGGGTCCGATGCACGGCAAGATCATCAGCCTCAGCAAGAACAAGCAGAGCGCGGTGGTCCTCACCAGCAGCGGAGAGAAGTCGACACGGCTGGTCACGGCGCTCCGGCTCGACACGGAAGAGTACGGCCCTTACCAGGCGCCGCTGGCCCCGTTGGAGGTTCCTAAGGGAATGGCGCTGGCGGTTGACACGCCGGCCGAGGCGCTGGGCAAGACCTTGCAGGACGGCAAGCAGCGGGCGATCGTCACCAACTCCACCGGCATCCGGGGTGGGGAGATGTTCACGACCCGCGCGATCGGGCCGTCCGGTAAGAAGTACAACCGGGTGATCTTCGCTCTCTCCAAGGAGCAGCGTGCGACCTTTGCCAGCAACCTGGCTAGTGGTGACACACAGGAGCAGGGCGACTGGGTACGCACCAAGAAGCCTACGGAGAGCATCGCGGTAGGCGAGAGGGTATCTATCCGGCCTTCAAGCAGCAGCCAGCCGGAACTCAAGAGCCAGTGGCGGCCGGACAACTCTGGCGTCAACCCGCCGAACTACGAAGTGGTGGACGTGCAGGACGACGCGGCTACCGGCGGCAAGATAGTGACCTTCAAGAGCCTGTCTGATGGGTCCACGGTCACTACCCCGTGGTCTGCTGGTCACACCTACACCGTGACCGCGTGGGACCCCACCAAGATCAAGGTACTTCAGACCGGCCAGTTCTCATTGAGCCAGTCGGCACAGGCCAGGGGATGGACCGTCGCCCAAGACGGCGGCCTGTCTGGCATGCAGGCGGACGGGACCTTGTATGTGGAGCCGGGACAGGGTGTCCCGTTGGCGAAGAGTGCATTTCCTGACTTCGGCACGTCCCGCAATGTGCGGCTGGTAGCTAGCAACGGGGTTGTCATAGAGGTGATCGACCCGGCCAGCGAGTACAAGAATGACTCCCGGTTTGGAATGACCAACATCTTCCTTCCTGAGGGTGCAACCGATGGGGATCTTTCGGCGGCCATGGCTGAGCTGGGCCTGGGTGGTTACTCCCCCATGACGCAGTCTTCGGCCAAGCAGCAGGCGCGGGTCTTCCTGTCCACTATGGTCAGCTTCGACCAGGCCAACGCTGACAACACACAGGGCATGTCGGATGAGCAGATGTTCAAGAAGGCCGGAGAGTGGATGGGTATCACTGATCTGGGCTGGCAGGACGTTCGAGTGGGCGTTGATGAGTCGATCGGTAAGGTTTCCTACTTCTGGTCTGAGCGAGCCATCGCTGCCATGAAGGCTAAGAGCAAGATGAACCTTGTGGTCAAAGGCACGAAGCGCAACAACGCGGATGTCATTGCGTCTACAGCACTGTATGGCAACGTCAACAGCATGACCAAACGGCTTCAGGGCGCCGTGGACGCTCCCACTGGTAAGGGACTCGGGCAGTCCGCAGTCCACGATTCCAGCGTGTACGCCGGACATGGCGCCTATGCCTCAGCCAAGAAGTACAACTACCTCCCGGACCACAACGACCAGGCTGTATATATCTCCGGTGGACTCATGATTTACCACCACCCTGAGGCTCTCTACGGTCGCATCGGTGACATGCGCGGTTCCTTGGAGGATGTGTACGGGAATCCTGACAATGGCAGCAACATCATGCGGAGCCTTACGGTATGGGAGAACATCAAGGACTACTACATTAGCGGTGGCATCGCTCCGGAGCAGGCCAGCATGATCGCGGCTCCGAGCCAGAAAGAAGTCGACTCGGCCATCGCGAAGCTGAAGGCCAAGGGGATTGTCTCTATCAACGGGGTTCCGCTAGAGCGGTACATCGTCACCATAGCCAAGGCCAAGACCATGCGGCCATCCGATCTGCCTCCCGTGTACATGCCTCCGAACCTCCGCAACTTGCTCGATCTGCCGGAAAGCTATGAGGTGTGATCATGAGAGTCCCTAATCCGGCCATCATCGAGGTGACCATCCACAGGACTGATCCGGTCACCTCGGCGCGGTACGACACGACCTCGATCCGCTACGGGGCCAACGTCGAGATTCAGACCGGCGACAACGGTCTCATGCTGGTGTGGGATGAAGATGAGGACAACACCCGGGGCACCTTTATCTCCGAGCCGGTTGACATGGGCGGCGGTGTCCTGACGGCGACGGCCATCTTCTCAAACCCTGAGGCAGCGGATGAGACACTACGGATCCGACCGCTGGATCCATATGACGCAGTGACCATGGCACCAGACGCCGGTGTACCGCAGCCGCTCGCAGTGGTTGAGGCTCACATAATGAGGGGAGGAATGTTGGCACTCCAACTGGACGCTGTGGTCGCACCCGACAACACAGTAGTCACACTGATTATCGAGACGGGCATGGGAGCCTACGTGCGGTATGACGGGGAGTGGATCCTGCTCCCTGAGGGCAACACGGCTCTGGATGACATGTCACTGGTGCAGGTTGCCCCGTCCGCCCTGGCGGTGTGGGACGCGGGCGATGCCAGCGGCACAACGGTCAGCGTGGCAGACCTGCCCACCAAGACGCAGGGCGAGGTAGAGACCATCGAGATGCCGGGAGAGGTTCCGGCACCGCTTGAACAGGAGACCGCAGTCGTGGCAGCAGGTAACAGCATCCCTTCTGTCAACCGGGCGGAAGATCTCCCGATAGCCGTGCGCTACGCCATCATGCACCCTGATAGCCGGTGGTACGTGGTCAAACGGGCTCATGCTCTCGGCGCGCTAGACAAGATCCCGCAGGAGTGGCAGCTGGGTAAGGTGGCCCCGGAGGTGCTCCCGGAGTTCCCTACTGCTGATGACGGGGTCATCCTCCCTTTTGAGGAAGCCACGGCAGCGTCAGCTGTCGTGGCTGCTGCCAAGCAATACGTGCAGCTGTGCGTCAACGGCACGGAGCCGCTGGGGTTCTTCGGATCCTTCATCATGCGGGCGCGGGAGCACAGGCTGCTGGATCACCCGGCCATCATCGCGGCCATCGACTGGAGAGATTGGCTGCACCCCCGTGGCAAGGATGGGAAGTTCATCGAGAAGTTCGGCATGGTGAACGTGTTCTCCGATCCGGACTCACTCCCTGGTGATCGCAGCGCCGCCCGGCGTCGGGCACAGGTGGTTGACCTAACCCCGAACGGGGCCAAGCTCGAATACGTGGATGCCCTAGGCAATCCCAAAGCAGCCGACCCGGCAGCCGGGTTCCCCGAGATAATCCCTACACAGCAGATCGTAGACAAACTTTCAGACGCTCCACGAGCTATTGCGATCTTGAGGAACAAAAAACCCGTGAACACTGGGGCGCAGGAAACAGGTCGTTCGCTTGTGACAAGAGGAGCAGAGAGTCAAGACGAGGCTAGGAAGATCCTGGCTGGCGTAGAGGCCGATGAACCGGTAGTTAGTCGCCTGCTTAGTGAGATCAGCGGTGTTGATGGTCTCGACTATGACCCGAGCAAGATCATCGGAGACAATGGACAGTTCTACGGCGGCGAGTTCAGGCTGAAGACTGAGGGCAGCCTAGTCCGGAAGATCGCAAGCAAGGGGGCCAAGCTGCCCGGCGGGCCTGAGCAGGCCGCTGGTGAGATCGGTGATGCCTTGCGGTATACTCTGCATTATGACCCGGAGAACTTCGGGGCCAACGCTCAGCGGGTGATCAACGAGCTGAGAGCCAAGGGCTATGACGTAGATGTCAGCAACTCCTGGAATAACGAGGGACGCGCTTACAAGGGCATTAACGCCGACATCACCGGTCCCGATGGACATCGGTTTGAACTCCAGTTCCACACCCCTGAGTCCCAACGGGCCAAGGACAGGCAGCATTTGCTCTACGAGCGGCAGCGGAAGCTGGTAAAGCACAGCCCACCCTGGGAGGAGCTGGAGCGGCAGATGTTCGAAATCTCTAAACCCTTGGAGCGTCCTGCCGATGTAGGAAATGTAGCAGCAGTGATGAGAGGATGATGGTGATGGAACCGACAGCATGGTTCATGTACAAGAGCAAACAGACCGGAGAGCCGCTGTTAGTGGCTCGCTGGGGCTGGCCGAAAACCACGGAGACCGAGTTCTGGAAAGATGGGAAGTGGCAGGAAGATCAAGATCGGCTGTTCCTGGAGATCCACGATGAGCCAGGATGGAAAGAGACCGACGAAGCTACCGTGAACGAGTGGATCAAGGACAACACGAAAGTCTAGGGCCAGAGAGGCACTGGGAGGCAACATCATGACATCACTAGTCATGTGTGGATATAACAAGGCTTACCCGGTTCCTCGGCGCCTACGTGAGGAAGTTAGCCAGCACGAAGTGGGAGCCTGGCAGCTGCTGGCGCTCTCTGCGTCTGGCGGTGAAAGTGGCAAGTGGGCGGACGACACTCTGGAGTCCGCCCTTTCGGCATTGAGCCGGCCGGCGCGGGACACACTCTCCTGCCCCGACTCGGACTGTGAGGACGTCGGGTTCTACGCCACGGCGGACCCGGCCGACGACATGCTCTATCGGCAGCTGGTCCGGCGAGTGGGGGAAGCTTCCTACGAAGTGCTGACGGCGGCCGGCGCCTGGGATCCCTGGGAGGGCTCTGACCCCCTGATCCTGCTCACCATGCCAGACGCTGTGGACCTGGCTGATGCTCTCCTGGCGGGGGCGGAGGGCCTGGCTCTGAGGTGCTACACCCCGCAAGCATGGCTGGCTCCCTCGGCATTTCTGCACTCAGGGCACCCGGACCTAGCTCTCCTGTCCTCGGTGAGCGGCTCCACGGATCTGCCGTTTGCGGACCGCAGCCGGAAGTGGGACGGAGACGCGGCCACCAACCGGCTGTTCTCCCGGGCTCGCAAGGCGGACGGCACCTACGACACGAGCAAGCTCGGGCAGGGATTCCTCTACCGAGACCCTGACGCGGACCCACAGACGCAGGCGGCCTGGAAACTCCCGTTCGCAGACGTGATCAACGGGGACCTCAAGATCGTGTACTCCGCTTTGGCGGCGGTGGCCGGTGCTCTCTCCGGCGCCCGGGGCGGAGTCAAGATCCCGCAGGCTGACCAGAACAAGATCAAGTCTCGGGTCAACGGTCTGTATAAGAAGGCGGCCAAGTCGTTCAAGGACGACACCATCGTTTCCCCCCTCACGGCAGCGGTTGACACGGAGGCCGAGGAAGAGGAGTGGACCCCGTTCGCAGTGGTCGATGATCTGGATCCCGGCGCTGTGATCGCGCTGGTCCGGCTCATGCCGGGGCCGAAAGTTCAGCGTTATGACCAGAAGGCATGGGTGGATGACCCCGAGCTACTGGCGGAGCTGGCCGGCGTCAACCCTCCCCCGCTCGTGGAGCTGGATGATCCGTCGCTGGCTGACGTGATCACGCAGATCGACGGAGTCACGGCTGCTGTATCCCCGGACCCACGGGCCGAGAAGCTCCGGCGCTACTGGGCATCCGGGAAGGGCGCTGCCAAGATCAAGTGGGGCGTCAAGGGGGACTTCAAGCGCTGCGTGCGTCAGCTCAACAAATACATGCCTGGCCGGGCTGAGGGCTACTGCGCGAACCTCCACAAGAGGGTTCTAGGGAAGTGGCCTGGCCGGGGCCGGGGACGTGGGCATGTGCACGCCTCAGCGGCCATGTCAACCGAGCAGGCTGTGCTCGCGGCTCTGGTGGCCGGAGCGTGGATGGACACTCAAGGAAGGAACGTCAACATGCTGAAGGACGGCATTTACACAGAAGCACTGGACGACGTGGGCCTGGTGCGCGCCGTCCTGGCCGGCGGCTTCCCCGTGGCTCCGCCCGACGAGTGGCTTCAGGATCAGAAGCTGGACCGGTTGACACCGCTCACTCACACGGATGACGGGCAGGTGTTCGGCCACATCGCGGACTGGCACCAGCAGCACATCGGGCTCCCCGGCAGCGTCAAACCGCCGCGCTCCCGCTCGAACTACAGCTACTTCATGACTGGCACCCTGCGCACGGCCAGCGGCAAGGACGTGAACGTGGGCCAGTTGACACTGGCCGGCGGCCACGCACCGCTGAACGCGGACGCTGGGCACGCGGTGGCGCACTACGACAACACGGCCAGTGCAGTGGCTGACGTGGTCGTGGGCGAGGACAAGTTCGGAATCTGGGTGGCCGGCGCGCTCCGGCCGGACATCAAGCCTGAGCAGGTACGCACGCTCCGCGCGTCGGCTCCATCGGGGGACTGGCGGCCGATCAACGGCGCGCTGGAGCTGGTCGCGGTTTGCCAGGTCAACGTGCCGGGCTTCCCGATCGCTCGGGCCAGGGTCGCTAGTGGCGCGGTAACTGCACTGGTGGCGGCCGGCGCGCGGTCCCTCGCTGTGCTCAAGGCGAGCATGACAGCCGACGCAGCTGTGCTGGAGAGGCTGAACGCGGTGGAGACGGCACTCTTCACCCCGGAGGAAGACGCGGTTGAGGAGATCGTGGTGACCGACCCGGAGCCGGAGCCCCTCCCGGAGACGGATGAGGTTGAGGTGGAGGCAGTCCCGGAGCCGGAGGCCGAGCAGGAGGAAGCCACGCCGGAGCCGGCGGCACCCGTGGAGCAGCCGGCGTCAGAGGCAGTCACCCGGGCACGCGAGGCGGCCCGGCAGCAGCGGATGAAGCAGATCCGCGAGCGGGTGAACGCTATTCGGGCAGCAAAGGGATGACCACCAAGCTCACATAGCAGTCCTCACACACAGGAACCATCGTCCCCGGCGATGGTTCTTGTGATTCCACAACCCACCGGGATTCCATGACGGGGTCGGGGGCTGAGTCCCCGGCAAACACCACGATGTTCTCGGCGGGAAATCCGAGGGCTGTCAACCGACCCTTAGCACTTGACAGGTTCGTGCCAACCAAGTTCGGCATCCTGAATCCCCACGAAGATAGGGGGGTAGCCAGTGCGCAGTTGGCCAGCAACAAGAGCGGCAGCGCTACAAGGAGCAACTTCAGCCTCATGGGGGTACATTAGGCAATAAGCGAAGCGCCCACCAGACCTAAGTCGGTGGGCGCTCCTGCGTGTGGATCAGAAGTCTGGCTCGGTCTCCGCCTCCTCGGCGGGCTGGGCCGGCTCGGGCTCCTCGGCCGTCTGGTGGAAGTTCGCCTCAATGTCAACCAGAGCCTTACGAGTGGAGATGTCGATCTCCAGCATCGCGAGAGCATCCAGCAGGCTCTCACGGATGACCTCAAGGTTCTCTACCCGCTGGGCCGGGGACATGCCGGGCACTCCGACGAGACGCTGGGCCGCCGAGAAGAGGCGGAAATAGATCCGGTGACGGGGCTTGGTGTCAAGCTGGGTTGGGATGGGCTCAAGGTTGATCTTGTTCTCACTCATGGGGACTCCTTTGGGTGGTGGTGGTGGGCGGTACAAGGGCAACTATACACAGCTGGTCAACCCCTGTCAACTGTCAGCCCGGCTTGTGACCCAGATCGCTGTGTCATACTCTGTGGGAACCGAGTGACCCTCCATCCGGGTAGTGACAACTCCTACCCAACCGGGCGTAACTCTTCAGCTAACAACTGAGGTGTGCCCGAATAAGGAGGGAACAGACTCATGGACGAGTTCGCGGAGAAGCTCGCAGCTCTTGCCACGCTCACTGACGAAGACTTGACCAATCTTCAGTCCGAGATCACAGCCGCGTTTGACGCGGCCGACCAGGCAGCCGACGACGCGCTCATGGCCAGCCTCGCTGAGGCGCTGGACCAGGTGGCGGCTGAGCTGGCTAAGCGTGCTGAGGGTGGCGGCGAGGAAGAAGCTCCGGCCGAGGCTATGCCGGCGGCAGTAGTGGAACCGCAGCTGGTGGCAGCTGTGGAGGAGAACAACGACGTAAAGGAAGGTGACCCGGTGGAGCAGCAGACAGGCGGCGCTCTGACCGTTCCGCGTGACCGCGAGCCGGTTACCGTGGCGCCCACCAGTACGGTGGTCGCTGGTGCTGACATCCCGGGCTACTCGGCAGGAACCGTAATTCCGACCCTGAAGGACTTCGCTGACGCTTTCACCAAGCGCATTCGGACCCTCCACGGCCTGAGCGGTGGCACTGGCGAGAAGGTGGTCGTGGCGTCCATCAAAACGAAGGCGCCGGAAGACCGCATTCTCTACAACGGTGACCTGGAAGGCAACAAGGCCAAGATCGAGGCAGTGACCAGCACCAAGGCGATCGTGGCGGCCGGCGGCTGCTGCGCTCCGCTGGAGACCCGCTACGACCTCTACACGATCGGCGACACGGACCGGCCGGTGCGCGGCGCGCTCCCCGGTTTTCAGGCAGACCGTGGCGGCATCCGGTACTTCCAAGGGCCTAAGCTCTCGGACGTGACCGGCGGCGTCGCTGTCTGGACCTGTGATGACGACGAAGCCGTTGACCCGGCCGACGAGTTGACCTGGAAGGTTTGTATCCGCGCGGACTGCCCGCCGGAGCAGACAGCCGAGGTTCAGGCCATCACGATGTGTATCAAGTTCGGCGTGCTCCAGTCCCGGATCTTCCCGGAGATGGTCACGGCCAATACCCAGATGCTCCGGGTTCAGCAGGCACGGTTCGCCGAGTCGGTGCTCCTGGCGCAGATCAAGTCGCTCTCCAAGCTGGTGACCGGCCCGGCCGTCGCGTACGGCGCGATCCGGGACTTCATCCGCACGGTCCACCGGGCGGCGGCCTACCTGAGGGATGTCAACCGGCTGGTTGACAACGAGCGGCTGCACGCGATCATCCCGTCGTGGTTCCGCGACCTGATGGTCTCCGACAGTGTCACGGCTGAGAACTCGACGGCCCGGCTCTCCGACAACTACTCGATGTCCGAGGCTGAGCTGAACAGTATCCTCAACGATCTTGGCATCACGGTGACGTGGTCCCTGGACACGTGGCAGCCGACCACATCCCTGCCGGCGGCAGACGCGGGCGGCGGCGCCACTACGGCTCCTCCGGGCGGGTTCTACCTGCCCTTCGATGAGGCCGCGCTGGCGACTCCGGTGCCTCTGCCGGACTTCCCGAGCCAGGTTCAGTGGGCGCTCTACCCTGAGGGCTCCCTGCTCCTGCTCGACGGCGGCACGCTGGACCTCGGTCTCATCCGGGACTCCACGTTGGTCCGGACGAACGACTATATGCAGTTCTCCGAGATCTTCGAGAGCGTGGCCAACGTCGGCGGACTGCCGCTGTGGATCACTTCTCCGCTCGACGACACGGGCTACTGCTGCGCCGGTGCGGCTACACCGTAACGGCCGGCAGTCAGAGACGGTAACGAGACAAGGAGAGGTGAAGTGGCTAAGTACACACAGGACAATGCCGCTTCAGTCCGTGGCGTGGCGCTTATGGCGACTCGGCTCGGGCCGGACGGTGCACCCCTTGCGGGAAGCCCGTGTGACAACTACTTGACCGGCGGCTATATCTCCTTCACGTTCACCCCCGTTTACGTTGAGGGTGAAGAGATCGAGATCATCAATGCTGCTGGTGAAATCTGCGTCACGTACAAGCTTCCTGACACGCTGAAGAACACGACCATCGGCCTTGAGCTGTGTGACCCGGACCCGGTGCTCACTCAGCTGCTGGTTGGTGGCGAGGTCATTGTGGACAGTACGGGGGCGCTTTGTCCGCTCCCCGGTGCTCTCCCAGATGACATCCATGCAGTCGGCTACGCAGCCGAGAAGACGGGCGTGGAAGCCAACCCCAACGGGGTGGCTATTCGGGTCTGGGCTACGGCTGTCGTCAACGGCAAGTCAGCCAACCAGTGTCCCTATTGGGATTACTTGTTCCCTTCGGTCAAGTTCCGGCTTGACGGGGACCGGGTAGTCGAGAATGGGAACCTGGCTACTGTCTTCGCCGGCCTGGGCACGGGGAACCTGAACTACGGCTCTGGCCCGAACCTGGACCTGGCCGGGGTTACCTCCGGCGGCGGTGCTCCACCTCCGCCTCCCGGCTCATTCGACTGGAAGTTTCCGCAGTACGCGGACCGCGTGTATGCGTACGCGCGGGCCACTACTGCTCCAGTCGGGCTGAAGGGTTGCTTTGCCAACCTGGGTATCCCGCTCGTGACCATCGTTGCCGGCTCTCCGGCTACGTTGTCGCCTTCGAACGCGACGCGGCCGGAAGACCTGGCAGCCTTGCAGGGGCTCGGCGCTCTTGGCAATACCACGGCGTGGACTCCTGGGCAGTTCGTGATCCTGGGAGACGGTTCGGAAGCGTACTGGGATGGGGATTCGTGGGTGCAGGGCCGGGCTCCGGCAGTGCTCACCTCATTCACGGCAGGTCGGCCGGCTACGCCGGTACCGACGAACTCCGCTATCCCGGACACGCTGGCGGAGTTGCTCGCTATGGTTCCGGCTGTGACGGCCAACCCCACCACGGCGTGGGCGGCAGATCAGTATGCACAGCTGGGGTCAGAGGAAGTCACGTGGAGCGGGGCGGCTTGGGTTCCCTACGCCGGCCCGATCAAGTCTGCGGTCAACCCGCTGGACAGCTTCGCCGCTGAGCCGACGATCACGGCGTCTGACCAGACGAACGCTGACAAGCTGGCAACGCTGGGCTATGCGGCGGCTAACGCAGCTGCTTGGTCCACTGGTGAACAGTTCACCATCGGCGGGTTCGCGTTCAACTGGAGCGGCACGGCGTGGGCGCCTGGTGCGCACGCGGTCACGGCGGCTGGGGCTCCACCGGCGGAAGGCGGCGGCGGAACTACTCCACCACCTCCTGAAGGTCCGGAGCCTGGTGGGTTCGGCGGAGAGGGGCCTGCCCCGACTCCTACGACTCCTTCGGGCGGCGGCATGTCTCTGGAGCCTTCTCCGGAGCCGACCACTGGTCCGGTCAACCCCGGACCTAGCAACGATGAGGTACCGCCTAATGCAGGCAGCACCACCACGCCGACTACCCCTAGCACGGGTAGGACTTCACGGCGCGGCGGCAGCACCAACATGTAGGTCGGCAATCAGATGGCGATGGCGGGAGGGCTCTGATGCTCTGGGTAGACCCGAGGGACCCTTCCGTCATCGCCGCTGTCTGGCATGGGACCAGACTCCCTGTCCCGGACTTGGAGATCTTTCCTACTCCGGAAGAGGAAGAGGACATCAAAGAGGCCATCGCTATCGCTGGCGAGGTGCTCATGCGGCTGTCTGGCTACAAGCTCCACCCGGCCGGCTGCGCTGAAGAGGACTACATGGCCACCCCTCGGGTGCACCGGTTGACACCGACCTTCCGGCCCATCCGCGAGGTGACCGGTGTCTACTGGGTGTGCGGCCAAGACGGGGATCCCACGGTGGCCCTGCCCTGGACACCTTGCCTGGTCGGTCAAGATGTCTACTTCAACGAGAGACACTGCGATCTGGCCTGGATGATGGGCGCTTGCGGGTGCGAGAAGCGCGAGACGTTCATGGTCAAGATGGCGTACCGGTTCGGTTCCACCATCACCAGGGCGGCCCGCCGGGCACTGCTGATCTTCGCCCATGAGCTTTATCTGGGGCTGATCGACTCCGACGAGTGCCAGCTCCCGGATCGGGTCACGTCTGTCAACCGCGAGGGAATCTCGTACACGCTCATCGACCCACAGACCTTCCTGGACAAGGGCTTCACTGGGCTGGCCCGGGTGGACACGTTCCTGGCAGCATTCAACCCGTCTAAGGCGCTCCGGCCTTCGGCTGTCTATACCCCCGACTCTCCCCCCGGCGTGGCTGTCTGCGTGCGGACGGCCACCTTCGCTGAGCCCCCGCCGGTGGTGAATCCGCTATGACCACTCCCCCCGTCTACAGCCGCGCGGGCGACTTTGTGAACCTCAACGAGGCCATCCAAACCCCGTTCCCAGACACGCTGTACGGCATGGCTGAGGCGCTGCTGGCCCGGATGGAGGTCTGCTTCCTCGGACGCGGGCTCACCCTGCCGGAGCGCAAGATTATCTATATGTCCCCAATTGTGCAGGATTGTGAGCAGGCGGCCGTGGTCTTCTCCGGCTGGGTTCCGACCCCGGTGTGGGACGGCACGATCATGTGCGACGCCTTCCGCTGGCTGGCCAACTTCAGTTGTCTGGTGACCCGCTGCACGCCGGCCGTCCCGACCAAGAACGGCGGCACACCCTCCGTGGCCAAGCAGCGCGAGGCGGCTCAGATCTCCTCGGCGGACGCGGAGGCCATGCTGTGTGTCGTGTCAACCGTTGGCGAGATCGGCCCGGAGCTGCAGGTCATCACGCACGCGCCGCAGGGTGGGCTCCAAACGGTGGAGCTGATCCTCAACCTGCCAGCGGCCGGGGCGGTGTGACATGGCCAAGGACGTGTGGGTGGTCATAGACCAGCCGGCACTACGTACGTTCCTGGGGTGGCAGGGCGAGGTCGGCCGGCGCTTCGAGCGGCTGGCCAAGGAGTCTGTGTTCCGGATGGTTGGCATGGCGCCGAAACGACACGGCGGCCTAGCCAAAAGCATGAGCTACAAGAAGGGCCGCGCACAGTCTGGCATCTTCTTTGACGCTGGTGCCAGCGTGAGCTACGCGGCAGCGCAGGACCAGGGCGGCCAGCCGCATGTGATCCGACCGCGCAGCCCTAACCCGAACGCCAGACTCAAGTTCTACTGGGCCAAGGTCGGCGCCGTCGTCTACTTCTCCAAGGTCAACCACCCCGGCAACCCGGCGGTCCACTACGTGGAGCGCGGGTTCCGGCGGGCGTTGGGGATGTGGGAGAGGGGCGGTTGACATGAATGGCGCGGAGGTCCACTACGTAGAGCGGGACTTCGAATATGAGGTCACCTATTGCCGAACCGCTGTGATCTCCCGGCTGTACGGAGATGACAAGGTTGCCGACCTGTCAGTGAGCAGGTCGGACAATATGTTCTTCTCTACGAAAAGTCCGTACGACACCAACAAGCACCGGGTGGGGTCTTGGCACTACCCGAACAACGAAGATTGATGGAGATGAGATGGCGCACAAGGTTTTTGCCGTAGCACAGGCCACTGAGCCTGTGTCGTTCGATCTGGAAGGCGTGAACTTCCGTTGCCGGCCCCGTATGGCGGCCGGCGTCATCCTGTCCATGGCTGAGAAGCTCGGTGGTGGCAAGGAAGATGACGACGAGTCAGGAGTCGAGGCTGTCAAAGCGATCCGCCGGTTCTTCAAGTCGGCCCTGATCCCTCAGGATCTGAAGCCGTTCAACGACTTGCTGGACGATGACGAAGTTGCCATTCCACTTGAGACACTGACGGAGATCGTCAGCTGGCTCTCGGAGGTCTACACGGCCCGCCCTACTGGAAAGACCTCGGCGCCTACGTCACAGGCAACCTCCGCTGGAAGCAACTCGACGGATGGTGCCTCAGCCGAGGTCTTGACCTACTCTCGCTCGACGCAAGCAGAGCTTATTCAGTCATAGAGCACTGGCTGGAAACCATGTCCATGGTGGAGAAGGAAGTGGCCGATGCAAGAGTTCACTTCTGGACGGAGATGGCGAAGCTGGAGAGCAACGCACGCAAGACCAGGGAAGAGATAGAGGCCGAGTTGGTAGACGTTCCTCCGCACATGTGGGGAAACAGACGTTGAGGGGAGGGGTCCTAAATGGCAATCGTCGGAACCGCCTTCATCCGGGTCAAGCTGCTGTCCAACAAGGTCGGAGACGACATCAAGAAAGCCGTTGGGGACTCATTTAAGGACGTCGGTAAGGACGTAAACAAGGCCAGCGAGGATCTCGGACGCAAGATGGGAGACGGTATCGGGGACGGAATCAAGGACTCCCCGGCCATCCAGCAGGCTGGCAACACCGTTGCCGACAATGTATCCAAGAATGTGAATAAGGGGTTCAACAAGAATCGCAGGAAGATGAGGGGGTTCTTCATCTCCTGGCTAGTTGGTGGGCTCCTTGCGGTTGGCCCTAGTCTCATCGCCGGGGGCCTACAGATCGTTGCTGCTCTGGGTGCTTCCCTAGTGGCCCTGGCATCGACCCTGGGTGCCGCGTTTGGCGGGGCTCTTGTAGCTGGCCTTGGCGTGTTCGTTGCTGTCAAGAGCACGCTTGCGTTGATCAAGCTGGCCCTGAAGGAAGACACTGAAGCACTTAAGGAGTTCAATAATAACGTCAAGGATCTCAAGTCTGAGATCGGCGGTGCTGTTCAGGTCGGCCTACTCCCCGGCCTGAACAGTGCCGTCAATAATCTTCGGAAGTCTCTGCCGGCCCTTCGCAAGCAGCTCGTGGCCACTGGCAAGACGGTGGGGGACCTGGCTAACAACTTCACTAAGGCTCTCACGACTGGTCAGAATCTCGGGCGCATCAACAAGGTCCTGGCGAACAACAACAAGTTCATCGGACTGGCTGGCCAGGGCCTCACCAAGATGGCCGAGGCAGCTCTCATCCTGCTGTCCCACCTCGGTCCCGTCACCGACTTCATCGGACAGCTGGTAAAGGACATCGGCGACTGGCTTCTGGTGACCACCCAGACGGCCGAGGCCAACGGCACGCTAACGACTAAGATCAACGAGTGGTTCGAGCTGACAAAGCGCGCTGTCGGCGTGCTGGTTGACTTCGGAGTCGGTCTCTTCAACATCTTCAAGGGTGCCCGGGAGTCCGGGGATATCCTGTTCGCCGGCATCGAGACAGCGGCCAGTAACTTCCGTGACTGGACAGCCTCAGTCTCCGGACAGAACGCCATCAAGAAATTCTTTGCGGATGCTCTGCCTCTGGCGCAAGAGACCTGGGGCCTGATCGGGGACATCTTCAAGCTGATCGGTGGCGTGTCCTTTGGGGATAACCAGGGCGCGCTGGGATTCGTGAAGACCCTGAGGGAAGAGGTAGTTCCTGCGTTCGCCGATATCTTCCGCGTCATCGGAGAGAACACTGGAGACGAATGGAGCAGGGCATTCGAGAACTTCTCCAAGGCAGTTCAGGATCTAGCTAAGAGCGGGGCTCTGGGGGCTACAGCTAATGCAATTAGCGCCATTGCACAGGCAGTCAGTTTCCTGTTGACCGTGCCATTTGTGCCGACCATCCTGTCGTGGGGCGCCACCTTCTTGCTCCTCAACAAGATGCTGTTCGGCTTCCCGGCCATACTGCTGAATTTCATCACAAAGCCGCTGCAAAACATGTTCAAGAGCCTGGGCACCATGGCACTGAATGCTGGCAAGCAGTTCGGCATGTTCCTACTGCGGGGCCTAGGCAGGGCACTGGCTCGGCTAGGGATCTACCTGCTGGAGCTGCTACTGGAAGCAGTGTTGTCCGCCTGGCCAGCTATAGCCGCAGCCCTGGCCTCCATCCCCGTGGTCGGCTGGATCATCCTGGCCGTGGCAGCCGTCATTGCGATCCTGGTCGTGCTGTACCTGAAGGTCAAGGGATTCCGGGACAAGATCAACGAGATCTGGCAGTCGATCGTTGACTTCTTCAAGGACGTGTGGCAGGAGGTCTCTGACTTCTTCATAGCCATCTGGGAGCCCATCTCTGATGTCTTTAGTGATGTCTGGGACCACATCAGGTCAACATTCCAGAGCGTTTTTGACTTCATCGTCAGCACACTCATGTCTATACATGCGTTCTTCCGGGCAGCCTTTGCTCCTGTGATCACTGTGGTCACGTTCGTTATGGATGTGATCAGGAAACTGTTTGAGATCGGGTTCAAGATCATAGAAATAGTTGTAAAGCTGTTCACAGCTGTGGTGATCATAGCCTTCGAGGCAGCACGCCTAGCAGTCATCTCGAAGGTCAAGCCAATTTGGGACTTCGTTGTTGGGGCCTTCAACGCGATCAAGCTGGCTGTTCAGACGAGACTCGCTGAGATCCGGGCAAACATTACCACGATATTCAACTTTGTCTCGGCGTACGTGTCGGCAGTGTGGAAGACCATCCACACCAGAATTAGAAACGCGCTCCTGGCGATCAGGGCCATAATCCGTGCAGTTTTCGGTCCCATCTGGGACTACATCCGAGGCATCTTCAGGGACATCTCGGCTTATATTAGCTATAGATGGAACCAAATCCATGGCACCATATCAGGAGCGCTGAAACTTGCCTGGGGCGCAGTGAGTTATTGGTTTGGCAGGATACGCGATTTCGTGGCAGGAATCATCGAGACGGTCAGGGGCACCATATCTGGTGTCTGGGGTAGCCTCACAGAGGGCCTTAAGAGCCAGATAAACAAAGTCATCGATGGTGTCAACATTGTGATCGGGCTAGTTAATAAGGTCATCGGTGTAGCCAACAAGCTGGGTGGAAGTATCGACCCGATCAACCCGATCTCGCACCTGGCAAAGGGCGGCGTCGTGCCTGCCACCCCCGGCGGTAGGGTCGCTTTGCTGGCTGAAGCCGGCCGGCCCGAGCGGGTGGAGCCGCTGGACAAGGACGGGCTGTCTAAGCGAGACCGGGAGATCGTCAAGGCTCTGTCAACCGCTGGTGGCTCGGGCGGTCCCACCACGGTCAACGTCTACATCGGCCAGGAGAAACTGGACGCGATCGTAGAGACCAAGATCGAAGAGAACAACGAGAATCTGGCTCAGCAGATCGTGACCGGGCGGAGGTAGGCCATGCCACTGGAATGCAACATCGACGCGAGCAGGGGCGTAGCCATCCTGACCGGTGACGTTTGGTTCTCGAACACCACGGTGACCGTGCAGAGGTCACTCCAGCCAAGCGTGGCGTCATCCTGGGTGACCATCCGGAACGGGGTCCGGACGGGCGTCAACCCCGGCGGCCTGGTCCCGTTCGAGGATCCGGAGATGCCTCTCGGCCAGCCAGTGTTCTACCGCATGCTGATGTCCATCCCCGGGGGTCGGTTCATTCAGCGGCAGCTGATCTCTGACCCTATGTTCAACACAGACTCCCCCGGCCCTGACTGGCTTCCCGTAGCTCCCCACACACTGAACCTTGTGACCAGCGCGGAGGGAGCCTCGCCGCCGCTCAATGACCCCACCATGGCCCTGGTGTCAGCGGCTACGGAGCCGGGTCTCATGACAACCATCCCGCTCTCCCACACAGGCGGAGCGGCTGGGTTCGTGGCTAACAAGAAGTACCGGTTGACAGGCAACGTTCAGTTCACTGGGCCGCCGGGGACCATTTGGCAGGCAGTCTACGAAACTGGTGATCAGACGTGGAATCAGCTGGGGGACACTGGCATAAACTGGTCAGCCCTTCTGGTTGACGCTCCTAGCGGGCAGACTGCAGCCGTCTCTTTGCACGTGTCCCTGAAGGTCCCCGGCGGGGCTGTGGTCCTAGCTCCCATCAGGATCCTTGGCATACGGCCGGATACGAGAGGTAAGTGGAACTACTTCGCAGCCGAGTTCACCACCCCTGGCACTATCCCGGCCGGTACGGCGCTGACTCTCTCCCATGGCGGCGGTGCGAACGACACACTCTCTGAGTGGCTGTTTGACAAGTTGCAGCTCATCCAAGCGGGGGACGCGGCTGGCGTAGGAAGCACGTTCAACCAGGGCATCGTTGATTACATTGACCGGAACACGGATCCAGACGACGTCGCTTACGTGGCACCGGACACTGAGGAGTACAGCCACGATGACACGATCGTGATAGAGGCTAATGGAGCCGTGTCATGGTACGGACCCACGGTCACTGCGTCCTACGCAGAGTGCGAGCTGCTCGGCCCGGACCTCAGTGATGAGATCGTGGCATGTGCTCCGGTCTTCCTTCAGGATCCCGTCGCTCCGGCTCTGGGCATGTGGGTTGGTCTTATCGCCATCGGCAATCTGACGCACGCGGCACGGCGGGACCTTTACCCGATTGTCAACCGGCCGGATCAAGTGGCTGTCTCGGACAAGAGGCTGGACCCGGAGACAGACCTGGTGTTTATGACACTCACACTGACAGACCGGGACTCTCTGCTTAGGCTCTTTGGCTCTGGTCGAATACTCTTCATGCGCAACGCGGACGCTAGCTACCCAGAGAACAACTGGTATATGTCCTGTGGGGACCTGGTGGAGAACAGAATCAGTCGAGACCACCGGAGACCAGAACGCCAGTGGGCGGTGCCAATCGACAAGGTTGATCCGCCTCTGGGTCTGATCGAACTCACCACGCTTCCGGATTGGCAGGATGTCAAGGATGCTCCCGGGGGCTGGCTGGAGCTGGCTCAGTCGGGGTCCTGGCTGGACGTCACTGTTCCGGGAAGTGGTGTGACGGCTCGGACACGGGGCACGGTGCCGTTCATAACCAGGCCAACAATCCACGGGTTGCCCACAGTTCAGTCGGCCGTTGCCTGGGATCTCATCCCAATGCCTCCACAGGGGACAGAGCCGGAGACAGTGTCATGATCCCTGTGAGCCCGATGTTCCGAGAAGCGGTGCTGCTGTCGCACACCTACTTCACTAAGATCGACGTCTACCGGATGCGCAAGAATGGGCCTGCGCTGGAGTATGACCTAGTGGCCGAGGACATCAAGTTCACTGGCGGCTCGCTGACCAGTGACCGGGGTAGCAACTCTCGGTTGTCATGCGACTTCGAGGTGGCGCTGAACACGTGGGAAAATCTGAACATAGACCCGCTCACGTGCCGGTTCCGGGTGTTCCGGGGAGTCAGCTCGATAGGGTTCACTGAGCTGCTGCAGCTGGGAGAGTTCCGGGTTGAATCCATCAGCCGCACGACCAGCCGGGGCACGGTTCCCATCAAGGGAGTGGGTCTGGAGAACTACATCATCGATGGACGCTTCCTTGCCCCTAGGGCGCCTCAGTATGGAGCCATGACTACAGCCTCTATAGCAGGTTTGATAAACGAGATCCTGCCTAATGCTGAGGTAGTAGCGATGTCCTCAGAGGACAGAAGAGTGCTTCTCAGGGCACCGTGGGATCGAGAGCGCTGGGATGCCGTTGATTCCCTGGCAAAGTCCATCAACGCTGAGGTGTTCGTGGACTGGTCTGGTCGGTTCATCATCCGGGACATCCCCAACTTCTCTAACTCCGGCCCGGCTTTCACACTCAAAGTGGGGGAGGGTGGAGCTGTCATAATGCCAACCAGCGAGTCCGACCGCGCGACGGTGTATAACGCCGTGGTCGCTACTACCGATCCCACGGACTCAGCTATCGCTCCCGTGTCCTATACAGCGTATGACAGCACGGCAGGCTCTCCTACGGAATGGGGTGGACCGTTCGGGATGGTGCCCACCTTCATAGTGAGCCAGTTCTTCCGAACTACTCTCCAGTGCCAGATCGCTGCGCAGAACGCACTAGCCATGGCCCTGGCACAGAATCGTAAGGTGTCTCTGGAGCTGCTCCCGCTCGTGTACCCGGAGGCTGGAGACGCTTTCGAACTTACCTTAGAGGACGGACAGCCGGAAATTCACATCATTCAAAGTATCACCACTCCCCTGTCAGGGGGATCCAGCAGCATGGAGACCCTAGCCACCAAGACAGACACTGAAGCTGAGGCCGGGTGAGTGGACATGTCTTATGACTTGGCACAGGTGCTCCAGAAGGATACCCCTATCAGGGTCATCCGGGTGTACGTGGCGGCGGTTGACACGGTCAACCGGACGGCTACGGTTCAACTGCAATTTGGTGGGGACTCGGTGCCCGGAGTCACCTACCTGTCCAACTACACCCCGGTTGTGGGGGACTACGCAGAAGCCATGGTCATGGAAACTCGCGGCATGATGCTGCTGAGCAAGGTGACTATGGTTGCCGCTCCGGTAGCTCCAGTCATCACCCCCACGTCTACCACCCCCGCCAGCTCGGCCGGCTATAACGAGCAGACTAGCCAATGGACGGTGGCCACCAACATCCCGGTGGGCGGGGCACAGAACGCGGCACTGTTCTACCCTCCGGCCTTCGGCACCGGGCTGGCTGGCAGGCTGCTGACCGGCTTCAACATCAAGATCCAGACGTTTCAGAACTTTGACAGGGGATCCCTGGCGTTGGACCTGCTGCCGGTAGGGGTCAGCCCTAGTGCACCCGGCTCGTATGTGAGCTTATCGAGGATTTTCACCCCTTACATCCCTTCTGGCGTGCTCACAGTCATCCCTCTCCCCATCGCATGGGCGCAGGCATTTAGTGACGCTACGGCGGTAGGAATCGGCTTACACTCAGACCTATACGAAACGGTTATCCAGACTGCCGTCACCAACCAGGGCCAGCTCACGGCCAGCTACACAAGTTGACAGGAGAGAGGATATGAGACTTCTTGACGCGGCCGACGTGCAGGTGTCTGAGGGCAACTGGATGATTGGGTACGAAGCTACTGCGCGGGAGTGCGACACAAACGTGTACCTCGCTGATGCCTGTGAAGAGGAAAACAGCAACATCATCACAGGCGAAGACAACGCAGTGTATTTCGTGGCCCCGTTCGGCATCGTAGCGGAGATGTTTCGCAGTACGTTTTGCTACCGGGAGGATGACCCGACCTGGCTCAACGCCGCGCTGAAGGACGCCAACGAACGCGCTCTCGGGCGAGCATTCATCATGCAGCCCACCGGCGACTCGGAGACCTGGCTCGGGGGTATGCGAGAGGCTCCGCTCCCGACCGACCCGGAGAACGCCACCGACGCGGACTGGGTCGCGGCGATCTCCAACGCGCGGGAGATGTGGACCAGCTCGGTGGTTGGCGAGGCTCCGTGGATGCACGTGGCTCCGGATCACGTGCCTAAGCTCGTTCAGCTGGGCATCCTGACGACGGATGCCAAGGGCGAGCTGGTCTCGGTCTGGGGTGACGTGGTGGTCTCCTCCACCGGCTACTCCAACCCCTTCCCGCTGAACGACCCCCGCGTTGTGCCGTGGCTGTGGTTCACCGGGCCTGTCAAGATCCGCATCACCCCGGTTGACACGTCCGGACTGATCTTGAACGCTCAGCAGAATCACACCATGATTCAGGCCAACGAGATCGCGGCCATCGACTTCGCTCCCTGCGCGGCGGTCCGGCTCGGTCCCATCGACCCGTCGCTGATCCTCATGACCCTTGATGTGGTCCAGACTGGACTGACGGTGACGGTGACGGCCCCGAACGCTACCGGCGCGGTGACCTACGACTGGGGTGACAACACCACTGACACAGTGGCTCCCAACGGGACCACGCCGACCACGCACACGTACGCGGTGCTTGGCCAGTACGTCATCACGGCTACGGACGTCGGAGGCTCAAAGGGTACTGAGAGCACGGACACCAACGTGACGTTCAACGTGTCTAGCTTGGGCAGCCTCAAGGCGCAGCTGTCGTCGAACATGGCTCCGCACTACTGCTACGACTTCGGCGCGGCCGGCGGCCAGGCATGCACCACGCCCGGGTCGGCGCCGCAGTTCACGTACGCCGCTCCTGGCACCTACACCGTTTCGCTGATCAACAGCGGCACGGGCGGCACGCCTACGCCGGGAGCCACACTGAAGTCTGTGGAGCTGGTGGTGACGGGGCTCAAGGTGGCAGGCACGGTCACTCCGCTCAACATCTCGGCAACTTCCCAGTTCTCCACTGGAGCGGTCACCTACGAGTGGGGTGACGGCACTTCTACCACGGCAGCCAACGGCACGACCCCCGCGACGCACACCTACGCGGAGGCTGGCGACTACACAGTGCGGGCTACGGACTCCACTGGAGCGTGGGGAGAGGCTAACTTCACCGTTCCGGGGTCCGCTCCGGTGAGCAGCATTGAGACAACCTGGTGGGGCGCTGGGTTGTTTGTGCAGATCTATGCAGGCGGCTTGGACATGACTGGAGGTCAGCACACTGTCGACTGGGGGGACGGGGGCAGTCTCGACACCTTCCCTCCCTTTGTCGCTTCGCTTGGGACTTCTCAAACTTACGCGGCACCCGGCTCCTACACCATTACGGTGACGGACTCCGGCGGCAACGTGGCTACCATTCCGGTTGTAGTCGGCAGTGCCAACTCCCCGACTGCGACGAGCGTGGCACCGACAACGGCGGTTGCAGGTGCAGCTGTGCCACTGACTGTCAACGGGTCAGGGTTCATCACTCCTAAGATCTACGCCACTAACTCGGGGCAAAATAACGCCAAGGATCAGGCTCTGGTTACCACTCCAGTGAATGCGGGTCAGGCAACTGCAACGATCCCCGGATCACTCGTGACTGGTCCCGGCACAGGGTACGTATTCGTAGAGAATGCAGACGGTTCTAGGTCTGGCGCTCTACAGATCACCTACACGGCTGCTGGAGCAGCAGGAACCGAGAGTGCACCGGTCAGTGAAGACGAGTTCCCTGTCGACGAATTCCCGATCATCGCCGAGGTGGAGCCGGACGAGACGCCGGGGCCTTACCCGCTGGACGACGAGCCCAAGCCCAAGCCACCAGCCAAGAAGGCTACGCAGGGAGCGCCCATCGAGTCCCCGGCGGCAGCCAAGAAGGCGACTCCCCCGGCGGCCAAGAAAGCTCAACCGCCTAAGGGTGAGAGTAAGGAGTAAGGAGGGAGAAGCATGACCGTACATGGAGTTGACTACTCATGGGGGCGGCCTGATCCCAACGAGCTGTACCGGCTCGGCTATCGCTACGTCCTGCGGTATCTGTCCTGGGATACGAGCGGCAAGAACATAGGCACCAGCGAGAAGAACTCCCTGATTGCGGCTGGTCTGTCGATCATCTGTAACTGGGAGTGGGATACCCACGACTCCATGCGAGGTTACGACGGCGGTCGGTCGGATGCGCAGGAGGCTATCAGGCAAGCGCGGGCGCTGGGGATGCCGGAGAATCGGCCGATCTACTTCTCGGTTGACTTTGACATCCAGCCCAACCAACTTCCTACGGCCAAGAGCTACTTCGATGGCCTGGCCAGCGTACTGCCGCGCAACCGGCTGGGGATCTATGGCAGCTACCGCGCGGTGGAAGAGGCTGCCAGCGCTGGCTGGTGCGAGTGGTTCTGGCAGACATACGCTTGGAGCTATGGCAGCTGGTATCCCGGGAACCACGTCAAGCAGGTGCTGAACGGGGTCTATATCGCAGGCGCTGACTGCGATAAGAATGAGTCCGAGGTTACCGACAGAGGACAGTGGGGTCAGGGAGATGAGGGAGATGACGACGTGAGCGCTAAGGATGTCTGGCAATACGACGTGGACCCGGCAGGCAGCAGCTACACGGCGGCCGGAGCTACGTGGACCACCTTCAACCGCACGGGTTACCTGGCGAACGAGTTCGCGCCGGCTGTGATCGCCAACCTGAACTCCCTGAATGCCAGCACGGCCGGGCTCTCGGCCACCAACGCGACCCTTCGCAGCATGCTGGCAATGGTCGTTCTGGCCGCGCTGCTCATCGGGGGTGCGATCGGTTTCGCGATCGGGCTGAATGCCGTCTAGAGCGGGCTGAACGGGTCTGACTTACCGGCGGCGTCAACGATCCGGTGAGAGAACGACAGGAGAGCCTTCCCCACAGGGCCGAACTTCCCCATCTCGGTGAAGATGGTCGGGGCGGGCTCTCCTTCCTGCTCCAACAACCCGACCTGGACGTCGTCCGCCGCGAGCACGGCCATTGTCAACCGGCCGGAGACAGTAGTCATGGGCAGCACGCCGGGAGGAAGGTCCGGGTCGGCCTTGCGCGTCTTGTCAACCAGGACGACCTCACCAGTGAACAGCGCTCCAATGAAGCCGACCAGCTGGTCGGCGCCGTCCTTTGGGAACAGGGAGTTGATCACGAAGTCTGGGGTGACGTTGTCCCACATGGCCCCGGGGATCTCCACCTTCTCAACCTTCAGCCGACCATTCTGCCAGGCGGCTAGGTAAAGGGCCGGGTCGACGGTGATGTTCGCGCCGTGGATCCCTCCGCTTACGGCCATCTGTTCGGCGTGCACCTTTCGGGCCGCCACAATGAGCGCATCCTTCGCAGCATCACCAGTAATCATGCGGAGTATAGTACGCTGTCGTCCATGCAGAAGATCAAGCCCAAGAAGCCCCCGGAGACTCCAGAGATCCGGGCTGAGCGGGACCGGCTGATCGTCCAACTCCTGAACAAGCGGAGGGCCTCCAGCGGGATGCGCCCTGTAGAGGTCGCTGAGGTGCTCGCGATCCCGACCCACGAGGCAGCCACCAGACTCTGGCGGTTGGCCCGCAGGGGCCTGATCGAGCGGGAGTTCGCCGGCAAGGATGGCCAGACCAACGGGACCGGGCGGAGTAGGTACCGCAAGCGGCAGGCGGCCGGCTAGTGTCCGCGCCGCACGTCGTCAGAGACGGCCGGCGGTTCCTGAAGTTCGAGGCCACCGTGGTTGCCTCGGCCACCAGCACGCGGCCGTCCGCTGTGCGGTGGACTGAGCTAGCGATCTACCGGTTGACAGGCTCGGACGAGTGGGTCATGAGCAAGATCGGCCGCTCGGTTGTGGCGCACAAGCCGACCTGCCCCCGTGTCAACTGGCGGATGATCTCCTGGCTGGAAGCCGGGGAAGAGGGCACGATACGGCGGGTTCCCTGCGTGGAGTGCCGGCCGGCTGTCGGGGATCGGATGGACCCGCACACTCGGCTGGAGGTCCAGCGTTACCGGGCCTGGGTGCTGCGTACGCCGGAGGAAGTGGTCACGGCGGTGACGGAGGGCCGGCCGGTTGACAGCCTGCCACGGCTAGCCTTCGAGGTGCTCACTCAGCTGCGTGAGGATCCGCTGCTGGCCAAGCACGTGGCCGCTGTCCTGGGGACTTAGCGCGGCCCGTTCGGGAACCGGATGTCCCGGACGATCTTCTTGATCCACATGGCGTAGCTCTGTACTGCGAAGACGACCGGGTTCTGGTCGTGGTCGTAAGTGCTTCCGTGCTCCGGGGTCCAGACCATCATTTCCTGCTCCCCTGCTCGGCTGCTGCCTCGCGGCGGTCCGCCTCGCGCTGAGCGTCCTCGCGGGTGGAGAAGCGCCCGCCGCGCATAGCCTTGTGCAAGCTGTCCCAAACGTAGAAGTAGGCGGGTGCCTCGGCGTATTGGAGGGTGTAGGGCTCGGCGGTGAATCGGGGCTTCGCGGACATCGGGGGCTCCTCGGTGTTGGCCTGATACACCTAGTGTAGCAGGCTTATCAACGGCTGCCAACACAGCTAATAGTTCTCCCAGAGGTAACCGCACTTGCAGCGGTGAGCGGCGTGTTCCGTATACCTGGCGACGGCACACCTATGGTTGTGCCGGCTGGGTGCCCAGATCATCTGTCTACAGGTGCGGGAGGCCGTGGCGGCGTTCCTTAGGACCAGCACGATCAGGACGAGAATGCACGCCACAACCAGGACCTCTACGGCCGTGATCATGGCGTTCCATAGGCTACCGACATCTACCCTCATGTCCGGAGACTAGTGGGCGGTTTGGTGCTTCACAATCCCCTAAGAGAGCGGGTGGTCGGTGTTGCCTGCCCAGTCCGGTATCTTGCCGGTTCCGGTGATCGTCACGGACCACGTAGAGTCATCAAGCCAGTCGATCCGGTTGACATTCCAGCCGACCGGCTCCAGCAGCTCGGCCAGCTCGATCTGGATGATGGTCCCTTCCTGGGGGGAGGCCAGCTCATCCTTGATCAGCGCGTACTCCTCAATCAGGTAGAGCACGCGGAAGCGCTGCTTGCCGACACTGTGTGCCAGCCGCACGGCGTCTCCGACCTTCAGGCCGGGCCGCTTGGGCTGGGGCAGGATCATGAAGTCTTCCGGCGGGGCCGAGCTGTACTGCTCGGTCGGGCCGCCATCATAGACATAGAAGACGATCTCATCATTCGCCCACAGCACGCGGCGGTTGAACTTGATCGAGGACTCGAAAGCCTCGCCCTTCTTCGCGATCTTGTCGCCCATCCTAAACAAAGTCGATCTCCTCAGTGGCAGCTTCCGGGATGTTCAGCAGCAGGGTCTCGGCCTTGAGCAGCAGCCTGCCGATCTCGTACATGGAAGCTGAGACGGGTATGGACAGGTGAAGCAACTTGGCCAGCCGGTAGGCCATGTGGTACATGTTCGAGACATGGGACGGGGGCGGCCGGCGGTGCTCCACCGGCACAGCGAAGACCTCAGGGTTGATGTGGTAGGCCACGCATGTCAACTGCCACCTCAGGTTGCGGGAGTAACTGCGCCGGACCTTGTCGTGCAGAGTCAGGATCTCCGCAACCGTCCTGGGGTCCATACGGGCCACCATCCTAGTGCCTCTCTAGGATCTCTACCTCAGCGGCAGTGAACTTTTTGGGCGGGATACCCTCGCCCTGGCACGTAATATATGCGTACATGACCGACGTGCACAATGGATTGTGGCTGTGAATCCCGAACGCATGCCCTAGCTCGTGCACGGACATCTGGAGCCGACTGTTCACGGGCCGCGAGGCATACGCCGGGTTGAACTCCACCCGGACCTCCAGCACTTCATTGGACCAGCTGGCACGGCCAGCGATGTGGATAGGCAGTTTGGGGTTGGAGGTGACCCGGATACAGCGGCTACCCCGGCGGCAGTCACCGATCACAGCCTGCGTGGACGTGTGCTGGTCTACGAACTCCACAGCCTCGGCCAGTGGCCAGAGACCAAGGCCGGGGCCAATCTGCACGTATACCTTGGTCGGGCTGAACCACCGGAAAGCCGAGAGGCCGGTGGTTGACACGGCCGGTACGAACATCCACAGGAGGGAGAGCAGCACCAGGAACCACAACAAGCCGATGGCGAGTTTGGTTTTCGGGCTCATGGTGCTGCTCCCTTACAGGTAGTGCGGAGCCATGCGAACGTTGATCACGTTAGAGGACTGGGGATGCAGGGTTACCGCTCGGCCACCCATAAGCTGTATGGCTTCACCCTTGCTACCCACCATCACCCGGATGTCGACGTAGTCAGAGCTGAACCGCTGTGGGGATTGCGCGCTATGCAACTTGAAGCGGACTGTCTGGCCGATGCCCAACCCCTTCGGGATGTCCCCGTAGGGCCGGAAGATCGTATCCGACTCCTCCAGCTTCTCCCCGTTAGCAGCCTGAAACACGGCGTCCTCAGCGGCCTTGGTGCGGCGTCGTAGCTCAGACATCTGCTTCCGCGCCCACGTGGGCAGCTTCTCCTCCCGCTCATCGAACGGGAGCGGCGGGTATCCGTTATCCATTGGTCTTGCCCTTCTTGCTCTTGCGGTGCTTGGAGGCGAACCGGCCCTGCTTGTCCCGGGGCTGCTTGTCCTCTTCCAGTTCGGGGATGTCCTGCGTTGGCCCGTCCCACGCCGGGTACATCACGTCCTGCTCGAACGGGAGCATGTCGTTTGCCCACGGGCGCACGCCAACTCGGCGGTTCAGCAGCCGCTTCTCTTCGGCACGCGGGAGCCGGGAGTATGGCGCGTATGGCTGCATGTCCGACAGGGCTCTCCAGCAGGCGTAATAGGCTGTCTGCCGGTAGGCGTTCGGCTGGGAGCACTGAACGGCAACGTCCTTGACGTGGCTGGTCACGGAGTACCCAAGGATCTCAGCGGCCACTGTCTCAGCAACGATGTTGCGCGGGACGTTCGCCCGATACAGGTAGTCGGCGCCGACGATCATTTCAATCTCCACCCCTGGGAAGTACATGAGGATGTCCTCACGCACCCGGGCGCGGACTTGCATGATGTCTGGGTCATCCTTGTGTTGGACGAGTGAGATGAAACCGTATTGACCGATGATCCACATAGTGACCCTCTCTGTTCGATAGCTTGACTGTACACCATCGGTCAACGGCTGTCAACTAGAGCAGTCCACGGATCAGGTCAAGCTTGGCGGAGCAGTCCTCAAGCTCCTTGCGGTGCACCTCTTGCTGGTCAACGATCATCCGCTCCAGCTCTGCTATGCGGGCGCGGTTGCGCTTCGCTTCCCGTTCCATGCTGGGGATGAGGATCGCGCGAATGGCTGTCAGCTGCTCAGACGGCTGCTCGGGGGTGGCGTTGTGCCGGAAGTAATCGAGCAGCCCGTCCCGCTCGGGTTCGGCCGAGGGCTTGAAGTAGTCAGCACCGTGCGGGAGATCAGCAGGGAAGCTGTCAAACGCGGCTGGTGGCAGCTCGATACCGGCCAGCGTGAGCGGCGCTTCAGTGTCAACCGGTGCGGTCTCGGGCTCAGGGAACGGCTGGTGCGCGGAGTTGATGTGACGGGCCAGGTTGCTGGCGTTCATCTTCCGCTCGCAGTGCGGGCACTGCTTCAGGTCGTGGACCATCGCGTGGTGGACGGTGACCTGCTGCTTACGTTCGAAGACCTTGCCGCACTCTGCGCACGCCGGCATGTCAACCTCTGCTTCTGCTCTGATGGTGGCGGGGTCGTACTGGTTTTGCTGGAGAAGCCAGCGCTTATATGGGGCCATCGTGTTGTTGAGAAGCCGGCCGTTTACCTGCCTTGGCACGCAGATACGGGCTGTCTTGTCTGGTGCTAGCAACACGGCGCCGTGCCGTGCTATCCGGTCCCCGTGCCAGCCGGACGCCTGTACTTGCAAGATCAGTTTTCTGGAGTCTGGCGCGAACTTGCGTAGCTCCCGCTGCGTGAACTGCATACGTTCCCCCTTGTGTGGTCTGGTAGTCAACCATAGTATACGCAACTATGCAGACCAGCTACTCGGACATGCAGCGATTTATGTCATGCCCACGCTCATGGTTTTTTGGCACGTACAGGAAGCTCAGGCGCAAGGATGAGCCTCCAACCGGGCCGCTTCCGTTCGGCGCGCGGGTCCACCATGCGCTGGAGCTGTGGGAGGAGGGAGATGGTCGGGCCGATATCGGCGCCATTTGGGACGTGCTGATGATGTACGAGTACGAGAAGGCGCACGGCGGGTTCACGGACGGGTTGGACAGGGAGAACAAGCTCGGGCGCGCAATGCTGGAGGGATACGTCGAGTGGGCCAACGATGAGGCGGCCGACTGGCAGACTCTCGGCGTGGAAGCGCAGCTCAAGGAAGTGATCACGCTGGAAGTCGATGGGGAATCGGTTGACATCCTGGTCCGGGGCAAGCTGGACCGGCGGTCCCGGCGGATCTCTGACGGTGCGATCTTCATCAACGACTACAAGACAGTGGGCAACTTCGGTGAGCCAACCATCCTGGGTCTGGAGATGTCCCCGCAGGGCCGGCTCTACATGCTGCTAGAGGCCAGCTCAGATCGGGACCAGGCGGAGCCCTGGGTGGCCGGCATCGTCTACACGCTGCTCAGGAAGGTGCTCCGCACGGCAGCGGCCAAGCCACCGTTCTACAAGCGGCTGGTGATCCCGATCAGCCACATGGATCTGATGGCGTACCGGTTCCGGTTGATCGGCATTCTGAACAACATGATCCGGGCCAAGCGTGATCTTGACTCTGGGCTGGACCATCGCATCGCTACCCCGTTCCACCCGTCGTGGCAGTGCGCTACCTGCCCGTTCAAGCTGCCTTGCGCGGAGTACCAGGCCACCGGCAAGGCGGCGGCCGAGCAGATGCTCACTGACCTGTACGTTGTCGGAGACCCGTTCGAGCGCTATACCGATGACCAGGAGGCAGTGTAGCGTGGGCAAACTTCAGGTGAACGTGGAGTGTCTTAGAGACCGTGCGCTCCTGCTCACGGACGACAAGCTCCACAATCTAGTGGAGATCATTTTGATGGAACACACAGCTGGGGCTACGGAATCTATGCCAGGCACCGTGCCTGGCCAGGTGGGTCATACGCTGTGCACATCCTGTAGCCAGCGCTGGCCATGTGCCGAGATCGTGGCCCTACACGAGTGGTTAGGGTGACCGGTGAGAGAGAAGGTTGTAATAATCATGACCGGATGGAGAATCTGGCCTACCAGCCAGCGGTCTACGGTCCCCGAGCCGGAGATCGTGGATGCTATTAGAGAGGTCCGTAGCAGCATGACAGCAGAAGGTCAGCACGAGTGCATCCGCCCTTCGGCGGACAACTGGCACCCCGGCATCATGTGGGCGTGCCTGCGCTGTGGGGACGTGTGGGTGTTCCTCCACCGTGGACGGTGGGCGCGCACGGACGTCAACCTCCACAGCTTCCGGCAGCGGCTCCCCGTTCCGGAGCAGATCGCGCAGCAGTTCCAGCAGCCGGAGCCTCAGCCGGAGCCGGAGTACGGCGTCCGGATCTACAACGGCAGCAACGTGGTTGACATGAAGACGCAGGACGCGGTGTCGGCGCGGGAGCTGGTCGACTACACCAACCGGGTCAGTTCCGAGTCCCGGGCCGAGATGCTCACCCGCTGGCCTAACGGGCAGTGGATGACCAACTCCGAGGTCACTCAGGCGGAGGACTCGGAGCAGCCTGCTCCGGTTCAGCCCTACCCGAACGATGAGATCTTCACTCCTCAGGACTGGTTCTCCACGGCTCCGGCTTCCAACCGTCCGCCGGGGCACAACCCTAACGGCCAGTTCAACGCTCCTGCGAGGGCGTAGTGGATCCTGCTCTCTCTATGCTGGTGCACGGTATGTCCAAGGTGGGCAAATCCCTCTTGGCTGCCAGCACTCCGGCACCTCGTGTGTATTTCGATGTAGAGAGCGCGGCCAGGTTCCTGCCGATCAGGGGGGTCGCGTGGGATCCGCGCGATCCCCCTCCCTCTTGGTCTAAGACCTCCGACTGGGATACGGCTGTGGTCTCGGTTCGAGAATGGCAGGATGCCCAGCGGACGTTCGACTGGCTGCACGGCGGGAAGCACCCGTTCCGGTCGGCGTCGGTTGATAGCATCTCTGAGCTGCAGTACCGCTATATCGAGGACGTGGCGGGGCGCAACCAGGTCAAGCTGCAGGACTGGGGCTCGGTTCTCCGGGTCGTGGGCGGGTTCATGCGGGACCTTCGGGACCTGACGTTCCATGCCAACCACCCGCTGGAGGCCGTGGTCGTCACAGCCATGACGAAAGAGACCGGAGACGGTATGCTCCGGCCACACTTGCAGGGGCAACTGAACACAGTGGTCCCTTATCTGATGGACGTCACCGCATATCTGTTTGTGGAGGCGGACAACAAGACGGGCCAGGAAGTGCGTAAGCTTCGCACGCGGCGTCTTCCTGGTCGGATCGAGGCGGGCGAGCGGGTGGGTGGGCGTATCCCGGCCATCGTTACCCTGCCTCAGGTGACCGGCAAGACGACAGAAGAGATCGCGGCGCGCAACACCACGTTCTCCAAGTTGATCAAGCTGGTGTTCAAGGATGGGCCGCTGATGGCGGAGCCGGCCGTCGTGTCAACCATCGGTGATGCGTCGGCCAGCACAGGAGAAGGGAAGGAGGAAGAGTGAGCGACGGTGAGTTTAGTTTCGCGGATGAGTTCGAGGCGTTCGGGGAGGAGCTGGAAGGCAAGCCTCTCCCCAAGGGTGAGTACGAGATGGTCGTGGTTAAGTCCACGGCGGCGATCACGGCTGGCGGCAAGCAGTGTTTCAAGGTCGTTCTGGAAGCGATGAACGGTCCGCAGCAGGGCCGGCAGGTTTCCGAGCAGCTCACGTGGTCCCCGGAAAACTCGGTCGCGGCGCGGATCTTCGCGCAGGGGCTGAAGGCCATGGGCGCTCCGCAGGAGTGGATCAAGTCTGAGCGGCCGACTGCCGACCAGATCGCGGCGCAGATGCTCGGGCAGAAGATCCTGGTCGGGCTGGATGAGGACGAGTACCTCGGCCAGCCTCGCAACCGGGTTCGGTTCCGCAAGAATCTCGGGGTTGACTCGGCTATCTCCGGCGGCGACTACTCCGGGGCCAGCAACCTCGGGGATGGAGAAGAGGAGATCAGTTTGGACGACGACGACATTGAACTCGGCGGCGAGGGTCTCACCATGACCGGTGCCGTCAATCCCCCCACCAAAGAAGATGACTGGTCCTAACACCAACCACCAGCACGGGCCGGTAGCGTGAGCTACCGGCCCGATCTTTAGGAGCACATGTTGGATGCCATAGTTTCGATGCTGTTTGCTACCTACGCGCAGGTGGCCGGTCTCACCCGTACCGAGGCCACCCAGCTGTTCTCTCTCCTTCAGGGCAAGGATCTGCCGCACACCGTGGACGCGGCCTGGCAGCAGCTGGAGGATGCCACGATAGAGATCCGGAAGCGGCGCTTCGCATGATCGACCCACTCAACCTGACGTTCCAGATGGTCTCTGACGTCGCGGACGTCGCTGAGTTCTGGACCTGGTTGACACAGCCGGGACGCACGCGGGTTGGGTGTGACACGGAAGGTACCGGGCTCCAGCAATGGCGCCCGGACTTCCGAGTCCGCACGCTCCAGTTCGGCGACACTGACGGCGGCTGGTCGGTTCCCTGGGATGACTGGCGCGGGCTCGGGATGGAAGCGCTGAAGTGGTGCGACAGGGCCGGCGTCAAGCAGGTGTGGTGGAACCTCCCGTACGACTACTGGGCAGTCTGGGAGATGGGCTACCGGATGCCGATCGAGCATCTGGAAGACGGCATGATCTGGGCCGGGCTGGACAACTGGTCAGACGACACGCGGCGCCTAAAGCCGCTGGCGGTGCGGGAGTTCGGCGGCTGGGCCGGCGCGGGCGAGGAACGGCTCAAGGCAGGCATGGCGCTGAATGGCTGGAGCTGGGCCACTGTCCCACTCGACTGGCGCCCGTTCGTGGGCTACGGGGTTCTCGACACCTGCCTGACGGCGGCACTCTATGACACGTACCGGAGGCGGCGGGAAAACGTCCGGTGGCAGGAGTGCCACTCCATGGAGATCGCTACTACCAACATCTGCACGGCCATGGCGCGCAACGGGCTACCGGTCAACGGGCCATACCTGCGAGATCAGGCTGAGCTACTGGTGGAGCAGGAAGCCAACATAGCTCGCATACTCCAATCGGAGTACGGCATAACTCCGAGTGCGCCCGCGAGCGTAGCCAAGGCGCTGCAGCTGGCGGGAGTCATGCCGCCCGGTGCACGGAAGACGGCCGGCGGCCAGCTCTCGGTTGACAAGGAAGCTCTTGGCGCCATCGACCACCCCATTGCTGATCTCGTATTGGAGTTCCGAGATGTGCACAGGACGCGGGTCAATTATCTGGCTGCTATGTCGGAAGCCTCTGGGTACCAACTGGATGAGACGGCCCGCATCCACCCGCAGATTCAACCGTGCCAGGCGCGGACCACCCGTATGTCGGTAGCCAACCCTCCGCTGCAGCAGCTCCCCACGGGCGACCTGACGGTGCGGAAGGCGGTGGAGGCCAGGGAGGGGCACGTGATCGTCTCGGCCGACTACGGCCAGATCGAGCTGCGCACGTGGGCCTTCCTGAACAACGATGAGGATCTCAAGCAGACCCTGCGGGACGCGGACGAGCAGGGCGAGGACTTCTTCGTGATGCTCGGCCGGGACCTCTACAACGAGCCGAGCTTCCAGAAGTCGGACAAGCGGCGGCAGGTTCTGAAGTCAACTATGTACGCGACGATCTATGCCGGCGGCGTCGAGACGATCGCGGCCACTGCGAGGGTCGACGTCTACCAGGCGGTGAAGGTTCTCAAGCGGCTGCAGGAGAAGTACCGCTCGGTGGCGTCGGTGGGCAGTGGCATGATCAACAAGCTCAACCCTGAAGGCTTCTACGTGACCACCCCGACCGGCCGGCGGTTCAAGCTCAAGCGTCGGCAGGAGATCCGGAAGCTCCCCAACTGGGCCACGCAGGGCCACGCGGCTGAGATCCTGAAGAAGGCGCTGATCGGGCTCCAGCAGGCCGGGCTGGAGGAGTACATGATCTTGCCGGTGCACGATGAGGTCCTGTTCGAGATGCCGGCGTGGGCAGTCATCGAGGCGGTTGACACGATCCGCGAGGTGGTGAACGCTGTTGTTGACAAGCAGGAGTACGGGGTCTCCATCACGGCAACTCCAGTGATCGGCCGAACATGGGCAGACTGCAAGTAAGAAGGCAGGTGGTCAGGATGGTCACGATCGTGGCTGTTGATCCGGGGGTCATGACGGGGGTCATCCGGGCAGTGGCCTATGGCCCTGAAGAGATCAGCGTGCTGGAGTGGCACGAGCACACGCAGACTCAGTTCATCGACTACTTTCACAAGGTGCTCAGCACATCCCTCGCGAGTCTGTGCGTGGTCACTGAGTCCTTCAAGCCGCGACCCGGGTACAAGACCTGGCAACCGGCCAGCCTTGAGATGATCGGCTGGATGAAGGGCGAGTGCCACCTGAATGGGAACAAGATTTGGCTACAGGATCCGGGAGATGCGAAGGCGTTCGCGACTGAGGAGCGCATGAAACACTATCCTGTCCCTAAGGGGCGGGGCCACGCGCGGGACGCGCTACGTCACTGTCTATTGTGGGCAAGCAATCATGTAGGGGAGTTCAGCCGTGGGAGTTGAGTTCACAGCGTCGGCCAGTAACCGCGACGTGGGTATGACAGTCGATGAGCTGAAGGCTGCGCTGGACATGGCGGATCTCTACGGGGCCAGGTACATCAAGAAGGCGGAGATCACGTGGCGGGGCCGGCTACAGGGGCTCACGTTCACGGACTCGACTGCGCACATCCGGATCAAGGCCAAGCTTCGGGAGGAGCGAGAGATCGAAGAACGGTTCCTGCCGCTGCCTCCGGCCAAGGCCAAGTCTGATGAAGACCTTGATGAAGAGTTCCGGGGAGACTAGTGATCAACGTTTCGTTCGTCCCTGATGGCAACCGCTACTCCGGCCGGCTGGCGGTGAAGTCTCCCCCGGCCACGCTGGGCAGGATCAAGGAGATCCCTGGCGCGCTCTACTGGAAGGACGGGGCGTGCTGGACTATCCCGGCCAAGCGGCCGGCGGTCCTGGCGCTGGGTGACATCGCGCGCTACCTCCGGATCCCGCTGCAGCCGGACGTTGCCGTGGGGATGTGGGTGGCCGAGGACAAGGCGCGCTGGTCTGAGTTGCTGGAGCAGTCCGCGCAGCGGGAGGCTGTCCATGTGGGGGGTCGCCTCTACTCGCACCAGGTGCAGGACGCGCTGTGGTTGACAGAGCAGGCTCAGATCCCGGGCCGGCTGCTGCTGAGTGAGGTCGGGGTCGGCAAGACCCGGGCGGTCCTGGCGGCTCTGGCAGCTGACGATCTGCTGGAGGCGGGGCCGGTCCTGGTCGTCTGCCCGAACAAGGTCCGCTGGGGGTGGCAGTCTGAGATCGCGGAGTACCTGGGGCCGGGGGCTCGGGCGGTAGTGGTCGGTGGGACTCTGATGCAGCGGCGCAAGCAGCTGGCCGAGGTGGGGCCGGGCGACATCGTGATCATCGGCTGGGAGGCCATGCGCACGCACACCCGGCTACGTGCGTTCCCGGGCCACGCGCTGAAGAAGTGCGAGAAGTGCGGCGGGCCAAAGCTCTCTGAAGAGGGCTCGGTCAAGCCGGCGCAGTGCCAGGCACACGAGAAGGAACTCAACGCGATTCCCTGGTCGGTGATCGTCGCGGACGAGATCCACCGAATCCGGAATGCGAAGACTGTGAACGCTCAGGCGTTATGGGGTCTTTCCGCAGCCCGTCCAGAAGCCCGTAGGTGGGGGCTCTCGGGCACCCTGGTATCTCGTACCCCCGACGATTGCTGGTCCCCGCTGCACTGGCTGGACCCGGTTGCGTGGCCGGTCAAGAGCAGCTGGGTGGACTGGTATTGCCGGAAGGGATTCGACAACGCGGGGTTCGAGCGGGTCCTGGGTCTGAAGCAGGAGCGGGAGCAGGAGTTCCAGGCGACGTTCCAGGCGATCACCCGCCGGGTTCTGAAGGCGGACGTTCTCAACCTGCCAGAGATCCAACGCGGCGGCTCGTTGGTCCGGACGGTGGCCATGGGCAAGGCGCAGGAGAAGGCTTACGTCGAGATGCGGGACCAGATGGTCGCGTGGCTCCGGCAGCCGGACGGCTCGGTAGACCGGTTGACAGCGCAGAACATCATGATCAAGACCGGCCGGCTGATGATGCTGGCTCAGGCGCACGGCTCGGTGATCACCTCGGTCGTCCCGGGCCAGGAGACACCCCGCGTGACCATCAACCTGGCTATGCCGTCGTGCAAGGTCGACGCGGTAGTGGACGATATCGCCTCGGGCGACTTCGGCGACTCGCAGTGCATCGTGTTCTTCGAGAGCAAGAAGCTCCTGCGGTTGACAGAGGACGTGTTGCGCACCCGTATGGGGACCAACTGGAATGAGATCGCGGTGATCGCGGGCGGGCTCCCGGACCACGAGATCAAACGGGCAATGGAGATGTTCCAGTCTGGGAAGCGGCAGTACATCTTCTGCACGTTCGGGGCGGCGGCCGAGGGGATCACGCTGACGGCGGCCGACACTATCCTGATGGTTCAGCGCTCCTGGTCGTCCCCCACCATGACGCAGGCCATGGCCAGGTTCCACCGGCCGGGGGCGGAGAAGCACAGCTCCCTCAGCGTGGTCGACTACTTCACGGAGGGGACCGTGGAGTTCTCGCAGCTGGAGCGGCTCGATCAGAACGAAACGGCCATCGAGCAGGTGATCCGGGACAAGGATCGGCAGGGCCTTATAGACTTGATCCTAGGCAAAGAGAGGTGACGAGATGGCACAGACTACCGGCGCACCGAATAACCTCCCATGGCCGGACTATACGGACGACGCGGACGGGCCTAATGCCTTCAAGAATCTCGCGCAGGCTACCGACGCGGCTCTCAAGGGGCTGCAGAATCAGCTCACCGCGCTGAACACTGCTGCTGCCACCAAGACGCTAACGGTCTCTGACTGGATCTCACTGGGCAGCACGGCCGTCAACAAAGATACGTTATTCGATATCAAGAGGAACGCGGGCGGCGTAGCGACAACCTACCGCCAGTACGTGGACAGTTCCGGCACAGCTGTCATGCAGCAGATCCGGGGCACCACACTCGCCAACCAGCTTCATCTCATAGCAGACGGAGACGTGGCCAGAGTCGTGGCCAACGGGACTCAGTACAAATACTTCCCGTTCGCTGTCTTCACGTTCACGGTGCAGACTCCAGCGATCACGGCCGGCGCGGGCAGGACAGCTACCACCCGAGTCAACTTCCCGGGGGGCAGGTTTACGCAGCCTCCCATTGTTGTCATCACACCGTGGAACGTGGACTGCCTGGTGTCGGTTCTGAACCGAGGTACCACCTGGCTGGATATCCGAACCACGGCGCATATGGACAAGGGCATCCCGGCTACCTGGGTGCACGGGATTGTCATGCAGGCGCGGGCGAACGACGCAGCTTACTGAACGAACCGGTATGACCAGTGGTCCCCGTAGGCGTATGGCTTCCAGCGCGGAGCCAGCAACGGCTTGCGGGGTCCTTCCTGTATCCGCTGGGCTGTCAACCAACACAGCTGGCACTCACAGGTAGTGAAAGATGCCTGTTGCCGGCCGGCGAGCGTTACTCCGCACAGTGCCTTGCCGTCCTCTGGGTAGTACAGGTGGGTCGTGATCACAGGCTTGCCTTCCAGGATCGGTATGCGGACGTCTTCAACCTCCCGGAAGGCGACGTAGCTCCCCCACCAGATCCGGACCAAGCGTCGCTCAGGCATGTGTCGTACACTACCCCGGTTGACAAACGTTGGCAAGAGACGTACGCTAGCTGGCATGGACAAAATCACCAAGGTAGCCAACCCTCCGGCGCGAGCATCGCAGCGCGCCACTATCCTCTTCGAGCCGTATGTAGCTGTCGCAACCAAGTGCAAGGCCACGCCTGGCAAGTGGTATCTGGTGGGGGCCGGCCCTAAGGAGCGGCTGCGCGTGATCTCTCAAACTGCCTGGCGTATCCGGCGCGGCCAGCTGGCGGCGTTCGTAGTCGACTCGGGCAGCTGGGAGGCGTACGTGGCCAGCTCGGATGAGCGTGAGGGTGCCAGCGAGCGTGTGGAGCTGTTCCTGCGGTACCTGGCGGCCGAGTGATGGCGGATCCCGAGGCTCCCATGGATCCCGTGGATGAGGCGCTGCTCAACCTGTCCGTCCGTGTCACCCGGCTGGAGGTGGCTGTCTCTTCCATAGGCGCGCTGGTCGGACTGACTGCGCATGTGCTGGAGAGCAGTGTGAAGATAGCGGCCGGCACGCTGGGTAAACTGGGCTCGCTGGGTGTCAACCACCTGGGGCCTTGGGTGGAGCGGACCAAGGCAGCTGTAGAAGAGATCAACAATTCCTTCGATCACATTGAAGAAGATGATGATGATGAGCGGACTGTTGAAGTGGCTCCTATCTAGCCTTCTGTTTTACGCGAGGATGTTTAGCTGTGGAAGAACTTGAGTTTGAGGGCCACCGGATAGGCACGCGGTGGAAGCATCTGGAGCAGCGGGAGAGGGCAGCAGTGGTCTACATCTACGCGGACACCCTGAAGCGCGGGCACCAGTACATCCAACGGCGCAAGCTCACACACGATCAATTCTGGCTGCACGTCAACGGGCAGGAGCACCACCCCCGGACTAAGTACCAGCCGGATGATGAGGTCGTGTTCGTGGGCTGCGTAGACGAGGACACCCGCCGGCAGGTCAGGATCTACATGGCTCGGCGCAACTACCGTCCCCGGTTGACACTGGAGATCTGAGCCAGCTCGGCCAAGCTGACTGGAGTGTCAAGTTCCTCCAGCGCAGTGGCAAACCGCTGCTCCACTGCGGATAGCGGCCCTACCCCCCACGAGCCAACCAGGTCACGGGCCAGCACCAGGAGACGCGCGTAGCGAGCCTGCTCGGCTCGGGCTATGGAGTCCATGGCGGCAACCGACTTGGTTAGCTTGTCCCGCTGCTGGAGCAGCGTGTGCACAACGTCGGACTGGTCCAGGATGGTCATCGTCGTCCCTTTCGCCGCACAAGGAAAAGGCTGAGCGCAACCCCTCCGAGGTCGGCGCTCAGCCTCATGGCAACACACTAGGGTTCAGGCTGGATCCTTGTCAACTGCCAGCTTTACCTGGGTCGGGCTAACCTGGGAGTGCTTCCGGCGGAGCCGGCGGGAACGCTTGGGCCGTTCCATGTGGAACACGATCGAGAGCACAGAGGACAGAGGCACGTACCAGAGGCTGGAGCCGGGGGTCCGGTAGACGAACTGGTAGTTGACATCCCCCGGTCGGTCACCTGGGATGCCGGCTACCGTGATGCTGGTAGGCATAGCCTCAGCAGTCTTGCCGTCCGTAAAGGTGATCACGGCTGATTCGCTCACGTCAATCTTCCCATCTCAACTACAACGTAGAGGTTCTCTCCGTACCGGCCCGGTAGCACAAAGCAGCCCTGCTCGGTCGGCGGGTCGTGGTGGCACAGCCGGTAGCAATCACTGCAAAGGCTGGTCGTGACAGGCTTGAGGTGCTGAGGCAACCAGGAGCGTACGGGGTGCACAGCCATCTTGTCTGTAGGGTCCAGGATGGTAAGCTCCCTTCACAACTACATAGTCATATCAGTAGCAGAGGCCAGTCGTGGATGTCCTGGCGCGGCTACTACATGTGGAGAAGCCCCCGGGTAACCGGGGGCTTTCTTCTGTGGGGGCGAGAGGCGGAGGATCACCCGTCCGTAGTCCTCCGCCTCTCTCCCCCGGGAGTAAGGACTTAGGTGCCGGTCACCGCGTTGTGAGTGCGTTCCGCGTGGACCACAGGCGGTCTGTTCCTGTGGGGTTCGCGGTGACCGGCGAGATGAAAACTAGCCGACGTGCCAGACGTCGTCAAGGTTTTCGTCGGCCTTGGTCAGAGTCTCCTCGGTGATCCCGGCGCCGCGTAGGGTCATGTCAACCAGATCTTCCAACTGGGGGTCCGGGGCGGTGGCACCAGCTACGACCATCACCAGGTCGTTCGGGCGCAGGGTGAAGACTCGGTAACCGCACTTCAAAACAACGCGGCCTTCCTTGGCGTCAAACCCTGCGCGCTCAACCAGGTGAGAGGACGGCTCGATCATCACGCCGTTGTCGTACCGGTTGCGGATGATGGTAGAGCCGGCCACAACCGTGTCGGCGGGGGTCAGCTGGATCTGAGACTGGGTGATCTGTGTGGTGGTCATGCCCCTACTATAGCAGCACGGTCAACGAGTAGCAACGAGAAACTGGTAGTTGACAGTCGTTGACCAGGGGTGTACTGTACGGGGTATGGAAAACATCATCGCACTCGACAGCAGCGGTTACATCTACGTGGATGCTCTGGCTATGGAGCCGGGCACTCACCTAACACTGGAGAACGCGCGGGGCAACTCGGCGGCGGTCAAGCTGACTCCTGCCGAAACAGAGAAGCTGATCATCGCTCTGGCACAGGCGGCCGGGCTGGATGTCTCGGTGTTCGCACTGTGATCCGCTGGGCTGAGAGTCTCGACGACGCGGAGTATTTCGACGCGCTCATGGGACTGGGTGAGTACGCCGACCTACCCGAGGAAGAGGAAGAGGAAGAGGAAGAGGATGTCTAAGAGGTCGTGGGAAGTCTCGTACGGGGGCGGTGCCTGGTATAACTCGCAGGACGCTCGGCTGCACGTGAACCTGGAGCGGGAGCCGGACCGGAGCATTCGGCTCCGTGTCAACCATGAGGAAGCGAAAGACATCATCCGCTTCCTGACCAACTTCTTGAACTGGGATGGTAAGTGATGCCTAAGTACCGGGTGAACTACCGGACCCAACTGGACATGTACGTGACCGTGGAGGCGGAGGACGAAGAGGCGGCCGAGCAGGAGGCTTACAACGTGATGCCACACCAGATCTGCGCGCAGTGCACGGGCTGGGGTTCCAAGGGCTGGAGCCGGGACATCGGCGAGTGGGAGATGATCGACGACAACCCGGAGTACGGCATCAAGGCCGTGGAGCTGGTGGAGGACTGATGGCGCGCTACAGGGTGAAATTCGACCGACTGCCCGAGGTGTTCGTTGAGGCGGCGGACGAGAATGAAGGCGTCTGGATGGCGTACAAGGCACTGCCTGAAGCGGCCGTACAGGAGGAGCTGCGCAAGCGGGTGCACGTGCACGGGGATCTGATGTTCGTCGGCAGGATTACGCTGGCTCCATGAAACTGCCATCGAGTCCAGAGACATGTAGTTGCGGGTGCGGCGGCCTGATTCCTTACACACCGCTCGGACCTCCGTGGCCGGTGGTGTGTGGGTGCGGCGTCCTGATCCCTAGCTGGGATCCCAAGGATCGCGGTCTGACGCTGGATCATTGCCCACACAACCCTGAGAAGGTGGAGGAGCCGGAGTGAGTCTGGTCCTGGGGATCTGCGTTGTCTGCTACAAGCGACGCGGCGTGGTGGCCACAACCTGGCTGGGTGACAATGCGGCCGGCGTCTGCCGGAAGTGCGCTCCCAGCAAGGACGGGCAGCGGGAGCTTAAGCGGGCTGGGGAAAGTGGCTAGTCACTGGGAGCGGCGCCGCTGGCGGTACGGCATGACGTTCTACCACGTCTACGTGATCGAGCAGGATGACCAGTACGTGGATGAGATCGTGGTTGACACGCCTGGTGGCACGTTCGCGGTGGGCACGTTCACTGTCAGTACCTGCCCGCTGTTGTCACGTCTCGACATGATTGCTTTCGGGGTCGGGCTGGTGTCTCTGGGCCAGACTGGCGCTATACCTAACGCGGTCCACATCAACAAACAGAGCGAGGTCTAGCCGTGATCCATGTGTGGGTGACACAGCAACTGGGTGACCGGATCCGGGTCACACCTCCCTACGGCATCCGGCAGACAACCGTCCCGGTTCCCAACGTGGAAGATCCACACAAGGCTGTGGTGATGCGGCGGATCTTCAACGCCTACAGTCCGGACGAGAAGGTCACTGTGGAGCGGCGCGAGGAAATCGGCGAGGGCGGCGGCTGGGTATGGCGCGTGACCGTGGAGCCGGCTGGTGAATGAAGATCAGCGGTTCGTGTGCCAGGTCTCCAAGAACTACAACACGATCTATGTCTCGCAGGCGCCGGGCAAGGTCGTGGGGATCGGCTCGGCGCTGGTCAACCTAGACACTGGTGGCTGGCGGGCCTATCTGTACGGCGTCGACAGCCCGGTCCTGCTGGCCGAGGTTCCGACGCTGGCCGAGGCGGTTGACATCGTCTGGGAGGCGCGGTATCGGGCGCGCTACAACGACGGGAAGCTGCGCCTTCGGAAGCGCAAGCCGGCGGCATGAGGCACTGGCCTTGGTGGCTCCGGTTCACGATGCTCGCAATCACCCTGCTTGCGTTCGCGGCTGCGATTCTCCTGGTCGTACACGACATGATGTTTATGGCTCGGAACTGGTGGTTCATCAAGTTTCTGGAGGGCTGAGAGTTGGCAGGCAAGTGGTGGTGGCGCGCGGTGTTGGTCGTGGGCCTGTTGATGGTGATGACGGCGGGGATCTGGTCGGCCTTCCTGTCGAACACGTCGCGAGACATCTCAGCCGCTCCCCCCTACCAAGAGGGAGCCTTCGGGGACTGGGCCGAGACTGATGGCGACGATGGCTGTGACCAGATGATCGACGCGCTCGTGAGGGATATTCACAATGAGAAGCAGGATGGGTGCAAGCTGGCCGGTGGGTGGCTGGTCTCGCCATACACAGGCATCCTGCTGGAGCCTGGTCACGACATACCTGTGGTTGTCAACCACGTGGTCTCCGAGCGTTGGGCCTGGGAGCATGGCGCTTGGAAGTGGGAGCGCTCAGCTCGGCAATCGTTCTACAATGATCTTGACAACCTCCTGGTCGTAGAGGCCGGGGTCCAGGTGGTCAAGGACGGGCGCGGGCCTGAAGAGTGGCTGCCAGACGTGGACACGTGCGCGTACACGCAACGCTTCGTGGAGGTCGCGCAGAAGTACGGGCTGACCGTGCCGGTCGAAACGCTGGCGGTCCTGTCAACCGAGTGTGACGGGGTGATCCCCCGGTGAGGCGGATCGACGAGTGGCTGGCCGGCGTGCTGGAGAAGGAAACTCAGAAGGCAATGGCTGCCCAACACGACATGCCTACGTACTTACGCGCTGCTGCGCAGCTGCGCATGGCTTACGAGCTGCTCCAGCTGCACATGCCGGGGGGCAGCTACAGCGACGGTAACGGCACTTACGACGCGGGCCACTACTGCGGAGCCTGTGGGAGCGGGGAGCCGTACACGTACCCGGTCACGTGGCCCTGCGAGACGCTCCGGGTGGTGGCCTATGGCTACCGCTGGGCTCTCGGGTGGCGGGAGGAATGGGCTCCGGCGAGCGTAAGATCCGGGGATGGACTATAACCGGGAGTACCTAGACGCGGTGGTCACAGCCTGGCGTGCTAACTGGCGGGGACGTGTGGCAGTGTGGCTGCTCCAGATAGCTGGAGCGCTCGTTATCGCGTTCGCTGTGCATGACCACAAACTCTGGTGGGTGCTCGGGTGGGTGGGGGTGTCCGTCATGGCGTCTCTACTCCTTGGCAGCGTGCTTCCGCCGCGACCACGGGGTGACCACACCAACTACAAGATCACTGGATGAGAGCACGTGCACCTGATCGAGGACCTCGGCGACTGGGCCGACAGCTACTACACAGGGTCGTTCGCTAAGAAGACGCTGGTTCGGGTCGCGTTCATCGGGCCTCTGGTCCTGCTGTTCTTCGTCTGGTTGAACCACTCGACACACGTAACCTGCCTACGTATCCATGAGGTGATGTCTCTGGAGACTAAGGTCGTGGGCGTGATGGCGCCGGACTGCTTTGCCAAGAAGGACGGCGAGTGGGTGCCGGCCGACAAACTGACGTCTCTTGAACTGGATCTATTCTAATGAACCTGAGCGGCGAGGACGTTCTCCTGATCGGGATGCTGGCAGCGCTGGCGTGGGTGGTCATCCTCGTGGCGGGGAGTAAGAAGTAGTGGACAACTTCGGCCGGGATCTGATGCGGTTGCTGTGGTGGACCGTGGCCATATGCCTGCTCTGGGGTTGCATGATCGGCGCCGCGCTGGTCTGGGTGTGGACGAGATGAGGCGGTTAGGGTTCGGGCTCGGGCTGTTGGTTGCCGTGATCGTGCTGGTCGTGGTCCTGATGCTGGGCCGCGCGTTCGGGCTGGATCTCTGGCCTGATGTGGGATGGTGGCAGTGATTAGCGAGTTTGTGCAGCAGCTGACCGAGAGCTACACGGAAGCCGTGGTCCGGATGGAAGAGATCCTTAGGAGTAGAGACGTGGTTGACAGACCTCAGCCGGGGAAGATCTACATACACCGTGGCGTGGAGGTGGAGGTGGTCGCGTGTCACGGGACCTTCTGCTGGGTGGTGGAGACACACAACGACTACCCGATGGGTACCGACTACCACACTCCATACACCCTCAGTGCCAGGTCGCTGGAGGAAGCGCAGCTCAAGCCGGGGGATCAGGTGCATCTGCACGGGGTGATGGGGGCTACGCCTAGCACTGTCATCGCGGTTGACAGCGGCAAGGTGTGGCACCGGTCTCCCGGCGGGAATGATCGAGTGGACCTCGCGGCTGCGCTGAAGCGGGTTCCCTAGTGGAGCTGCTCCAGTGGATGGCAATCGCGGCCATAGCCTTCTGGTTGTACGTACTCAGCTCGGCGGGAGGTAAGCGATGAGTGCAACGTCTGGCGTACTGCTACTCATAGCGGTGGGCTCCCTGTGGGCCTACGTCGTGCTCAACAAGAAATAAGAAAGGGACGTACCCCCGTGTCGCGCGGGTACGTCCCTCTCCTTGCAGCCACCTCTCGCCACGATCGGGGGCTGCCATCCCTCTTATAACCGTTGTCCCCTCGAAAAGGACTCGTTCAGACTAGCTCGGTATCTCGGGCCTGTCAACCAACTAGGCCATGTCGCTCTTACGGATTCGGCCAGCCCTGAACAGGAGCAGTCCGGTTGCCAGCATCGCGATGGATCCGATGACCAGCGTGATGGTGGGACTGCCGGTGATGGGCAGTGTGGCAGTGGCAGCTCCAGCGGAGCCAACCACTTTGTTTCCTGACATGGGTGTTGCCCTTCTCGTAGGGGGGATTTACACAGGCAACTTACAGCTCTCCAGTCACAGGCACAACCGGGAGATTGGTTGGTGGGATCTGTTGACAGTGGTTGGGAGGCTGTGTATAGTTGCCCATGTAAGCAAGTCACCCGTCAAACACTGGAGCCACCGTGACACAGCCCTTCCTTACTGAGTTCGACCCAACTACGCCAGAGCCCGCCGTCATCATCAACGGGGCTCCCCCGGCGGCGGCTCCGCGCAAGCGTGGCTGGATCCTTCCCACGGTCCTCGGCGTGGGCCTGGCCGTGTCTTCCTTCGGCTGGATGGGTTCGGCCATCGCTGGTAACGCGGCGCAGGAGAAGGCAACTACGGCTACGGCAGACCTGGCCAAGTCGCGCACTGACCTGTCCGACGCGCAGCGTCGCCTGTCCGCGAACGCGGCAACGGTTGACGGGCTCAAGCTGGATCTGATGGATGCCAGCAACGCGCTCTCGGCTGCCAGCACGGGGTTCGACAAGGCTGCCCGGGTCAATGAGGCTAGCTGCGAGTTCATCGACTCGGTGTTCCCGTTGATCCCTGCCCTGTCCAAGGGCGACACTGTCCGGCTGTGCGAGTCGCACACGGGGACCCTCAAGAACTGGGGCTCGGACGCGGCAACGGCTTCCGGCGACGCGGCGAACGCGGGTCGCTAGCAGTAGTACCGGCCGGCTCCTGCCTGGGGCCGGCCGGCCTATCCTCGAACACTAAAGGAGTAATCACATGGGTCCGAACTACGTAGGTCAGGGTATGAGTCAGGAACAGATGGCAGCTCAGGAGCAGTACGTGTCCCCCGCGCGGTTGGCTCCGGCTGCGCCTGCCGCTCGGCTGCGGGTCGGGAAGTGGGTCGGCTCGGCCGGGGTCGGGATCGGCGCGGCGCTGTTCGTCTACGCGCTGATGAACTACGTCATCAACGTCGTCGCGATGTCCAACCCTAGCTCTGAGTTGGAGGAGATCGGCTCGGGCCTGGGGCTGATGGTCGGCACGCTCTACACGGCGCTGCTGCTCATCCTCGCGGTGCTCATGATGGGCCTCGGGTATGTGGCTCGGCGGCTTGCCCCGTAGTTGACACAAGCGAAAACGGCCGGTCCCTTTCGGGGCCGGCCGTTTTGCTGGGCAACCCAGCTCGTCCATGATCCTACGTGTGCACGTGAACCGGGCTGGGGTGCTTCCGACTCGGCCTGTCGTCTGGCCAGCATAGCAAGAGGTCCCCACCCTTTCGGCTGGGGACCTCTCTCGCGGTGCAGGTGATCGGATCGTTCCGGAGCGACCGGCTAGCGACCGTCACAGTATAGGTATTCAACTCCGGTGGTGTCGAGGCGGTAGTGCTCGTGCGGCAGGTGCTGCACTGTGTTCCGGCAACGGTTGTGCGCGGTGTCGATCAGGTCTAGGAGGCGCTCAAGCTTGGTGGCCTGGGTGACTGGACGGCTGGCGATCAGCTGCTGAAACATGCTGCTGGCGTTGGGGTTATGTGTTGTGCTCATGCCCCTCAAATCGGCTCGGCGGGTCGGGACCTTAGGGGTTCCGCGCGGTGTTGGTGGGGAGTAGGCTGTCAATCCTGTGGGGCGAACCTCACATCCGGTTGACAACCTCGCAAATGATTTGGCCGGGCGCTCTGGGGGAGCGGCCCGGCCGGTAATCAGTCGCTTGGTTGACTGGTCCACTACAGCTTATGCGGAGCTGACGTGACAGATAGTAGTGTAGCTGGTGGCGCCTCAGGCGCAACACCCCGTTTTTACTCTGATGTCGCTCTTACCTATGCTGCGCGCGGGTGGTCACCTATCCCTGTGCTGGACGGCAAGACGGGCGTACCTGCTGATCTGACCGGCAACGATGGCTCCTACGTAGACAAGTACGTGGCCAAGGTCCTGCGAGAGGAATACTGGGGCGCTCCCTACAACGTGGCCGTTCGGCTGGGTCCGGACGTGATCGGCATAGACGTGGACGCCTACGACGCGAAGCGTGGGGCCGAGACGATAGAGGAAGCGTTAGACGGCGCGTGGCTGCCGGAGACGTTCCGGACTTCCGCCCGTGGGTGGGACTCGCTCTCTGGGATCTACCTCTACCGGCTGGCCGAGCCGGCGCGGTGGCCTACCAACTTCGGGCCTGGCTCGGGCGTGGAGGTCATTCAGCGGCATCACAGGTACGCGATGGTAGGGCCTTCGGTTCACCCGGGGTTAGGCAATCCTTACCAGTGGCTGCAGGGCAACTCGGTCGTGGGCATCCCGCGCGTGGTTGACATACCCGTGCTGCCGGCGGCCGTCCGGGTCAAGCTGTTGACTTACATGGCACTGCATGGCCAGACAGCCTCGGACGCTCAGGACTGGGCCGGCGCAGAGGACGGGCTCGCGTGGCTCGCTGGTGGCGGGGACGGTGAGGGTCCCTGCCATCGCATGTCAACCGCGCTCGGGGTGTGGCTGGACAAGCTCGGCGCCGCACACGGCGGCACGCGGCACGACACCATGATCGCTGCGCAGCTCAACCTCTGCAGGCTCAGGAAGGAAGGGCATCCCGGTCTGCACGAGGCGCTCTCGACGCTGTACGCGGAGTGGCAGCTGGTCATGGCCGGCGAGAGTCGCGGGGTCGTGGCGGAGTTCGGCCGGTCTCTCGGGAGGCCGCTGCATGAGGCACTGGAGGCGGCCGGTGAGGAGTCGGATCCTTGTGATGTGCCGGAGGCGCTGTACGAGTCTCTGGGCGAGGATGTGCTGCTGGAGGATGACGAACTGTCTCCAGCTGTGCCGGCCGTGGCCAAGGTCCGGGAGAAGCTGGAGCAGCTGGAGCAGAAGAAGCTCGCGGCTCAGGTGGTCACGGCCGTGGTCGTGGAGCCGGCCGGGCAGCAGGTGGCCGTGTCAACCGGTCCTCCCGTGGGTCCTCCGGGAGAATCTCCGCCTAGCTGGGTGTCACAAGATCCACTGGAGCCGGTGTGGCGCTCGCATGAGATCTGGGCCAAGGTCAAACAGGCAGCTGAGGCTGAGATGGCTGGGCCTAAGGCAACCTTCCTGTTCCAGCTGGCTCGGCTCTCCAGCATGATCCATCACGAACGTAAGTTCCGCTCGGGGTTCGGTGGCATTGGTACGCCTAACCTGTTCGTGGTGCTGGCGGGGGACTCGGCAGACGGCAAGTCGATCCTCTACAACGTGGCCCGTGGGTTGATCAAGACCCCTGCTCGGCTGCGTGCGGAGGGCGCTTTCTACGACGGCATCGGCCTGGGTTCCGGGGAAGGCGTGGCCGAGTCAGTCATGGGCAAGCGGGAGATCGCGGCCGGCGCGGGGGCTCCGGCGAAGGTGGTGCGTGAGCAGGTTCGCTATAACGTCTTTTTCAACTCAGATGAGGCAGAAGCGATCTTCAAGGCACAAGAGCGCAAAGCGTCCACGACTATGGCCTACCTCCGGGCGGCCTGGTCGGGGTCGACGATAGGTCAGGCCAACGCTAGTCAGGACACAACGCGGCTGGTGCCGGCCGGCATGCTGCATACCGGCCTGGTGCTCTACCTCCAACCCCACGTGGCCCGGCATCTAGCGGCTGAGGTGGGGCTGGGTACGCCTCAGCGCTTCCTGTACGGGTGGGTCAACAACCCGTTCGCCCCTGCGCTTGGGGACCTGCCGAACTGGCCGGGCGAGGGGTTCATAGATCTGGAGGGCGGCCCGGCCAACTGTCCGGGGATAGTCACGTTCGCGGAGGAGATCACGCGGGAGCTGCGTGAGTGGCGGCAGGAGAAGCTGCGGGCAGAGCGCGGCCGGGCGGTTGACATGGGCTCGGGCTCGGTCTCCGACTTCGACTCGCACAAGATGGTCACGCTCTGCAAGATCGCGGTGGTCATGGTGCTCGCGGTCGGCCGGGAGCATGTGGGAGCTGAAGACTGGGAGCTGGCCAAGCTGGTGTGGTCGGTCTCGTGTCAGGATCGCGACGATCTGCTCCACCTGGCCAGTCAGTACAAGATCCAAGAGTCTGACGAGAAGAAACAGGAGTTCGCAGACAGGGCCGTGGCGGCACACGTGGCGGTCAAGCAGGCTCCGAACAAGGTAACCAGCTGCGCGCAGCGTCTGGTGGCTCTGGTCGGCCGGAAAGGGCCGTGCACGCGGCGCGACCTACAGAAGGGCCTGGGCCGGGACGGGTCGACGTTCGTGGAGCCGGCGCTGTTGCATGCGCTGCGGGAGAAGTGGCTTGTCAAGATCCAAGAAGACGGCGGCGCGGTCCGGTATGGCCTGCCGGAGGGCACGGGACATTGATGGGTGTTGCGTCTAACGTCTAACCGTCTAACGTCGGGGGCCTGTCAAAATGGCAAGATCAAAATGAACCGGTGATTAATCCTTGATCATCAATAAAGGGGGGTGACCAGCGTATATTAATCTTAATAAATGTTATTTGACCCTTCCGTATATAGGGATGTAGACGGGGGGAGCCGCTACTGTTAGACAGTGTTAGACGTTAGACACGTGATTTGGGAGTGGATCATGGCTTGGTTCATGACGTTCGAGGATGCGGTCGCGGAGGCTTCGCGGCGGGCCTGGGTGACCGGGCGTCGGTACCGGGTTCGGTGGGACCGGGCCAACGGGGCGTGGGATCTCGTGGAGACCGTGGAGCCGGTGG
>Ga0105104_10000038_pt1 | contig 87600 bp, 128 predicted proteins | sample PPLLaktember2015_3_FD_87034 | JGI IMG/M metagenome (GOLD analysis project Ga0105104, IMG submission 87034) | Freshwater sediment microbial communities from Prairie Pothole Lake near Jamestown, North Dakota, USA - PPLs Lake P7 Core (6) Depth... | ecosystem: Environmental > Aquatic > Freshwater... | reverse complement strand
GTGCTGCCATTCTCTGCCACCGCGTTCAGTAATTCGGTCTTGTGGTAGAGGGGCCGCGGGCCCGGCGGATAACCCCACCGCCACGCGGGCCGGCCGTCAGATAGTTTCGTCTGGTGGATGGGCTTGAATGTCTTCTTCTGCTTCTCGCCGGCCGGCGTCGGCAGGTCAAACCGGACGACGGCGAACCCGTCGTATCGCCAAAGCCCGGCGAGCGTCGCGGGGGCGTGGGACGCGGCCGATAGCTCACCAACCGCAACCTTGATAGCCGCCTCTTCGCTGACGTAGACGGCGTTGGTTCGGTCATGGTGTTTGTCCGACTTGCTGCCGCTCTTGCCGCCGCTCTTCTTTCCTTTGCCGCCGCCACCTTTGCCATTATTATCCAGCGGCTCGACGCCGAGGTGTTCCGCGAGAAACTGGGCCGTCTGGCCGAACGACCATCCGCAGAGCCAGCCAAGGGCCGCGAAGCCATCACCGATGTTCCGGCCGCACTGGTTGCAGAGGCAAGAGCCGTCGTCGTTGAGATTGGTGAACCGGAAGCGATCGGTGCCGCCGCACTTCGGGCACGGGTGGTGGCGGCCGTCGAGTATGTCCTGGCTGATTCCCCCGAGCCGCGAGAGGATGTCGGGCCACTGGCCGCGGGCCGCAGCTTTCATGGCGGGCACGTCGTAGCGTCGCTGCCTAGGGTTGTTGTTGTCGATTGCCATTTGGATCCGTCACTTTGGCGGTGGATCAAACACGTAGGCAGCAAATTTTTTAGCTTCATCTACTGGCAGCAAAAATCCCCAACTTGTTTCCGTGCCACTCGGAACCTCGCGATAGCATGTGTTTCCGTTAATGCTTCGCTTATGTAGTAACTTCAGAGTCGTCAGGGCAAAGATGAAGACAATATCGTAATTACCGACAAGATAGAGCCAAGTGTTGTCGTTACGATAGATTCCGCTTGGGGCATGGCTTCCACCTCGCGGCCCCGCTTTCTCGCCGATTTCTATGAAGACATTACCTGTCTCTTGGATTCTTGAGTCGTATTTGATTTCTACTCCATTCCGACTCTCGCCATGCTCCATTTGGCACTTTGGGCTGACATACTGAACGATTACGAGCCCAATGGTGTTAAAGCATAACTTGATAGCAAAGTCCTGAAATTCGAGCCCCTCTTTCATTTTCTGTTTGCGATATTCGGCAAACCCATCATTCGTTGCCATAACGATCCCACCCTTCTACTTCTGTCCGAGAAAATAGTTCAATGCGCTTTCCGTGCGGATAGAGACCGTCGATGATGGCCCGAAATTCCTCCGGCTTTTCGCTGTGTTTCCCTGACCGCTCGATCGTGACCACTGAGTCGTGAAGCTTTTTTGTGTCGGGCGTGCAGCTCCCTCGGGTGCAGATCAAAAGGAATTCGTGCCGCACGCTGTTGTAGTGCCCCATGTTGTGCTTCACTTTGTCCCAGATAAACGATGCTTTGTAAGTGAAGCCCCACGCCTTGATGACGGCAAACGACTCCGGCAAGATAGGGGATGTCACCCACAAAAACAGAACGGCGTCCTTTTCTGTTCTCTTCTCAATTGGGAGATCACACAATTCCTGAATTGTCATTGCCGGATAATGAAACCGGGTTGCCCCGTAGTTTTCGGTCAATTGGTCCCCATACTTCCACGGCGGATCGGCATAGATGACGCGATACTTCGCATCAGGAAGCGGGGTCGCGAGTTTCTTTGATATCTGTTCTTGTCGCATTTCTCGGCGGGCTTCAGTTCGCGTCTTCTTTCCGTCGAGAACCTCTTGAAAGACCTTGGCGGGCAACGCCGCTAGCTGCTGTGCCGCGGAAGACTCTTTCTTGCTCACGCCGAGGTCAGCGAGGGTTGGCTTGTCGCCAACCTGGTGACTAGTGGGTACCAGGTCGGTTCGTTTTCCACTCGCCCTTTCCGTTTCCTTCAGCAGTTCCCCCATGCGACGCTCTGCCAGCAGGGCGTAGGCCCGGGCGTGCTGCACGGCCTCTTCCCCCATCCCCTTTCGTTTTGCCCATTCACCGGCCGTCAATGCCAAGTCCTTCAGTTCCTTGGCCTTCGCAATTGTCGTTGCTTCAGCCAGCATCGTGGAGGCACGGGTAAAGATGACCAGCGAATTATTATCATTCACGTCTTGGGATCCTCATTCCTTGGCCACCTTCTTTTCCTCACCTTCACCCAACAAAAAAACCTCCCACCGCGGCAATTGCTGTAGAGGTGCTGCGAGGCACCTGGTGGTCCTCACGGAACCACCGCAATTACCGCGGCGAGAGGTTTTCGTGTCGCGTGCTTGCTGCGTTCGCTGGCAGCGTTCTTGATGGAAGAGCGTTTGCTGGCAGCGTGCTTGCTGAGTTCGTATTTTTTGGTAGCGGTCCATTTTCCGCCTCGCATCCATTTGGCCGGTCGCGTGTCGCGCCACCAAACGGTTCCTACGTGCCGCCCATTATCAGATTCGTGCGGCGGCTGTCAAGGGTTTGCCGTGGTTAGCAGAAATATTTCATTGAGAATGTTTTTTGTCAGACGCGGCTGGCGTTGTGTGAATGTGGGTTATGAAACGAAAATGGGTTATCCTGTATTCTAGGATCAAGCATCTCTGTATTCCTCACAACTCTTGGCCGCTCGCTGTCCGTCACCCTTCACAAACACCAAGACGTTTTGATGTGTTTTGCCAAGCTTGCGGCTTGCTGTAAACTGTTTTCCCGCCCGTATCGGCAGCGAGCCTACGCATGTCACCAGAATCGCTTCGTTGTATAACTTTAACCCAGCTGCTAAAAACGCCGCAATAGTATCACTGACGAAGTTGACGTAGTTGCCGCGTACATCGCGAAAGTCCCCCACGACAAAACAGGCGAAGCGATTTTCCTTCAACCGAGCACAGGCTGCCGCAACGCATTGGCGATACTTGGCAACGAATGATTTGTAGTCCAGTGTGGACAAGTCTCGGGGGTCGTCTGAATACCGCTCCAGGTTGCCGTATGGCGGGCAACTGAAGAGAAAGTCAAACAGGTATCGCGGGGTCAGCGCTGACACATCAATCGCATCCCCTTCAATCCATTCCGGACGCTTGCCATCGCAGATTGCCGCCGCTTGTTCTTGGTTACTCTGAATTTGTTCGGGGCGCAGTTCGATACCGACATACCGGCGGCCGAGCAAAGCTGCGACAATCCCCCTTACACTGCCGCCAGCAAACGGGTCGAGAACAATACCATCCGCGGGACAAAACCAACGATAACAAAGCTCACAGAGAACGGGGTCGAAAACCGAAGCCCCGGAGGTTGGTACATTTTGGCCGGCTGTACATTCAGAATGCCTGGATTGCCAGTCGTTATTCCACGCCGAACCTCCGAGTAGCTGCCGTGTACCTCGCCAGCAATCTCCTCCATTATACTCTGCCTCTGTGGTACCAAGGCGATGGTCTTTTCCTTGGTTGTGCGGTCTGCTTGTACCGCGTCCGATTTCGCTCTGTATCCCCAATGCCAACCATGCCCGCTTCCTGTCTTGCCAGAACCCTTCGCGGGCATTCAAGACGGAAAACGGCGGAAATACGAACGTATCCGCCATTGCACCCCGCTTGGGCGGCTCAATCGGTTCGCCGAACAAATCGCGGCCGTAAAGTTCTGGTTCGCTGCTCACGTCACTTCCCACAATTCCAGGTCAGTTCTCATGCCTGTTTCGTCAATCCGACTAAGCCGGTATCGCCCCTTCACTAAGGCAGATGCTTTGGCCTGACTGGCGAGAGCATATACCTTTCCAAGTTCACGCCACGTACAAAACTTAGCATCCCATTTGGCAATGCTGAAATATGGATAGGCATTTGCTTGGCGTCGTTCAAATGGTCTCACGAAAACCGGCCTTTCTCTCGCGTCTTCTATCCCTTCGCCTTCTCTTCGTTCTCCTTCGCTTTCGTTTTCGCCTTCGCCTCTTGCTCTCTCCAAAACGCTTCCAACACCTTGAACGTTCGCACTTCCGCGGGCCGGCGGCTGCCCATCATCCACCAATGCACTCGCGAGTAGCGTATCGACCACGCGACGATCGTCCCCTCGACGCTTCGCGGGTTCAGCCGGCTTCGCCAATTGGGATGGAATTCCTTTGGCCGCCAACACTCTCTGAGATCGGCTTCCACAACCACCGCCGCGAATGCCAATTCGTTCAGCCGCTCGAATTCCCGCTCGAATCGCTCGCGGCCTGAGCCGAGGGTGGCGTACAAATCCTCAAGACTCTTTCTCTCAATCGCCACCAGCCCTTCCATTCCGACAATCGAGTAGTCGCCGCTCTCTAGCGTCCGCCGCTCGCACCGAACCACCAGCGGCCCACCCGCGTTCCGGACGCTGCCGCCGCCGCTCCGCATTTGCTCGAATGTGTATGGGGCCTGCTCGCGCGTGTCCACGGCAATAGTAAACGGGCAGACGGCAATTTTTGGTGCGGTTTCACCCATTCAAAATCTCAATCTCATTATCTACAAAGCACGGGCTCATCGCCATGTAGATGGCAGGACCATAAATCATCATTACTTGCCACAATGGCATCTTTAGCCGTCCATCTGGTTGCCGAGCAAATTGACGGAAATGTACCTCGAAATGACTTTCTTCGCATATTCCAGACTTACGGAAATGCTCATCCATCACTTTCGAGCCCGCAACAGTCTCACGTATGAGACACATACGATTTATGTTTACAATCATTTTGGCTCCCTCAACCCTTCCACCAATTCCCTCAGAAATGTCTTCCGTCGCCACAAGTGACTCACCTTCACGGCGGCCCGAGCGGTCGCGAGCCGGCCAATGCAGACACACACGGCACTGGGCCGACTAATCGCTGTATATATCCAATGGCGGTCCATTAGCCGCCTGGCTCCATAGTAGTCGTCAACCATGACGACAACGACCGGCCATTGTGAGCCTTGGGCCTTGTGAACAGAAATCGCGTAAGACAAGTCCCAGTTGCATCCCGTGTCCGTTTTCTCTTGGTTGTCGCCGCCACCGCTGCCTACACTGCCACCACCATTTCCATTCCCACCATTCTTGCCCTGCCCTCGCGGCACTCGCACCATCCGAGCGGGGGCGTGCAACTTCGCTACTGTATACCCTGGCTCGACGGCCCGCACGATTCCCTGCTCGCCATTCGCACAGTAGTGAGCTGGTAGACGCGACTTGTCTCTGGTGCCCCCCTCAATATCCCCTTCCAATTCGTCGAGGGCGGCGGGGTCAGCAATGCCGTCGTCGCTTTCATCCTCTTCCGTTTCCGTATCCACATATCCCATCTCGCGCGGCACGAGCCCATTGGAAAGACATACGATTTTATCGTCCACCCGAAACGGCGAGCCCTCGCACCCTACCCCGTCCCTATTCAACCACTCCTGCATGAGCTTGTTCAGTGTCTTGCGTGCAAGTGGGCTTTTTTCGTTCACCGGTACCACGACCTGAACGTTCCGCACCGCATTATACATTCCCTTCGCTCGTATCTTCTCCAGCAGCCCCTTTAGTGCCTCAATTTGCTGTTCCGGCTTGCTGCGCTCAATCCAAACAAGATTGTCATTAACGTCCGGGTCCAAATTGAGAGCCCGCGGCGGGTTGAACGTGTGCGTCTCCGCAATCTCTTTACAGCAGCGGACGATGGCCCCGCTGTTGCGGAAAATCTCAGTCAGCATTCCGCATGGCAAGCCGGCCGCGATTAAGTCGCGTAGCGGGGCCCCGTATCCGACAGGGCTGAGTTGCCCGGGGTCGCCAACCAGAAGGACGCGGCAGCCGATGGGGCGGGCCGCGAGCAGGCTGGTGAGTAACGGTGTGTCGATCATCGAACACTCGTCAAGCAATATGAAGTCTACGCCATCCAGCTTGCACTCTTCATTGTGCTTGAACCGCCACGCCCCGCCGTCGCACGCCTCGACGCCCAGCAACCGGTGAATGGTAGTTGCCTTGATGTCGGTGATACCTTGGCTGGCCAGCGTTTCTGAGATGCGGACGGCGGCCTTGCCGGTGGGGCAGCCGACAACCAGAGAGCGGCCGGTATTGCGAATGGCGAGGATGATGGCGGCAAGCGTAAACGTCTTGCCCGTACCTGGGCGACCTAAAAGCAAGCTGAGCATCCCTCGCGTTGCCTTCGCGTACTCGGCACGCTGGTGGTCGGACAGGCCGGTGAGTGTGGCGGGGGCGGGCCAGTGAACCATCATAGCGATTGCGCCTTTGTATATATGGACCCAATGTCCGAAAATTCCTGATTGAATCTTGCGATATCATTTCCAAAATAGAAGACAGCATGACCATCGTCAGGTGTTGCGGCCCGTCCACCCCAGAATGGAATTCTGCCGTATAAAATGCACAACCCCGTGCAGGAAGCGTGTATTGGGTGAAAATACTTGGCTGTGAGAGTCCGCGTTGCACAAAGGATACACATTGCTTGAATACGTCCGCTCTGCCACTCGTTGACAATCTTGGGAACCCATTGTTCCCACTGACTGAATGGAGGATTCAACCAGACTCGCCCTTCCCATTTGCGGGTTAAAGCACTATTGCTAGCTGTGTAAAACCGCGTGGCTTTAATAACTCTGTTTGCCACGGCATGAGAAGCCGGGTCGAGGTCAATCCACCCAAGAGTTCGTCTAGCGGCCCTGATAATAACTTCGTTGGTAAAGAAATCGTCAATCGTTAATTGCCGCGGAGGAAGGTTTAGGATTCCATACTCGGAAAACAAGCCTTTCTGGATTGGCGGCGGCGTCATGCGTTCTGAATTTGGCATCCAGAGTGAAGCATCAACACAGTCAAGGTCTTCGATCGATGGGGATTGGTCGTCGTCTGGCACCCACACAAACCACTGATCTCGTAACCAGCGAATGTAGTCTACCAATTCCTCGTGTGGCCAAAACGTCTCCTCATCGTTCTCTAACCTGTGTTTTTTGAAGTATCGCAACAACTGTTGTTCATCAGCTCGTGTACCGCGAATCACACAGAGATGATCGACATTAAACTCGATTCCAAGCTTTGGTTTTTCGTTTTGCTTCCGTCGTTTTTCGTGATCTCCTGACTCGCCGATTTTAATTCTTGGCTTCTCGCTGGGAATCTCGGGGAATGTCACAAGGTCAAAGTACACAATGGGCACTTTCGTCTGGTTAGACCGTCGGTCCCCGGCTATTGAATGGCAATTGCCTGTTGTGTTTTTAGTTGCTGGCGTTTTGGAAATGCTTCCCATTCAAATCCCCTGCCGCTCCCTCCACTTCCGCCTGATGCACATACGCCGCCAGCTTCGCCTCGACCACCGCCTTATCGCTCTCTGCCACCCACCGCACGCCCTCCACTTCCTTGAACACCAACAGGCTTTCACCCGCCGCCCACCGCAACGCCTCTTCTGGCTTCACGTCTGTCCCGGCGATGCTTTTCTTAAGTGCGTCCGTCGCCACCGCCACCGGAAACCAGACGTGCCCCTCGGAATCGCTGTGCAATGCGTACCACGCGCACCGCCCCTGCCGCTCAATTGCCGCCGGGTCCTTCCCAAGCTGCAAGTACAGTGTATCCGTTCTTAGGAAGCCCACCCCACGATACCTGACCAGAATGTATGGGTTGTCTCGGATCGCTCCCGGAGCCCGCTCGCCGAAGTCGCGTATCAGCCAGCCGGCAAGGGCCCGCGGAAAGTTGCGGCCCGCGAGCAACTCTGTGAGTTCGATTGTCACCCGCTCGGTGGCGGCAATCGACCGGAGGAAGCCGGATGCTTCGCGGGCCGCGTCCACGCTCAAGCCGGGAATCGCCGCGGCCACCACTTCCGGCGACTCCCGAAGAACCTTGACAGAATCCGGGCCGTACTTCGCCCAGATGAGTTCGGCCCGCCGCCCGCCGATGCCCTTGCACCGCACGAGATATCGCACCACGCCGCGATGGCCAGACGGCGATGCCAACGTGAACGAGTTGAAAAGAAATTGCGGGCCGTACTTGGGATGCTCAGACCAGTACCCAAGGAACAGGTACGTCAGCCCCGCCTCCAACGCTTCCGAATCGGCCTTGCCTTTGACAATCTTTCCATCTCGCAAGACGCCGATGATGGTCTGGTCGTCGCCAGAGCCGAACACGTTTTTCGTGTACTGGTACTCGCCGGTGATTTCTTCAACCGAACGAGCCGGCCGGTGCGGAAGCGAGGAAGCGGCAGACATGCTGGTGGGGCCTTCCTTGGGCTCTTGGCGAACGCTTGCGGTTCTACGCCAGACTACACCAGCCCGTCCAGCGGGTCGGCCGCGTTGTCGCCGGCCTTGGCGATCTTCGCTGCGTTCAACGGGATGCCGGCGGCCGACGGGTGCCCGATGGGCCAGAAATCGTAGCCCAACTTGTAGTTAACCTTCCCCTCATACTTGTCCTCAGTCAGCTTGCCGACGAACTGCCGGCCGACGGCTAAGTTGAAGTCGATGGCGGGCCGCTTTCCGGCCGCCTTCAACGCCTTCAACTCCTCCTCCGTCGTCAGCCCGACGGCGATGGCGAATTGCAGCACCCGCTTCGCTGTCGCCGCCTTCGCCTTCGGGTCCTGGTTGGCCGCCGGCCAGGTGAAATACTCGCGGTGCGACTTGCCTTCCTGGTTGGGCGTCGAGCCGGCCAACACTTCGCAGTCAACCCACATCGAGCCGTTCTTGCCGCCGCTTTCGTCGATGCCGGAAACCTCAAAATGGTAATTGCCGGCCACCACCTTGTCAAAGCCCTCAAATGACTCGGGAATGTCGTCAAAGTCAAAATCGTGTGCCATGAGATTCGTCCGTCTGTTTTGGGTTCAAGTAACTTCGTTCGCGTAACTTCGTTCGCGTGACTTTCGTTCACGCAACTTCCAACGCCTTACTCAATTCCGAAAACTGCTTGCTGTCGCATCCAAAAGCGTCGGGTGGGAATCCGAGAACTGCCAGCCCAACTTCGCGCACTCGCTCGCCCCCGTAGCGAGCCACCAGCGTTCGGAGCGGCCCAGGCCACCAATCGGCCGCCAACCAGGGCCGCTCCGTTGCTAAGGGATTGCGGCGTTTGACGAGCCGGCCGCCCCTCCACCCGCTCTGGCCTTCGCCAGCCGCTCTTCCAGCCGCCGAAGCAAGTCTTCGGCCTTCGCCTGCGAAAGCTCGGGGATGCACTTGACCCCCATTCGCTCGCAAAGGGCAGCCACGGTATCTCGGCTGAACTTCAGGTCGCGAATCGCGCCCGCGATGCTCGCAACCATTTCCTGGCTGGCCAGTGGCTCCCAGGGCGGGGTCGGGGGCGGTGGGGCCCCAGCGGCGTTGAATGCTTGCTCGATGAGGCTGGGCGGCTTGCCGCCGCCTGAATCATTGCTGGCACCACCGCTTTCCTTGGATGATGCCGCCGCAGCCTCGGCCGCCTCAGCCGCCTTTGCGGCCTCCGCTGCGGCATTGGCCGCCTTCTTCTCCGTCCGCTCGGCTTGCAGCCGCGCCGACTGGTCAGACGCCGCCGGGGCCGCGGCCCGTGCCGCTCTGTCCGCCGCCTGTAATTCCCCTTGGCGTTGGATGATGGCGAGCCGGCTGGCATGGGAATCCCGCTCCGCCTCGGCTTTCGCCACTTCCATGCGAAGCCGATCATCGGCCGACATGGTTTCCTCGGGTGCCAATTCGCCGTCCTTCAATTTGCCGTAGTCCGGCGGGCTGGCGATGTACCGGCAAATGCTCATGTACGTCGCCACTGGCAGCCGCGGCGGCATCAGATTGACAATCCGCAACTGGCCATCCTGGATGACGGTATCGGCGAGCCGTTGCTTGAGCACGATTGCCGAGGGCTCGGCGGGGACGCGGCCGTCCTTGTCCGGCTTGCGTTCCAAAAGTAGGTAGAGGGAAGAGAGTTCCATGAGTGTCTCTTTTCCTTTGGGTTCCCGCCTGCCGCTGGGCTTGTCGCCGGCCCACACATCCCGCATGTGAGCCGTGAAGTAAAAGCAACGGCACCGGCTGGACAGCTTCAGGAGGATCTGCTTCCAGAAGTCCTTGACTACGCCCCAGAGTAGCCCGCCGCTCTTCTGAATCTGGTTGGTCGTCAGCCCAAACGACTGGCAGTTTGTCTTCACGAACTCCACCATGCCGGATTCGATATCCGTAACCGGGTCGGCCAGAATCACATCATACTGACCGGCAGCGACAGAGCCGATCAGGTCCTCGTTGAACCACCGGAACACGTCGATTGCCCCGTAAGGCTTCTGGCCGAACTTCTTCAGCATTTCGGCCGGCACGTCGATCCGCTTGCACCCGGTGCCCGCGTAGGTGCCGCTACTCTTCTCCATGTCGAGCACGAGCGTCCGCGGTTGGCCCGCGAACGGATGCCCGGCAGGGTGCGTCCCCGGGGCAATCGACAGCCCCAGGATCGTCTTGCCCGCCTGGTACTCGCCAGTGGCCCCGAAGACTTCAATCTCCAGGTCCTGGCCGGAAGGCGTTTTGGGCCACAGCCTGCCCGGTGAAAAATTAAGCTCCTTGTGTCTCCCCATGTCTGGCTTCCTCCTGTGTCGAAAACGAAAATGCCCCTTTTGTCTCTCTCAGTTCTCTCTTCAATGCGGCGGGCCGGAATTGCACCGGTTGGCGTTTGTCCTCTCGGTTGGTCTGGAAACTTTCCCGAGGAGTCGCCATGAGTATCCAGTTAATGCTCATTGCAGGCTGTCTGCGTTACCGCCGCAACCTTGCTTCAATCAGAAGACTAGTTATTCAAAAAACTTCCTGACCACTAACACAACCCATCGCTTGTATAGCCACTCGTCAATTTCGCCGTTTCGCACCGCTTCGGCCATCTGTTCGCGTGCGTTATCAATATCGTGATAGAGCATCCTCAGTTCGTTGGGCAATCGCTCCAAAATTCTCTTCTCTTTTTCCGTGAGTTTCACAGCAGCCCCATCCTTTCCGCCACCGCGGCCGTCATATCCAAATCGTTCCTGAGGTACGTAATCGCTTTTCTTCTCTCATCCACTGTCCCCGCCCACAGCCGCGCGAAATCGCCGCCGCCGATCCCCTCTGGCTTCTGGCCGACGCCGAAGAATCTAGCCAGGGTATCGAGGCTCACCGTGCCGTTGCGATCGCCGGCCGACCAAACGGCCATCGTGTCGATGAACCGCGGCGACCAATAGCGGTTGCGTTCGATGAGACCCTCGGGGACGGCAATGCGATGCTTCCACGAGCGGCGAACGAAAAATGGTAGGTCAAACCCATGAATGTTGTGGCCGATGAAAAGTGAGGCGTCGTCGTCAACCAGGTCCCAAAATCGAGCAAGAATGTCCGGCTCGTCTTCGCTGAAAATCTCTATCGGTTCCGGCCGCCCCGCGTAATACACCCCCACCGCCAGCACCTGCCCGGTCAGCGGCGAGAGTGCCGCCCGTTCGACAAACCGATTCCACCCACTCGCTCTTGCCTCTTCCCACTTCGCGGCCTTCGTTTCCGGCTTCCATCGCTGGTCGCACTCCGCCGCGAATTCCTCGAATGTCGGCTCGCGGTACAGGGCCCGCAACTCTGCCTCTGGCAGGCCGCCGGTTTCGATGTCGAAAATAATGGTGGTATTCATGATTGTCCCTCTTCTTTCAAGCCCCCTTCTTTTGTGATTGCCCCTTTTCTGTGTCGTGTTCGCCGGCCGCCCTGGCGGGTTCCTGGTGGATAGCCAAAGCACGGTCAACCTGCTTTGTTGCGGCATCCAGTAATCGCTCCAGAAGTATCGTCCGCCTTTCGAGTTCCTCACTAAAGGCCGCGAATAGCTCGCCTAAACGACTCTTCTCAGGTCGGGGCGGGTCGCCCGGCATCCAATTTAGGCTTCCGTTGTGAATCGCGACAATGTGGTCGAGAACGCGCCCGCCTAAAGAACTGTGAACAATCACGATCGGTGGGTAATCCCCGTGAATTGACCGGTCTTCCGGCATTGGATCGCATATAATCGCGTCCCTGCTGTTTTCAGCTCTCCACCACGGTTGGCTCAAAATCCACTCTTCGCGGGTCATGGGTTCTCCTTTAGCCAGTCATTCAGCCACGCGACAAGTCGCGTGGCGGTGGCACACTTCATCAATGCACCTTCCTTCGGCGCGATAATCCACAATCGCCCATCACCGTTCTCGCGAACCGCCAGCCGGCAATCCAGCGTGTTACACAGAAACGGCTGTTGTTTAGTCTTCGGCTTCGGCGTCTTCTTCTTAGATGTCATCGGATGCTCCAGTTCGGCTTGTTCAGACTCCGTTGGTTCTTTCCCTCTTCAGCGACCCCGCGTCGGGCACGTCCCAGTAGGTCACCGGCGATTCCGCTGTCATCGCTCGCTCCTTGGTGTATCTCCCCACTCCACGTATTTCCGCCCCATCCCGAGCTTCGCCCGAAGCCCGTTGACTTCCGCCCGCAACGCCCGGTTTTCTTTCTCCAGAGACTCGACGTACTTTGGAAACTGATTGACCGGCTCCGGCCCGCCGCAGATGTCGCCGTAGAGGGCGTCCTCGCGGGCCTGCCGCTCGCGCTCGGCGGCGATGAGCTTGGATGAGTCGATCACGGATGGTTTCCTAGGATGATGATTCCCTCGTCGGTTCCTCGCATAGTGACCAGTTCGTCGTATGGGTCTTTCCGCTCGTGATCGTCGGCTGGAATACGCGGAACCTCGTAGCAGTCTCTAAGACCGCGAAGACGCTGTACATCACCAAGCCAACGCTCGACGCCCTTTTCTGCCCCCAACTCCTCGATAGCGGAGTCCATACGTGCCAAGTCGATTTCGTCAACCGTCGCCAATTCCGGAAACCATCGGAACAACCACGGCGCACATTCCCTCACCGCGCGCGGCAACTGGTGGGTAAACAGGCTGTCCTTCGTCATCCAATTGAGGATGTCGTAAACGCTGCCCATCGGGCTACATAGCCGGCCCGTGGTTATCGTGAGAACAACCCCCAACGAAAACGGTTTTGTCTCAATCATGGCTTGCCCTCCGCCGTGGGATTGACCTTCTTTCCCAATGTGCCATCGTTCAGTCGTGCTTGGGCCGCGGCTTCGGCAAGGTCGCGATCCGATGGCCACATGGTTGCACATTCCTTGTACCATTCCCACCATTTGGCACCTTGGACAAACGCAATAACGAGTGCCTCTTCGGAAATCGTGTGTGCGTCAATCACGGCTTGCCCCTCCGCAGCGGCGATGGCGGCGCGTGTGAGGGCTAGCACCTCTGCACCGTATGGTGGCGGATTGCCTGGGCAGACTACCTCACAGATTGCACTCAGCAGTCTTTCGCATTCCTTGCACGCTGTCACCAGCTTCTCGTGCGCGCTGACGGCGCGGGCGACCAGGGCGGCGTTGGCCTCACATTCCTCGCGGGCCAAGCCACTGACACAGCAGTGCGCAACCACCTCATGGTTGGCGTCAAAAATCGTTTCCATTTCCCCACCGTCTGTGATACCTACAGACCACGGTAGCGGCGCGTGTTCGCTCATGGCGTCTCCTCGTCTACGGCCAGGCGGCCAGTGTCGAGCCAGTGCTGCATCCGGCTGATGAGTTCCCTAACCTCTTCGCGGTTGAGGTGGTGAGAGTCGCCGACCCACAGGTAACTACTGCCTGGCCGGTCGAGGGCATCATCGTAATCGAAGTTTATTGCGGACGACTCCTGAATGAGCCGAAGGTCTTCTTCCCTGTTCGGATACGATCGGTGACCGACACACACAAACCCGCGTTCGGTCTTCCTAGCTTTCATGGCGTCTCCTCGTCTTTCTTCTCGACCAGTTCCGTCCGCAGCACGCGCACCTCGGCCGGGCCCTCAAAGCCCAGCTTGACCCGGCCGCCGCGGACAGCCACCACCGTGACGGTAATGTCGCCGACGTTGACTTTCTCACCTGGTTTCCTGCTGAGAACGAGCATTTGCGAGTCCTTTCGTTATGAGCGTGGTTTTCCCTCGGCGTTCAGTTGCTTCAAGAAGTCCGCTACGTCCGTCAGGCAGTCGTGCGACCATATCGTCGAGCCGCTAATCTGCTCGAAAATCCATTGTTTCCAGTTTGCATACCAGCAGACGCACCCCATGTAGCTGGCTGTCTTGCGATTCATGCAGATCCAGCCACCGGGTTCTTCGCTGTCTGTGCGGAAGATGATAAACTTATAGTCGGTCTTCATTTGCCCTTCCTCGCCACAAACGCGATCCCGGGCCGCTCGATCTCCTTGCACTGTCCGGGCTTCAAGCGAAGGCGCGGGTAGAACCGCTCGAAGTCGTAGCGGCATATCGGGAGTGCGGTGAACGAAAAGGATGTATACTCACCATATTGCCCTATATGCGGTTCTTCGCCCACATACATCTCGTATGGGCTCCCGGCCCGCGTGTCCCTCGTCAGCCACCACCGCTCTTTCTTAGCCATTGCGATACTCCCTCGGAGGTGGCGACACGGCGAGTGCCGCAACACGCCGCTCGCACTCTTTGGACTGTTCTACGAGCCCAGTAAGTAGATTCGCCCACGTGCCACACTTCCACTCGACGATGCCCCAGTTGTCGGAGACGTACTTCGCGTTGCAGTTAGGGCAGCGGTTCATCGCTCATCCCTTTTCAAAATCCCGCCGCGGCAGCCCCTAGCGAAATCAGCCGCCGCGGCGAGGGCCGGCGACAAGCCGACCGGTGAGGTTCCTTTTGTTCAAATTGTTCAAAGAGCACGCGGCGGGCCGACATTTCAGCCGACGGGATACCATCCCAGCGCTCAAGGCCAGTCACTTGACCCTTGGTGAAGGGGTCGCATAGCCTGTCACTTGCGCCGGCGCGGTCACGTTCCGCGCCGCCGCCGCGTACTCAAGTGGAGCGGGCCGGAGTCGAACCGGCAGCCTTTTTCGTGGTCACCTGTAGACGTTCCTCGCGTGCCCGCGAGTCAAGGGCAGGCTTGGCCTTGAATACGCTACAGGAAGCGTGTACACCCTCCACGCCGCCGCTCCCAAATCCGGCCTCTCACCGGAACGTCGGTTTCGTTCATCAGGCTGCTTGCGGTCCCAACCGATAAGCTACTCCGCACTCTTGGCCGTGCCTGCTTGGCCACCAGGGGCTTGCCGGCCCACTTTCCTGGCATCGTTTTGCGCCGGTACGAAGGTCCTTCAAGTCGTGGGGGCTGGGATCGAACCAGCGTGCTCCAGCGTATGAGGCTGGCGAGAGACCACTTCTCAACCCCACGATGCCCTCGCGAGCATGTAGTCTCACGAGGGTTGGCGGGTTTTGGCCCGCCGAGTGCATGATGGTTCTCCTTCTGACTGAAAGCCAGAGGAACACATTGCCCGATACACGGGCGTAGGCTGACGCAAACACAATCGCAAAAAGGTGTACGAAACCCAGCCGCGCGGCCGTTCACAAATACTGACCAAAATACTCGCGCCGGCGTCTATGGCGTTCCGCTCGTTGGATATCTTCCTTGTACTTTTCGCACTCGCGGCACATGCTGTCATGTTCGCCTTTGTGACCGCCGCAAATGGGGCAGGTATTCTTGTCAGTGGGTGAACCCAGTTTCGCCATGCACGTTTCTCCTGTGAAAGTGAAGCAGCCGCGCGGCCGTCTCCCGTGAGACTGAACGGGAAGAATTTGTTCCCCTTGCGGGCATCCCGTGTGCCGCGCGGCTGGAAAGATGGGCGGAAGGAGGGAGTCGAACCCTCGCGCTCAGCAGAGCAGGGGCCGTGATCGGCCGTGTCACGATCCTTTGGACTCGGCTTGCCCACTCCGATTGAACTTGCCATCGGCAGTCGTTTCAGGCTGCCCTTCCGCGACTTCCGCCCTTTGCTCACGGCCGCGGGAACCGATTCAAATCCTTGGACTGCCGGGCCGGCTTTCCTAATTTGCCCTACGCCGGCTTGGGGGGCTCTCCGTTCCAGTCGCTTCTCCGGGCTCGCACCTTTTCTGGCCGTCCGCCCTCCACGTCCCTTTGAGGGCAATGCTGGTTCGCCGGCAGTCGCGAAGGATTTTTCTACGGCCGCGGGAACTGGGCCGCGTAGTTCGTTTGTTAGAAAAAGCGACCCGGCGGCGCGTCGGCCGAAGCCGAAGAAAGAAAGAGCGCAGCCGCCGGGGCGACTTGCAGACGATGGTGCTGTTGAATCAATGGAGTAGGAGTATCGTCGCATCGCATGAAACCTCTGCAAGTCGCTGCGAAGCACAACCAAAAGCTGAAAACGTCAGTGTTGTGAATCTACCGTCGGCTCCGCAAACCTGTCAACCCCAGTTTCTTGATAACTGAATGGAATTCTCAAAATTCTTTTGTGTCAATTACGGCAGCCGTAATTGTCTTATTCGGAGCGTGCTGCTTACTTTCCTTCTGACGCCTCTCGCCGCGTATCTGCGATTAACTGAGCGATGAGCCGCTCCAGCCGATCCATGTCCCGCGTAACGATCTGTGTTCTTGCGCCCGCGCTTCGCATCCATTGACCGATGAGGATCTGAGTATTTTCGCGGTCTTGTTCGGTTGGTTTGGCCATTATCGCGTCTCCTTAATCGTATTTCCTTATACCAATTTCCCCCAGGACGAGGTGGGCCGCGATGCGAACTGCTATCTCATCGCGGTAGCATTCGGGTCTCCCCGTATCTGCGAGCCTCTTCAAGGCATCCATGTATCTTTTCGCCTTCTCCCACGCCTGATCGCGAAGCGCAGTGGATCTTACCATCTCTCGTTCTGCATCAGTCATGCTCGTCTCCAAAAATCCCCTCCGCGCCTGACCCGGGGCGGGAGTCGAGGCCGCCGCGGGCTTGACCGGGTAGCCACCGGCGGCGCGAAGGGGGGTAGCGTTTCGGCCTACGAATCGTCGTCCTTTATCGGCAGGTTGCCGATGATCGAGGCGAGCAGTCCGCACAGGGCAATCACCTCGTCCCGGATGTCGGCATCATCACACTCCATGATGTCCTTTTTGATCTCATCCAACTCAATCGTCAGCTCCAAGCGATCGTCCTTTGTCATGCTGGGCTCCTTGATTCAAGCCGCCCGCGGGGCAGAATTACCAATTTTGCACGAAATGGTTTTGAGTTAGTACGAGCCGCCCGCGCGAGCGAAGGATGTCAGCCAGTCAAACGCGACAACATCTCACGCCCCTCCTCTGTACCTTCGTTGCACAGAGATGGGTCGGGGCATCGCCCGACTTTTTGGAGCGCTGCGCGCAACTCGACAATCGCGTCCTGCTTCGTCGCGTGGCAGTTGGTTCGGATTGGCTCGTCGAGTCCGCCACCCCACGCGAACGCATAATAGCCGTCGGGGGCCGTCGATTCGATTTGCCACTTTACGGGGTGCAATGCCATTTCTCGTCTCCTTCCGGCCGTCAGGCCGGGCTTGTGTGTGTTCAGAAAAGGCTGGCTCGCCGGGAGGGACGCACCTGGTTGGCCTCGGTCGCATTGCTGCGTTGCCTGCTCCGCCGGGGTTCCCGTTCCTCTCCACCTGGGCCTGGCTTGCGGCGAGCCAGGGAGATCATCTACCTGTCTCAAATGTGGCCGATCGGCAACTCTGCAAAACACTCTTTGCAGAGTCGAATCCAGAATTTGTTCGGGACCGAATTGCCGACTACCCGAAATCCCCTTTGGTACGCTAAACAGACTCCAGGATTGGCGCACGCATCCCGCCCCGGGTGAACGCGGCATTTGCGGTCAACGCAATCGCACGGAGTGTGAGCGGTTTTGGGCGGCCGGCTCATTAGTAGCACCCCTCCAGCGCCGCCTCTTCCACGGTGCGAATGTCGCCCTTAGGTGCCTTGGACAACGGTACGGCCTTCGCGTACTGGTTTGACCAGAAATCGATGTTGCCGGAACTGACCAACACCTTGGCGGCCAGACTCGGGCAACCGTGTACGTTGGGCTTCTCTCCATGCCAAGAGGTCTCCTCGGCCTTCTCGCGGCTCGTCGCTTCGACGATCGCAATCGGCACCCACTCGAACGTGCAGGGCTGGTTCATGCTGTTGCTTCCCTTGCGGTACACCAGATACTTGTGAGTTTTCACGTCTCGTCTCCCATGCCTCCCGCTCCACTCTGCGGGCGAGTTGCCGCGGTCACAGGCCGCCGCGGCTCGGCTTGTCGATCCTCATCGCCTCCCCGGCTGCCCGCACGGGGAGGAGGGAAGATCGAGCTAGTCCAGCGGCTCGGCCGGCAGGTCGGCGATGCACTCCGCGGCCAGCGTCGGCCAGCGTGCGGCGTCTCCCTCGCAGCATTCCGCCTCGGCGATGTCCGCGCACACCTCGCGGATTGCGGCTACTAGGTCCGCACCCGCAGGTAGTAGCACGCCACGCTTGGCCTCGTAGTTGCGAGCACCCTGACATTGGCTGCTGTAGCTGTACGTCGCGTAGACGATCGCGCGGCCGTCGTTGTGGCGACGCACTCGCACGTTCCACGTCGAGATGCGATTGGCCTGGAACTCATACTGATTGTCCCACTCCTTGTCGTCGCTTTTTGCGATTGTGGGCCAGTTTTCCTCCTCAATGGTGACTGGTGCCCGGTCTGTGAGGGTGATGGTACGCTTTGCCATGATACTATCCTCCAGTGGTGTCCCGTGGATAGCCCGGGACGCGGCTGCCACCCGACTACCCGGTGGCCCGGTCGAGTCCCCACGCCGGCTCCGGCGCCGGACGGCTCCGCGGGGAGGGGAGGCTAGTAGTTGGGATCGGCTATCATCTCGGAAGTGAATACTCCGACATCCATGTCCCACACGGACAGCGTGACTCGTCCAAAGGTGCGCCGGGCGATTCCCAACGCCGTGCGAAGGTCGCTTTGCACAGACATCGGCATGTTATTGCGCACGACCTGCCACAATCGCCGGTCGTCGGCTGCACTACGCACCGACAGATATCCGGTGGTTGTTTCGAGCAATTTAGCTTGCCTTTTTGTTGCCTGCGGCTCAATCCCCATCGTCCGCAGCCCCTCATTGCGAATGTCGCGGGTAGTTGTCATATACTTACCCAATCGTGATCGTGATTCCCAGCACCTTGGCGATCTTGGCCATCATCCGCATGGACGGAACCCGGCTTCCGTTTTCCCATCGAACCACCGTGGTAGCCTGCAATCCGAGCTTCTCAGCCAACTCTTGCTGATTGAGATTCTTGAGCGCCCGTCCGTCGCGGATCCGCTGCCCCAGGTCACACTTCGCTTTCTGCTTGGTCCCGTACATGTTTCTTTCCTCGCAACAAGTATACCAGTTTGGCCTAGTCCAGTCAAGGGCGTGAATCCCCCGGATTCTGAAAATTGACACAACCTAGTATAGCCAATAGCCTTAGGCGGTCAAGGCCGATATGGTATAGTCCCAACTGGACACTTAGTATCGCGGGACACAGGCTACTAGGATGATAAGGATTGCCGCGGAGGGCCGTGGAGGGCCGTGAATTGCCGCGGGTGGCCGTCACGTTTTATGCCAACAGAAATTGGCAAAAAGAAGCGGTGAGCGAAAGAAGCCCTGGGTGGCCTCTGAGAGCCCCCGGCTGGCCTAAAGGTTTTCGATTTCGTCGCGCAGGGCAGTCAGGTCCGTATCGGCGAACGCCTCGCCCGGCCCCATGACGGTGAGCTTCTCGGCAACGGAGGGAATGTCGAAAAACCGAATCGCTTGCGTGTGGCCCTTGCGGGTCTTGTACAAGTAGACGACGCTTTCCCGGGCGATATTGTCGTCCAGGTAGTTCAGGATCATGGGACTGTGCGTCGTCATCAAGACCTGTTGGGGAGTATTCACCAGCGTGTCGAGCATGAACTCCATCAATTCCGGGCTGATGCCGTTCTCGATTTCGTCGAAGAGCAGGAAGCTATGCTGAGTCTGTGTCTCTGCAAGGATCGCGATTAGCCGAAGCACTCCGTCTGCCACGTGGTAGGCGTCCGCCGGATGAAGGTCCCGAAAGAATCTCTTGAATTCTACGAGCTTTGAAGGGAGGGGCTGTTCTCGAAGCTGCGACAATATGGAGCCTTCATAGGTAAAAGCGATTTCCTGCTCGGATGCCTGCCCTGACGAAGTTGAGCGGATCGCCACCTTTCCGTCACGAACGTCGAGAGAGTCGCCACCGATCGCGATCCGTTCCTGCGTGCAACAGTGTTGAGATGGATCAAAGTTCCCTTCCCATGTGGCCTCACCGCTAGGATTGTCCGCCAGATAAACCGAGAAACCGACAGTCGTCTTCTTGGTGAGTTGCGACCCGATGTCGTTCACATCCCAACCCCGCGCGCGAAGCCAACCCCCAATATCGCCGCGGACCTGTCGGGTTAGGAAGTCGATGAACTGGAGCACGGTTGACTTGCCCGCGCCGTTCAGCCCGACCAGGCAAGTGAACTTTGACAGATCAAGCTTGAAACCGACCAAGGATTTGAAGTTATCGGCCGTAATGCGTCTAATCCACATGGCTACGCACTACCCGCGGACGAAATCGGCAATCACCGCCGGCACATTGGCATCCATTCCAACCACGTCCAAGCAGCCGCCGTCATCGGGATCCCCAATCGTGAATCCATTGGAAACGAACGCGGCCGTAACGAGTTTCGCCGGAATGCCCATCTTCTCGCGGTACTCGCGTAGGGCCTGCATTGGGTGAATCTGGCCACACCACGTTTCCGAGTCTGTGAGAATCACAAAGCAATCCACTTCGATGTGGTTTTTGAGCGCCCATCGCATCGGCACCGCACAGTCGGTTGGGCCAAACGGGATTCCATCTAACTTACGGCACACACCATCTAGCCGCATGGATTTTGATAATCCAAGATCCACAAAACCATCGACCACATCGGGATTGCTTCCGCGGTAAGAACTGTAGAGTCTTCCCAAATGCGAGAAATCGCCGCCACAGAATCCGTGAACGTAACTTTGTGGTTCCGTCCGCAATGCCACCATCGCCATGCACGCCGCAGCCGTGCGACAGGAAACGGCCGTACCCGCAATGTAGCTGCCACCCATCGAACCCGATACGTCTACCCCAAGAAGCCACCGCTTCCCCGTCGGCTCTACTGCGGAGAAGGCAAGATAGAATGCCTCATTCAAGGCATCGAGTACCTGTGGAACCGTGGTCCACAACAACGAGCCTTTTACGCCGCGGCCTCGTCCATAAGTATCAAGTGCGAGCAAAACATGGAATGGGTGAACGCGGGCCTTTTTGAGTCGCTCGACATCCGATAGCCGCTCGCAAACCACCTTTGCCGCTGCCGACAACGGCTTGAGTAGCCCCACCGCCGACATCTTGCCGAGATTGCGAATCATGGCCGTCATCGGCATGTCTTCCAGCAAGGCATCCCAGACTTCTGGTGAGTTGAGCCATTGCGTGGGAACGCACTCGCGAACAAGTCGATATTCGCGAATGCACTTTACAACCTCTGCCACCGTTGCTGCGACCTTGGCGTGTTCAAGTGCGTAGATCGGCTGTACGGCTTCCTGCGCATCCGGCACGAAGTCGGCAAACCCTTCGACCTTGCCGGCGGCCCATCCCAACGCGATTCGATGCTGGTCAGTTGGCGGCTTGGCATGGGCTTTTCGCAGCACGTCGCGATGACTCCAGCCGTTCCGTTGCTGGTACTTCGTCACCTGGTATGCCACATCGCGGGCTGATTTGCGGGAATACCATGCCGCTACCGCATTGCGAAGCGCACGGCCCCACCCCCGAAACGCCTGAACTTGCTCGATGAATTGAAACAGGTGCGTCCCAGTGCGGCAGACCTCGGAAAGAGCCTCGGGTAGCCATACCGTCGATACCCCCACAAGTTTCTGTCCCTGTCCAGCCATGATCGCCAAGGCGAAAATGGCCGGATCGTTCTTTGGAGCCCTACCCGAGCGGCTGATGTCAACGATGGTACGAACCGTTCGGGCCGCGTCTTTGGCTGCACACACAAGAACGGCCGGCGCGTTTTCTCGCGTCAACGCCCGTTCGGTTGCATAGTAGGAGCCGCCTGCGTTACCCAGTACAAGAAATCGCTCCAGCCGTTTCCAGCAATCCACGGCAAACGAAAACCCGCCGGCCGAATTCTGGACCTGTTTGCTGCCTGGAATGGCCTCAGATTGAGGCATGCACCGTGTCGAGAAGTGCTGTGCATACCCAGCCGCCATGTTTTCGCCCTCCAGAAAAGGAGTCGGGCAAATGGTCACCCAAGGAGGAAACCTACAACGGTAACCTTGGGCGTTCGGCCCGGCATAAAAGCCAGGACAAGGTTGTGGCCCCGGGGGTTCGTAATGAGCGATAACCCGAAGCTTTCGGCCCTGGCAGAATTCGCATTTTACGTCTTCTGTGGTCGATTACAATACCCTCGCGCTGCAATTTTGCCCGGGTTCGTAGGTGTCATCGGCCGCAACGACGCCCGCCCGCCGTAACGCCTCAGCCCAGGAGCGGGTTGGCATTCGCATCTCACGAGTGAACTGGGCGATGGGTGTGGCGTGAGCGGCCCGCCACTCGGGAGCCGCGGCGTACGCGCAGTGTTTACAAAGGGCGTCGATGCCCCACACCCGCCCGTCTGCTGGCAATCTCTCCCGGTAGTGCGAGCCGCCGTAGAATAGCCGGTCAACCATTATCGCTGGCGAGCACGGCAGCCAACCGCGAGCGTCGATCGAGAAGCCACACCGCCACGGGTGCGAGCACGGGGCGTGAATGGCCAGCCCCAGATCGCTCGGGCTCCAGAGATAAGGGAGGTGTACCTTCTTCTTCGGCCGCCGCCCGCCGAACCGAATTCGCGGGTGCGGCGTCAGACCAGAGGGAACGGGAATCGCCCCGCTCGTTTCAATTTTCACCAACTCGACGGTGCCCACCTCGACCGCCGCCAGAAAGAGAGAGTAGACGCCGGGGAAGTCAGAGTGCTTCAGCGGGCAGCCTCCCAACAATTTCACCCGCCCGATTCCGCCGGCCGCTTTCGCCTGGTCGAGAAACGCGGCAACCTGGTCGAGCGTCATTTCGTCGGGGGTGGGGTAGATGCCGACAAGACGATCGCAACCGGGGCACCGAATCGAACAGGAAAGGGTGACATTGCATTCTACTTTTAGGCTCATAATCGCTTGTATCACTCCCTCTTGTCATCGTCATCGTAAGTGTAATAATCACTCGGATGTTTTACCCATTCGTCAACTGACACTCCCGCTTTCTTGGCCCAAAAGGCGAATAGTTTCTGAGCGTCAGATGCCTCATCGTTACCTACTATGGCAGGATCCACTGCGCACTTCCTGCACGCGAATGCACCATCCTCATATATGGGATCGAAACACATGATACAACCTTCTTTGTCGCAATAGCAGCACTTGATTGCATCGTCTTCGTCTTCATCCTGACGGCCGCAATTTGGACATCTTTCTAGTTTTATCTTCTTCTTGTATCGCATTTTGTCAATCGACAGTTAAGGCAGTTTCGCCAATCGTTCGCCCCGGTGCTCACAGCCTCACATCCTCTTTCGCCCCTTCGCTTCGCACTGAATGCCGCACGCGATATAGCACGGTCAACTTCATCAAATGGTCTTCCCCCGTCTTCAACCGAAATTTTCTATCACAGCGCGTCGCCTGCCACCTGTCCGCCGGCCCCATGCGCCGGCTGCCTAACTCATCGCGGCAATACCCCGCCTGCCTCGCGTACTCGCCGCTGACGAATTGCAGCCCGCCAATGGCGTTACCAACCCGCTTGACTTCCGTGAATTGCGACAAGTCGATATCCACAACCCGCGGCCTGGTAACCGATTCAATCATTGCCATTCCCACGGGGTGCGATGTGGCGTGGACTTTCCGCGGATGGGCCAGCTTCACGCCTGCCGGGAGGGCGTTCAGAATCGTCTCCAGATCCCCAGGCCCTATCAGATAGTCGCAGTCGGCGGCCCACAGTACGGGGGCAGTGCTCGAAAAAAAGGCGTCGTTGCGGCCGATGCACCGCCGCATAAGCCGGCGACGTTCCATGAGAATCGGTTGCATCGCGACCGTCGGCGGGAGCTTGTCGCCGAAGAACTCAAGGGTGGCGATCGTGGCCGCGTCTTCGGCCGTGACGCACGGGCGATAGAGCACGCGGCACGTCGGCGGGAAGCAAACAAGCGAAGACAATTGCAGGCACAGGCAGCGGGAGTAGCCCCAAACGTGAGGCACGATTTCGATGTCAGGCAGCAGCATCAATCGTCATCCCAATCGTGGCGTGATACTTTCTCTTCCAATGTCACCACTCTCTCACTCAGCTTATCGCACTGTTTGCTTAATTCCAACACGACTCCCACCAACGTCTTGACGCCTTCTCGCATGGCAGTAGAGAGTGTCGATGATTCGCGAACCATGATACACGCGAGGTCGTGGATGGCATCGTATTGTTTGGGCGTCATATCCGTTACCTACCATCATTGTGGTTTTGTCCGCGGGAACGTGAGGTGGGTTTTGCAGCGTTACCCCCAGTGTGCGTTGTAGGTCCACTCCGGCCCATAAAACAGCCGGCTTGCTTCCGGCCAATCACGATGCTGAACGACGACCAGGGCGTCGAGTCGGGTTCGGAGAGACTGTACGCGGCCAAACGCTTTGTAGAACGGTTTCATGCTGGCCACAGTCAGTGTGGATGACAGATCCAGTTCGATCTGGGCAAGGATGGCCGTCGCTGCGCGGACCTTATTGGCCAGGGCGATCCAGTCATCCCTGGTGAGGGTGCGTCTATGTTTTCCTTTCACTTTTTGGCTCCATGTTATGCGGGCACATCAGGCACATTGGTCATATTGTCCACCTACCACGTATCTCGTGCAATCCCCGGATACTCTGGCAGTCCGCACTTCGGCCCCGTCACTTCCAAAGCCTCGTCCTTTCGGCGTCGAATGTGCGCATAACAATGCTCACACACGGGAATGATAATCCCGTCGCTCTTCCGCCGCGCAGTTCGCGGGGCCGGCGTCGCTGGACAGAAGGTGCAAAGGGAGTATGTCACGTTGCCGCCTCTACATCTATCGGGTTCTCTCTCAGCCACTCGTGTTTCATGTTTTCATTTTCCTCCTGCACCGCCGACAATGGCAGGCCCCGCGTCTGCGTTAGTCTTGACGTGGCTTCAGGTCTCGGAATATGCCAGCGCGTATCCGGATACTTAGAAAACGCCCATGCAAAATAGGACCGCTTACTTTGTTGCTGTTCTGTAACACAAGGTGCATTCTGCCATGCCTCGTAATACTTTTGGGCGGAATTACGAAATGCGATAACGGGACCAACGAGCTTAAACCACTCCCCACGCTCGTGATATGGCCGAAAGACTTTGTGTAATCTCTTTTCCTCTTCAACACCTCCAGGGAAAACGCTCAAAATCTTTAAGAGAACGGGGCATCCGACTTGCAGTTGACTTAGCCGTTTCTTGGCACCATCACTATCTTGAACATGTCCAATCTTGAGTCGTCGTGAAACAGACGACAATTGTGCTTGAATGAGGTAGATATACCCACAAGCATGGTAAGAAAACGGATCATGCTTGTTAAGAACTGTGTGATTGTCTATATCGCACTCTTGGCAAATCCATGCCGGTGATTCATGATAATATTGGTAGTTCAACCACGGCGATAAAGAGACAATGCGGCGCATACGGCCATCGCCAGGCTGAATGACTCCACATTGTGGACAAATCCAAGTCATTCCTTCGCCGGATTCTCTCTCAGCCACTCGTGCAGCCTCTTGTCCGCACACAGCGGCAGCCAATCGCGGACGCTGCCCCAGTTCTCGCGGTACATCGCCGTGAACTCAGGCAGCCACACGGCCCGCATCTTCGGATCCTTCGTATGCTTCTGGCCATGCTGGTGGTACAACATCGGCGTGTCACTGCCGCCGGGAAATTTCGGCGAGCGGTTGAAGCGGTCGCTAACCACAAGCAGTTCGTTCGGCCCATAGAACGGCACCAGCAAATTCGCGGCAATTTCGTCAGAGATGAACTGCTTCGGGTTTTTCATTGTCTCTTCTAGCCACACTTCACACGCCACTTTGGCCCCCTTGTGGAAGGCGACCACGCCCGTGTTGAGTGCCGGCCACGGCTTCGCAAGACACGCTTCAACCTTCTGACGGTCCTTTGTCCACCACTCCTCGATTCGGCCTCGCATTCGGTTGCCAGTGGTCAGCCAACCAGAGAATTTCGTCACGATAGTTAGCCCCGGCTTCAACAAGTCGAATAGCTGTTGTGGCGATTTCATCCAGAGGGTGTCGGCGTCCACTTGGATCGTGTAGTCGTAGTGCGATAGTTGCGGCAGGTGTGGCTTGACGGTATAGGCCCGATACGGCGGCGGGTTGTAATTGACGACACATATCGGAGGGTCGCAGTCGGCGGCAATACGGGCGACGAATGGGGCGGCGGCGTCATCGACAAAGAGCGTCACGGGCCCTTGCCAGTGCCGGCGGAGCGTGCGGAGACTGACGGCGAGCACGGCGGGAATGCGTCGGCCGAGGGCAAGGTAGGTGATGCCACGCATATCCGTAAGACTTGCGGGAATGATGGAGCGATCAAACTGGTTCATAGCAGTTCTCGAAATGTGCCTCCCAATACAACGAATGAAAGCCGTCTCTGTCTGTGACAATCCAGTCTCCGGGATGAACGATCTCTCCCGGAGTGAGCCCCGTACACATAAACAACCCTTCGTCGTCATCCAGGCTTGGGCATCCATCCCACTGAACGACCGGATACAACACAAGGTCATGCGGCTTGTCTGGAAACCACTGCTCGGCTTCTACAATGAGCGGCTTGTGGCGGTACTTGGCCATGTCACTTCTCCACGACAATCGCCTGCGTCTACTTCATCAATAGCCGCTCAAGTTGCAGCCGCGGTACGGTCGTGCATAGTATCGGCTGAACGGCAGACTCCCAATCCACATGAAGCGATAGAGTTGTCAAGTCAGTCAGTGGATGCCCATCTAACTCCATGCGAACAACCTTGAGCCCGTCTAGTTCCAAAACGAACGAGGCGGCCTTGACACTTACTTTCTGAACCGTGATTTCCGCCACTACCATATCGCCAAGCTGTGCCATATCACTTCTCCTCCATTATCGCCTTCACCCGCTTTTCCATTCCACGCGCCCCGTGGAAAAGACCAAATTTCTTTATGCGCACCGCCGCAAACCTCCGCCCCAGCCGCTTAGCGCAGTACCACACAAACCCATCCTGGCTGTCGATCGGCATGAGCGGTCCCGGGGCCAACTTCTCCAGTTCGCGCATAAACTCCGTCTGACCCCAGAAGAAGAAGCTGATAATTCGGCCGTGGCGAACGTGGTCCTTAAGTGGATTCTCTTCGCCCTCGACTTCCGGCAAGTCCCGCAACTGCGGCACCGTGGCGCCCCACGCCTTTAGCCGGTGCCACCGGTCGATACTTTTCGAGTACCCCCATGCGCTCGTGACGAAAACAAAAGGGTTAGTCTCATTCCACCAGTTTTCGTGCCAGCGGTTTTCGGACTTGATACAGAGGGTATCAGTGTCGATCTTGAGAAAGTATGCCGTCTTCACTTCCTCGGCAACCCCATACACAAACACCGACAGCATCCGGTGCCGCTGGCTTGCATCCGGCTGCCCTGGCAGCGGCTTCACGTCCGGCCAGCCGACAACGCGAAGGGCCGGGTGGTCGCACGCCTGGTGCAACTTGCGGGCCCACCAGCCAATGGACTCGCCGCGGAGACTGGTATCGGCGAAGATGAGCATGGGGTTTGTCCACATTTCCGGCCGGTTCTTTCGCCACGTTTGGGACGCGAGGCGGAATTCCTGGAAGTGGGCCATGTCAACGGCCACGACGGTAGTGAAGGGGGGAGGGGTGAGTATTGCCATTGTTCTTGTGTGCCTTTTCAACCTTTCCAAAACCACCCTAGCGTCGCCTTGCTGTTAACTGTCAGCGTCACCCCACGTTCCTGACAGAATTCTTCGGCCGCCTTACGGACGCCCCACAGCCCGCGTCGGTCTCGCGGGTGGTCAATATCGTGCATCAGTACGAGCCCGCCGGCCCGCACCTTGGGATACCACGCCTCCAAGTCCCGCCGCACGCCTGGATACGTGTGGTCGCCGTCGATGAACGCGAAGTCGAGATGCCCAGACAGCATCGCCTCAGCCGCCTTGACGCTATCACTGGCCCAGACGAACCTCCGCTCCTTGGCGAATAACGTCCGCTGCTCGGCCTGCAATCGGTGCTCTTGCTGTTCGGCAAGCGTCAGCTTTGCGTGGCCGTCGCCGCTCTTGGCGTAGACGCTGGTTGCTTCTGGATGACCCCACCAGTCAATCAGGTAGAGTGTCAACGTCGGGAACGCCCGCAAAAGATGTTCGCTCGTCCAGCCACGGGATACGCCAATTTCCGCCCCGGTGAGTGGGAGTGAGAGTGGCGTTGTTGGGGCGATGCCTTTGGCCTTGCGAGTTTGTAATTCGACGATGAGACTGTGGAGGATGTCCCAACCTTGAAGGGGAGGATCGGTCATTCCTTGTTATCTCCAAATCTTCCGAAGAAGCCACCCTAGAAACCAGAACGGAATACCAAGAATCGTAAAAGGAATAACAACAAAAACGAACATCAATCCCCATGTTGCATCCTCGATACATTGCGGGATCCACTTCCCTTCAACTACGGCGCGTTTCATGCTTTCCCATTCCCGTACTTCCTCGCCTGCCGCCTCAACTCCTCGCACTGCTGGCCCAGCGCCCGCACAGCCGCTTCGGACTGCCGAAGTTGGCTGGATAGTGTGGCGACTTTCGCTTTGAGAGCCTTGATTTTCAGGTCTTTGGTCATTGGCTGTCTTGCACTCCCGACGGCCCATGCCGTTCAATTTCATCCGGGTCCATTACCCGCCCCGACTCGGCAACGGATATCTCGTACACGACGCTATCTTCCAGGGCATGAAACTGGTGCATAACGCCCGCGGGCACGCATGGCGGTTGGCCCTCGGGCGCGGCAAGGTGCTCAACTACCTGGTCGTCTTGCACCCACATCCGCAACTTGACGCGGCCCCGGGCGACGTGGAAGACGTTCGCTTTCGTGTGGTGGCAGTGCGGCGAAGAAAAACCGCCCTTCTGAATTTGCAGGATGCGAAGCTCTACGCAAGCATCGCAGTAGACACGGACCCAAGTGCCCCAGATAGAAGACTCAGGCATTGACTCGTGTATTGACTCAGGCATCGCCAGATTCCACCTTGGCAAGATATGCTAGCGTTTGCTTGCGTGCCTCTGCGATCAATTCGTCAAAATGCAACACATCTTCATCCAGACCACCTACGTCGCATACGTGTACTTCTGGAGCCCCGTGGTGATCGCTAGTAAGCACATCTAGGCACCATCCATACTCGCGGTCGTGGCCGATATCGACGATCCATCGCCGATCTTCCCAAAAACGCATGAGGTCGTCGAACGTGGTAAAGTCAGGCATTACTGTAGCTCATCGGGTTTCGCCCGTTCCTCCATTCAATTCGCTGTCCGCCGCCAACACCAGCCCATCAAGCGTGCCGGCTCGTACATCCAGAACTAACACGGGCTCAATATCGTCGCTAGTCCGCATAGCGGTTAACTCATAACCACCGGGCCCGTTGTGCCTCTTCTCCAGTCGGAAGCAGCATCCAGAACGCACTAGATGGCCTAGAAGCTCTTCCAGCGATTCGAGCCCCATTTAGCCCCTTTCATCGCAATCTCTTTCTTCTCACTCCTTCTCGCCTCAGTCCCTCTCGTCTTCAATTGGTTCATTCGGCCCGAAATTCGCCAGCCCGCTCAGCCCGGCAATCGCTTGCTCTCGCATGGCCGCGAGCCGCTTCTTGGCGTCTTCCATGCATTTGACGGCGCAGTGAGCAATCGCCGGATCGTCGCGGCCCGTCTCGCCGTCGTGAAAGTTTTCCATGTTCGGGAACCGGTCGCTCGGCTTGAAAAAGTGATTGAGTGTTCGCACGAGCCGCGTCGTACCGTCCGGTTGCGACTGTTCCTTGGACGCGATGAAATGGATCGCGACATACCACATTCCCGCAACGGCGGCCTTATCGAGCGCGGCCTGCACCTCGGCGTCGGCAAAGTGCGGCTGGAATTTCTTAGCACCGTGGGCCGCGGCCACGGGGTCGGATGCCGGCTCGAATGTGGTGAGTGTCTTCGGCTGGAGAAGACCGTCAGCAATGGCGTCCTGGACGGCTTCCTTGAGCGGTTGCGAGAAGTCGCTGGTAGTCGTCGAGCGCGGGGAAAATTCGTCGGTCATAGGGTTCCTTTCGGTTCGTCGAGGTATCGCTGTAGTACGTCTACTGGCGACTTGCCAGATATAACGTACTCATGTTTACACTGCAATCCATCATGGTGCCAGGAAGTCCATTTCACTATCAGGCGTGTTTCGTAAATGACGCCCTTCAACGAACCAGCCACGGGTGTCTTCGTGAGACAAAAGTTAGCGGCCTGTGTTGCTTTTAGAAAGCGATCGAAGACGTGTTGCGTGGCTTTGGGCATTGTAGAATTGGCTTATCTTAGTTCTGTTTCATCCATGTCAGCCTTCTTTCGGCTCCATTGTGATGCATCGAAATATCCATCCCCGCCGTTGTCTATTTGAGACGCTGAATTTTTTGCTTTCCTCTGGTGAGAGCGGCTCAAGACAGTCATACGTCTCAATCTGTATGGCTACTTTGCCGCTCAGAATAGCGTTAGCTAACGATGTAGCAACATCAAGCCAGTCAGTCTTTCTCATACCACCCACTCGTATCTATGCTCTTCGGCATCAGTTCCGTCGCCCACCCGTAGGCGTCCGCGAAGTCGATGTAATCGAACGCCATCAGTTGCGAGCGAGGATTGCAGTTGAACACCTGGAAATTCGCCGCGTCAAAGTGCGGCCGAAGTACGCCGAAAATCTCGTTAATCTTCGGGTACGAGCCGTTGTTTCCGCGCACCGTGCCAGGGTTGCCCGTCTCATCGAATGCGTAGTGCTGCTCTTGGCCCATCGAGAAGTCGGCCCCGAGCAAGTAACACACGCGGAATCCGAGGAAGTACACCAGCCGCACCGCTTGGAACATCGTCGAGAGCACTTTGGGATACGGACAGAGCGAATGGAACACGTCCGACGGCACCCGGCCGCTGTCGATGAGCGGGCGGACGTGCTTCCACTTTAGCTGGTCGTCCGGCAACTTCAAGTTTTCTTTCAACCAGGGGGTAAGCCGTCTGACCAGAGAATCGGCCCCGACGCCCCAATTGATTGTGTCTTCCGTCAAGTACCCCTCGGGATTCATATCCGAGTTGCGGGAAATGCCCACGATCCCCGGGCACTGACGCGGGCGAAGCTCCGTCTCAACGAAGCCGGCGTCGGGCCGCTTTTCCCGCACCTTGTTGTCCATTTTCGGGTAGGGAACGAACTTGATAATCCCCGGGTCTTTCCATATCGCGTCGTGAAACTTGCGGGTCGAGTCGCCGTATGTCCAGAAGTTAGGCCGAACCAAGGCCGCTACATTGTTGAACGCGAAGGTCACAATGCCGCGATGCTGAAGCACCGACTTATCGGGCACGATGGTGTGAATCGACGGGCCGCCGCAAAGCAAGAAGCAGTGCCCGCCGTGGCAGACATCCTCCCAAGTGCTGAGCATTCCGAAGCGGTTAACGGTGGTGGGCTGGGTCAAGCTGCCTCCCCTTGTTCTTTCGTCTGCTCATTCAACCGTTCTTTCAACCGCTCTTTCAACCGATCCAAGTCCCTCGGCGTATTCACGCTCAGCGGGGCCTCGGAAATCTTATGCACGTGTATGTCCCAACCCGCGTCAAGCCAGTCGAGCTGCTCCAGACGCTCGGCCGCCCCAATCGCCGACTCAGGAATGTTGCTGATGAACGAGATCCCTCGCCCGCTGAACGCATAGACGCCGATGTGCCGCTGCGATCCGACGATGGGATGTCGGGTGAAATAGAGGGCCCGGCCGAAACGACTGGAAATCACCTTGACTTCATTGGGGTCCGGCGTCGGCAGCCCGGCCGGAAACGAGGCGGCCAGTGTGGCAATGGTGGTGCCGCCTTGCGGCCGGGCGGCAAACGCCAAAGCATCCAACATTTCGTGGGTGACGAGCGGCTCGTCCGCCTGGAGGTTTATCAAGACTGGGTATTTCGGGTTTCGCTGCCACACCTCGAATGCCCGCTGACTGCCGCACCGGCAATCTGGGGAGGTATGCTGAGTGACCGCGCCAAACGCCCTGGCTGCGTCCAGAATCGCGTCATCCGGGGATGCTACAACCACAGACGTAGCCCGCGGCCACGTCACAGCGGCGTGCCAGGCGTGCCAGATAAGCGGGTGGCCCGCCGCGTCGGCCAGCGGTTTGCCGGGGAATCGCTGGGATTCCATCCTGGCCGGGATAACGACTAGACAAGCTGGAGTAGCTTGGATGGGTGGGAAGACCGGCATCATGTTCTCGCCCTGAACGACAAATGCCTGTAATGCTGGCGTCTGGTGCCGTGAGAATAGGCATCCAGACCGCCAAGGGAGTAGTTTCGCCGATTGCGGGTAGTAAAGTCAAGGGAAACTGGCGAAATCCGAATGGATAATGCCACCCATAACCGACAATAAATAACCGCAGCGGAATTCGGCGGTAGAATTCGCGACGGGATTATTGACACTGGCGATTGCCGGCCGAGTAAAATAGAAGAGCCCAGCGGGTGGTCCGCCGGGCTCAGAGAATCGGCGATGAGGCGAAGGTCATGCCGACTCTTCTACCCCAAAGCCTAGCCGCGGCTGGTGGCGGTGGCAAGGCTCGTTTTCTCCCGGCTCGCCGGGAAGGAGTGTTCCATGAATCTGTTTGGTCTTTTCCTGTCGGTCGCGCTGTTTCAATCGGTCGGAACGTGCGAGGTTACAATCAGCGGAGTCCAAGACAATTCGCGGATAAATTCCCCGCTGAACGGCCATTACACTCTCGTGCTTGATAGCATCCAATCCGGCATGACGGTGTACCGAAGAACCGTGGTGAAGCAACTTGGCCCTTGGCAGGTTTACGTGACGGTGTACGTTTCGGCCACGGGAACCGCAATCAATTGGCGGCCCGAAAGCGTCTTGTTTTGGTCCAGCGCAGGCTACTACTGGACGCTGGCATGGAATCCGTCTCCCGTTTGCGCAGTCTGGCAAGGTGCTATTCTCCATCCTCGCTCGGCACTACCGGCAAACGTCAATGCGACTTTCGGCGGCAACGGAACTTGCCAGATATCAGGAGCCTACGTTCCACTCTATACGCCCGTTCCTGGAGAGGGAATGTGGTAGCCGGATACTATCGATGCTACACAACGGGCTCAATGTAACATACTCCCGACGTAAGACCGATGGGAGTAATTGAAGGATTGGTGCTTCCCTTCAATTGCATGATTCCATAGGAGAGTGTTTCTCCGTCGCCTACCGGGATGAATATCTCAAAGCCAGAGAGCACATGGTACCCGACGTTACCGCTGGATCCTCCTGGATAGAAATTGGTTTGTGCTGACGCGATTATTGAGGATAACGCGCCCGAGCCTGAAGACGAACCGCTATAACGACCAAACATTACAAGACCATGCCACGGTCCCTCTCCTGAAGCCCACGGCCCGTATGTCACCAGATTGAAGTGTGCTTTCAGAAGCGTGCCGCTCCATGATGGAGAAAGTACGATATCTCCGTTGTCGTCAATGGAAGTGCCATCTGGACCATACGCGCCGTATGCGCCTAACTCCCATTTAATGTGTGCAGCCGAACCATCACTTGGAATGGTCATCTGAGATGGATTCGCGATGACGACACCAGTGGATTCCTCTCCGTATCGAGTTGGCACCCACTTTACCGCTTGCGGAAGATACAGGAGTGGCACGCGGTCATGATAATGGTAATGCCGTAACTCATACGGGTTGCACACGTTCAACTTCTGTTGCGACTCGATCCGCGCAAACTTCTTCCCCGCGGCGTCCCAGTATAGCGGCGTCGCCTTCTTGCCGTCCCACGGCATGACGCCATTGTCGTCTGGCGTTGCTGATTCGTCATAAGCCGGCAAATCCTCGTCAAGTTCCATGAGTTGGATGATGAGAGTTTGTTGCGGCACACTGGCGTCAATCCCGACCGATTCGTTGACGCCTTCAAGCAGTGATCGCAAATCTCCTATATTCTCCCGCTGAAATGCGCGCCGAATTCCAACCGGAGCGCCGTGGGGTGCCCGACCAGGAATTGGAATGTCATACTTGCGAATGTAGTCGGCGTTCATCAGTTTTGCTGCTTCACGTCGAAGGTGTCGTCACGCTTAAACAAATCCTTGAAGTCCATTCGCTTGTACAGGTAACTGTCGTAGTTGTCAGAGCCGCTTGACCCACTGGCATACGCCGGCTGGTCCCATCCCGGCGGGTTCCTGTCGGGATTCCACACGAAATTCCACCCCACGTAAGGCTGCACGGATGACTTGATCCACCTGTCGAGGATCTTATAGCTCACTGTGTAGCACTCCTGCCCGGTGACCGTCCACGACCGTCTCGTCCGCGCGCCGACAAGCAAGAGCGTCTCCGGCGGCGCGTTGAACAAGAACTTATCATTGTTCACGCATCCGATCGTAGCACGGATCGTATTGAGCGGCGGCTCGGGAACATACAACCACTCCAGGTTGTGCTCCTCGCACGGAACCATCTTTCCCAAAGAAACCTCTTCGCTTTTGATAGGCGGCTTCGATACCTGCGTTACCCACACCCATCCTGGCTTTCCTAGCCGCAGCATTTGGGCGGAAAATTCCGTAGACCAATCGACGCACAGAGACGACCCCTTGGCAATCCAGTCCTTTCGGCTTTTGTCGTATGGTGCCGGTCCATAGGAGATTGTTATTCTGGACCCGACGGTATCAAGATAGTTCCGCAAATTGTTCGCGTCTATTCCAGTCGTCGCATCTGGATCGAAGGGCTCGACTTCATAGGCGATTGCCAACAGATGACTAAACGACGGACTGGTGCCCAAAGTGAATGTCTGCGGGTCGGGAAACGACCATGCCGTGCCGCGATTGACGATAGGAGGAAAGACGTATCCCAAAAACGCCTCCACTTTTGTCCACGGCACCTTAAAGGTGCGGATGCCGGTGGGCCCGTCGCGCGTTCCCGAAAGCTTTGGGCCGTCAAGTTCCTCAATATCGAAGCTTCCACCAGAAGCTGGTATTGTGATTGTTCCGCTCACGGATAGGTTCCTCCCCCCATATCCCCTCGCATACGATTGACTGCGGTTTCAACGTCTCGCGTAGCCGATGTGTTGTCTTCTATGGCACCGACTACAGGGTCGCTTTTCTTTAGAATGGCCTCTTGAAATTGGCTGGACCACTGAACAACGTCTACGAACCCAACCCCCTTGGATGCCCCTCCGGCACCGCCGCCAATTCCAGGAAATGCTTTAGACGCAAGACCTGATATCTGTCCGAATGCATCCGCAATCCACTTGGATATCACAGTGCCCTTACTGGTGTCTCCGCTTGGTTCTGGCCCTAGAAGGTATCCAAATACGCCGCCTTGTTTTCTGAACCTGGAAGCCACGTCTGGGGTCATCTCTTCCGTATTTGCTCCTACCATCTTTTCGTATAGCGACTTTAAGCCACCTGCCGCTAAGATGCCGCCGCCGACTACGCCACCAACAACGCCTGCCGAAGCCGACGCCCCGAGCAATGCTCCCCACCCTGCCGTTTTGATCGACCAACCAACAGCCACAATGGCAACATACAATTCCTTCATCAGTCGAATCAATTTCGGCAACACAAGTACCGCCGCCGTCAGTCCTGCGATCCACAAAACCCACGGGTTTTGGATTGCCCCCAAAATGTCCTTCATATCGAAAAGGCTTGTCACCACCGCCGTGATTCCGGCAGCCAGCCACATCCACCACGGCATGGTGCCGAACAAAATCGACCGAACGGATACCCAGACGGCCGCCACGACGTTGACGGCCATACCCAACGCAAGGAACTTTGCCGCAACCATCGTCAACTTGCCTACCAGCGTATCGCCTTCAACCAACCAGCGAACGCTCTTCATAAAGTCAATCGCCGCGTTTGCTGCCGCTTTCAGCGAATCCGCCATCTTGACGCCAATCGACTCAGCGGTTTCCTCCACCTGTATCCGTACCCGCCTCCACAATGACACCAGCGTCCCCGCCATTCTCTCGGCACCGTTGGCTGTCTTGCGCGTCACTACCTCCATGACCGCCGCCTGGGCCTCGGCAAGCCGCCCCGATTCCATGAGCGTCTTGATGTACTGCTGCTCCGCCGCCGTCAGACTGATTTTCATTGACCGCAGCCGCCGGTTCGCCATTTCCGGCCGCTCCAGCACCATCGCTAACGTGCGAGCATTCATCGCGAAGTCGCCGCCGAACAACGCCGTCACATCCCGCGATGCCTTTAGTACCTGTCCGAGCGTGTCATCGCCAAGCGTCTGAAATGACGCGATCGCCGTGGCCGCGGCCCGCACAGCGTCGCTGCTGAATGCGGTGGCCGCTTCGCTCGCCTCGCCAAACCGCGATACCATTTGCCGGAAATACTCGCCGCGCCCGCTCGCGTCCACGATGGCCGCGAACTTGGACGCCTCTTCCTCCTCGGAAGCCACGGCATGGGCAAATTCCTTTCCAACGTCCACTAACCTCCGGAACACATAGCCCGTCATGGCAAACTTGGCCGCGATGTTGTCGGCCGCCCGGCCAAACATCGACTGAACCTTATTCAGTTCGCCAGGCAGTCGGGCATCGTCTGCGCGGATCGTTACGTAGGCTTCAGCCAGGGCAGTCATGACGCACCCTCACACTTACCCTCACCCTCGGATTGGCTCTCCGGCCGGTCAAACTTTTGCAGCCGCTCTGCCTTCATCTTTTCAACGGCTTCCCGTGCCGCCTCAAGACTGTCGAATTCCATCTTGTTGCCTCGCAGCATCTTCTTATCGCAGGTGTACATGCGGAATTGATACCACGTCCACTTGCCTACCGTTTCTGCGTCATAGTGGCCATCGCATTCGGCCAATTCCCGCAGTATCAGACGCCAGTTTGCCCGGCCCCCGGAGCCTTGGAGGTCGGGCCAGTCGAGTTTCCCAGTTCGTCGAGCCCGCTCGCCTGGTCGCGAAGCTTCTTCAGCCGCTCGATTTCATCCTCCTGCATCGACTGCATGACCTCCTTGATTTTGTCGAGCGTGAAGAACCGGTCTGGATACCGCTGGTCGAGCTTCAGCCAGAGGGTGAACTGAACCCCGTCGAACGTATCGAGCCACTCGGCCACCTCTGTCGGCTTAATTCCATTCGCTTTGCGAGCCGCCGCCATGCCGTCAGCCATGATCTTTTCTGCCATAGCAATGTACTGCTTGCGCAGAAATTCATCTTCGGCACTACTTCCAAGTTTGGCCGCGTCCAAAATGAACGCCTGGGCCTCCTTCCTGGTCAGGTCCATTGGGTTTGGCCGACGCGACAAAAGCTCTTGCTCGATAAGGCCAAAGTCGCTGACCGTCACGGGATCGAGAATCAGAGTCTCGCCACTGAACTGAATTGGCACACCCGCGCCGATCGCTCGCCCTAATCCATCCATTGGTTACGTCCTTTTTGTCATGGTGTTAGGTTAGTAATATCAGGTTGTCGGGGGCGTCCAAGCGCCATTCGTGGTGAATGTCGCCGAGCCGGAAACGACCGGCCCCTCATCCATATCCACTTCGTAGTGGTGCGACTCGATGTAGGCCGGCACGATGAAGTATCGCGTGGCATCGAGATACAGGTTCAAGGTCACGCTGTCCCCTTCCTTGACCCCCTGGCTCTCCAAGTATGGTGCCACGGTGTTATCGACCTTGAAGTCGAACCCGCCGGCCCCGTCCTTGACGCCGGCTACGGCCTTCTTGTAACCGGGCGTTGTGCTGGACGCCCATTTGCTGATGTTGGCCTTCGGGTCGAAGGTCCATTTGGTGATCTCGGCAAGCGTTACGGCACCGGCCAAGACCTTTCCGTTCTGTCCACTGTATGCAGCCATTGCGGTGGCTCCTTATTGCTTGAGAAACGCATTGCACCGCACCAGCTTTCCGCGCCCTCGATATGTGTTTACGGTTTATTGATTAGGGTGGTGGTGACGAGGTACTCGTTGTGGATTGACTCGACGACGACGAATAGAACCACTGTGCCTCTGTCGATGTACTTGTAGCAGTGGATGCCGACATAGTGTTGGACTGAGAACTGCTTGATTTTTCAAGACCGGTGCTCGATGAACTGGACCACGATTGCTGGGCCGTGCTGCTCGTTGACGCCGACGATGACATACTGCTCTTACTTGACAGCGACTCAGAAGACGATGACGAGCTAGAAGCAGAACTTGCCGAAGTAGACGAAGACGACCAGCTTGCTTCTGCCGTGCTGGACGATGAAGTTGAAGAACTGGATACCGACTTCGATGAGCTACTTGACGATGACGACCAGGAAGCACCGGCCGTACTGCTGCTGCTTTCACTAACGTCCGAGAGCGTCGAGTATGACGAACTCGATTCCGGAATATGAAGCGTGCTGCTTGTGCTGGACGAACTAGTAGACGAGGAACTCGTGCTGCTAGAAGACGCGGACGATGTGCTGGTACTCGACGATGACGAGACAGACGACGAACTGGATTCCTCAAGCTCTGTCGAAATTGAGCCGATGACCGCCACGCCGACGCGAATCGAGCCGCTGACACCTTGGTACTGAATGCGAATAACCGACGTTCCGGCCGCCACGTCGTACCCGTCCAGCGGATTGTCGATAACGAGAGAGCCGCCGGGGCCGATTGCATTCATGCCATCGGATGTGGCCCACGGCTCTGTCAGCGGATTGGACGCGAGAATCGGCCCCACCTTGAGCATATCCCCGGGCGTGGTCGAGCGATTCCACACAACCAGGGCCATAAGCTGGTTGAACGCCAACACATCGCCGTAGATATCATCCGGTGCGCCAACGCCGGTCAATACGACATCCAGATTGATTGAGGCGTCCGTCAGCGTCACGTCGGCGGTATAAACTTGCCCCGCCCCAATGAGCGTACTGCCACCGAAGTAGGTTACGGTTTCCGATGCCGTCTCTAGCCCCTGGGCTTTTGAGAACGTCCACTTGACGCCGCCCGTCGTTGTCGCGTTAAGATTTTTGGTAACAGCCATTACCGCACCCCCACGATTGCAATGTCCACAACCAGGGAGTAAGACGCGCCATCATGCTTGATACGAACCACCTTGGCAGTATCAGTTACCGGGAACCCGTCGATTGGGTCGTTCAAGCAGAATACTGCCCCGCATCCAATCCGGTTGTATCCGGCGGCAACGAACCCCCACGGCTTCGCGAGTGCATTAGCGGCACTCTGCGGCCCGATTCGCACCCAATCGCCAGAGACGGCACTGCGGTTTTTCAGGTAAATCGCCCGCACACTCGTCATAGCACAGGCATCGCCGTAGATATCTATGGCTGTTTTCAAGTCGATGTCGTGAGTTGTGTCAGCCAGGGTAAGCGTGAGGCGGTCGCGAAAAATGACAGTCGCTTGGCTGGCGTCTTCGCCATTGGCATATTCCGTGGTTTGCGACACGCTGCTTGCGTCCCTGGCGGTTCCGATATCATCAGACCGCTCAAAGCTCCATTGAGCCCCGCAAGTGACCGTCGCTTCAAGGGTGTTGGACATACCCGGTTCTTGTGTGGTTTACGACTCTACTACGCCTCGACCGAACTTTCGGAACTGCTGCTATTGCTGGTTGACGACGACGACTTAGACGCCGATTGCGAGCTAGACGAGCTTCGGGTGGACTTGCTAGACGTACTGCTTGAAGTCGAGCTTGACGAATTGCTGTTTGTACTCGACGTGGAAGAGGAACTGACGGACTTGCTGCTGCTGCTGGACGTAGACGAAGAAGACGAGGAAACAAAGTCGCCTTCGTTTCCAAGGAAGCAGACATCCACGTCGATACTGCCAGAGGTGCCCTGATACTGAATGCGGATCGTATCGGCGTCGTTTTCCAGGGCGTACCCATCGAGCGGATTGTCAAGCAGAAGCGTACCGCCCGGCCCCACTTTGTTGTTCCCATCAGCGTCAATCCACGGCCCCAAGAGCGGGTTGCTCACCCCGAGCGGCCCGACATAGATATTGTCGCCGGCCGTCGTGCTTCGATTGTGGATGTAGATGCCGCGCAAAACCTCGATATCCACGTCATCGCCGAACACGTCGGCCAGTACGCCATAGAGCGTGATATCCTGGTTGGGGCTGCCCGTCGTGACTGTGACGCGGGCGCGATAGATGATCTCTGCCTTACTGGACCCCTTGCCGAACGCATAGGAATTGGCCGTGTTCATGCTCAACGCTTCGGAAACGGCGTTGAGCGTGTCCGATTTGGTGTACGAGTAATTGATACCCCCGGTCACAGTGGCGGATAGGTTGGTGGCCATGCGGCAGGCTCCTATGTATTCACCAGCGTCTTGGCTTGTTCCAAAACTGCCTGGTAGGTGATCGACCAGTCCTTCACGTTCGCGTGGTCCGGATCGTCCACGACCATCTCGCCCTGGTACCAGAATTTGCAGAGTGTCACGCCACTAGCCAACGTCATGACGGCATTGTCGAATGCCGTCTTGAGCGCTTCGGATAGCGTGGAAGCGGCAGAGAGCCCGCCGCGAGAATGGACTATCAATTCGACGGTGACAGTCTCTTCCTGGTTGAATTGAGTGGAGTTCGAGGAGGTGCGGCGGCCGGTGTTGGACGAACCCAAGATGTTCACGGTAACGAACGGCCACGATGTTGCGGACCCCGGCACCGGCGTCCCCTCGGAAATTCCGCCGGGAAACGTCGATGCTAGACCTTTAGCGGTCCACCGTATCTTGATGGCCTTGAGCAATTCGCCCAACATGTCGCGGCTCCGAAGGTCGCTACGTAATCAGGCCCGGTGGCGGGCCCTGTTCAGTTAGCGGTGACTCCTATTGAGATTCTTGCTGTGTTCCACCCTTTGCCTGCCCGATGGCTTGTCCCATTGCAATGGCCCCCTTGGCTGCGGTTGCCGCCTTGCTGACCGCTTTAGCAAGAGATTTGGCCTTGGCTTCTTTCAGCGATCGTGCCAGCGACGCTTTGGTTGCTGGCTTGAATCGAGCCTTGATAATGGCCGTTGCCTTTCGTGCTTCCGCCTTGGCCTGTTTGGCAATGCGTTTTACGGTTGCCCGTTCCCGTTTCTCTTGCTTCGCTGCCCGCTCCTTGTCCCGCCGCCTCAGTGTTTTCACCTTCTTCGCCCTCACTTTAGATCGCTTTTCGGCCTTCTCTTTTTCGGCCCGCTTCTTCTGCCTAGCCTTGACAGCCGTCCTTTTCATGGCCTTTTCCGTCTTGGCTCGCACGCGGCGGGCCCACTTCTTCTCTTTCTTTTGGGCCCGTTTTGCTTCTCGCTTCTCTTGGATTCGCTGTTTGGCCGCCGCGTGGGCCTCTTTCATCTCCGCCGCTTCGGCCCGCACATCCTCAATCGTCCGCGTCACGGTTCCATCGAGGATCCCGCGAATCGTGGCCAGTTCTTCCGCCATCGTCCGACGGATATACGGCCGGTTGGTCACCTCCCAATGAATGCCGTAGCTCAATTTCGTCCCAACATCCACCGCAATAGCGTCTTGGCGATTGCGAAGGAAAATCGACCGTCGCAACGTTCCGGTAATGACGTGCGGAAACTCGCCCGGCTTCGACGGCCCATACGCCTTGGTCGGGATGCTGACGTTCCGTTGCGTTTTGGCCTTCAAATACGCACCGGCCGCCCGCACCCGCTTCCACGCGAGTTGCCGCAACTCTTTCTGTACTGCCGCACCATGCCATACGATGTTGGCCACTGTTCACGTTCTCACACATCAATCTGCAATCCGGGTTTATGGGCCAATTGCACCGTCCAGAGCCAGCTTTGCTCGGCACTGTTGCCGGCCGCCTCGACGCTGAATACCTTGTTGTCGTACACGACGGTATCGTTAATCGTGATTTTCGGGTCGCCCGCAAACATCGCGTTGTAGACTTCCGACATCATCGGCATATCGTGGTTGTTCTCGGCGTCGCGGGCCACTTGCGTCATGCGGCACTTCAACTTACGGCGTTTGGACGATTTCGAGTCCACGTTGCTCATCATGTCGTCTTGCGCGGTCGTGGTGGTGAACACGACAATCTCGTCACGTTCGCAGAGTGATTCGAGGCTCATGGTTTGCTCACTCAGTCACAACCAGCCACCACCTAAAAGCTTTGTCTTACCCCAGCAAATCCCCATACCGCCGGTACGGCTGCAATAGGTCCATTGCTAGCGGCGTCAGCACTCGCAAGTTGCCGGCCATCGCCATTGCCACGTCGGCCGGCATCGAATACGAGTAACCGGGGATCGACTCACTTGCCACCAGGCCGCCCGGCCGCCCGGTGCTCTGCCGGTACTGGTGCATCTTGGCTTCGTTGTAGCACTTGCCAAGCGTATTCAAGACAGCCAGCCGGATATCGCTGGCGTCTGTGTAATCGTCGCCGCCCGTCGTACCCTTGAATTCGTTGTCGCTGAACCCGGCCACGTAAACCACCTTCACTGACCCGCGGCTCTTCGGCCACTGCTGCCGCCCGACGCGAATGATCTTGCCAGAGCGGCTGACCATGCCGCTTTCGTCATCCAACTCTAATACCCATTGCTCACCGTAGGTGAGTTCGTTGGCATCAAAGTCGGCATCGGTAGCCTGTCCAAACCACGCCCCCGATTGCTCGAATACCCGCATGGGCGTCTTGCGGACGAACTTCTGCTGCAATTGGAGCGTGTCCCCGACGCCGCCGCGCCGCGGGATGCTGCCATAGTTTTCGACAAACTCATCATCGGCCCCGCCCGGCTCGCCCTTCGGGTAGTATTCCGTGTAGGACGTATAGACTGGGTTCCATCGAAGGAACTGCTTGATAGCCTTCTCCACGCCAAGGTGGAGCATCGGCAATACGGGGTCGCCCGAGTCGCACCCGCAGTAAGCAATTGCGTCAGTGTCGGAAACAATCACGTCCTATTGCCCTCTACTATTCCTCGCCACGCCTTACTGAATGACTCTGCGGCAACAAGCACGGCCGAGACAGCAGTTCCTTATTCAGTTCCTGAAGCACCGCGCCGAACTCGGCAAGCCGACGGGCAAGCTCCAGAGTTGAACTCGTGTGACTGACGTTAGCCTCCGTGTTTTTCACGATCACATCGGTCATCTTATTCATCAGGCCCAGATCGCTCTGGTGCCACGAATTCCAGTCGTCACGACGCGCCCGCATGAGCCACCAAAGGAAGCCCATCGCCATGACGAACGCCATCGCGAATCCAAGCTGCATCATCGGCGTGAAGATGTGATCCGTGAGGGGATCAGTTTGTGTTGGGGCTGGAGTCGGGGCCTGTGCGAACACCGTCATCCATGTAGCGCTGCCAGATAGTAGTGCGCAGAACCCCAGAAATCCCATCAACGCCAGTTTTGTCATGGTTTGCATTCTCATGCGGCCACCCTCCCACTGGTAGCCTCGTCTGTTATTGTCTAATGCCATTCCAGCCAGGGTTTCGACCACTGCATCGCCGTTGCTATTGAGCAATGCGAAAGCAGTTACTTCGTTGCAAACCCATACCCCCGCCCGTTACACGCCGGACAACGCGACTCGTACTCAAGCCCCTTGGTCGTCTGCATTTTGATTCGGCCGTTCCCGCCGCACTCCGGGCATTGCTTCTCACACGGATTGCTCGACCGCCTCGGCATACCCGACGGCCCCGACATTCCAGCCAGCGGTTCTAGCGGCGACCAACAAAGCGTCTGTTCCACCTCTACTCTCCTATTTCACGCTAGTATTTCTTTCACGCCAGCATTTCACATTAGAAAAAACGCCGGGGCCCGGCCGGTAACATCCCGGCCGGGCACAGCCGGCGACCATCGAGGGCGAGACGATGGTGCTTGCTCAGGCACTCGCGCCCGCGCCCGCCCGTGACGCGAGGCTCGCCTTGATTGAATCCAACTCTTGCGGCGTTGCGAACGCCGTCAGCGTCTTGCCGGTTTCCGGATCGGCGTCCACGATGCGAATCGGCCCGGTGCGAAGCTCAAGCTCACCATCCATCGCGAGGATATCTTGCGGCTTGGGCATCTCGCCACGCACAACGCGGGCCTTATTGCCCTCGACCAATTCGTGCATCCGCCACAAGGCGCTCTTGATCTTGGTAGGCGACAGGCCGCGTTTCTTAATCTCCGTCCACGGCCCGACTGGGCCCTGGTCGTGTAACGCCGCCGCCGCCACCTTGGCCATCAAGTCCTTGTTTTCATCCAGGGACAACGGATCGACGCCCCGAAGCGTGCCGCTCTTGATGTCCAGCGCCACATAGATGCCGGGCACGTCTGGCAGTTGGTTGTAGCCCGAGTCGGGCGAGAAGCTCAGCCGCGTGTTAGACCGCACCCAGCGGCCCCGCAGCACGGTATCGAGCGGCGTGAACAGCACATTGCTGTTTCGGTCGGTGCCGACCTCGATAACGATTTCACTGTTGTTGAAGTCACGTAGTCTAGCCATCGAAAAAGCCCTCGATTGTGGCCCGCTAGCAATTCAAATCGCCCGCCCGGGGCCGCGGGCTGTGGGGCACCCGGGCGGGTTGACACAGGAGAAACGAAACGACAGATCCCTCTGGGGTTGTTAGGGGTTGTCTGGGAACTTGCCTTGGACGTAACGAGCCTCGCCGCCGCTGACCAGTCCGGCGACCGTTGCCGCCAAGTCAGCGAAGTCCGCAGGGCTCAGTTTGTCATAGGCGTGCTGCGGTTGAACATACGCTTGGACAACCAACTGCCCACTGGCATCGCGTATCCGCGGCGCTGTGTCGATGTAGGAAAGCGGCTCCAAAACGCGGACCACCTTCCTATCGAAATCAAACGCCAGATACATTCCGGGAAGCGGGCTGCCGGCGATCTTCACCGTGCCGCGGCTGCGCAAGTTGCGGCCAAGCGGACTGAATAGAAAACTCTGCTGTCGGGCCCCGGTGAGTTCGACAACCACTTCGGCAGGCAGCAGAGAACGGTTCATTCTGGCCATAGCATTTCCTTTCTGGCCGCAATGCTTGTGCGTCACGGCCTATCCGATGGGTTACGCCTGCCAGTTGTCGGAATACGCGCAGGCCCCGCCCAGCGTCAGCTTTCCAGCCCAGCGAGCCCGCATGACGATGAGGGTGAGATTCTGGAGCTGCAGCGTCCGGCCGCCGGTCTCCGTCACCACCTGTACGCCTTGCCGGCGATACATGCGGTAGTAGCGGAGATTGCAGCACGCCGCGTAGGCGTTGTCGATGTCGTTCTGAACCTTGAACGGCACGTCCCCGAGCATGTAGCTCTGGTAGTCCGTTCCGAACAGACGCCGGGCGTCGGCAGCCCCGACGTAGATCGCGCGGGCACGCTTGTAAGACGTGTCGTTGGCGATGTACACGGTGCGGGCCCGGTCTTGCGGGGTGTTGCGATACGCCTTCGAGATCCCAAACAGCAGGTTCTCGTAGTCGGTGATCGTGGCCGCCGCGCCGGCCCCGCCGGACGGGTTGCCGATGTCGGTCGTGCCGCTGGCGTTGAAAATGCCTTGCGGCTCAGTCGTGCCGTCGCCGTTGGCGATCTGGTTGTCAAGCCATTCCATGTGCTTCTCGCCGGCCTTGCTGATGATCGTCTGGCCGATAGAGAACGGCGAATCCTCTTGGAAGTCGTTTCCGACTTCGATGGCCGCAACCACGGGATAGACGGTGTTGTCGAACGCCGCGATCATCGACGCCGTGTTGAACGGCGTGATGCTCGTGCCCTCGGCGGTGCCCGAGGTCCACGAGATGTTGCCGATGCTGGCCCCCTCGATCCGGCGGCCCCGAGGAATCGGCACCACCTCAACCAGGGGAAACAGTTCGCCGAAGAGAACCGGCGTGGTAATCAGGGCGAGGTCCACGACAACGGGCACGGCTTCCAGGCCGCCGGACGTGGAATCGTCAAGCAGCGTCTTCCGCTGGAAGTCGGTCAGCTTCTCTCCGGTCAACTCGATCTCGTTTCGGCCCGAGGCGTTGAGGTAGCCCGTCCAGGGCATCTCGTGCATCGCGTATTCCATCAGTTGCTGGTCGTGCTCCGTCATGCGAAGCAGCGGGTGCGGGCAAACGCCCTTGCCGCCCATGTTCGCCGACCACTTGACGAACGCGCCGATAATCGCCGTCTCATCCTGGGCGATGGTCTCGAAAGAACTGTTGAAGGCGTTCGGCATGGAAATGGGCAGCCCGGCCTTCGGGTGCGGGCGGCCGTGCTTGTCCCGGTCGGGGTACGTCAGCATCGACTTGGTATGGCTGTACCGCTCCATCGGCGACTTGACGCGGACTTGCGGGTCGGCGGCCCCGAACAGTTGCGCCGCCCGGGTGCTGGACGGCACCTTGTCGGGCTCGCCGCTGACCGTCGGCTTGACGTTGGTAATGGCCGATTCCAGGGCGGAGCCGAGGGCCCCGGCGTTCTGGAGTTGCGACTGCCGCTCTTCCAGGGAAGCCATTTTCTGGGTAATCGGGGCCAGGGCCTTGGCGAGTGCCTGCCCAATCACGTCGGCCGCGTCCGGCCCGCCTTCCTCGGTGAGTTCGGCGAGTTTGGTAGCGGAAAGCTTGTCATCGAAGATCGCCAGGCTGGCGGCCTTCTTGAACTCTTCGTCGCTGGCCGTTGCCGGAACTTGGCAGTTCTCCGCAAGCCAGCCCTTCAGGTTGGTCGTGAGATTCATAGTTTCGATCCTTGTTACACGGTTACACGAGGCTGGTGTTCGGTGGTGCCAACGGCGGCACTACCGCTTACGGGAAAATACCTTCTCAACGGCCCGCCGCCGTTTCGCCCTATTGACCTGTTCCAAGGCCAAGCCGAGTGCTTCGTTGGTTCGCCGCATGATCTTCACGTCTTCGGCCGACGTGTCTGCGGGGTCCAAGTCGAATAGTTTTGTTACCACCGTCTGGCACGCCGCTTGAAGCGAAAGCGAAGAGTCAGGGAGGTTGAGTTCTACCGGCGGCCCTTCGCGTGGCGGCTGTTCGTCCGGCTTGTCGGTGGCCGGCGGCTCGCCGGGCTTCTGTTTCTCGGGCTCGCCTACCTGGTCGAGAACCGCTTGGAGGGCGGCAGCGGCGGTGCGAATAGCGGCCTCGTTGGCGGTGGAGAGTACGCGGCCTGCTTTGTCAGCCAGGGGTGCCGGGGACTTTTCCGCGTCGCTTTCGGCACTCTTGCTTTCCGGCTTTTTCATCGCAGCCCCACACTCAGGGCACTTGCCATCGGCATCGGGTGTTACCGTTTCGCCGCACTCAGGGCACTTGGCTTCGGCGGTGTCTTCGCCATCTCCCTCCTCATCCGGTTCAGTGCCCATCGCTTTGGAGGAGAGCGCGGTTTTGACTTCGGGGTCCATGACTTTCTCCTCCGGCTTGGCCGCCGGCTTGGGTTCGGGTTCAACAGACTTCTGGGCGTCGCCCTGGATTGTTCCGCCCATGTTTCGGTAGATGGTGACCACCACCGGCCAGTACGCCTCGTCCGATTCGTCGTATGACTTATCGGCCGCTTTCTTCGCACGCTCCCACAACGCCTCATCCACGGCCCACGACGGCGGGTTGTCGCCCGATTCCTTCTGCCGCTTGGCGTCGGCCCCGAGGCGAACGTCTTCATCGGTGGGCGTCGGCTTCTGGCCGTCGGGTTCTGTGGGGTCTGCGTTTTTGCGGCTCATTTTGATCTCCAGATTCACCGGGATCGTGACCGTGCCAAGCGTGTAGGCATCCTGGTCTGTCGATTGCATGTTGGCGTCAGGCGCGGACATTCCAACCACGCTGGCCGCACCACCAATCGCGACACCCACCGCATACACCTTGTCTGGCCGCGATTCGTTGAGCGACTTTGCCCACGCCTTGACCATTGGGGTGCAAAGCTTCCCGCGGCTCCACGCGGTGATAACGCCCCCCACGTTGCTTGGCACCGAAACCACGCTTTCCTCAAGCATTTCGTATGAACGGATGTCGTATCCTCGTGGCACTTGCGTATTTCGCAGTCCCTTTTCACGCGGCCGGAAGTCCAGAGGCCGGAACCCGTGGCTGATTCGCAACGCCCCAAACTCGATTAGGTTGGCCACGTCGTTCCCGAGCGGCGATTCCATGATGGCCGACGCCACGCGGACGTGGTTGCTGTTCTGTTCCCGCACCGAAAGCATCTTGCCAACGATTGCCGGCAGCATGTGGTGCCAGAGCAGCGGCATTTGCGGGTCAACCATCGCCCCTTCGCTACGAAGAATGTCGCCGTCCCTGTCTTCCTTGCTGGTAGTGACGATATTCTCGAATACCATGAGGCACCGCGGCGGCGTATCGACCCCGATGCTTTTGCAGTACCCGGCGATGGCCCCCATGCTCGTCATGGGCGGCTCGTAAGCCATATCGTCATTGCGATACACGAGCCGGTTTTCCGCTTCCTTTACCATCCCAGCGGCGTCCGGAAACGCTACCGCCCCGTCGCTGCCAGCCGCGTCCAGAACCCCGCGAACGTAGTCACTGGCCAGCCGGATACCCGAGCCATAGAGCGACATGCGATCCGTGCGTCCGCGGACAATATCGGCGAGCTTCAGGTTCAATTCGTCTGGGCTCATCCCTGGCTCTCCGAACTACTGGTGCTGGAAGAAGACGTAGAGGACGAACTGGACATCGAAATTTCGACGGTCGAGGAACTAGAGGCCGAGGAAGAAGATACCGACTTGGAAGACGACGACGAAACCGACGCGCTAGACGAACTTGAGGTGGAGGAAGACGAAACAGATTTGCTGGACGAACTCGAAACCGATGCCGTGCTAGACGACGATGAAGACGACCACGAAGCACCGGCGGTGCTGGTTGAGCTTTCCGAATTGGAAGAAGACGACGATACGCTCTTCGACGAAGACGACGATTCACTCTTCGACGAACTGCTTGATGTGCTGCTTGACGACCACGAAGCCACAACCGTTGAAGACGAGCTATTCGAGCTTGACGACGAACCTGAAACACTAGACGCGCTCGACAGCGAAGATGCACTCGTGCTAGACGAAGATGTGCTAGACGAAGTTGCCGTCGAGTAGCTCAACGAAGAAGCCGAGGTAATGCTTTCCGTCGTGCTACTGGACGTGCTAGACGAGGTGCTGCTTGACGTAGAACTTGACGAGCCGGACGCCACCACCGTGGACGAGCTAGAAGACGAGCTACCAGAAGTCGTGGAAACGCTTGACGTGCTGCTGCTAGAACCGCTCGTCGTCGAGGAACTCGACCAGGAAGCTTCGGCCGTGCTGCTAGAAGACGTGCTAGCCGAACTGGTTGACGATTCGCTGGATTCGCTGGCCGACGATTCGCTGGCCGCACTTTGCGACGATAGCGTAGATACGCTGGGCGAAGACCACGAGGAACTCGATGTCGTGCTGCTGCTCGTGGAAGACGTGGAAACAAGCGTGCTTGTCGATGTCGTGCTCAGGCTGCTTTCCGAAGTGACGGATGCAGTGGAAGCCGTGGACGACGAGAAGCTGCTGAGCGATTCCGTAGACTTGGAACTGGATGATGTCGAGGAAGATGACGACCGGCTCACCTCGGCGGTGGAAGTGCTGGACGTGCTGCTTGACGATTCGCTGAGGTCCTGGATGTCGCTCACCCACAGCCATTCGGTTTCCACCCACGTCCCCGCATGGGCACCGAACTCGATCGTGTGCATCTCCGTCACGCGACCGCCGTTCATTACGTCATACTGGCCGACGCGAATGCGGGCACCACTCAAGCACGAGAACGAGTAGAAGTTGACGGTGTTGGCGAGCGTCTTATTGACGAACGGCTGGCCAGCAGTGCCCGCCTCGGCCGCGTTCACATCCCATGCTTTGATGTGGCGATTCTTAACGGCGTCGGTGTCGGCGGGCGGGAACTGGATATGGACTTCTACGTAGTCGGCGTCCGCCATTTCCAAGCTCCCCGAAAACGAAAAAAGCCCGGCGTCCGCATTCATGCACCAGGCACAAACGCAGACGCCGGGCTTCTCGATGGAATACTCCGGCTATGCTACTTCATTCGCTCACGAGCCACCGGAAATGAGGCTGCTTGCAGTGATAGTCAGCCTTGGGGTCACGGTGACTTGAACCGGCTCGCCCGCCCGGAAGTCCACTTCCACCGTCACACGGCCGTAAGACCGGTTTCGGTGAAACCTTTCCATTTCGGCCGCTAGTGATTCCGAGGCAACTGTTGCCGTTCGCCGGCCGCCTTCGGACTCAAAGCAGTCGAACCGATTCATCTTTCGCGTAGTTTGCACAATCAGGGGCGGGTATGTCAAGAGAAAAACGGTACGGGAGGTACATAACAGGGGCGATACGCAACGCTAACATATTGCCAGCAAAGCGGTTGCGTCAAAGTAGTATTCACGCATTTTCAAACGTCAGTTCGGGCCACTTATGCACGTCGATTCGCTGGCTGGCCGCAATCGTGCCGAAGCAATACTTGTCCCCGTGGTCAGGAAAGAAGCGAACGAATTTCGCCCGCCGCACGCGCTTTGGTATCCGACGATGATGTCCGCTGTCTATTTTCATATCGTGAATCACGACGATATCAGCCCGGTCGATGAGGTACCCGGCAGTCGCCGCCCTGTTAGCAAACGTGTCGTTATCTTGGTCTATCAAAGCAACTCCGATGTGTGACGCATTGCAGGCCGCCGCTAGGGCATCAATCCATCCGACCACGGTAGAGGCGACCCGTTCGATTCTGTGGCCGTCGCACGCGAACCCAGTGAACAGATTGGCCCATTTTTCATCCGGCTCTAGGCTCACAACCGGCCTGTTGGGACAGCAAACATAGTGGAGGAACGGTGTCGAGAAGTAGCCGACCCCGCACTCTATGACCGTTCCTTGCGTTTTGCGGACGGCATAGGCAAGGATGGGGAGGTGGGAGCCCTTTGAGAAGACGTTACCCATTGGGGTTCCCTTGCGATGCTTCCGCAGGTGCCTTCTGTGTCGCCTCTTTCAGAGCGTCTGCCCAGGACCGCGTTGGCTCTTTCATCGCCGCCGTAAAATCGCGAAGCTTTCGCCGGTTCCTGATTCGCCACCCGCGCGGCATCGAGTAAATACACAGCGGGCATAGGTCTTCGCACCCCCACGCCGTTCCGTCCGGCATGGCCTGGCGGTAATGCCGGCCGCCGAAAAACAGGCGGGTAATGGCAATCGCCGGGCTGCACGGCAACCAACCGAGCGAATCCAGGCTGAACCCACACTGAACCGGGTGGCGGCACGGCCCGGTGGTCGCGAACCCCAAGTCTTTCGGGGCCCACAAAAAAGGCAGGTGGTGTTTGCGATTCGGCGGCGAGCGGTCCCATCGCACTTTGGGATCAAGGCAGGCGTCGCGGTGGGCCTTCCAAGTAGGCGATATCGTATTGGTGTTCACCTCGACAGCCCCGACCGTTCCGTCGTGAATGGCATCGACCAGAAGCCGCATGATTGCGTCTATCTGTGGATGAAGCGTCGGCTCGCCGCCCAAGACGCGAACCTTGCTTACGCCGCCGGCCAGCCGAGCCTCAGTCAGGAATCTTTCCACCTGGCAGACTTCCATGTGCTCAGTCCGTTCTGGGAACTTGTCGCATAGGCGGTCGCAGCAGCGGCAGCGGGCGTTGCAGGCGAGTGTGACGTTGAGTTCAATACTCAGATTCATGGGCCTTCGTACCGCCCCCTACTTCCCTTGACATTGAAAAACCAGCTGCTCCGCCTTGTACCCAAACATATCGCCCGTGATATGCTCCGCACAGTACGGCTGGTAGCCCTCCCTTATGTACGTTTCTGTGCCTTTCCAGCCGCCGGACAACTCATCGAACACGCGGGCCGCAATCCGTTCGTCGTATTCCAGGGGGTATTCCGCCGCAACAGCCAAAAGCCGCCGCGCTATCGCCATCCCCCGGACGTACAGAAACCATGTGTGGTGCAAGATTCGTGGTTGAATCTTTCGCCATAAGCACTGCTTGTTTTTGTATCCGAACCCAAGCGGTGCCTGCATGGGCGGACCGGAATTCATCCGGCCCCAAAAATCTTCCGGCAGCGGCTCGACAAGCCGAACATCCCAGTCAATCCAGAGGGCCGCGTCGTTCGACTCTAACGCGGCGGCAATGCACTCGAATTTCTGCCGGGAGATATCCGACCCATAGTTGACCCAACCGCGTCGCCCAGTAGAGTCGCGGGAGGCGGCCCCCGAGTAATTGATAACCCCGTCCGAGAAGAGCATCGTGGACGGGATGCCTAGTTCAGCCAGGGTATCGTGGTTCGGCCGCCCGAAACTGCAAACCAGAAGCGGCGATTCGCGGTACTGCCAGTCGCGGGTTTCCTTAATCTCGTCAGCCAGGGAATGCCCATGCCGCTTCGGCCGGCGTTGCGTCGTTTCGTCGCCCCACAGGCCGCGGACAAATACGTTTCTCATACTTGTTACTCGCATCATTGCTCATGCTGTTCCCTTTGCTGACGCCGCCGCCTTGAGCGGATCGTACCTAGCAACAAACCCAGCCACGTCGTTCGACTGGATATCGGCAATTCGCGCCCGCACCACATCGTCTGGCCAGTCCCACCAGCGAATGCGAAGCAACGCCTCAACTACGTCTGGCGGGAACCGAATGTGGTGGACGCGGGCCGGCACGCCAACCGCAACGGCGTATGGCGGGATGTCCCGAGTCACGACGGCCGATGCACCAATGACTGCCCCGTCGCCGATGGTTACGTTGGGCATGAGGATGACGTTGTACCCAATCCACACGTCGTTTCCGACGGTGATATCCCCGCGCGGGTCAAGGCCGACAAGCTTAGATCGCAACTCTCTGTCGGAAGTCAGATACAGTGCGACGCCACCTGTACTGACAATATCCATACTGTGCTGGCCGCGAATGAAAAGTGTCCCGCCGCCAATCGAGCAAAACTTCCCGATAGTCACGGCCGACGCGGGCATACCATAGTCGTTAATCGTCGGCTTCCCGTAGGACCATTGGCCGATTTTGTATTTCGAGTATGCGGGATTTAGGTGCATCCAGGGTGGAAACATGGGGCGATTCCGTTATCAAGTATTCTGAGACTGAACGGCTATCACGTGCTCAACCCAAGCCTCGGGGTGTTTCGTCATGGGTGAAAACCCTTTGTCTAATACGGGCCGGAACACGGGAACGTCGGCCGGAAAACATAGCTTCTGCTCAAGGTACGGGAAGTAGAAGCCGGCACTTCGGTAGGCATCTGCGTTCGTCCACCCACCCAGCATGTTGTCAGTCACGAGCGACATAATCCACTGTTCATACCACTCTGGATGCTGGCGGGCGGCGGCAAGTAGTTGCTCGCAAATCGACAGGCCGCGAACGTAAATGGCTGCCGCCCAGCATACCGTCCGCTGCCCGTCACGACGCCACTTGCATATCTTCCGGTGATAGGTGCGAAGCCCAGTCTGAATTTCGCGGCCCGCTTCAAGTCGTTCCCAGAAGTCGGCCGGCAAAGGCTGAACCATGCCGATATCAAGATCCAGAAAGACGGCCTGGTCGTACCCGAGGCGTATTGTCTCTTGAAGGGCCAGAAACTTTGCGTTGAAAACATTGGTTCCATACGGCAAGAACCCACGCTCGCGTTCCGGGTGCCGTTCCGTCTGGCCAGTGAGGTTCAATACCGACTCTTCGCATAGCAGTTTGGCGTCCCATCCGGCCGCCCTGGCAATCTCCAGATTTTCGCGCCCCATTGCCCAGAAGACAAGCGGCTCCGGCTGCGGGAACTGGCGGGATAGCGATACCTCGCGGACAACTGCCTCGCGGCGGTCAACCAGGGAATCGCCGAACAGCAGCCGAACGAAGCATCCTCGCACGCCTCACCTCCCGCAGTTGCGAAAGACCTCGTTCTCTTTCGGAAACACTGCCCCATTCGCCACGTTGTAACACCACGGCTCGAATCCCATTTCCTTGTACTGCTCACTCCCAAGCCACTTGCCGCCCATTAGCTCATCAACCAGCAACCCGTAGAGTAGTTCGTCATTCAATTCAGGCCGCGTCTCCGCTAATTCAGCCAACCGGCATACCGTATCGTATCCGCGAACATAAACGAATCCGCCGTGGTGAAGCTTACGTGGTTCGGTGGCACGCCACGAGCATTGCTTGCGGTGCCGCTGGGTTAGTGCCGCTTGGAATGGCTGGCCACGTTGCAACTGTCCCCAGAAGTCGGCCGGCACGGGAACCATTGGCCGGATGTCCCAATCGAGCCAGACGATTTCCCTGACGCCCGGCTCCTCGAATGCCGCCACCATGCACTCAATCTTCTGCCGCCATATCGACGCCCCAAAGTTGAATGAGCCAACTGAATTTGGGTTGCGTTCTGTCGCCCCCGTGTAGTTGACTACCGCCTCGGCATTCAGTAGCTTCTCGCGGAACCCCAACGAATGCAGGAAGTCGGCGTTCGTCTGGCCGAAGGCAAATGCCAGCCGCGGCTCTGCCTTGTGCTCCCACGCGGCCGTGGCCCGAGCATCGTCCAACACCTTATATGGCCGCTGACCAGGGTATGCCAGCGTCACCGCGTCGCCCCAGAGCCCGCTAACAAACGCAGCAGCCCGCATAAAGCCCTATACCTTATCGTGATACCAGCAACGTCCTAACACCTGAAATTGCAGACCCGTTTCCGCAAACCACTGATTCACGGCCAGACCAACCGAAATATGCCCCCTCGTCCCGTAGTCGTGCCCCGCGAATATCCCGCCCGGCCGCACCTTCGGCCAGTACGCCCGCATATCGGCATCCACGGATTGCTGGCGGTGGTCTCCGTCGATGAAAACGAAAGACAGCAGGCCGTCGGGTATGATAGTGGCGGCCTCGACCGACGGCATTCGGATTACAACCCGGCGGGTACTGGCAAACTCCGTATTCCGAACTGCCGTCTCATACCACTTCTGCTGCTCCCGAAGCAACCCATCGACATCCTTGAGCAGTTCGGCCCATGCCCCTTTCCTTGGAAGGCTTTGGAGATAGTCCGCGTTCCCCGACCAAGGATCAATCATCAGGAGGTGCAAATCCGGAAAGGCTTTCAGCATCTCCGCCGAATTTTCGCCGCTGGCCACGCCGATTTCCGCCGCCCAGAGCGTGCCGCGTACTGACTCGCGGCACCTGGCAATTGCGTTTCGGCAAAAGTCATGATGATATCGCTTCATATATTACCTGGTCCTTCCCGTGTTACTTGCTTCCCCGCTTCCCAATCTTAACGAGCCCGGTCTTCCGCCAGTGGGTCAGGAAAAGCGTTTCCTCAGGCGGGTATATCTGCCGGCCCGCCCGCCGCCCGAGCGAATGACAATAGGGTTCGTACCCTTGTTCCTTGTACGCCGCCGAACCCAGCCACGTCCCCCCCATAAGTTCATCGGTGAGGCGTGCCAGCACCGTCAAGTCCCATTCACCTGGATGCTCTTCGTAGAGGCGCAACAGCCGGTCTATGGCATTCGTGCCGCGAAAGTACATCCAATTTCCGCCCGGCGTTTTACGCGGCTCATTGTCGAGCCCTCGCCAGCCCGCCCGCTTGCGGAAATTTTGCTGTAGCGTGCATTGGAATTCCGCACCGGCAGCCATGCGGCCCCAGAAGTCTTTCGGCAATGGTCCCGTTAGAACCGTATCCAAGTCCATCCACACGACGGCTGGATAATGCCGCAATGCCTCGCGGATCGCGGGATACTTGTGCCGCCACATTGAACTGCCGTACCGCGTGATATACTCCGGGTCCGCATTCTCTTCTGCCGTGGCGTTCGCGAAGACCCGGAACGGCAGTTCATCCAAGAGTTCCGCGTCGCAACCATGCTGCTTCAGCCACTTGTAATTTTCCCACCCGTAGGCATACCAGGCCGTCGGGGCCGGTTGGTGCGGCTGCTCCAGGCACCACGTTACCTCGTCTAGCACTTGCTGAAAAATGGGGATAAGGCGGTCGCCCCAGAGGGCCCGGACAAAACAGCCGCGATGATCGCCATTGCTTCTGTTACCGCCCGTTCCGCCGTTACCAACCGTGCCTCTACTATCACTCATATCGCCGCCGCTCGCGTTTCTCTGGCCAGAAACAGCCACCAATTGAACTTCTCTTGCAGTCGCACCGCCGGCTCATACCACTCCGCCAATTGCCTTATGATAACGTTCGTCCACGACTTCCGCAAATCAGGAAACTGCCAGGTAGTGGTACACTTTGCCGGGGAATTCCCAAGTGTCAAGGGAAATCGTGGAGGAGTACCGCTAGCAGGGGTTACTGAAGGACTTCGTAACTTTTCTGCTTGACGACTCCATCGCTGAAAGTGACTTCGATCATGCACCGGCTGGTCACCCACTTCACGCTCTTCATGGACGTTGGATTTGGTTTCCGCAGGACAGATTCTTGAAACGCTTGGCTCCATTCCTTGATCGGCACTAGACCTGTCTCTGGTTGTCGCTTCGGCAAGGTCAACTCCACAAACGCCTGCCCATGCCCCAGAATGGTTGTCACATCCTGTTCACTCATTCCCTCGTGGATCTTGTCATAATTGGCCTTAGTCACGCGGGATGGTTGCTGTTTCGGTTTGCTTCCGAAAAACACAAGGTAACCAACCCAACATAGGCAGAGCAGAACGACCACGTTTGCCCCGATGAGCGACCAGCAGACCCACGGCGGCCAGCCCTTGCGTCCCGCTGAGGGCGGTAACGTCTGATCTTTCAGAAAGTCCAGTTCGTTGGCGTTCGTGGCGTCAGTCTCCGGAGGAAGAATCCGTGGATGCAGGGAGACTATTTGCTTGGTTGGCAGGTGCGAAAGTAGAAACTGACGGTTGTGGAACAACAGCCGTGGGCTGACTTTGTTGACTTAACCACCACTGCACGAATGGAGAAAGGACCGCTACAATAACAGCAACTGCGGCAACCATCAAGGTACGATGCCCCTGTCGAACATGCCAGCTCTCACGTTTCTCCTCCCAAGCTTGTCGGCCATTCTCTTGCTTTTCTTCCCATTGGCGACGGTCAATTTCTTGGTCTTTTTGCCATCGCCGATTTTCTTCTAGCGATATCATTTCAAGATGGTCCTTTGGACTTTGCCCATCGCAATGTTGAATGAACCCATGAGGACATTCCCAAGCCTGCATGAGCGAGTTACGGTGTCTTTCGGTTTCCTTTGTCTCTGGAAATCGGTGGGTACTCCCATAGCAATAGACGGGAAGTCTATCGACGCGATGTGCCGGTGGCGTCCTGATTTCATCCCGACGCTCTTCATTGATTTCCTGGTTGTTCACCCAACCGAGACGACCACAATCAATGCACGCCCGTGATTCCGCCATCGCACGCCCTCCCCTTGCTAGACCAAGCCGGAGGGCGTACAATGGCGGTAGCTTGATGCCAGTGTCGCCCCAGCGGCACAAGAAACGAGAAAGCGGCCGGTCCCCACCGGCCGCTTTCATTTTCTGTATTTTCCCACCCCTTGGCAAGGGGAATCATGCTGCTATCGCCTGTTGCCCGCCCATCACGCGGTCAAACAGGTTCTCGAAGCTCCAGAGGCTCTTGACCACGCCAGCGGCCATTGCGGCGGGCACCCGGGTCCGGCCCTCGTTCGCGTCCCTCGTGCGCCAGACGAAGTTGTAGAACGCCAGAAACATGGCGCAGGCCGCTTCCAGGTTCTCCAGCTTCTTGGAGAAGCCGAGGCAGAGCCGGGTGAATCGCTTCATGAGGGTTCGGATCGTCAGGTTGTGGCGCTCGACGTGGGACGTGCAAATCCCCCGCTCCTCATCCTCCCGTATCCCAAACACGCCGCGGCGCTCAGTGCCGACCATTTCCGGCGGGGCGTAGCGACCGGGCTGGTCCGCGTTGCGGTAGTCCTTCTTGATCGTCCCAAACTTGGCGTAGGGACCGAAAGCCAAGTCCACCGCCTCAGGGTAGGCCGCGAAGGCATCGCTGCTCAGCCGAGTGACGTAGACGTACCCGCCGGCCTTGTAGGCGTGGGGATCGCTCTGGTGAGGCTTGGGCATGACCAGCCGGCTTGCTAGGTCTTTCATGAGCCGCCGCGCGTTGTCGCCCGATCGCTTGCCTACCAGGAAGGAAGCCACCAGCTTCGTTTCGGCGTCCAAAGCAGTCCACAAGAAAATATCGCCGCGGTCGTGGCACTCGGCTTTCTCTTCGGCCGTGAGGCGGCCTTGCTTCTTCCAAACGAACGTCCAGATTTCGTCAACCTCAACGTGGTTGAGCGTCAGGCCGCGTAGCTGGCGGTCCATGAACGCCTTACAGACCATGCCGAAGCGGACCATGAGGTTCGTGATGGTCGTGCGGTGAATGCCCGTTAGGCGGGCCGTGCTGCGGAGCGTGTTGCCTTCAACCAGGTGGTGAAGGACTTCGATCTGCTTTTCGCGGGGGAGGATGTTGGACATGGCGAGATTCCCTTTCGTCGGGGCTCTCGCTAGAATGGGCTTGCTCGGGTCGCATTCTGGCGAAAGCCGGTCTGTGATTCGCCCCGGTCGAGACGCCAATCCCGGCCGGGGTTTTTCGTTCTGGTTGTCAAGCATCTATATTTATTGTAGTGCAATTATTCTGGGAGTCAAGAGGGAAAACAGGTTGACAGCCAGAATAATTGCACTACAATTCCGCTATGGGAAAGAAACGCGGAGCCCCGGTTAAACCCCCCGATGAGCGTAAGGGCCACGTTGTCCAAATCCGGCTCACGTCGGCCGAAAAGGCAGACTGCGAACAGGCGGCCCAGCTAGAGGGCGTGAAGATGTCCAAGTGGGCTCGGAATACGCTGATGCGGGGAGCCCAGCGGCGAATCGCACGGGGCTAGCGGAGAGAGGGGGTTACGATCCCGTCCGCGCAGAAGCGGACCCCTCCGGCAGGTTATAAGACTGCTGCGCCGCCAAGACGCGGGCCACTCTCCAGAACAAGGGAGACAGCGACCATCGCCACATTAGGTATGAGGGCGTTGACTTCATGCGATAAACTAGGTAACATTAAAAGCCAGCAAGGCAAGGCAGGTTTGGACCCCGCCCCGCCTGAGCGGTGGAGGCTCAGGCGACACCTCCGGTGGTCTTATTGGCTTTGCCACCGACAATGCTCTCCCTGCTGGGTGAATTGGCCCCGACATCCTCAGTTTTCCATGCCGTGGATGTCGCGGGCCATTTTCATTCTTTGGTCGCTCCTTCGTATTTGTAGTGCATCACTCCATCGACTTCCTTCTTGGAAAACTGCTTCTTGATGGCCGGTGACAGCACAACACCCCTAACCTGAAGGGGCGTCTTCTTGATCCGTTCTGCCACTACGTCAACCGGCAAATATTCCTCCCGGAAGGCAGCGATGACGGCATTTCGGATCTTCCCGGTTCCCGCACGAGGGGATGGCTTCTTGCCTTTCTGCCCCTGTCCATTTGTTGCCGGCGACCCCAGATCCTCCAGGTAGGTCGCAAGCTTCGTGAGGCTCGCCAATGCCTCGGCGTGCTTCGCGTCGATTGCTTGTCGCAACTTTTCGATGACCGGATTTGCCATACGTCCACTCCTCGCATCTAGCACCATGAGAGAAGTTTACCAATGTCGAATTTGATTGTCAACCACTCAAGTCAGTCCAAAGATTATTTTCTTCGGCCTGAAAACTTACGTAACAATTCCTGACCATCTCCCCCCGGCCATTTGTCTCAGACTGTGGGGGGTGGGGCTAAGAGTTGCTTTCACCCGGCGAATAGCTATGATGAGCAGATCGGCCGCATGGCCGAGAAAGGAAGGTGTAGCTTGGCGGAGTTTTTGACGGAGGCGCGCCTTGGGATCTGAGCCCGTCACCAAGGAAAGATATCAATTACCCGATGGTCTCGTTCGGGGAAATACTACAGGCTCGGTGAAAACCCGCACATTATGCCATCTGGGTCGCGCACACTTCCAACCTAGGCCGCTGGTTACACTGGCGGCCTAGGTTATTTCCTGGCGTTTTTTCTGCCAGTCCCCTCAAACTGTACCACTACCGCGGCGTCCGATGAATTGCCGGCTCCACTGCCACCCGGCGCAGCCGATATCCAGAATGCTGCCTGGCGTGTCCCATATCCGACGATGCACCCGCGCCCAGCGTGGGTTGCCTACCAAGGCCGTCAGGTTAGCCGTCGGGTTATCCATCGGGTTATCAGCCAAGTTATCAGCCAGGGGTTCCGGTGCCGCCTTGGCCGCTCCCGCTTCAATTTCCGCCGTCCGCAATTCCACCCTGCAATTCCTTTATCGCCTTGCGAACCGTCTGCTTATGCTCCGTCAACGTCACGAATAGCCGCTGCTCCGGTGCGTAGACTTGCCACCGCAGCCGCCGCAGCAGTATGTGGCAGTACAATTGAAATCCTTGCTTGACGTACTCTTCCGGCCCCTTCCAACCGCCCATCATCTGGTCAGCCAGGCGGGCAAGCACAACCATGTCCCACTCGCCGGGATGTTCGGCGTACAAGTCCAACATCGCTTGGATGGACTCGCGGCCACGAAAGTAGAGCATTGCCCCGAGCGGTATCTTTCGCTCATCGCACGTTCGCCACTTCGCCCGCTTCATGCCCATTTGCCCGAGGGTGCCTTGGAATGCGGCCCCGGCCGCCAGCCGAGTCCAGAAGTCGGCCGGCACGACCCCCGATGGGAACGTATCGAAGTCAAGCCACACAGCCGCCGGGTAGACGTGCAAGGCGTCCGCAATGGCCGGATACTTGTGCCGCCATAGGCTAGAGCCGCCGCGAACCAGACCGTCGTGGCTAATGCCGCTGCCGTCGTCGTGGCCGAAGTAGCAGAACGGTTCCGGCGAGAGCATGATGGGGTGGCAACCACAATCGCGAAGGACATCCCGGTTGGCTTCGCCGAAGACATACCAGAGCGTCGGTTCGGGCTGGTGGGGCCGCTCGACGCACCATTTTACTTCGTTGAGCACGGAAGCGAAGTTGGGGATGGTGGCGTCGCCGAAGAGACAGCGGACGAAGCAGCCCCCTTGCATGATGTATTCCTTTCGTTTGCCATCTCTACGAGAATATCCGCCAGCGATAGCCTCGGCTTCCAACCGATGAGTTCCCTTGCCCGCGTGATGTCCGGCACCCGCCGCGTCATATCCTCGAACCCTTCCCCGTAAGCTTCTGAGTACGAAACATGCACAATGCCGCCGTGCGGGTTGACGTAGAACGCCACCTCTTCCGCCAATTCGTTTATCGACACTTCCTCGTCAGTTCCGAGATTCACCACCCGCCCCACCGCGGCCCCGCAACCAGCAATGGCAATCAGTCCATCCACGATATCGTGGACAGAACAAAAACACCGCGTCTGGTTGCCGTCGCCGAACACCGTCATCGGCTGCCCCGCTTTGGCCTGGCTGACAAACCGCGGCACGACCATACCGTATCGCCCCGTCTGGCGCGGCCCAACGCAATTGAACAGCCGCACGATTCGCACTGGCAAGCCATACTGCCGATGATAGGCCAGTGCCAAAAACTCATCCGTCAGCTTGCTTGCGGCGTAGCCCCACCGCGCCCGCTCGGACGGCCCTAAGACGATATCGGCATCCTCGCGGAACGGCACGTCCGCCGACTTGCCGTAGACTTCCGACGTGCTCGTAAAGAGCACCGGCACGCGGTAGCGATTGCAGAGCCCGAACACCGTATCGCTGGTGTTGACGTTATTGCGGACGGTTGTGACACTTGCCTGCATGTACTGAAAGACGCCTACGGTAGCAGCCAAATGGAACACAAAATCAGCCTCGGCGATAATTGGCTCCATCATTAGTTTGTCGCCCGCGTCATGACAGTACATCCTCATACGACTGTCGCCGTTCAATAGGCAGCCGACATTCTCGTGCCGCCCCGTGCTGAAATCGTCCACGCCGACGACATCACGCTCATCGGCAATCAGCCGCTCGCACAACCAAGAGCCAATGAAGCCCACCGCGCCCGTTACTACAATTCGCATGATATTCCTTCACGTTTGTTATCTTCCCCTGTTCATAAACACCACCTCTTCCGCGTCCCACACCTTATTGTGCTTGTCCCCTACGTCATAGCAATATGGCACGAACCCCATTTCCCGATACGTGTCCAGCCCGAGCCACCGGCCGCCCATCATCTCGTCAACCAGCCGGCCGATGGCGTGCTCCTCCGTCTCCGTTGGGCGTTCGGCCACGAGGGTTTGCAGCCGCCGCACGGTTTCGCGTCCACGTATGTACACGAACGCCCCATGATGCTGAACCCGCATTCCCGCCTCGTCACCCGTCCGCCACTTCGCCGAGCGGGCCCGGAGCGTTCGCACGGCCGCCTGGAGCGGCTGGTCCCATGCTAGTTTTTCCCATAGGTCCGGCGGCTCGGGAGCGACGGGTTCCACGTCCCAGTCGAGCCAGACGACATCGGGATAGGTTTTCAGGGCGTCGGCAATCGCGTCAATCTTGTACTTGAACGGGTTGACGCCCCAGTGGACTTGCCCGTGCTTTTTGACGTTCCGGTCGTCGCCGCTGAAGCAGCCAGGGAGGTACTCGTCAGACAGCATGACCGACCGCACGCCCAACTTCTCCAGGAATCGCTGGTTGGCCACGCCGAAGCTGTAGACGGCCACGGGAGAGGTAAGGCGGTTCGGCCACTGGAGAGCGGCCCGCACATCCATGCGGGTCTTGCACGGGCGCGGGCGCGTGCCCGGGTGGGCTTGCGTGTACTCGTCACCCCAGAGGGCGCGGACGAAACAGCCGGTCATTCCGTATCCGCCTCCTTGCTTTCGATGCCTTCGGTGAGCGGGGCGTCGGACCAACCTTGCTTGATGGACTTGCGGATGTCGGATGAGTCCGGCGAGAACGTGCCACGGTTGTTGGTGGACTTGATTTGAGTGGGTCTAAAGGCAATATAGATATCTCCCCGTGTCTCGGATCCGAATGTATCTAGGGTGTTACGGGCAATGATCCCATCATACTTTGTACCAAACTTCTTCATTGCGTTGGCATAATTCCATTTAGCATAGGCGATGCCTTTACTGTCCATCCAATCAAGAATATGCTGCGTATCAGTTTCGCCCTTTACTCCATCTTGTTCCAGTTCCTTTCGTAAAGAATAAGGAAACCTGCGGTAGTCCCCTGAACGGACAAACATTGAATCTCGTTCAGCAGTCTCCTTATTCCAGACAGGAACTTCTGTTACGTCTAATACATTATCCATTCGCAGATAGAATGACTGGATATTTGGCCCATAACTGCCAGCTATAGTCTCATCATTGGCAAAAAACCACGGCTTCAATCCATTCGGCATCGGTGGTTCACGATTCTTACTCGCATCGAATTCATTGAACGATTCACCTCGATTCCCATGATACACGACCAGCGGCTCGCCATTCTCATCGACTACTTTGCTCTGTCCAAACCATTTGGTAAATGCCTGCGCCTTCTCCTCACTGCCGAACCGCTGCCGCGCCCACGCCTCGACCTTCGGGTTCACCTCGCCCGTCGCGCCCCCCGGCCCACTCCCCCCGACTTCTCCCGGCCGCCCCGCGTGTCCAAAGTTGCCGCTCCCCGGGCCGCCCTTGCCTAACACTTCCGCAAATCGCTTCGACGTATCTGATGAAACATTATCCTCATCCTCCTCATCGTCGGGATCATCTTGCGTCTCCGGCGTATCCCACCATTCCGCCGCAAGCGTCTCATCGTCATCCCACTGGTTGCCGCCACCGACGCCGACATAATGGACGGAATCCGCCCACGCTTCGAGTCTGCTGTAGTCTTCTTGTGCGCTCATATCCCCAGCTTCGCCTTCCACGGTGAAAAGACCTCGGGCGGCACATAGCTTGCCAACGCCACGGCCCGCGTGTTTCCTAGCTTGGCCGCCACTGCATCGCCTATCGCGTTGCGGAACTTTTTGAATTCCGCCTGGCTCTTCGGGGACGACATGCCCTTCATTGTTTGCAGTGCTACGTCCGCCGCCTTGATCGTCCGTAAGTCTTTTGGTTTGAATTTGCCGTCGATTGAGTGCATGTAATCCCTTACCCGCGTGTCGTCAGTGTCAAACAGCTTCCCGCCTTTTTCCATTCGACTTCTGAGCACCTCGACAAGCTCCTTGTCTTTGACTTCCAGCCGGATATCAACACCCTTCTTGCCAGTGAATGCGAGCGTTACCTTGTCGCCGGCGATCTTGACGTGCTCTGCCCGCAATGTCGATGCCCCATAAGCTTGCTTCTCAGCTTTCGTATCCCGTTCCGAGCCAATGCGAATCCCTGTCTTCCGCATGAGAAGCAATACGGCCGCCTCGTCTTTCGTGGATGCATCGCGGCGAATGCTTTTGTCGATGGCCGGAAGCTCTTTAATAAGCCGCTTCACACGCCCAAACTTTTCGGCAGCCGCCCGCTCGGAATGCGCCGCCGAATAGACATACTGGGTGCGGCTCTTGGCGTCTTTGCCCGTGGCCTGTAAAGCGTTTTTGGGATCGGCGCTCATTTTCAAGTCCGTCCACGCGGGCGGCAGACGCAGCGCCTTCGCTCGTGCCGTGAGTTCCTTGCTCACTTTGCCATCGCTGTGCCGAACTGTGCCGTTGCTGTCGCGAGTGACGGCGTGATACGAACCGCCGCCAGACCACTTGCCGTCGGGGTCACGCGGCTGGTCCGGGTCGAACTTGAGCCATCTTGCCGCCTCTCTTATCGCCTTGTACGCCTCGATATGCTGGGCGGCCGTCTCACCCTCAAGGATCGGCTCTATGCTCATCGTGCAACGACAATTACATCGACTAGCTGCCGGCAAGTCCGGGTGCGCCGGATACGGCACCTCGACCCCATCGACGTTGAATAGTCCGGCCGCACCCTCCACAACCGTACCGTCCATATCCTCGTGCTGCGGACGCACCTTGTCGTCGCCGATGGTAATCCATGTTTTCGCAATCCGCACGCCCGCGGCTTCCGCTTCCTCGGCTTCGGTAAGCGCGCCTGCGGCGTAAGCCCCCGAAACTTCCGTCGTTGCAATCCGCCTCGCACGCACTTTATCCGAGTCAATGTCCCCCTGGATGTCATCGGCGATCTGCTTGAGCGTCTTACCCTCTTCGATGCCCTCCTGGATGCTCCACTTCATGGATTCCAGCCCCGTTTGCGTCACGTCCTTCCAATAAGGCTTGGATATGATTTCGGCAGAGTGAGCGAAGACGCGGCGGGTGACGGACGGCGGAAGCTCGAATGAGAGAATTTCGGCTTCCTCGGCGTCGGTGAGCGGGGCATCGGACCAACCTTGCTTAGTAAATTTACGGGCATCAACTCTACTGGTCTTTTTGTTGTCTTTACTTTGTTCCTCGACAGCCCATTCACGTGCAGCACGAACATCATCAAAGCGAATACGACCTACAACCTGACCACGGCCTTGCCGAAGTCCCGTACCCTCTTGGTCAAATGTTCGGAATGTATCGCCGGGTTCAATCCTAATTTCGACAAGCTCAACGTCTGGTTCATTCATCCAGTCAATCGCAGCTAGTTCATTGAGGTTATCAAATACAAAAACTCCACCAATAACCTCGCCGTTGCTTGTCTCGGACTGTTGACCGTGTAAATTGGCACCTTGCGGTTGAATCCGATATACCGTATCGGGCTTTCTTCCTCCATGTGGCCACGACACTCTAGAAGTGCCACCACCTTCCCCCGCCGCGCTTCCACCTACCATTCCTGGCCTGCCAGCATGGCCGAAATTCCCCGAGCCAGGACCACCCTTCCCCCACACCCCCGCCGCCTGCCTCCTGCGCCGCCCCACCTGCGCCGCCTTCGCCGCCAAATACCCCCTCGCCACCGTCTTGACCACCGCCACGCCAACCGTATCCCGCAGCAGCTTCTCCCAATCCTTTGTTTTCAGAACGTCCGCCTCAATCTTGTCCGCCGTGTTCGTACCGGGGCTGTCGTCGTGAATCCGCCGCAAATCAGCCGCCACGGCCCGCCGCTGGGCCTGACAAAAGAGATATGCCGCATCGTAGACTTCGCGTGCCGCCTCGCGTTCAGCTTTCGTCCAGAGGGCAATCGAGGCGTCGCGAAGCCAAGACTTGCGGGCGATAAGAGATTCGCGATTAGACATTGCGTTCACGCCTGCATTCACGTCTGTGCCTGCGCTCGCATCCACTCGATCTCTCCGCGGAAGACCTCATACACTTTGCAAGCATCTTCCCAAGTGGGTGCTAAGAACGTCGCAAACTTTATCACACATTCGGCGTCTACTGTTCCGTCGCCAAACACCACAGGCCCTTCGCCTTGCCGAAGCGTGTTGGGAGTATAAGGTGTCGGTCCCCAGATAGAAAAGACAGAAAATGTTTGCGGCGTCATCCCTCGGCACCTTCCGGTTGCGGCTTCGCGGGCGGGCGAGAATGCGTCTCTTCATCATCCTCCTCTTCCTCTTCCTCTTCATCGTCGATGATATCCCTTGCTGGCGTAGTGCCAAATACAATCTCATCCAATACAGCAGAGAACCGACTCACGTTACACCTCCTCCAGTTGAATGAGGATATGGCCCGTGCCTTGAACTGTCTGCCAACCGACAAGTACGCTTTTCTGAACCCCAGCTACACGAAACTTGGCACCGGGTTTCATCAGCAATTCCTGTTCGCTCGGCACCGTACTAATAGGTGATAGATACACGCCATTCTTTGGGCGTATTTCAAACATTACAGCCTTCCATCGTTCACCGGCGTAGAGACTGCGAGATAGCTCTGGGTCAAGCGAAGTCGCAGTAAACCCTTTCATAGTGACAGGCTCACCACTGGCCGCCGACTTCTCGAATTGTTTGACCAATTCATCCCTAGCTCGTGTCGATTTCAGTGTAATCCCGCGATAGGCAACGGTACCCTCAGCAACCGGTCTTGCCTCTTCAATACCTTTGACGATGCGATTATGGAGAGACTGGAGTTTCGCCGGCATCGGCTTGTCGGACCACAACGCCCGGTTTATTTTTGAGAACTGGGTATCTGCGCTAGTCCACCACTTCAACGCTTCCTTAGAATCATCAGATATCTTGGATGTACTTGATGTCAGCGCATTAATCGGCAGAGTTTTGGGATTAAATTCCCGTTTGATAGAAGGATCAGCAAACGGGCGCGATGAACGCGATGTATCACCCATTCTGCCGCCACTTCCACCACCACTACCTTCGCCTCCCGCCCACTGTCCGCCCTCGGGGCTTCCCGCCGGTTCGCGCGGCTGATTGGAGTCGAACTTCACTTGACGGATAGCAGACTTACTGCTTTCTTCTGCTGCCTCAATGTTACCAGTATCATTCCCTGCCCCGCTCCCTTCCCCACCTGGTTTCGGCGGCAGCAGCTTACCACGCGGCTTGCCGTCTTCATCCTCATCCCCCGGCTTCTCCCCCAGCTTCGGCGGCCCGCCGGGCGTCTGACCAGGGAAACCGACTCCGAACGGATTGGGCGGCGGGGCTGGTGAACTGCTTACCGTCTCTTCCCCATCGTCCGTTGGCGGCAGACCAAGGATTTGTGCCCGCCACTCGTTTTTCGTCACCAATCCTTTGCCGCTTTCCGTCTTCAAGCGGCTTGCCTCTGTCATTTGCCGCAACTTCAATTCCGGATCGTCTGCCTCTAGCATCTCCAGCCAGAAGAAAACGTCCTTCTTGCCGATGTGCTGCGTCATTTTTTGACCGATCATTTCGGCGATCGGATTGCAGACGCCGCGCAGGAAGATGCTATCAGCCACGGCGGCTTGGGCCCGATTCACACCGGCAATCTCGCCGGCCACGATCGGGTTGACGCCATAGGACTGAAAAATGCGACTCTTGACCGCGTTGCCCGAGTTGAGGAAGTCGAGTTCCGCCGGGGCGTAGGTAACTCTATCTACACCCTCAATCATGCCGTCGATGATGAGCGGCATTCGGAAATTGACGACCCCCTGGTGAGTCACACGAATGGTGTCATAAAGCTCGCGGCGTTGTTCTGTTGTAAGTACAGGCCGCGGCCCTTCGCCGATGCCGGTCATTGATGGCAACCTGCCAACTCGAAATACCAAGCCAGGAATCACATCATTCTTCATCGCCCGATGCTGGGCAACCTGAATTTCCTCGTCAACCGCTATGGCCGGGGCCTGCGCTTGCATCGGGGAAACGGTACCAAGTGGGTTGGCGGGGTCGATGAGCGGAAACCGCACAATCTCAGAAGCGTCCACTTCCACCTTGACCCCAAACTGGCCGGGCGGCTGAATGACGTAGCTCTCGAAAAGCGTCTTGCCGTGCTTGGGCGTCACCCAATCGCTTGGCAGAGGCCAGATTTGCATCCGGTCCTCACCGTCTCCAGTGTCATCGGTAATCCACCAATAGGCCAACCCCGTGATTTCCAGCCCGGCCACGGTGAAGAACAGCAAGTCCCATGATGTCATGATTGGGTTGGGATTTTGCACCGCGTCTAAGAGCGGGTGCGTCTCGATTACCTCGATGTCCGAATCAATCGACTTGACGAATTCCGGGGCCTTGAGTCGCGTATGGAAGGGGATCTTGCGGCCGGGCGGCCGGTCCCACGCCCAGGTGGATATCTCGGCCGCCGCCTCGGCTTTGCGCCCCATCTTCACCTTCTGGCCAGCAAGACGGCGGGCGATGCAATTGATTGCGGTGTACGACCAGCCGCAGTAGTGCCTGAACTGCTCAGACTGGCGGGCCAGCGTCGTACCATAGGCCAATTCCATGAAGCTTGGATATCCGCCAGTCATGACGGACATGGGCGACGATGAAGATGATGCCTTGGATAAAACTAGGCTGCGCCCCACGGCCTCGCGGCGGGCGCGGTGGGCCTTAATCGACGCGGTAAGAACCGATGCCATTTGACGCTCCTCGTGTGCCCTCGGCTACCGCCCTTTTGGCTGTTTCTACGGCCTGCATTCGCTCAAGCCACGACTGTTGTGTGTCGATCATTCGGCTGGCCGCCTCGACATCGGCGTTGAGTAATTCTTTCTCTTCTTCCAGCCGGCGGATAGTCTTTTCAAGGTCCGCATTGTCATCGTGCAAGCCCTCGATGGTCGCCTGTTGGCGTTCGCTCTCTTGTTTCCATTCGTCGCGCTCGTGTATCGCCGCGGCCAGGCAATCCATGAGCCGGCTGTTTTCGGCGTTCGCCGCGACGATTGCCAGCTTCAGTTTGTTGTTTTTGCGACGGGTGCGGGCTGGCTTGCGGCCGATAAGGTTTCCCCATTGATTGCCGAGCCAGCCCGCTAGTCCCATCGCATCGCCCTCGATTGTCGCTGGACGCTCTGTCTCTTAATGTGGCGATCCTGTGCCGCCACACGCCGCCATACCGCCATACCCAACCATCCTAGATCCCTGCTACCCAGCTGGGTCTTCCGTATGAAATTCAAACGGCTGCGACACGTCATCCCACACCAGCATTTTCAGCGTCACCACCGCCCTGTACCGATGGCTGCCAGTAGGAAAGCAACTTGCCGGCAGCGTCAGTTTCAAGTTGTACCCGGTTGTATCTTTCGTCCAGATATCATCAGTCTGGAGTGTGTCGTACACGCAATCGTCGGGGGATATTGAATCGGAGCCGGTCTGGGCCGATCCTGCGTCCAAGTCGTACACCACGTAATCGACGCTACTCAAATCGGCCTGCGTCAGATATGTGCCGTCCTCGACGCGGCACCGTGCCAAGCATACCGCCGGGTTGCCCTTCCAAATGTCGGTCGATTGCAAAACAGCTTCCGTTGGCATCCCTATTCGACCTTTCCAGCCGCCCTATTGCTTATGATTGGTAGCCTACCACTTTGGGGTATGGGTAGTCAACACTAAACGCGGTCGCACTAAACGGCCGCACTAAACAGCCACATCCATTTCAACGGCCCCAGGAATGAACACGTCCATCTCGTCGGGCCCCGGCAGGAAGATATCCAATTCGTCCCACACAGCGGGCCCCGCCGCCGTATAGGGGCCGTAGCAGCCTATCATCCATTGTCCGTCTGCCCCATCCTGGTCGTAGAGCCGCACGTGGTCCGGCCAGGTGGCATGGTAGCTCAGAATATCGTTGTACGGCGAGCCCAAATCAAGCCCCGCCCCAATGCACGGGCTTGCTGCTGCCAAGCGGTAGTCTTGGGTCGCGGTATCCACGAATTCAGGCACCCCAGCCGTGCTGTGGGCGTCCTGCCCCGTTCCGGCGGCCCATGCGGCGAGCGTATTGTAGAACACGGGCTTACGGTAATAGACGCTCGTTACGTCGGGCGTGTAGATACGATTATAGTCAGACGTTAGAATCCGATTTGGGTTATTCTGCTGGATAACGCCGTTGCTGGTGGCTTGCGCCGTCCAGCAAATGTTGTTTTTGAAGATTGTATACTGCCCAGCCTCCGATCCGGTCGCGTCCATGTAGAGACAATAGTTGACCCATCGCGTAAAGGTGTTGTTGTAGATGGTGCATGAGCATAGCTCCCCGACTGCGACGGATCGGTCGGCGTGATCCACCAGGTTTCCGTAGGCGGTTATAACCTGACCAGTCAGAAACAGACCGATGTTGCTGAGCGTGTAGCCTGAAATCGAGTTATAGCGGATGGTGCTCGTGCCGCTGAAAATCCGAATGCCGTTGTGAGCGTTGGTGATTTTGTTCTTCTCGACAATGTTCGTACCGGCGTTCGTACCGAGATTGATCCCGTGGTGATTTCTATCGACCACGGAATTCATGTCGATTGTGTTGCCATGAATCCAGACGTTGCTCAGCGTACCCGTGGTCTTTAGGTGGACGGCAATGCAAGCGTTGATCCCGATGTGATCGACTACGATGCCCGGGCCGATTTCCACATCGTTACTCGTCTCTCCGTCGTCGGGCAAAACGTAGATGGCGTAGTTGTAGCAGTCCTGAAAGTTACAGTCGTAAACGTGGAAGTCGTCAATTGCCGTGCCGTGGACTACGCTGCGAACGCAACCGCTGCCGTCGGTAATGGCGTACACTTTGATCGCGGTCGATTGCGTGCCGTCTGCCGCGGCCTTGAAGGCGATCCCGTCACCATGCGTCGAGTTGGTCAGATCGCCGTCGATGTCGTGGACGGCCACGCCGTGAACGGTCGCCCCGGTCACGCCACGCATGACGATGCCGAACCCATAACAGCCCCAGACCTCGCAATCGGCGACTTCCACGTCCGAGCAGCCGTCGTCAATGACGATGCCCCCGCCGTCGTCTGTCGCGTCCGCGGCGTTGGGCGTCTGGCCGCCGTAGATTTCCACGTCGTGAACCTTGACGTGCGAGCGGCCGCGGGCGTAGATCGCATAGGTCCGCTTGCCGGCCTCCAGGGTGGTGAATGCCGTTGCGGGGTTGCTGGTCGAGTAGAGGTAGAGCACGCCAGCGTCCCAAAACCATTCACTCGCCGCGTTGACGGCTGCCTGGGTCGAACAGCGGACGCCCATCGCCCCGTCCACAATCACCACGCGGCACGTGTCGGCCCATGTTCGGCTCCATACGTTCGAGCCGAGGTCCGTCCAATCTCCGGCCACGCCGAGGGCGGAGTCGCAGGCAGTAATCTTCGGGTCGTCACCGGTCCCGTACCGCGTCACTGACGCCGGCCGCTTCGCCGTGCCGCTACGCGGAACCATGATTCCTTCCCGCGTGGTCGTGCCGGCCTTGAGGTGGATTGTCCGCCACGAATAGCGGTCGTGCAGGTAGTTGACCGTTTTGGCGGGCGTCGATTCCGTAATGCCGTCGTTCGCGTCGCTGCCTGAAACCGGGTCGAGGTATACGTCTTCAACGGCGGTGAGTGCGGCCGTCGAGCTACTGGATGAAGTAGAGGAACTGCTGCTCGACCAGGATAAAACAACCGTGCTGGATGAGGAAGTTGAGGATGATGTGGATGAGGATGATGGAGTTGAGGAAGTTGAAGATGAGGAAGATGAACTAGAGCGGCTGATTAGTGCCGTGCTGGTGCTAGACGATGATTCGTCGCCGCCGCCACCACCAGAGGTTGCACTGCTGCTTGAAACGGAAGCCGAGGAAGAGGATCCGGAAGTTGAGGAAGAGGATTCTGAAGCAGAGGAAGCCGAAGCCGATGATGCCGAGGTGGAAGAAGAAGACTCTGATTGCGAAGATGCCGATTGCGAGGAGACGGATTGAGACGAGGCAGACGTAGAAGAAGAAGATGTAGAGGAAGACGATTCCGAGGCCGAAGATGCCGAAGCCGATGACGCCGAAGTGGACGATGAGGATTCCGACTGCGAAGACGCCGAAAGCGACGATGTAGACAGCGACGTGCTTGACGACGATTCGCTCTTGCTGGATGAGGAGGAGGATTCCGAAGACGCGGACTTGCTTGAAGAACTAGACGAAGCAGACGATGCCGAAGTGGATGACGACGACCCCGATGATGCCGATTTGCTTGATGAACTCGACGAAGCCGACGTTGAAGACGAAGACGATTGGCTTGAACTGGATACGCTGCTTGAACTGGACCGCGATATTTCAACTGTTGAACTGCTATGCGATGTTGTGCTCGCCGACGATGGCGTGCTCCAGCTTGTGTATGTCCGAGAACTTGTCGAACTGCTTGACCACGATGCCAGCGCTGTCGATGTACTCGACGAACTTGACCGCGATACAAGTACAGTGCTGCTACTCGATGAGGTGCTCGATGAACGCGATACCTGTACGGTGCTGGAAGATGTTGAAGAAGACCATGACGCTAATTCCGTCGATGAGCTACTCGTGCTGCTCCACCACTCAGGCTCCGCGGGCTCAACGCCATCCCATGTAACAAAGTTAGCGTAATCCGAAATGTTGTCGAACTGAGTGTCGAACCAGTCCGGCGATCGGACTGCACCCACGGTGACCCGTGGCTCGGAAGTCGGCCCGTGGACATCGGAAGCCGTGTCGGTCGCACTGATCGCGCCAAGACCCATCGGATCGGACGCCGTAGCATCTAATGCGGCAGTCCCCGTGGTAGGCACCGTACCGCCGCTCTTGTCGGATCGGGCCGTGACGTTGTTGGCGCCGGACTGGAAATTCACCGCCAGCCGGTGCCACTCTCCGGGAGGACAGGTCACTCCGGTCACGTTGCCGCCGTCCACGGTGTTTGCTTCGCGCACCAGTCGGACGCGAATCTTGTTGCCGTCGTTCTGCGCGACGCCGAGATAGATCGACCCCTTGGTTGCCGTATAGATTCCCAAAAAGCATACGGTGGTTGGCCCCACGTCGGCCCACTGGCCCCATACTTCCATCGAAACCGCCGTAGCGCCTGCAAGGTTCAACGAATCAAAAGAGGGATGAACCGTTGCCGGGATCGTCGCATCGCCCACAATGACCGCCGGAATCGGCTGGGAGTAATCCGGCCGGCAAGTGAATAGCCAGCTCGTCCCGGCGGATCGCACCGTCACATCGACGTTGTTCCCCGTCGAATCGAGGAACTGCGATCCAACGTCCGCGGTGAGTGAGTAGCTGCAATGAACTACGGACGAATACGCCGCCCCGGTTGCGCCCCAAACGGCCGCCGCGTCCGATCCATCCGTCGCGTCTGCCTTTCCCCAGTGGATGTAGGCGGTGAAGTCAGTACCGTTCTGAATTCCATCCGCCTGAAACCAACAGTGCTCCCATCGCTCGCGGAAGCCCGGATAAACCCTGATACCATTTGGCCCCCAGTTGTTGTAGGTGACGAATGGGCCGTTTCCAACCCAGACGAGGCGGCCCCGCTTGCCGGCAGCCCCCTGCGCCATCTTGAGCCGGATGTTGTCCCGCGTGCCGCCCGCGGTAACGTCGAGCGTCTTCGACCAAGTGCCGCCGGCCTTCTGCCACTTCTGGATCTGGTGTACGTCGCTTCCGTCCGCGACGCACAGATACGCGGTCGTCACGTCGCCATCCTCGAAACACCCGCCACCGCCGTAGCCCGTATTGCCAGGATCCCAGGGCCCGCCGGTATCTACGATTGCCTCGGTAGACCACGACGAGCCATCCCACTCCCCGTGCATCATCCAGTAGTGGTCGGTGTCTCCGTTGGGCCGCTTGAGAAACAGGACGTGAACGTGCCCGTCGTCCGTCAGGACCGGATCGGCTCCGGCAATCGAGCTCGTATCGTCCGGGGTCGCCGCGGTGCCGTCCCATATCTTGGAGCACGCCGCCAAGTTGGCAACGTCGATGGGCAGCCCTCCGGCGATTTCCGTACCGTCCGAATTCCGGTAGGTCCCGTCGTAATAAAAATGGTAGAGCGCAGTCGGAGGATAGCTGCCTGTGGCAACGAAGTCGATCCGCGTGCCCGCCGCGTTCATGCGCGGCTGCAAATACCCAAAGTCGTTCCCTGAGTACAAAAACAGTTGCTCGGCAGACCACGTTGCACCGCCGTCGTCCGAATCGACGTAGGCCCACTTGTTATCTCCCGTGCCGCCGGGCTGAGTCCGATAGAACAGACGCACCCGCCCAACGCCCGTTCCTTCATTGGTCAGCCGGTAAGCGTAGGGATACGTGTAGGTGCTGCTTGCGGCACCGGGGGTCATCGTCGATGCCGCCCCCCACGTCGTCACATCTTCGGCATTGGTGCTGATAGCCCAACTGATAACCGTGTCGGGATGCGAGGCCCCGAAGGCAATCAGTTTCCCGTCCGACCGGAAGCACAGACTGCCGCTGTCGTGGTCGTCTCGTTCTCCCCGGTTGATCGGAGAGCCGGTGTCTACTTTGCCCGTGTCGTAGTCGTAGCTGTAGACCCGCTGCACGCCGGCAGTGTCCACGGTGGTAGCGTACAGCCGCTCGGCCGTGCCGTTGCGGTAGTAGGGCACCGGCGTCATGCCGTCGAAACAGAGAAACTGGCCGTCGGGAACGATCTGGTAGGGCAGTACGGTCGTGCCATCAACTGCCGTGATCCGGATATCGGCCCCACTGAGCATAGGGCCATCATCGCCCGTCATTGCTGGATTGCTTCCAAGTCTCAAGTAAAGAGGAAACTTGGAGTGCGGACCACCGATGATTTTAGAACCATCAATGGTGAACTTCTGACAGAAAGAATATCCAGCAAGCGGTACCATAATGCACTAATCTTTGGCGTTATTTACTCAAGCGTCGGCCGGGAAAAACGGAACGCGGTAAAGAGTGGCGGGTTGTCGCGCGTCCCTGTTCGTGGTAATCGCCATACGTTCGGTCACCTCGATTCTTTTGCTGGAGTTATCGGGATTGGAACCCCGGCCGACGCCTGTAGGGTTGCTACCAACCGATCTCACACGGGCGGTATGGCGAGCAAGGCCGAGAGCGTGTCGGCCAGTTGCTTCGCGTACTTCAGCGCGATGGGTTTGACAATCTCGCCAGCCGGATTACCACTCGTAGCTTGGCTGAGCAATCCCTGAAGCATGACAATCGTGCCCTCAGCCTTTTCCTTGAACAGAACCCATTCTTTCGACTCAGGCATCGTACTTCTCTCCTTGTGAAACAGGGTTATGACTTCGGAAATCCCGCGTGGGCCAACTCGAACACGCTAACTCTCGGCTCATTCCTGAGGTTGTAGATCCAGAAGCCCTCGCCCATGACGACAGCTTCACGCAAGCCAGCCAGAAACACTCTCATACGGTATCCTGGGTTGTAGTTTTCGGGCGTAGTTACTACTTCCACTTCGCCGTGTCCTTCACTCACCAGACGGTCTACAACCGCTTTCAACTCTACAAGGGTCATCCCGCCGTCTCCAGATGCCGTTAAATCAGTCTGCGGATCGGACCGCGGTGTCAGCATCTAACACGGGTAGTTTCTTCAGCCGAGGAACTACCCCGGCCTTCTTCGCGACCGGCGGTCCGTACCGTTTGGCGAGCCACGCCCGCATGGCGGCCGGCGTCGTGTTCCCATGCCCGCCCATACCGTGCCACGTCTCATGGTAAAGCAACGAGGTGAAGAACTGGCGCCTCTGGACGGCATTCAGACTCATCCAGTAGGTCACGTTGGACTTCCATGTCGAGATCGTGATCGTGATGCCGCTGTACGTCCCCCACACGCCTGGCCGCGGTATCGCCCGGATGTACCAACTTGTCGGCTGGCCGGCCGGGGCTTCGACGATGGCCACATTGGCGGCGCGGCTCCAAAGTCGCCCAGCCTCAAGCACGCACGCTCGCAAGTCCGCGTTGCTCATGCCGGTAACGGCCAGTGTCGCCGGGCTGAAGCGAAAGCGGAACGTCGTGGTCCGCGGGGCCGTAATGCTTTTGACTCTCGTCTTAGGTTTTGTCTTGGCTTTGTTCTTCGCCATCAACATCCTCCAGATTGGACACTCTCTTCCACAACGCGATGAAGAAAATCCACATCTCCGTGCGATTTATCCAAAAACGTACGCACCTGACCACGTAGTGCCCTAATCCACCAATCTTCCAGCGGCGATTCTTCAACTAACGCAAACCACGCGGCCGGGCGATTGATACCCGGAACTCCTGTGAGTCCTATCACTAACTCGCCTAGCATCGTACGTTCCCACAAAACTTCGTAAATGCGACCAACCTCTAGGCCGTCACTGTCGTGTGAATACTCAAAACACAACTCATCCAACTCGTTTTCAAGGTCTATAGTTATCGGAACGCCTGGGGGCAAACCCGCTTGGAGGCATCTTACTTTGTCTCCTTCAACGAACATGTCGAATCAGCATCCTCCCGGCACCGGCAGGTGGTGCCTTGTGACTCGAGGGTGTTCTCACGCGGGCAAACGTCGTCCGCCGTCTGCGACGCAGGTCCAGCGGCGGCGGACACAAGCGGCGGGTCTTCGCGGGCGGGTTGTTGAGAGTGGTTGCCTGGAAGGTCTCGTCGCAGACGCACACGTTGGTTGCGATCGTATTGTATCGAGGGTCCGTAGCCGACATGCTCACGGGCAGCCAAGTGGACGTGCCTTCGTATGGCGTGTAAAGAGCGATCATCCGTCTACCCCCGCACCCATAGACAAACGCCTCACATCATCCAGGGAATCCAGCGGCAATCGGCTAGATAGCCAACCAACTAGGCAACTAGACGGCCAGCCAACCAGGCAACTAGACAGCCAACCATAGAGTAGTTGGCCAGCATCAGAGATATCGGCGGCTACAATATCGGCGGCTACCACGACAGGCGATCTCCAGCACGCTCGCCCTGCTAAGAACGACTAATCCCCTACCACAAACACACTGCCCGTGTCGTTCTTACGCCACCGTCTCGCCGCCGCCCATTGTGCCATGCTAAAGGGGGTGGTGTCAAGAGGGAAGTTCGCTACATCGAGCAGTTCATATACCCAGACGACAAGGTGCCACTGCTAACCATATTGCCCCCCGAGGATGGCACCCGACTTGCCAATTGCCTAATGCACTCTCTCGCCACCCGCGGGGCAAGTGGTATCTCTGCCAGCCGCACGTTCGCAAGACGGCGAATGAAATCATCCGTGAAAGTTGGCCGGCAGCCGTCGCACGCCACTACCAGAGCGGCCAAGGTGACATCATGAATGAAATGAACGCCGACGCAAGAATCAACGGACAGCCAGGAAATGAAGCGACAAAATGTGTCTTCTTGAATCGCGCCTTCCTGGATGGCTTGCCAAAGGGCCGTAACATCCGGATGCCTTCGTAAGAGCCTCAACAGAGCGGTAGGCGTCGATAGGCCGGCTACTGAGACAGCGAATTCATCGGAAGCCAACTGGGTTAGTTGCGAAGGAAAATCTGAGTTAGCGATATTGCGTTGCGGCATGGGTACGTTCCTTGTCCTAATCCTAGTCCCTTTGAAACCACTCCGGCCGCACGCTGCGGGCCCTGGATAGAGCCGTGCCGCCCGCCTGACCGCCGCCGGCTGCCTGGCCCCCCGCCCCTCCCATCCCTAGTGCCGCCGCGAGGTCGTCAGCCATCGTGCGTTTAGGTTCGCTGCCGTCTACCGCGCTCCCATTTTTACCACCATCCCCGTCCCTGTCATCGTCCCTATCCTTGTTCTCGTTATCTGACTTCACCGCCCCCTCACCCTCTGGCAAATACGCAATGTGCTGGCTCCCCAAAAGCGACATATACGTCTGCCGCTGCATGATGAGCCCGGCGTAGGATAGCGTGTCAACCTGGTCCTTGTAAGTGCCGCTTGGGAAGCTGAGCAGCTCGTCTTCCAGGATGTCCAACCAGGGGGCCCCGACGCGGTGGAACACCATCCCATTTTCATAAGCGATTGCGATAGCCACGGCCCGCTTCTCTTTGCTTACGTCAGCCACGAGAGCCCCGAACGGCGTCCCGCTAATTGCCCCTTCCTGCAAGAGTCCGTGGCCGCTGGCCTTCTTCTCGACGTATTGGGCCATGACTCGCGGGTGCCGCTTCCGCTGGGCCAGAATGAACCCATACTGGCGCGGCACTACGAGCCGCTCGCGGGCCACGTCGTACACCAGCAGGCACGCGGGCGCGGGCGTGATAGCGAGCGTCGTGACAACCGTATAGGCGGCCGTGTCGGTATCTTCCAGGGCCGTGTCGATAGTTTGAAACCAACAGCAGTCAGCCGCCCGCACCTTGCGTGTCTTGCCGTCGCGGCATTGTAGGGTGAACGTCTCATTCTCACCCACTCCCTCTGCCGTGAAGTAACAGAAGTTCTTCCGGCTGAACATGTCGCCTTCCTCCGGCTGCGGGTCCTGCTCAATTTGTGCCGAGCGGTCGTATGCACCCGGCGGGGCGTATGCATTGACTTCCTCTTCGCTGAACCGCTTTGGGCAGAGCAAGTCGGAATCCGTCTCGCCGCGGCTCCGTGGATCGTAGGTGCCGGGCAACGGGAACGGCCCCTTGGCGTAATGGTGCGTCTTTGTCCAGTGCATCGGCAGGCACAATTCCTCATAGGTGCCGAGGCTGCGAATATGCCCGATGAAATCATCCTGGCAGATACACTGGCCGATGACGACGCGGCGGATCGTCTTCGGGTCGTTAATACGAGTCACCCAGGTAGAATCGTAGAAGCGAATGGCCTCGACCCGCTCGGCTTTTGAGAAGCGGGCGTCGGCCTTTAGCGGATCGTCGATAACCTGCCTATCCCCACCTTCGCCGGTTACGACTCCCCCGATAGATGTAGAGAACATCCATCCATGTTTCGTGTTCTCGAATCGAACCTGGGTATCGGAATCGTCTTTGAGCTTCCACCCCCACCAGAAGTTGCGATACCACGCGGACTTGATGAGGTCGCGCCGCTTGATGCTGTCACGCTTGCTGAGCGTGGCCGCGTAGCTGGCAAACATCCAGCGGTTTTCCGGCCAGCGAGTCCATTCCCAGCACGGCCAGAGAGTGGCGACTAAAAGGGACTTGGCACAGCGTGGCGCGACCGTTAAAAGCAAGTTGCGGATATGTCCTTCGCTGACGGCTTGCAGGTGCTCGCACACGGCCCCGATGTACCAGCCGTCGATGAGCGGCGTGGTTTCGATGTGCGGCCATGCGGCGCGCACGAATTCGTGGAAGCTACTTTCAAGGATGAGCCGCTTGGCGAGCTTTTTTGCCTCACGCCGTTGAAAGAAGCCGGCGTAGGCGTAGGCTTCGATGATGTGGGACGGCGGTACGGCGCGATTGGGGGTGGTGGTGGGGGCAGGGGTTGGGGTCGGGGTAGGGGTGGGGGATGCCATGTATCACGTCATTGCTATGTATCACGTCATAGCGTCTCTTGGAATAGGCGAGGCTGTAGTTGTGGCTTTGGCTTCGACTCTAAGAGGGGGAACCGGTTTAGCTCGGCTTCGATACGCTTGACGGCGATGTCGAAGTATTGTTCGGAAATCTCGATGCCCATGAAGCGCCGCCCCGTGCGGATACACGCCACGCCGGTCGTGCCGCTGCCCATGAAGGGGTCGAGGATGGTTATGCCGCGATCTGGTAAACACCATATCATCAATTCAATCGGCTTCTGACTTGGATGGCAGAATGTCCTGTTTGATGAATCGCCTTGACGCTTTCCACCATCCCAAGTATGCACAAAGAACCTGGCTTTTCCAAAATCAGACCAAGCCAATTCTGTCGTTGAGTAGGTACGTACATCGTTCGTAAAATTAACATCAGTACCCATCGGCCTCTTTATCCACGTGGCCCAGCCCGACATGGGTGGCAATTTATCTGCGAAGTAGTTTGCACCCCAAAATAGATGCTGCGATCCTATCAGCAACCAAGGACGTGGATCAAATGGTTTGTTATCACACCAACTTTGATCTTGGTGATTGACACGAGGTTTCCATCCAATCCCATACGGTGGGTCGGTCACGACGGCATCGACGCTCCCCGGCTCAAGCGATGGCAGAACGGCCAGAGAATCCCCCAACCACAATTGCACGGCTCCGTCGGCGGTCTGCCAGTCTGGATTGCGGGCCACAGAATTATCCTCCGATGGGGTTCTTTCCGTCTCCGTTGCCGTTGCTGCCGCTGCCGTTACTGCCACTTCCGTTGCTGCCACCACTTCCGCCACTTCCATTGCTCCCACTTCCGCCGCCCCCGCCACCGTCGCTCTTACGCAGCCTGCCGCGGCGTCGCTTGGGCTTGCCGTTGGCGTCGATGATAGTCCCACTACCGGCGGCCTCACCGTTGGCCTTCCCGTTGGCTGGCTTGTCGGCCGCTGGCTTGTCGGCTTCCTTGTCGGCTGGCTTATCGGCCACCGACTTCTCACCTACGCCACTACCACCGCCACCGCCACTGCCGCACGGCTTGCCTTCTACATCGGTCACCCGTTCCTCAGCCACATCGACGCCGCTCTCACTGCCGCCCTCGTCACCTTCGTTATCGCCCCCACTCTCGTCCGCTATCGCCATTTGCTTTGCGCACTCGTCAAACCGCTCGAATGTGCCGTCGATAACCTTCAGTTCTTCCGTCGAGAGCGTCTTAATAAACGTCGTCAGAATGTTCCGGCCAGAGGGCAGGATAAGATCAACCTGCTTCGCCGCGTCAACGCCCGTGAGCTTGCGAATGTCGTGCAGAATGCCGCGAGCCTCAGCCAGGAACCGCGGATCGCCCGGCCCCTTCTTCGTCACCGTCCGCTGCTTGAACCGGTTGGGTGCCCCGATAGACGCCATGTTGATGGGGCCCATCTTGCTGTCGCGTTCGAGGTAGGACTCTTTGCTCTCGCCAGACTGCTCCTTGCTGCGCTCCCAAGCGTCGATGGCCTCATGGAATAGGCGGGCGTACTTGTTTAGGATGTCCGCCTTGAACTCGCCGATGCGTTCGCCAAGCTGGTTGAGCCAATATTGGTTGTTCCAATTGGCGGCGTAGCGAACCGACTCACTAGATATCCCGAGCTTTAATGCCGTCTGCCCTTGTGAGAGCCCCTGGGCCAGCAGGTCCATGACTTTGAGCCGCTGCCGTATAGTTGACCCAGGATCTTTGGCTTGCCGTGGCATATTCAAGAATCATACCCTACCGGTGGGGGCATGGCAATAGAGAGGGTGAAATGGCGGGTGGTGGGGTAAAGTGGGTGGTGTGGGGTGGGGTAGTGAAGTGTTGGTAGTGTTGAGAGTGGCATCCTACTGGAGTCTAGTGGCATCCCCTTAACACCCTTTTTCAACCCACTTTGACAGGGTCGCACTCAACAACAAACCCATTTTGGAAGTCCGCTAACGCTTGATACGCTTGGCGAGCGTGGTAATCGGCAGCGTTGCGAGCCGCGGCGGCCTCGCCCTTGGGGAGTTTGAATGTAGCGTGCAACTCGGCGTAGACGACGCGGAGACGGTCTACGGCGTGGGATAGTTGGTTGAGGCTGGCTTCGCACTCGGGGGGCGGCGGGCGCGAGGGTTGGGATAGCGGCATGGCAATGGCGTGGGCGTAGGCAGGGGCGGGAATAATTCGACGAGGCGTCCGCGGCCTCGGGGTTGTGCTGCCACTGCTTGCCCTCGCTGGTGCGATCATGACGGAAAGCCTATCCTCTACTGCGAAAGCACTTCTTCCAGCGGTATATCTTTCCAGTCGGAAAAGCCGCGTTGCCGGAGGTATTCAGTCACGGCGTCGCGGGCGGCGAGGCGGCCAGCACACCAGCCATCATTGAATACGTGATCGTGCCATTGCATTCCGTTGTTTGGTATGGGCTTGTGTGACGCCCCAACGCAAAACCCCTCGCGGAATAATTGCTCGCGCGATGGTTCTAACGTCTTGCCGTCGCGTTGTAGGCTGACAATGGCATCCTTGGAAGCGAGTCGCCCGGCCGCCCAACCATCGCGAAATTCCGCAGACGCAGACGCCACGGGAATTAGCTCAACGCTACCCACCGAGAACCCTTTGCAGAATTCGACGGTGGCTTTCGCCCGGCCAGAAATGCCGAAGTTGCTACTGCTATTGCTTCCACTATCGCTGTCACTGTCGCTGCCGCTGCTCATCGTCGCACCGCATTCCGATGATGAATGAGTAAACGAGTAGAAGTGTGGCGGACGGCGGCCGCTCGTCTGACCAGGGTAAGCGAGCGGCGGGCAATGTGGGTGGTGACACGAGCGACGTGAGCAACACCATTGACTGCCTTGCCGGTCGCTTTGCCAATAGCCTTTCCAGTGGCCTTGGCTACCTTGGCAGTCTTGACGGCACCCGCTTTGGCGACACCAGCAACGCCCACGACGCCTCGCACGGGAACACGAAGAATGGCGGTGGCGGTAGAGGAAACTGGGTGTCGGCATTGACCAGCGGCGCAACACGGGGACGCGGTGGCGGCAGGTGTAGAAGCCGGTGTGGCAGTACCCGCGGCCGTGCCGGCGTCAACCAGGAACGCGAGTACGGCAATCATGGAAATCGCAGCAATCGCGGCATCAAAAGAAATCCGTCGCGTCATCTTGAAAACTCCTTGAGAAAAACGGGTTAAAACTCAGCAGGGCCCAACCGTCGTGTGGCTATCGACTCAACGGGAAGTTCCTATTGCCCACCTATATCCGTTAGGTATCAGGCCGCGTGTCAGAATCGGAAAACCCAACTGACCGCCATCCCGTGTGTTGGGGCCCCGCTGTTAGAAGCTAGACGTGCCGTCCACCAGACGACCATGTACTAGGTTTCGCCGGTCACTTCCAAGCCGATCGTGCCGGGGACCGGCGGAGCCATCGTGTCCGTCACAGTGAAGGTCTGCTCGCGGGCGGCTGAGCGGTTGCCCGCATCGTCAATGTCCACAAGGGACACGAACACTTCGGCGTTGTCCGCACACTCGAATCCGGCCGCCTCCAGTGCGTCACCGGCCAGCACACTTGTGTATCGTGTGCCCATCGGCTTGGCTTTCTTCGGCAACGTATCGTGGCGGCGGGCGTGTCTCATCAGTGTTCTACGCTCGAAATAGCGAATGGCCACCGACGAGTCAGCCGCCCTGGATGATGAACCCGAACGTCTTCCACCCGAGGATGAAGATCAATGCAAAGATCAAACCGACCCCAACGTAGGGAACAAACGGCGGCTTGCCGGGGTGCGGATAAACACCCCAGAATCCGAACACCATCCACAACAACATCAAAATCCAAAACGCTACGTTAAGAGTCATAGTCAACTCCTCAGTTAGGCCCCCGACGCGGGAGCGGTTGGATGCAAAACGTAGATAATAAATTGGCTGGCGTCCGGCAAAACGAGCGTGACAGGCCATGCGTAAGCATGACCCTTGCTTTCTTCGATAGCCCTCTGCAATTCCTCAATCAAGGCCGTAGCCTCGGCGTGGGTACAGGCAATCCCATCTTTGCAAACGACACCGATAACGATCATGCGTTCTCCCGTCGCCACGACGGCGGTTCACTTCCCGCACGTATGCCCGGGAGAACCGGAGCCGCAAGACGGACACTTCGGCGGGGCAACCGACCTAGCGGTCGGGGAGTCGTGTGCGCCGTTTATTCCGCCGCTCGTCTTCGCTTGCGGCCCCGGTTGGGCCACGGGTCCACCAGCCTCTGCCTCTGCACCTTCTACCCAAACCTGCTTGGTTCCTCGCGGACGACCTAGAGGACCGTAAACTGTCCTAGTCTCCCAGTGACCACCTGTTCTCGTCGTGCCCACGCTAGGCAGAGGTGGCGCAGCCGGCGGAGGTGGTTTGGCCCGACCTCTAAGCATGTCGATACCAGCGAAGTCGGGTTCGCTTGCAGGAACCACTTCCCAGTGGCTTGGGTGGCTCCCGCAGTTGAGCATGTTGCAACTGCCGGGACAGAGCTTCCACTTCCACTTCTCGACGAATCGGGCATTGATCGCCTCCTGTTCTGACTTGGAAAGACCCCCGGCGGCCGGCGGGCGGACTGTCGCGTCGTGCATTCCTTCGGTAACGGGAGGTTGGCCAGAGGTAGCCGGATGAGCGGACGCCGGGGGAGTCTTAGACTCGATAGTCGCCGTCACGGGGACGGAAACAGAGACGGCCGGCCGAACGGCGGCCCACGGGTCACGCGGACCGGGAACGACCGACCAAGGATCGTTGGCTGCCAAGAGACTAGACACCAAAAGGATTGCGTTCACGATACCGCTCCAATCTCAGTACCGGGATTTTCTGCAACAGTTCTTCGAGTTCTTCTCCAGTCGCCCCCTTCAACAACGACCACATCGCCGGGCTGACGAAGATGGCACCGTTGAGTTGAACGGCACGTTGTGAACCTATCAGATCGTCTGATACGACAATCTCTGTATCGCTCAGCATCTAAGCAACCGTCGCGGTAAAGAGTTCATCCATTCGGAATAGCCTGGGCGACCGATGCCGTCGCACCGAAGCGCTCTTCATCGAGAGGATCGCCTGCGCATCATCTGGCGTCCCCTTGTTCCGACCCGAGCCCTCGGGCAGCAAGAAGAATCCATTGTCTTCGTACTGGCCCCAGGAGTTGCGGAGGATCAAGTACGGCTTGCCATCCTTGATTTCCAGTCCCACGGCCAGCACCTCATGCGACCACCAGTTGTATCCTACGGGCACGGGTGCCCCGAGCAAGACGCACGTAGCGACCTCATCGAACATCGAGCCGCCCGTTTGCCCGAGGTCCGCGATCTGAGCGGTGAGCTTGTTGCGGGGATAATCCGCCTGGACCTCCGCCTTCTTGAAGTAGCTGGACGAAATGGCGTTGGACGGCCACAAATCGACGCGGACCGCGCCCGTCTTCTGCCCAAAATTCATGGCGTCGGCGCCCCAGCCGCCGACGTTTCGGTAGTTGGTGATCGGCCCGCCGATCGAGGCGGCAGAAAGCAAGTAGTGCGGCCGGCCCTGCTGGTAGCCCATCGCCGTCATACCCTGCGCGACGGCGTTGCACCAACAGTAGTTCGTGCCGTTTTGGTCGTAAGGCGGGATGTGATACGTCAAAGGCATGAGGCCCGCGTTGGCCGCCTTCAAGGCCGCGATCCTCGCCGGCCATTCAGACCTCGGAATGACGTTGATCCCGAATGACGCCAGCGACCGGCCGCGGGGATTGCGGTCGAGGTCGCGGGGCAAGCTCGAAAGATACCGCCGTTCCCCATCGACAATCGCCACCTTGATCCCATCCGGGCCCGGAGGCGGGTTGTATTTCTCCCAGTCGCCGTCCGGGATAATCCGCAACCGCGGGAATTCCCGCGGGATGAGTTGATCGGCCGGCCGGCCCGTCAGGTCCGCGAGCATCTTCAAGGCCGTCGCCGTGTCGGGCACCTCTTTGACAAAATCCTTGATAAAGAACTTGTTGCCGTCCACGGCCGCAAACCAGCAACCCTCCGCGGGTGCCTTTTCGAGGATTGACTTCCACCGCGGCGAGAGCAGCGCGTTGTCGTTCGCGCGAATGAGCACGCGGTAGGCCGGCGTCGTCCCGTCGTCGTCCTTCTCGCAATTGGCCTCTAGGTAGTTGCGGAGCGATTTGCTGCTGAGAATCGCCACTTGGGCCGGGGTGAAGTTGCGGACGATCCTCGGCTCGGGGCCGATCAAAGCCACGTTGAGCCCGGTTGTCGGAGGCACAGGTGGCACGGGCGGGTCCGGAGGCACTGGTGGAACAGGCGGAATCGGCGGGACGGGAGGCACCGGGGGCACAGGCCCGGTGCCCCACGGGAATGGATATATGTCGCCGCCCTGGGCAACCAGCAAGATCGGCAGCGGGGGCATCACCGGCGCGATGTACCAGCGGACGAGGGCATCGGCAGGCATGTTCGTCGGCCGGATCGTCCGCGTTTCCGTCAGGGTGTCACCCTTCGCCGTGTAGGCGCTCTTGATCTCGTAGATGGGTTGGGGGATAGCCGTCGGCGGCTCGGCACCGCAGAGCAAGCCGATCCCAAGGAAGAAGGCGAAGAGCGCCAAAACGGCAAGGGGAATCAGGTAGTCCTGCCGGTGGTTTGACCGGCATGGGACTACCGGGTTTCGATAAGAGAGTGGTTTCATGCGATTGGCTCCAAAATGCCCGGCGGGGAGGCAAACGAAACCCCGCCGGGCGACCGCGGGTTGTCAGGACAACGGCTTCGGGGCCGGGCCGGGTGCCGGCATGTCAAGGACCGCCTTGCGGTAGAGCCGCAAAGCCTCCCACGCCGCCGCCGCCGCCGTCCAGTACCGGCCGGTGGCGAGGGCCGTCCCCGCCTCGACCAGCTTGGCGATGATCGCCTCCGCCTCCGCAGCGTCGATGTTCTCCAGGTTCTTCCAGATTCGCGCGATCAAGTCCGAGATAATTCCCTCGACCTTCGCCTGCCGCACTCCTACTGTCTCAGCCATCGCTTCGCTCCTTTGTGCTATTGCCCCTGTTACAACGTGATTTCGTACCTGTTCTCTTCGGGCCACCAGCCGCACGTCGTCAAGTCCACCGGCCGGACGACGGCCGGCAGCGTGCCTGGATGGTAGCCCGCGTTGTCGAGTGCCGTTGAAACAAACTCCGAGCACATGACGGCACGAATGTCGATGTCCAGATCGGCTTGGGTCAACGCCTTCCATGCCGCGCGCATCCACCGGACGCCAGCCAGGACGTGTTGAAACCGGTTGGGGTATGGCCAGCGTTCCATCTTCACGGCCTCCTGGGCCACGCGGTTCCCGTCGTAGGGATTGCCGTTATGCGGATAGACCCACGTGTGGCCGCCCCACGCGGCGTATTTCGCAACCAGGACATCGAGCGGAATCCACCGGACCCCGGCGCCCGTCGCCCCAATCGACCCTAGTTCGGGCTCGTAATTACAGGTGTACTGCCGCCAAACCGCGAGTTCGACGTGGCTCACGTCGCTGTGGGTCCACCACTGGATGAGCCTGGGGACAGGACGGCGGCAGCCCGTGGCGATTAGGTCGCCGTTGCGGATCAAGTCGCGGGCTAGGGCTAGTTGGATTGGCATGATTTCCTTAGCAGAACCTGTTTCCGAATTAAGTCAATACGGGCAACCACTATCTGGCCTCAAATGTTGCCGTGCGGCTGGAGTAGTGATATTCCTTCGTTTCGACGTGCTGAGCCGTGCCGTGGGCCCGCTTCCAACGCTTCAGCCGATCTTCTTCCGTCCAGCCGGCCTGCACCTCCGCAATCCGCTTTGCAATTTGGCCGTCTCCCTCGCGGGGGAAAAACGCGGGCGGTTTCCCATAGCCTTCCGGGAGCGGCTCGGTGACGTGCCCGATCCGAACGACGTGCAGAATTGTGGTGTTCGAGATGCCCGTCTCCAGGTGGATTCCGGCAATCGACAGCCCGGCCGCCCTGAGTCTCAGGATCTCCGCTTGCGTCTCTTTCGGAAGCGTCGTGTGCAGGCGTTTTTTGGGCATCGGATCCTCCTTGTTTCAAAAGCCCCCGCCGCGGATGGGCAGGAGGGGGGCGACTCCATTTCTTGCCGACAGGAGGTGAAGTCCCCGGCTGGCCCGTCTTGGGCGGCGCTACTGTGCCAGCTTCGCGCCGCCCGCGCTCTCACGGCTTACGCTGGTTCCCTTTCTTCCCCCGCGATCCGCGGGCTGTTCAAGTAACGGCGCAAGTCCCGCCCCGTCTGCCAGCTCTTATCGGCCAGCCACGCCAGGTAGTCGAGTGGCACGGAATCGACCAGGCACGTTACGTACTGGCCAAACGGCATGCGCGTCGCTCCGTAGTTCTTCGCCTCGGCATCCGTCATGGGCTCCAAGTGCGGCGGCTTGTCTGACGGCTTCTCGGCCGGCAGGTTCGCTTGCATCGCTCTGGCGATCCGCCGGGCGATGATTGTCTGACCTACCTCGTCGAAGCGGTCCAGCGTTTCATTGATAAGGGATAGTAGGGCGTCGGT
>Ga0105104_10000037_pt1 | contig 88534 bp, 68 predicted proteins | sample PPLLaktember2015_3_FD_87034 | JGI IMG/M metagenome (GOLD analysis project Ga0105104, IMG submission 87034) | Freshwater sediment microbial communities from Prairie Pothole Lake near Jamestown, North Dakota, USA - PPLs Lake P7 Core (6) Depth... | ecosystem: Environmental > Aquatic > Freshwater >... | reverse complement strand
ATAACCGTTCTCCATAAACGTTATCTAATATAAGTTCGATTTTTTTACTTAATGAAAAAGCAAACCTGGAAACGAGAACCCGTGCACCCGTGAACCGATTATTATCTTTTCTCAATTCATCAATCATCATTTCAAAGGCACCGACACGCCCCCTTTGCGTATAAAATCACTTTTCAAAATAAGAATTCCTGGGTAAACAGGTAAAATATTGAAATTTATATCCTGTTGTGATAATATTAATATAAGGTTAAATCGGCGATGTACAAAAAAAACGCAACCGGTTTGCCATTGTTTATCCCTATAAGATCGAACCTCTGAAGTGAATTATGAACCCAAGAATTAGTGACGCGTTTCCCACCGATGATTACAAATTGTCGCTGAAAACACGGAGGAAGAATGCAAGAAAAGAACCCGGTAAAAGAGAAGATATTGTTGGTTTTGCTGCCATACTGGGAGTCCCAGATTCCCCCGATGGGCATCGCCTGTTTAAAGAGTTACCTTGAGCCCCATGGTTTCGAGGTTCGTACAGCGGACGCCAATGTATCGGATGAGTTCACGGAACTTCACCACCAGTACTTTACTATTCTTGAAGAAGTGATTCCTCCTGGAAAAAGGGGGAACTTCCACAATGTGGGCCAGGACGTATTCCGCAATCACATGATGGCCCATCTTCATCAAACGGATAAAACGGCTTATTTCGAATTAATCAAACAACTGGTGTACCATACCTTTTACACCGGTATCGGGGATGAAAAAATAACGTTGTTGAATGCGGTGTTGGACGAATTTTACGCGCGTTTAGAGAGATTTATCGAGAAATTAATGGCAGGGGATCGCTGGGATGTATTGGGCTTATCGGTGTTTAAAGGAAACCTGCCGTCGTCTATGTTCGTGTTTCGCTGGGTTCGCGAGAAGTACCCACATATTAAGACAGTAATGGGCGGCGCGGTTTTTGCCGGGACTTTAACGCACGGCAGCCCGAATTTCACGAGTTTCCTGGAAAAGACCGGGAGTTATATCGATAAGATCATTGTAGGAGAAGGGGAGAAGCTTTTTTTAAAGTTAATGAACCGTGAATTGGATGAAACGAAGCGGGTGTATACGCTGGCGGATATCGAGAATGATGTATTGGATTTATCGCAAGTCCCGGTGCCGGATTTTTCCGATTTTTCATTGGAGTTTTACCCCAATATGGCATCGTATACGTCGCGGAGTTGTCCGTTTCAATGCAGTTTTTGTACGGAGACGGTTTATTGGGGGAAGTACCGGAAAAAGAAACCCGCACAAATAATCGAAGAGTTAAAAGGGCTGTATAAGCATCACAAGCGGCAGTTGGTGTTGATGTGCGATTCGCTTTTAAACCCGGTAGTGACGGACCTGGCCCAGGCGTTTATCGATGCGGGTATATCTTTTTATTGGGATGGGTATTTGCGGGTGGATACCCATGCGTGCGATGCGGATAAAGTCTATTTATGGCGGCGCGGAGGTTTTTATAGGGCCAGGTTAGGCATCGAGAGCGGCTCTCCCCATGTTCTCCAATCGATGGATAAGCATATTTCCCCGGATCAAATCAAAACCGCTGTAATCAACCTGGCCGATGCAGGGATCAAGACGACGACCTATTGGGTGTTGGGTCACCCGGGAGAGACGGAAGAGGATTTCCAACAGACCCTGGATATGATCGAAGAGTTGAAAGAGAGTATTTACGAAGCGTGGTGCAGTCCGTTTAATTATTATTTATCCGGTCAGGTCCAGTCGGACCCGTGGTCGAAACACAGCCGGTTATTGTATCCGCCCGACGCTGCGGATTTGTTAGTAGCTCAGACCTGGGTTGTGGATGTAGAACCCTCCAGGGAGGAAGCGTATGACCGGATGAACCGTTTTGCGGCGCATTGTAAAAAACTGGATGTGCCGAACCCGTACAGTATGATGGATTTTTACGAGGCGGATGAACGGTGGCGCAAGCTGCACAAAAATGCGGTTCCTTCGATTGTGGAGTTTGAGAACCGGGATATAATCATCGATGAGCATAAGCGAGTGAAAAAGTTGGCGGCTGCGTCTTCGAAATTAAACGAGGAGATGGATTTCAGTTTTTAGATTTTAATAGTGATTAATGTATTAGACCCTTTGATGGTTTTTAGTGAGGCTTATTTCCAATTGAGCCCTGCAGCCCGGGTGCAGGGGTATTCTTAATGTTACTTTATGGTAATCCCGGTATTAATACCAGCAGGCATATTTGTCTGTGCATTTTGGCGGTCTAGTGCCGCAGTAGCAATCGCTGCCAGGCACGGAGCAGATATATACGCTGTCTAAATGATAACCGGCCCTCACTCGATTCATGTTATCGTTATCCAGGTTATTGATGGTTACTTTGTTAATAACCAACTTCTTCGATAGTTTTTTAGCTTTCATGTGTATCCTCCTATTTTGGTTTTGTAGGTATAACCAGTCCGGGCATTCCGGTTGTTTCTACAAATTGTTTGCCTATTCATGGTTTTATTATACTGTATAAATAATTTAAAAGTCAAGCTGTAATTTCACCCGTTCACCCGTTCACCCGGGAAAAATAGAGAAGGCACATAAAATAAAAAATGCCCCGGGCCGGGAACAAATTGCAAAAGAAGAAGGAAATGCCGGGCGAGAAAGAAAGTGAAGAGGCGAGCTATTTCAAATATCGTTAAAAATTTTTTCACAGGTATTGTATTTTATTGAAAATAATGGTATCTTCTTTGTTTCTAAGAGGAATTTCACTTAAGCAAAATCAACAAGCCTGTTCTCAACGTCGTAAATTGAGAGTAAACGTTTACGTTCAAATTAAACGGCGGGATATAACCGGCTAATAGGAGGATAAATGTTACACGGCGAAGCTGTGAAATTGGAGAAGGACGAAGCCGCAGCATTGAAATCAAAAATAGGATTGGTTTTATTTGGAGTATACTCCCTGATTTATGCAGGTTTTATCGTAATCAATACGTTAACACCTAAAGCGATGGGTGCCAGGATCATTTTCGGATTGAACCTGGCGGTAGTCTATGGTTTTGGATTGATTTTCCTGGCTATAATCATGGGAGTGGTTTACAATCATGTTTGTACTACCCTGGAAAGAAAAATGAATTTGCCTGCGGGCCCCGGCAAAAAAGGAAACAAGAATGAGGAGGTAAAAAAATGATTTATTCGGTATCTCCCTTAGCGATTGCATTGTTTGTGGTTTTTGTGTTGTTGGTCCTGGGAATTTCATTTTATTTTGGGAACAAGACAAAGTCGGCATCAGGCTATTATGCTGCCGGCGGTACGATTCATTGGTTTGTAAACGGTATCGCGTTTGCCGGGGATTATCTTTCCGCGGCGTCATTTTTGGGTATATGCGGGATGATCGCATTTTCAGGATACGATGGATTCCTTTATTCCATCGGATACCTGGCCGGGTGGGTGGTGGCCCTTTTCGTCGTGGCGGAACCCCTGAAACGGCTCGGTAAATTTACGTTTGCCGATGCCCTGGATTCCAAGTTCAACAACAAAGGTATCCAGCTCATGGCTGCCCTCAGTACCCTGATTGTGTCGATTTGTTACCTGATTCCCCAGATGGTAGGAGCCGGGGACCTGGTTACCCCGCTGCTGGGCATGCCGCACTGGGTTGGAGTTATCCTGGTGGGAACCATCGTGATCTTTATCGTTGCCACCGCCGGTATGACCTCCACGACTTATGTGCAATTCATCAAAGGCGGACTGCTGATTATCTTTTCGACTCTTCTCACCATTTTCCTGATCAGCAACGGTTTTTCAAAAAAACCCAGCAAAGATTATCATGATTTCAAAACGATCCCTGCTGTTGTTTCCGGGGAATCCGTTACTTCTATCGACAGTTCCGAATACAAAATAGCCGGTGAACTCACCAAAGGAAAACTGCACTTTGTTAAACTGGGAAAAGAAGGTATATTCACCTGGTGGAAATTGAGTAAAAAAGAGGGAAAACCGGTACTGGAAGAAGCACTTTCAAAAACATCCACAGGGGATGGAAAAACGCTTTACAACGGTGAACCCCGGGAAGCAAAGAAATTCTTCCAGGTGGGCCATATCGGCAAACTGGTAAAAGACGGCAAAGAAGTAGAAGAAGTGAAAGGTTTGGATCCCCTTTCTTATATTTCTACCATAGAACAAAGCGAAGTGGTAACTTTCGGGCAGGCGGTTTTGGTTGACGGTAACGACAGCGTTACGGTTTGGTATCAGAATCCCATCCCGGGTTCGACGATTATGCGGCCGGGTTTAAAGTTTAAAGTGGATAAAGGCTCAACCCCGTGGTCGAAATTGAATTTCATTTCCTTGATGCTGGCATTATTTTTCGGTACTGCTGCGCTTCCCCATATTTTGATCCGATATTACACGGTACCCAGTCAAAAAGATGCACGGAAATCCACCATCGTGGCAATCACAGGCATCGGTTTTTTCTATATCCTGACCCTCTATATGGGTTTAGGAGCCATGACTAACGGCGTTTTGGATATGGAAAGCAGCAATATGTCGGCACCACTCCTGGCTAAATACTTCGGGATCGGTCTGTTCGCCGTGATCTCGGCTATTGCTTTCGCAACGGTACTGGGTACGGTCAGCGGCTTGATCGTCGCGTCTTCCGGCGCTGTTGCCCATGATTTAATGGACCGTTTCCTTGATCTTAAATTGTCGGATAAAGCAAAAGTACGGGCAGGAAAAATATCGGCCGTTGTTGTGGGTGCGATTGCCGTCGTTATCGGTATTCTTTTCAAAGGCATGAACGTCTCGTTCCTGGTTGGATGGGCATTTTCCGTTGCCGCTTCCGCTAACTTACCCGCTATTCTTATGCTGCTGTTCTGGAAAAAAACGACAGCCAAAGGTATCGCTGCTTCGATCCTGGTGGGGATTGTTTCTTCCATTACCATCATCCTTCTGTCACCGGATATGTACGAAAAATACGGCGCCGATCCGGCCACTGCACCCATACCCCTCGGAAATCCCGGTATTATTTCTATCCCCCTTAGTTTCTTAACCCTAATCGCCGTCTCTTTATTAACTCAAAAGAAAACGGAAACCCTTTTGACCAAAAACTGAAGGACGCTGCCTCGATTAGATAACATGAAATAAATACTACATATTTAGGAGAAAGCAGAAATGAATATGAAAATACAAAAAATTCTTTCACTGTGCTTGCTGGTACTGGCTTTCAGTATGATGGCTTCGGCAGCGGAGGAGGAAGAAAAAGTCAGTGTTAAAGCGTATGGGTTTATTAAACTGGACGCGATTTATGAAACCGGGAATTCCTCACACGGGAATTTTGCCATGTGGGCTAAAAACCCCTTGAATAATGACGGACTGTTTCACGTCACTGCGAGAGAAACCCGGTTGGGATTCGCGATTACCGGTTTTGGTTTCGGGAAATTCAAAGTATCCGGGAAATTGGAAGTGGATTTTCACAGTATCGGAACCGAAGAAAATAAACCTTACAACTATATGCGTCACGGCTACCTGGAGATTTCCGACGGCTCTTTTACCATCATTGCCGGTCAAACCTGGGATATCATCGCACCGTTGAATCCTTCCACGCTGAATTACTCGGTGATGTGGGGAGTCGGTAATATTTCCTACCGCCGGCCGCAGTTGAGTTTCCGCAAAGAAATCAAAGGAAAAAAAAGCGTTTTCACCATCCATGGAGGGATCTCCCGGACTATTGCTGCGGATTACGATAATGACGGTGTCGAAGATGGTTCTGCCGCCGGTTTTCCCACTTTCCAGGGACGAATCGCAGGGAAATTCAATATTGGTAAAACATCCTCTTTGCAGGTCGGCGTTTCAGGTCATTACGGCCAATCCAAAGGTGCCGTGGATTACACCACCGACTCCATGAATGCCGATTTCCTCCTGGCTTTTTCTAAAATCAAAATCGCCGCAGAATTCTTCTCCGGGAAAAACCTGGGGACGTTCATGGGCGGTATTGCCCAGGGTGTAAATACCGTCACGGGAAAGGAAATCAAGGCAAAAGGCTTCTTTACCAATATTACGGCCAATCCCACGGATAAACTGGCTCTGAGTTTCGGCTTAGGGATGGATGATCCCGATGATGAAACGCTTTCCATCGGAAGCCGGTCAAAAAATGTCTCGTATTTTGGAAACGCGGTTTTTAATCTTTCTCGTTCGGCAAAAGTGGGTTTTGAAATTTCCAACTGGATTACCGATTATAAGAACGGCAGCCGGCAAAAAACAGTGAGATTCCAGAATAGCTGGATTTTGACTTTTTAATCAAAGAGCGTTGTCTCTTTTGAAAATCATTAGAGTTCAATACATGAGGGCATGCTGCGGCATGCCCTCTTTTTAATATGAATCCGAAAGAAAAAATCATCTTTGGTTTTATCATATCCGATAAGCCGGTGGAAAATCTCTTCGATTACGTTTTGAGCCATAATATCCGGCATATCGAGTTTGATTTGAAGAAAAAACCGTTCCTGCTCAAAACCTTTACACCGGAACGAATTGCATATTTCAGGGAATTCTCTGAAAAAAACCGGGTTTCCTTGAGTTTGCACCCGCCATATGATATTAATCTTTGTTCTTCATCGATGGCTGTCAGATTTTTTCAAGTTTCTTATTTAAAAAAATCTATTTTACTGGCGCACCGGTTAAAAGCGACACATATCACGCTGCACATCGGGAGTTTCCAACGGTCGAGTTGGTACAACCCGAGGCATCACGCATTGGAATATTTATGTAAAAGCCTGCGGAAAGTCCTGCCCATATGTGAGTTTTATAAGGTCCCGCTGGCATTGGAAAATGTTGTTCCTATGCCGCCGCAAACCGGGTTTTCTTTCCTGGGGGATAATATTGGGGATTTTGAAACTATTTATTCCACAGTAGAATCCGATTATTTAAAATTCTGCCTGGATATCGGTCATGCCAATACCAATGAGGGCCCCCTGGAGTACGTGGAGAAACTGGGGAAAAAAATCATCAACGTTCATTTCCATGATAACATGGGACGGCGCGATGAGCACCTCGACGTGGGAAAAGGCACAGTGGATTGGGGAGCCCTAATCGCCGCCCTGGTAAAGCTAGGATTTTACGGGCCTTATGTATCCGAGTGCTTTCAATCTTTGCCCCACGTGGCAAAAGAACAATTGGAAAACTATTTTTTGCCTTTTTATACGGATTAAACGGAAGCAGTCCCGGTGAAATCGTAACTGAGACGTTTCTGGAAATTATTGATCTGTAGGAATGTATTTTTCAACAGTGTATGTTCGATGTCGGTCAGGTGTTTCGGGTTGATAAAGTTACCCGGCTTCCGGTTTTCGTTGAAAGCCAGGGCCTGGTGTTTGAACCTCATTTGCATTAAGTAATCGTATACGTTGACGATTTCCTCGTAACTTTGTTTAGTCAGGATTTTCCTGGCGAAAAGTCGATAGAGGCGGTTTTGGGTGTTGGTTTCTTCGATGTTGTTTTTTAGAGTATAGAGCCTGGCGAAATTAACGATGGGTTTAATGGCTTCTTTGATGTCGAGGGTACTGGGGTTTTCGCCCGAGGATTCCACGACGATGTTACCGAAGAAACCGATAGGGGGTTTATATAATAGGGCGTTCCTGGCAATAAATTGGAAAAATGCGGGAGTTTCCTTTAACCGGTCATTGATGAAAGCACGTAAACGGGAAGTAAAATCTTTATTGCCACAGACGCACCGGAAGTCGAAAAAGATGTTGACTTCCAGTAAGTCCTGGGGGCTGGCGGCATCGATCCAGGCGGCGAATTGGTTTTTCCAATTGGCCAGCGGTTGGCACCATTTGGGGTTTTTGGCCATGATGTCGCCTTTGCAGAATTGGTAACCGCACATATTCAACCAGCCGCAGACTTTTTCCCCGAATTTTAAAAAATAGTCGCCGGCTTCTTTTTCCAGTCGAGGGTCTTCGATGTCGTCATAAATGATGGCATTATCCTGGTCGGTGATGAGGGTTTGTTCTTCTCTTCCTTCGCTGCCCAGTGCCACCCATGCGAAAGCAGTGGGAGGGGGACCCAGTTCCGCCTGGGCGAATTTCATTAATCGTTCCACCACTGCATCGGAGATAGACGTGATAATCCGGCAAATGATTTTCGATGCAGCGCCGCTGTCGATTAGAGATTTAACCAGTTGCGGCAGCCGGTTATGGGTATCGATAATATCTTCGATAAATTCCGCTTCCTGGATATCTTTGATTAAATAAGCCGAGGAGCTGCGCTGCATATAAACCAATTGTTCGCTGTTCACGAGGCTGAGGATTTTGCCGTCTGCATCTTTGACTGCCAGGTGGCGGACACCTCTTTCCTGCATCAACTGCATAGCCTCAAAAATCAATGCACTGTCCGATATAGAGATTAAAGGCGAACTCATGATCTCATAGACAGGACGGTTCGGATCGAGTCCTTCTGCGACAACCCGTTTCCGTATATCATGGTCTGTAATAATACCGATATATTGGTCGCTGCTTGTGCCTTCCACCCCTTTTTCGTCATCGTTCATAGTGGAAGTAACGAGTATCGCGCTGCAATTTTTTTTGTTCATCACAGCCGAAGCTTTTCGGACCGGTACATTCATGGGGCAGCGGATAATTTCTTTATCGAGGATGTGCTTGACGGGAAGATTGAAAAAAAGCTGGGCGGTTTGGAGCTCAACGATCAGGTTTTCCCTGCTTTCTTCGTGCTGCTTCCGTTCCGTTATATCTTCGACAATACCGTCAAGGAACCGCGTTTCTCCTTTTTCGTCTTTAACCATGACCCCGGAGATAGAGATAGTCGCAGGGGTACCATCTTTTCTTATCAATTCCAATTCCCGGTTCCGGACATATCCATCCCGCAGTATTTCTTTTGTAATTTTTATCGAGTCTTCTTTATCGTGGAAGAGGTCGAAAATAGTTGTTTTAAATAGTTCCTCTTCATTTTCGAATCCCAGGATTTGCACTGCTGCGGGGTTGGCTTCTATAAATTTTCCTTTTTTCCCAAGAGTCGAACGGAAAACGCCTATATCCAGGTTATTGGTTAGAGTTTTGTATTTTTCTTTGCTCTGTCCGAGTTCTTCTTCGATTTGTTTTTTCCGGCCGATATCCCGGGCAATAATGATGAACCCGTTTTCATCCCCCAGCGAAATTTTAGAAATGGATAATTCCGTATCCAGGGGTTCACCGTTTTTTTTCTTCAATTTTGCTTCGAATTGATTGGGGGCTTGCGTTCCTTCCATATTGGCTTTAAAAAAGCTGAAACCGGTTTCATAACCTGTGCTTTCCGGGATAAGGATATCGTAAAGGTCCAGGTGCGTGAATTCTGAGGAAGAGTATCCCAGCATATCGAGGATGGGTTGGTTGGAATAGAAGTATTTTCCTTCCAGGACCATCATGATACCTTCGGTAGCCGCTTCGACCAACGCCCGGTATTTTCTTTCCGATTCTTTTAAACCTTTTTCTGCGGATAAGCGTTGTTTTTCGATTTTCAGGCTTTGTTGGGTGATGTAAAAGAGCAAGAGAGTAATTAAGAAAATAATACTGATGGAAATTGTAATTAAACGGCTGGTCATCCGGGCGATTTCGTGTTTCACATCTTCGATATATATACCTGTCCCGATTATCCACTGCCAGTATTCGAAGAGTTTGACGTAGGACAATTTGGGTACGATGCGGGTGGGGTCGTCTTTCCACTGCCACATGTAATCGACATAGCCGCTGCCGTTTTTTTTGCAGACTTGTACCATCTCCACGAACAATTTTTTCCCTCGATTATCTTCTCCCAGGATTCCTGAAAGGTCTTGGCCGTCTAATTGGGGTTTATAAGGATGCATCACCATGCGAGGGTGCAGGTCGATGATCCAGAAATAGTCCTTCCGTTCTTCTCCATAGCGCAAATACCGTATATCGGAGATGGCTCTTTTCTGGGCTTCTTCCCGGGATAAAAGACCCTTTTTTTCTTCTTCCGCATACTCCCTGAATACACTCCAGGCCGAGTTGGTTAGTTCCCGGATCATTTCTCGTTTTCGATCCATGATATTGGACCGGAAAGCGGGAATGATGACGGCGAAAATCGAAATAACAAACAGGACCATTGCCAACAGCGTCGGGAGTATTATCCTGGCATTGGCTCGTTTTAAAACGGTTTCATCCTGGGGCTTCATGTCAAAGGGCCTCTTAATATGTATTAGATTATAAATTATCAGTTATTAAGAGAAAAGTCAAGGCACTATGCCAAAATCCATCGGCCAATTTATCTTGGACCAGTGAAAAGTTTCTCACTGGACACACAGGGTTTTCATTTCTTAATTTTGTTTTTTCTCTGTGCCCCCAGTGAGCCCCGTGAGAGATAAAAAAGGGTTTGACCGCCTGGGGCAATTATTGACGGTGAACCCGGGTGTGGGGTTTAAGTGATCAAGATCGGTGGAGTGATTTCTTTGCGGCGGGGTTCACCCGGGTAATACACCTTTTCCAGGAATAAACCGGAAGGCGGAACCGCTGATTTCGCCGGTAAAGAAGATGGTATTTTCAGCATCTCTTCGATCTCTTTCATGGAGATACGACCGCGTCCTGCTTCCAGCAAAATCCCCACCATTTGCCGGACCATTCTCCAGAGAAAATGAGAGCCCGTAATGCGTATAAGAAAAAGGCTGCCTATTTCACGGGTTTGAATGCTTTCCAGGAGGACTTTGGTGGATTTTTCTTCCGGGTCATCGGCAGTAAAGGAGAAAAAGTTATTAAACCCAAGAAACAGTTCGGCGGCGTGGTTAACCTGTTTGATATCCAGGGGGGCCTTGAACATGTAAACAAATTTTCGACCGAAAGCAGAGGGCCTGGAGCAAACCTGGTAGAGGTAACTGCGTGCCACTGCATCGCCGCGGGCATGGAAATCTTTGGGAGCCGTTTCTGCGTGGATGATGACTATATCTTTAGGGAGTAAGTGATTGATTTTGTTCTTAAGGTTTTCGGGCGAGACAGCAGCCCCTGTTTCCAGGTGCGCCACTTGTTCGAGGGCATGGACTCCCGCATCGGTTCGTCCTGCTCCGTATAGTTCGAAATCCTGGGTTTTTAAAACATCGGAAAGGGCTTTTTGGATAATCCCCTGGATCGTATGGGGGGTATTTAATTGAACCTGCCAACCGCTGTACCGTGTTCCATCATATTCGATATATAGTTTAAAACGCATGGATCAACCTCTTGTTGTCTTTTTTTAGTGTTTTAAAAAGAGCCGGATTTCCCCGTTTTCCGGGTTAATCGATAGGGCATGCCGAAACAGGTTGAAAGCTCTCTCCCTTTCCCCATGATTTAGATTCAGCATTCCTTCCAAATAATATAATTGCGCTCTCACATACCGTTCCATCAAGTAGGGATCCGGGACATCCGAAATCAATTGTAAAACCGGCTGCCGTGCTTGTAATAGTGCCGATATATTCGAGTAATGGTTCTTGGTTTCCATACTTTCCGTCGAGAAGTATTCCAACACCGACCGGTTATCCGAATTGATTCTTGTGTGATCTTTTACGAAGTATTCTATCCCTTTTTTATCCAACAGGAGGGTTGAGCCCAATAGGTATGGATCTTTAAAAAAAGGATCATCGATGCGGGTGATGGCAGACTGGATATCATAAAAGGATAAATGCAGTTCCCGGTTGGAACCGATAAGGACCCCGTGGGATTGGGCAATCCACACCATCGAATCCGGGAAAACGGAGTAAAAGGTGTTTAAAAGAGTCTTTAATTCGCCCCGAGTCAATTTATGCAGCGGCAAATACTGGCTGATTACGCCTCCCTCCGTCAGTCGGCTTTTGCACAATTCAAAGTATTCTTTTGTGTAGAGGCTCCCGCTTCCCAGGGTGGGATGTACCGGGTCGCAGGAAATCATATCGTATTTTTCCCGCGTTAATAGTAAGTAATTTCTTCCGTCACCTGCAATAAAGTTTATTTTCGGGTTCTCCCACACCCGCCGGTTAAACTGTTCGAAAAGCGGGGCGGATTCTTTAACTCCAGGGCATATTTCCACGCAATCGATGGAATCCAATGGGTGCTGCGCTGCCGCAGAAGTGGTTACTCCGATACCGAAACCGATAATCAATGCTTTTTTCGCGTTAGGGTTGATAATCATCGGCAGGTGTCCCATATAGTGGACTACTTTCAAAGCGTCGTAAGTGGTCCCGCATACCGCACTATTGTTGACATAACAGCTTCGCACACCCGTGTTGATATCCTCCACCACCGATACCGTACCGTCTGCTGTTTCTTTATAGTATTTAAGCTCCTGCGGGTTATTCGGGGTACGAAAAACAGAGGGCGGCAGTACCTGTGTGGACTTCCCCATAATAAAGGGCAGCAGGATGAAAGCCGCAATAATAAGCCCAAAACCCAGTAACAACTTTTTCCTCTTGAAATTTTTTTCCACTACAACCACCCATCCGAACAATGCCAGGAATAAATTCACCAAACCGGTAATCATCAAGCCTTTGACGACACCCACCAGGGGGATCGATATAAAACCCGCTGCGATCGGTCCCACCATACTGCCAAGCGTATTGTAAAAGTATAGTCGCCCGACCCGGTCTCTCAAATGCTCGATCGTATTCGCATACATCCTGCACATCAGCGGGAAAACAATCCCCATCAACACGGTCGGCAGGAAAATGATGATAAAGGAAAGGAATAAACCCGGTAATACCATACCCAGGAGGGGATATGTCAATAAATCCCTGAAGGGGGTAATTAAAACCGGGATATCATTGAGGAAAATAGCGGTTATAGACACCACCACAAAAATAAAAAATTGGAGATATATCAATAACGGTATCGATCGAGTGGTGTTGGATAAAAATCGACCGTAAATGAAGCTGCCGATACTCATGCCGATGAGATAAATCACCAAAATACTGCTAAAACTATAGATGGAGTTGGATGTAAAAGTAGCCAGCGCCCTGCTCCAAAGGATTTCATATCCAAGCCCGGCAAAACCGGTTAAGAAGGCCCCCCATACCAGGAATTTCAGTACTCGTTTATTTTCCAGGTCTTCTGTCTTTTTTCGTTTATCTTTATCTTTTTCTTTTTCTTTTTTAATTTCCCCCGTTTCTCCCGTCGGTTCTTTCATTTTTAGAAATGCCAGGCCCAAAACCACGTTGGTGATGATTCCCAACAGTTGGGTTTCTCGCTGTCCCATCAGTCCTACCAGGAAATAGCCTGTCAAACCTGCGCCCAGGATTCCCCCTAACGTATTGATTCCATACAGCAGTCCCATTTCTTTCCCGATTTTGGCTTCTTTTCGGATGTAGAGTTGTGATATAACCGGGAAAGTACCGCCCATAAGAAAGGTGGGGATGAATATTAAAATGGCGCAGAGGAAGAAAATGAGCATCAGTACCCATGAATAGGAGAGGTTCAGCCAACTGACCAACCCCTGGTAAACCACGGATAGATATGGAAAGACCAGGAGCAGGATTAAGCTTCCCCCGGCGATGCCGAATTGCAGCCACCCGAAGGTATTGGAAAGCTTCCCGGCCGGTATTTTTCGTTTTCCCCAGTAGATGCTGCCCAAACCGAGGCCCAACATAAAAACCGAAACGACAACAGTTATAGCCGCATTGGTTTTCCCGAATATTACCGAGAGTTCCCGGATCCATACCACTTGGTAGCAGAGGCCGGCGAAGCCGGAGAGGAAGAATAATAGTAATAGAAGGGGGGAAGTTGTTTTTGTTTTAGCAGTGTTTTCTTTTTTTTTTTTTGTCATATTCTGTTTCCCAACAGGGCCGGTTTTTTGGGGGTCAGCCCAGGTTAAGATTATAAAGGAATATGCTCCATAAGTCAACAGGATTATCAAAGGACTGCGTCATTCTCAGCAACCTTTTTAGGATTATCGGAGTTTTCGAGAAATTCGCAAAAAACAAAGAAAACCCTTTGCTGTTCAGGATTTCAAAAAAAGAATGACGCATCCCTGAGGATTATCAGCAGTTCCCATTTTGAAAAGTGATTTTATACGCAAAGGGGGCGTGTCGGGGTTGAAATGATCGTTTTTTTTTGATATACTAAACCTTACCTCCGAGTTTGCAGCGCTAAAGCTCACAGTGTACGCCATGCCTGCCGACCGGTAGGGTATGACTGGAAACGGTCTTACCTCTCGTGTTCAGAAAGGAGGAATCATGAAAAAATACACGATTATAGGTTTGTTGTTTATTTTACTGACGGCAGCGGTTTTATTAACCGCCGCCGACAAAGAAACCCTCACCCTGGCATCCACAACTTCAACCCTAGACTCAGGCCTTTTCGATGCCCTGATCCCGGTTTTTGAGAAGAAATTCGATTGCCAGGTTAAAATCATAGCCGTTGGCACAGGCCAGGCCATTCGACTCGCCAGGGACGGCAATGCCGACGTACTCCTGGTCCACGATCGCACCTCCGAAGAAAAACTCGTGGCCGACGGTTTCGGCATCGAAAGACTGGATGTCATGCACAATGACTTCTTCCTCGTAGGCCCCAAAAACGACCCGGCTAAAACCGGGAATTTACCCATCACAGACGCTTTTAAAAAACTTCCCGCCTCCGATACTCCATTCGTTTCACGGGGAGACGATTCCGGCACACATAAAAAAGAGTTGAGCTTTTGGAAGAAAGCCGGCATAACCCCTTCGGGGAAATTTTACCTGGAAAGCGGCAGCGGTATGGAAGCCACACTGCGCATAGCCAATGAAAAAAATGCCTATTGCCTTGTGGACCGCGCCACCTGGCTTTCCCACAAAAAAGAAATCGACGGCCTGGAAATCCTGGTTGAAGGCGACCCCGAACTTTTTAACCCCTACTCCGTCATCGTCGTCTCTCCCTCTAAATTTTCCTGGGTAAAATCCAAACTGGCGACAGCTTTTGCCGATTTTATCCGCAGCCCCGAAGGTCAAAAAATAATCCGGGAATTCGGCGTCGATAAATTCGGAAGCCCCCTGTTTTTTCCCGATGTCGTGAAATAGAAGCGAAAAGAAACGCAACGATTAAAGAATAAAGAACCATGAGCTATTTATTTGAAGGTTTCCACCAGGCACTGCACCTCCTCTTTCCCCCGCAAACCGAAATCCTCCGGATCATTTTTTTATCCCTGGCGGTTTCCGGCAGCGCGACCCTGATCGCCGGCTTTTTCGCCATACCCCTGGGGGTTTTTCTTTCTTTAACCGAGTTCAGGTTTAAACGCCTCATTATAGCCCTGTTAAATACCGCGTTGGCTGTTCCTGCCGTGTTGATCGGTTTGTTGGTTTACATCCTGGTTAGCCGGCGCGGTTTGCTCGGTTTTCTCGGGTTATTGTTCACCCCCGGGGCCATGATTATAGCCCAGGCACTGTTGGCGTTCCCCATCATTACCGCCCTGTCTCTTTCCGCTTTAAAAGGAATCGCCGCCGAGACCCGGGACCTCGCTTTTTCCCTCGGCGCATCCCCCATGCATATGGCATTAACCGTGATTCGCCAGGGGAAATTTGCCTTTCTCACGTCCATTATTACCGGTTTCTCCCGGGTTATCGGCGAAACCGGCATGACGTTGATGGTGGGTGGAAATATCAAGGGTTCCACGCGCGTGATGACCACTGCCATCTCGTTGGAAACCATGAAAGGGAATTTCGAAATCGGGATCGCGCTCGGTTTGGTTTTGTTGACCGTCGCGTTACTGGTCAATATCGTCCTCCAATGGGTACAGGGGAAATAAGATGAAAATCGCCTTGCAGTATGTGGGTAAAGTAATCGACGGCCACACCGTTTTGACCGATGTAACCGAGGAATTCGAAGAGGGGGCTGTTAATGTGATCATGGGCACCAACGGTGCAGGCAAAACCACGCTGTTACGCATGGTGAACCTCCTGGATAAACCCCATAAGGGCGACATATTTTTCGATAACCGCCAGGTTTCCGGGCTTTCTTCATCGCAGAAAACCCAGTTGCGCCGGAGAATGGGTTTTGTATTTCAAAATCCCCTCGTGTTGGAAGGGTCGGTGCTGCATAATTTAACCTACGGACTTAAAGCAAGGAAGCGAAATTGGGAAGAGCGGGACATCGATGCCATGCTGGTCAAAGTGGGACTTGAAAATAAACGGGACCAGGAAGCGAAAAAACTATCCGGTGGAGAGAAGCAGCGGCTTCAACTGGCCCGGGTGATGCTCCTGGACCCGGAGGTGCTCTTGCTGGATGAACCCACATCGAACCTGGATCCCCTCAGTACCAGGAACATCGAAATGTTGATCACCGAGATATCGAAAAAGGGGAAGACCGTCATCCTGTCGACCCATAACCTCGTACAAGCCAGGATGTTGGGGAAAAAGTTCTTTTTTATGAAAGAGGGACGGGTGGTGCACCAGGGATCGGGAACAGATATGTTTCACCAACCCGTTTCGTTGGATATAGCGGAGTTTGCTTCAGCCGAAAATATTATTTACGGGAAAATAGTAAACCGGGAAAACTCCAAATATTTGGAATCCAATGGGCTTCAAATCATGGTGGTGACGTCGTTGGAAGAGGGGGAAGCGGCGGGGATTATCCGGGCCGAGGATATTTTATTGTCGTTGGAACCTATTGTTTCATCTGCGCGGAACTCGTTCAGGGGAACGATTTTGTCTATCGAAGATATGGGGATCATTCTTTCGGCAGCCGTGGAATGTGGAAAGCAGGTGCTTATATCGTTTATTACCCGTGAATCGGCATCGTTTATGGGGCTTAAACCCGGTCAGTCCATTATTGCTACGTTTAAGTCGACATCTGTGCATGTTTTAAAATTGCCGGCTTAGTAAAGAATTTAGCCGTTCTAAGCATTATACCCGGGGCTTTCGGATAGAAAACCGGGACGCGGAGCGGTATAATCGACCCTCATATCAGAACGTCAACGCCAAGGTTTTTTTAAAGAAAATCCGGGCTTTTTGTTCCGAAATTCGGAGCTCTGAACTCCGGCGTTGAAGTTGAATGTTAAACATTGAGCGATGAATGTTAAAGATTCAATTATGGTTGAAGATGAGTCGCATCGTGAAGAGTAACACATCCCAATCCGCGAGGTACGCAAACTAGCGCCGACGCTCCCCTACCAGGTTTTCCGAGGGCGGCGACATACTTTAAATTCCTCTCGTACTTAAAAATCATTACTTGCTTGGAGTCGTAGACGAAAATATTTCCCATTTGGGCCAGTTAAAAAACCTCGATGGAACGATTTTGATCTTTTTTTGAAACAACAGCGATAACCTCCCATTTAAATCGACATATAATATATGTGTAATCAAAAACCGGAGTTTGTTCCGGTGAGATGGAGAAAAATTAAAATTTGGAGGAGAAAAAAACATGAATAACCCAAACATCAAATTATCCGGACAATTTTCAATCGTGTTAGGCATATGCCTAATTCTACAATTTATCCACCCCCATATCGCCTGGGGAGATAGTATAAAAAAGCCTGCACCATTAGAAAATCGAATCATTTCATTTGCCCAACGATCCGGGGGAAACAATTACATCATCCCGGTTTTTTTTCATACTGCCGAGCGTTATCTTCGTCCTGTGGGCGGTGAGCAAAGCCCCCTCGACAAGGCTTTTAAAGCAAAATTCGATAGCCTTAGCCGTTCTCATCCCACTATTCGGAAAACCCTGGAGAAACTTCTTACCCAATATAAGAAGGTCCCCCCGCAAATATTAAAGGTCGCTCTAAACCCGGGCCTGGTCGATTTTCCTGTGAATAAACCGTAGGTCTCGATTCGATTATCGATGGCGGCGATCGACACTAAAAGTGTGAACGATGACACTTAAAGTCTCGACGACGACACTCAAAGTGTCGACGACGACACTAAAAGTCTCGACGATGACACTAAAAGTGTGAACGATGACACTAAAAGTGTCGACGACGACACTAAAAGTGTGAACGATGACACTAAAAGTGTCGACGACGACACTAAAAGTGTGAACGACGACACTAAAAGTCTCGACGACGACACTAAAAGTGTGAACGATGACACTTAAAGTGTCGACGACGACACTAAAAGTGTGAACGATGACACTCAAAGTCTCGACGATGACGCTTAAAGTTTCGATGACGATCAAAATTTACCCGTTACCGGGGTTAAAATATTAATGCATGAGTTTCGGGGTGTAGGTGACGATGTTCAAATAGGGCGTTCCAGGGGGCACCGACACGCACCGACACGCACCGACACGCCCCCTTTTATCAAAAAAAGTCTTAACTTAGCAGCATTCTCGCCTGTCCCCTTTTTACACCATAATAAAACCCCACGTTGCGGGGAAAAAGGGGACAGTCGAGAAAAATCCAATACCATACACTGAAAGCGAAATGCTGGCTTTTGCTTAATCTACCAATTGTTATTTAATTCTTTGAAGAAGGCGACAGCGTAAAATCCGCTGTCAACGACCCAACCATGACCTGGAAACCTCCAGGCTCTACCGTAGGCTTCATATCCAAACCGATAAACGACAAATCCGCCGGGCTCAACCGAAAAACCACAACCTTCTCCTCACCGGGCGCCAACTCGACCTTCCGAAACCCCTTCAAACGCTGAACCGACGGGGTCACCGACGCAACCAAATCCCTCACATATAATAATACCGCCTCTTTACCTTTTACTTTTCCACTGTTTTTCACCGTTACAGAGATTTCGATCCCATCATTTTGCTCCATCACCCGCTTATCCAACACCAGCTTTTCATATGTGAACTCCGTATAACTCAAACCATACCCAAACCGGAATTCCGGATTATACCGGTTCACATCGCTCACCTCCGAATTTTTATAATCATAACATTTCAGGTCATTGGCAAACCGCGGGTAAGTAATCGGCAACTTCCCAGAAGGATTCACATCCCCCGCCAGGATTTCCGCGATCGCCCGCCCACCTTCATTACCCGGCAAATACCCCATAACCACCGCCTTCACTTTGTCCACAACCCCACGAATCAACCGCGGCCTCCCTTCCACCATCACCAAAATCACCGGTTTACCCGTTTCGCACAACTTCGAAACCAACTCGTATTGAATACCCGGCAGCGCCAGGTCATCGATATTCCCCGGTGTTTCACAATACGCCTCTTCACCCAAACACGCCACGATCACATCCACGGTCTTCGCTTTGTTTAAGGCTTGTCGAATATCCACTTCCTTATCGTAGAGGCACCCCGCTTCATAAACCACATTGTTTTTCGAGAACCGCTTTTCCAATGCTTCCCGGATCGTATCTTTTTCAACCGGGTACCTCTTCTCGTCATTGCCCTGCCATGTGTACGTCCAACCGCTGCTCATAACCGAGAGTCTATCCGCAGTCGGACCCGTTACCAATACCCGCGTTCCTCCTGCCAACGGTAATACCCCGTCGTTTTTCAACAATGTAATCGATTCCCGCGCAGCCTCCAACGCCGTTTGAGTGTTCTCCGCACTCCCCACACCCGCAGCCAGCGCTTTATCCCAATAGGGATTCTCAAAAAGACCCAGTTTGAACTTCACCATTAATATCCGCCGGACCGCTTCATCGATCCGCGACACAGGCACTTCACCTTCTTTCACCAATTCCAACAGGTATTCATAAAAAGAGAAATCACTCGGCACCATACTCATATCCACACCCGCCATGACCGCAAGTTTAACCGCTTCTTTCTGCGATGAAGCCACTTTTTCCCGCGTGTGGAGATTCTGGATATCTTTCCAATCGCTGACCACCAAACCTTCGAAACCCAGTTCCTCTCTCAAGAGCGTTTTTAAATAAAAACGGCTCGCGTGAACCGGCTCGCCGTTGATTTCCGAGGAATTGACCATGAGCGTATGCGCACCCGCTTTAACCGCGGTTTCAAACGGGGGGACGAAATACTCCTTCAAAAACCCCAGCGGGATCCACGCCGGCGTGCGGTCCTTACCCGAAAGAGGAAAACCATAACCCAGGTAGTGTTTCATGCAAGCAGCCACGCCAGTATTATCGATTTTTTCCAGGTTATTATCCCCTTCCATCCCTTTAATCGACTCGTGGGCCATGATACTCGCCAGGTAAGTATCTTCCCCGAAAGTTTCAAACAACCTCGGCCACAACGGCTGCCTCCCCATATCCAATACCGGTCCGAAATTCCACGGTAAACCCGCCGCCCTCGTTTCATAAGCCGTAATTTGAGCGCACTTCTTCACCAGTTCCCCGTTAAACGTCGCCGCCATACCGATGTTTTGCGGAAAAATCGTACTCCCCACCACATAATTGGCTCCATGAATCGAATCGATTCCATATAACACCGGGATTTTTAACGGGGTTTCTTTCATTACCGTATCCTGGATCGCCTGGATAATCTCATGCCAGTGTTCGATCGTATAAGCACCATCGATCACATTCAAAATCGAACCCACTTTATACTTGACAACCGCTTCCCGCAGCTTAACCCCGTCGATTTTATGCGGGATACCGTTTCCATCTTCTCCCTGCGAAATAACACCCAAAGCCACCTGCGTCATCTGACCTATTTTTTCTTCCAACGTCATTTTAGCCAATAAATCCGTGATTTTTTTATCGATCTCCCCGGAATGGAGTTTTATACTGTTACTGGCGGTGTTTCCCTGCTGGGAAAACAAACCCATACACAGGAACCACAGGATGATTCCATAGAATATAACGCATCTTCTTATTGCTTTAAACCGCATGTTTCCTCCTTCTTAAATATTGTCTTCGACGACCAGGGGGGCTCTTTTCGTGCCCACCTTTTTGTAAAAAGGTGGGACCAAAAACTTTTGTTAAGGGGAAATTCTTTTTTAATAATTATTATATCACATATAGCAAACGCCCCCCCACGCAGTAGGATTTTGGGAGGGGTTCTTGACTGTCCCCTTTTTCTCTTTCATTGTTAATTGTTAATTGATAATTGTTAATTGATAATTGTGATTTATCCGTGAGGAACCCATCCATCCGTGATGGTTTACAAAAGGGTGTCCATCCGTGATGGCTGACAAACTGATGGTGAATCCAGGATAGCGGCTCCGCGCCCCCCGTGCGCCCCGTGAGAAGAAAAATCATTTGGTTGAAAATTTTCATTTTATAAATTATTGATAAAGGATTCGATCAAAGTATTTACAGGGTCCGACATGTTTACAGGAGCCATATGCCCCCCATTGACCATTTGAACACGGCAATTGGGAAGATGAACCGATAACAATTCCACCAGATGCCTGGAATCCGGGGGACTTTGCAAACCCGCCATCAATAAAACCGGTGTACGAATAAACCGGTATTCATCCAGGGTTAAAGGCTCTTCGATCAACGCTTTTTGGTTTAAAGGCAATTTTTTCACACCTTCCACCAAAATCGTTTGAACATCTTTAGAAAAGCGAGAGAAAGCTCCGCTCCCGCTCCAATAATCGACAAAGTGCTCGGTGGCTTCCGTGAGTTTTCCTTCTTCCACCATCTTTTTGATGGTTTCGCCCCGTTTTCGAACCTCGTGGTATAAGGTTTCGTTTGGGGGAATTAAGTGGAAAGCGACAGGCTCGAATAGTGCGAGGCTCTTAACACGTTCGGGGATTTTATAAGCCATGCGGAGAGCGACTGCGCCGCCGTATGAGTGCCCCACCAGGTGAAACTGTGCATTACCGGGGATTACTTTTTCCAGGAGCGATTCAACGAGGTTCACTTCGTCGCTGAGGCAGAAAGTTTCGGGTGAAGGGGGATAAGGCGAATCGCCGGAACCGTATAAATCCACGGCTATCGTTAAATAGCGTTTGCTTAAACGCTGGATCAGCCGGTACCATTGCAGTTTGGAACTTAAAGCGCTGTGAAGCATGACTACAGGCGTTCCGCTGCCCATTGAAATCATATTGGATTGTGCATTCATGGAAAGATTTTAAACGAAATCCCGTGTTATTTCAATCCCCCCCACACTGCGTGGCCAAAATCCACCGCCTAATTTGTCTTCGACGACCAGGAACCTTTTTGTAAAAAGGTTTCTGGACTTCCAAAAACTTGTGTTTAGAATATAATTTTGAATATACTCTAAAAGGCCCGTCCGTGACGGGCTGGACTTCCCAAAGCTTCTGATTTGAACTTTTATATAATCAAAAGCCACATAATAATTATCAAGTGGGAATTTCCCCATTAATAAAAGTTTTTGGTCCCGCCGAGCCATCCGTGATGGCTTTTACAAAAAGGTGGGCTCGAAAAGGGTTTCCGATCGTCAAATTCTCTTTTCTTTGTGCCTTCCCTGAGCCCCGGGAGATAAAAAAAGGGTTTTGCATTCAAAGGTAAATAAACAAAAGCTTTTGCGGGGGTCCAGGGGGCGGCTTTTCACGAAAAGAGCCCCCTGGTTGTCGAAGACAAAACATGTGCAGTAATATAGTGAGTTTTTATAACAAACCGGTGGGAATTTGGATGATCCGGTCTGCCAGCATTGCCACTTCTTCGCTGTTATTGATTACGATTCCCAGTGGTAAACCATTTTCGGCAACGAATTTTTTTAGCGAGGTCAACCGGTTTCTATCCGTATTAATCCCGAATTTTATCTCGATGGGAAGAGTGCCGAAGTCGCCTTCGATGACCAGGTCCACTTCGGCCCCGTTCCGGGTCCTATAATAGAAGTATTCCCACCCCCTGGTCATTGTTGCTTCCAGGCCTTTGATGATTTCTTCAATAACGAAAGCTTCGAAGTTCGAGCCTACCTGGGGGTATATCATCAATTGATCGATATGGCGAATCTTTTGTAAAAAGTGCAGCAAGCCGGTGTCTCTAAAAATTCCTTTAGGCATTTTAACGATAGATTTACCGGTTATCTTTTCATAGCTCAGGATATTCCGCCATATATAGCTCCCGTGGGAGATATCCAGGTAGTCTTTCACGGTAACTTCGGAAGTATTCAGCGAGCGGCCCAAGTCGGACCGGTTGATGATGGTCCCTGATAAAGAAGACAACATCATAATGAACCGCCTGTACCGTGTAATGTCGAGTTTAGGAAATAATCCCCGGATATCTCTTTGGACATAGGTTTGAAAGTAGTTTTCCATCCAGGATAGGTAGAATTCATCGTTACCGTTTAAGGCCGGTTCGGGGTACCCGCCTTTTAGAAAGAAGTCCATCGCTTCGTGATGAGAAATTTCAACCCGTAAGCTTTTGAGAAAATCCAGGGTAGAAGATGATAAGGGAGAATCGAAAATCTTATAAAATGGAGATAATGGTTTTTGGAGGGTTTCGTTGAGTTTCAGGGTTCCCAGCTCGACGATTCCTACGCGGCCGGCCAGGCTTTCGGAGGCATTTTTTATTAAATCGAAAGAGCTGGAGCCTGTAAGGATGAAGCGTCCTTTTTGTTCCCTATTTTTGTCGATGATTCCGCGCAGTTCGCGGAATATTCCCGGTAGGTTTTGAGCTTCATCGATGATTAGTGAATCCGGGTTTTCCCTGAAGAAAAAATCGAAATCCCTGGTAACCAGGTCATAGTGGCTTGCTTTTTCGAGGTCGACATATTTCCATGTGGGTTTTAGTTGTTTGGCCAGGGTAGTTTTGCCGCCCTGCCTTACGCCCAGGATAATCACGGCAGGGAAGAATGAGAGTAGTGTGTTTATTTTTTCTTCAAGGTTTCGTTTTACACCAGTCATATTCTAATTATAGGTTAGAAATTTACTGGTGTCAAGGGTATAAAAAAAATCCCAGGAAACCTTGCTTTCGTGGGGGAATACATTAAACAGGTTTCCTGGGAAAGCTATTTTATTAAAAGGTTTTACGAGGTGGGTTATACGGTGCAGCGTGATGTGCAAGCGGCTGATGGGCAGATTTCTTGAGTGCAAGCCATTAATGAAAAGCATGTGGAGTCCGGTTCGGACATGAAGAGTAGTGTTTCTTTTCCGCCGAGGATATCGGACATGGATTCCCGGTTAAGGTGGGCGATGGTTTCTTTGTTGATTGTTAATCTTTTGGGGGTGAGTTGATGTTTCATATTTTTTCTCCTATTCATTTAATTTTTTTCTGAAACCTTCAATACGTGACTCTTAGAAACTTTCGAGCGGTAAGGAATGTTTCTCGATTAAAAATATTTTCCCGGATAGGTACTCAGCAGCCTGTAGGTTTGGTGCATTCGGCAGATGGGCAGGATAATTGAGAGCAAGCCATTAAAGAAAAGCATGTGGAGTCCGGTTCGGACATGAAAATCAGTGTTTCTTTTGCCGATCCGCCGAGGATATCGGACATGGATTCCCGGTTAAGGTGGGCGATGGTTTTTTTGTTGATAATGAATCTTTTGGGGTTTTTTTTATGTTTCATATTCACTTCTCCTAATTATATAAATTAAATTTGAATCGTGGTTACATTCATCTTAAGGGACTTTCAAGCAGGTAGGGGATGTTTCTCGAATAGAAGGTTTACTGGATAGGTCCGCAGCAAGCTGATGGTTTGGTGCATTCGGCAGTTGGGCAGGAGAATTGAGAGCAAGCCATTACTGAAAAGCAGGTGGAGTCCGGTTCGGACATGAAGAGCAGGGTTTCTTTATCAGCTCCGCCTCGAGCATTCATCATAAGCTGATGGTTAAGGTTTGATATGGTTTCTTTGTTGAAAGATAATTTTTTTGAAATGTTTTGATGTTTCATCTATTTACTCCTTGTTAAATTTTTTTTCATTCTTTAAAGTCACTTCGTTTTTGTTTAGTTAAATATTATAGTGTGAAAAAGGAGAAATGTCAACTTTGATGTCGAAAGAAAAAATTCAAAGTATAGAGCTCCCGCAGGTGGTTGTGAAAATTTTTTATTTTTTAAAGGGTGAGCCGGGTTCTAATCCGTTATTGGCCGATGATGGTGAACCGGTAAACACCCGGATTCTAAAATAACCGGCATGATTAGAGTATCCGCGGATTTTTACGAAATAGTTGCCGGGAGTAGAGAAATTGTAGATAATCCTGGCATAGGAATCCGTACCGTCGTCGTCATCCCCCTCTAAAAAGAAGGTGCGGTTGTCGACGCCATATAGTTCCATATAATTGTCCAGCACAGGTTCTTCGGCGTTGGCATAGGTATCTATAGTAAGCGTTTTAGGTTCTTTGATATAAAACCAGTACCAGGCAACGGTTGAAGTCCCATTGACATATCCCTTGACAGAATTATAATCATCGACAACAAGCTCAGTCCCATATTTTATATTGGTAAGAGCCAGGTAAACATAGGCTGTCTGGCCGCTGTATACGGTAATGTTTTGTTCTCCGCATGCATAACCGAAATTCCGGATTTTCACATTGTACATCCTGGGTTGAAGATTTGTAAAAGTATAGAGTGTGCGATTGGGGTTTAGGACATTATCGAGCCATATATTGGAATAAGTGGGATTTGAAGATACCTGGAGGTTTCCTCCTGAAACAACGGAGGCATTTAAAGTATGGTCTTGGTTCATAGTGATTTTGCCGGAAGCAGGAATATTGGAACCATCGAGAGTAACCTGCAGGTTAAAATAATTGGTGTCAGCGCTATAAATGTAATCGACCTGGGCTCCATCGAGATAGTAATAAGTGCCGGAGGCTGGGTAACCTGTTACCCCAACGCCGCGGTTTACAGTCAACTTATATTCCTTGACTGCCGAAGCGGTGAGGGTGTGATCTTTATCCATTTTGATCGAACCTGATACAGGGGCATCGACGCCGTCGATTTTCACAGAAAGAGATCCGTAACCGGATTGAGCAGAATAATGGTAATCCTGGGATTTGCCTTTTTTTATTTTATAAGTGCCGGTAGCGGGTTCTCCATTCACACCTATTCCCCTGTTTACGCTTAAAGTAAACTTTTTAAGCATTTTGGGAATAATCACAACTGCGGCAATCACAGCGCCGATGGCTAAAACCCCCCAAATCCATTTGGCGCTTCTCTTCTTCCTTGGAGGACGGGACTCTTTTTCAATGGAATTATCGATTCGTTTTAACAGGGTATTGGCTTCTTTTAGGAGAGATTTTTCTGCATCCGACGATGGATCCAGCAGGGCAATCAACCGTTGTATCCGGGAACGGGCTTCGTTGTAATATTCAAATTTGAATTCTTCTTTTGCCATTTCCAGTTGAGCTTTTAACTCGGCGTTCGTTGAGCCCTGATCCGAAAATGAAAGATATATCTTATCCTGGGCGGCAAAAAGAAGTACGAGGAACAGGGCCACACATTTAAAAAAATTGGACTTTTTTAGTTTAATCATTTTACTCATCCTTAGCGCAGCGAAAGCCAACAAATGGTTGATCTTTAGAAGAGGATGTAATTTTCAACTCTTCTTTTTTCGAAAGAAAACCGCCCCCTTTGCATACTCTTCCCTGGACCCACTCCCACACATTCCCGGAAAGATTATAGACGCCAAAAGGCGATAAATAATTACTGAATGCATACACAGGTGCAGCGGTAACGAAACCGTCTTTTTGGGGTTCATCGTAATTGGCACGATAGGAACCGCCGGAATCGACTTCCTGGTTTCCCCATGAATAGGTGAAATTGAAATTTTTCCCGGCGATCCATTCCCATTCCTGCGCAGTAAGAAGGCGAAACCCTTTGGCCTTGCAATACCGTTCGGCTTCATCAAATGAAACCAGGGCAGGGAATTGAGGTCCAAATGCTCTAATAAAGGGCCTATTGGCATTTTGGCGTTTGTTTTTGAATTCATCGACGGTTTCCAGTTGGGCATATGACACTTCGTATTTATCGACAAAGAATCCCCCGGGGCCTGTTGTTGATTTTGGGATATAGATCATTGTATGGCCTTTTAATTCGATTTCCCAATAGCCCTGCGAATTGGGGGAATTCCCCAGCATCTGGCGATATTTTTTGAGTGGGAGATTGGGCCGTTGTGTAGCAACCTGTTGTTTGATTTCGGAAATTTCCTTTTCATAACTTTTCTCAGAGTATTTTGTGGCTTCGTTATAGCAATCGAGCGCTTCCTGGAATTGTTCCTGTTCATAATAGAAAATGCCCAATTTAACCTGGAGCCTGACGTAACAATCGCGGATATCCGGGTATAAAGAGGAATCCAGGTATTTGTTTTGTTTAATTTCATCGATAATTGCTATGACTTGCTGTGCGAGTTGGTGAGATGTTAATTCGATTCTTTGCACTTCTTCGCACCTGGGCATAATGGATTCCTGGGGTGAAGAAACCGCCCACACGATGCTCATAAGAGCAATAATTAAGGTTATTAACGGTATTGGTTTCATTGCAGCTCCCTTAAATTCGATTATTTATTTTTTCCCCTGGCATTCATTGAGAAAATCCTGGACCGGTTGATTATCTTTAAAGCCATTAATATCTTCCGGATTAATCATTTTACACGATTGACAAGCAGAATCTTTTAAATTCTCTTTATCGATTATTGAATCTTTTATCTGTATTTTATCCAGGTTACACTTGACCATTTCAGTATATGCTTTACCGAAGTAAAAACAACCGTGGATCACATCGGGAGTCTTTAATTTCAGATACAAATTTGCCAGCATGTAATAGGCTTTAACGCGCTGTCTTGGAGGTAATAATTTAAATGTCAAATTCATAATTATGTTTTGTAATTGTTCTGAATTGATATTAAGTGGGTTAGCGCCGTTTGCTTTAAAAAACAATTCCTCAAGGGCTGGTAGATTTTCATAGTTTATTTTGGAATCCTCGATTTCTTCCTTTGTTCTTTTACTCATCCCAGGATTCGCAGGATCATCGATAGATTCCCTTTTTTCTTCTTGCATTCGCGTTAATGCTTGAGAGTAGACTTCCTTTGCTTCTTTAGCATTTTCGGAATATTCGCACATCCGTCCAATCATCAATAGTGCGAAAAACTCCTTGTCTTTATCCGGTAATATTTTCCAATAATCATGCAATTTCGCCATATTTTGGAGTATTAAAGATGATTTCTCTTGGCCGTGAGAATTAAAAGGAGATTTCTGAATAATATACTTACTGATCTCATTTTCCCACTCCCGCGATGGTACTTCTTCATACATTTCAAGAAGTTTGATATAATCCAAATTAGCAGTTTCCGGGGAATCTTTGGTAATAGTTGGATTAACATATGTTATAACGTCAGGTAACCTGGTTGAGGAAGTTGTGGCACTGGTTTGTGTTTTTGCTTGATCGGGAGCTTTTGGATGCGTTATAGTCCCTTGGGTGCTATCTTTCTCCATATCATTTTGAGTTACATTATTTTGTGATATAGGAAGAGTAGGGGAGGGGATGGAATACCGTTGGGCAAGTTTTGGGAACTGTGTATTCAAAACAGAAATCGCGTCGTTTTTTTCAATAGGATTATTAGGATTAAAGTATTTATTTACATTTTCAAAACGCTTTTTCCATTCACGCCATATTTCCCACGATTCTATTTCATAAATATTCGATAATTTATTGTAAATTGCAAAAAAATTAGTAAAGTTTATTTTATTTAACTTATCACCAGAGTCTCCAAGGGTTTGATTTAATTGGTTGACGAAAAAATCTATGTGTTTGTCTTCAAATTCTTTTGGGTTCATCAATTGCCAGTTTGAAAAAATTCTGCCACACGTTTCATTAATTTTTTTATTGGTCTCTATATAAAGATCGATCAAAGAATAGTAATCATTTCTCTCTTTCGCTATATGATAGTTTTCCAATAATTTTAGGCACTTTTCAGATTGAATGGGTTCTTTAAAATATTTCTTATATTTATTTAGTAGAGATTTTATGGCTTCGACATCATTCAGTGAATTAACACCTTTGTTCATACTGTTATTTAATTCGTCGATTAGACAGTTCTTAAATTTCTTAATTACTGTTTTAGTATAATTTTTACCTGGCAGAGGTTTTTTATTTTTAGACAAATAATATAACTGTTGTACGATTTGTTCCAGGTTTTCAATGGAAAAACCAGTGCTTCCAGTAAGACACAAAAAAGGTCTAACTTTTTTGTGTAAATTTTTGTCCCACCAATTAATATATGTATTTCCTTCTGAGTTGATTTTAGCAATGATCTTTATAAGTTCTTCGAAATCAGGATTTTTACTTTGCTCAAAATTGCTCATGAGAGTAATTATTTCTTTTTGAATTCTCAATCGGTTTTCATTTTTTTCCACCGTTTGTATTATACTGTCAATATCATTTATATTGGGTTTCATCCCGATAATACTAAATGATTCGGCGATGTTTTTAATATCGGTTAATTTTTCAATTATCTTGCTCGATGTATTTTCATTTCCATCAGAATCATTGTTATCGGGTATTTTGATTTTATAATAAGATTTCCATAAGTTAATGTAATTTTTAAGAATTTCAACAATTTTTGTATCGAGATTATAGTTTTTTAAAATTTCTTTGTATGCCGTTTCTAAATCATTTACTTGCTCTATTTCTTTAGGGATTAAATTATCGTATATTTGTCTATAAAGCGTCAGGTAATTATTTATCTTACCTGGAGCTACTAATTTAAATTGGATAGATTCATCTCCTCCTATGAATTCGAGTTTTTTGATCCTGTCATCGATGTCTTTTGTTAATCGATTTTCAAAATCTTTGAAGAAAGCGGACAGTATTCTCTTCATTTGGCCCATATTTTCGTCCTTAGTAAAAACAGCATTATCCTGAAAATAATTGTCCCAGAAGCGTTTGCATTCGAGTAAGCCGTCGATGTTATTTTCGTTTTCGAGTCGATATATCAATTGAGAAAATTTTTCGATGAATCCTTTCATACTGGAGATATTTGGATAATCTTCATTTATTTTTTGTGGGTTTTGGTTATATTTGGAGATAGCCTCGAGGTCCTGGGAATATAAGGGGAGAAAGTTCAAATAAAAAATAATACTAATAAAAACCAGTGAGCTTAAAAGAAATGAAGTAAGCTTTTTCATTGTTCACCTCTCTTCGGATCGGAATCCTTACTAGTTAATTGGATATAGATTTCATGGTACCGCTTACCAATACTTTCCTTTTCATCTTTTTTTAAGAATATAATCCCATTCTTGATAAATCCTTCAATTGCGGAGTCTGAGAGAAGATTTTCTGCAATCAAACGGAGTTTATCGATAACAACAATTCCGGTTCTCTTCTTCAAGAATTCTTCGGAATTGATATCTTTGTACAGTTTTGCAGTGGGAAAACGTGTATTGGTTATTTGCATGTCCCTGATGGTTTCGAGGAGAATGATAAAAATAGGTTTATAATAGGAATCTTTTTCAATCTCATCGAGGTGATACATGAGGAGGAAAAATACATCGGAAACCAGGATTTCGCGGATTACATTGTTTTTTTCATTTTCATCCTGGGTATCTTTGCTAATTTGTGTTTTTTGACTGGCAGCCTCAAACCTGTCCAGGCAGGATCTCCAATTATCGAAACCGGCGATCTGCAACCGGTTGGATAGAACTGCAATGAGGGTATTGTATCGTTCGGTTTTTTGAAGGGTGATTTCATCGTAAAAACCGCTCATATTCCGTGATTCATTAATGATAGTATATTGTTTGGATTCAGGGACATAATAGAATGTATAGGTGAAATTTTTGAAAAAATCGAAGTAAGGATTGCTATAAGTTAAACGGGTTATATAGACATTGCCATCGCCGGAGATATTGCTGTCGCCAGCATAAATAAAGAGTTCGCCGGGGTTTTTCTTGAATACTTCATCGAAGGAGATATTAATTGAGGGGGGGATTTGAAGAGTGGGGCGGATTTCCCTGTTCCAGAAGTCAAAATCCGAAGATGAGAGGGAAGTCCTGAATAATTCGATTTTTCGTTGGTCCTCCTCAACATCGGTATTATTGTTCAGGAGGTAAAAAACAAGGGAATTAGTATTGAGGGGTGTTTCGAGTAGAAAGCCGTTGTTGACCGCATGATAAGCTGATGCATAAGTAGGAGTTTGTTTTGAGTTGCATCCGCGCTGAAGGGCATCGATGCGATATTGGTTGGCTTCGATAAAGGAAAGCACATGGGGATTGGAAATGTAAACATTGATGGAACCTTTAGGAATATCGAAATTAGGATCCTCATTAATGATTTCCTTTACTTTTTTTTTAAAATCTTCCAGGAACCGGGTATCTTTATTATAAAAATCGACGGATGTTTCTTTCAAAAGTAGTGTTTTTTTATTTAGTATGACATTGACGGTTCCAAGGCCAGCGTCGGAAATTTCAAAAGTTACATCGGCCTCAACATTGGAATCTGAAGCATCGAAGACGCGAATGGTTCGATTTTCTCCTTTTATACAATAGGAGAGCCCGCTAAAATATTCCCGGGTATAATTTTGGAAAGCAGGAGGCATCCCTGTAAAAAGGATTTTCATGTCGATTTCTTTTTTTATGTGGGGAGTTTCAGGAACAGGTAATTCCAGGAGCTGAGTGAGAACGACAATGGCTTGGTCATTTGAATTGCAAGGGTAATACTGTTGAAGCGTCGAAGATGCACCGGACCGGGTGATCCGCTTCATAAAATATTTCGATAAGCCCGCGATAGCGGTGGGGTTGGTCTCTACTTTGATGCCCTCCATAAATGACAGGTTACGTTCAGGGACTTTGAATAAATCGCTGTTGTACAATATATGTATTGAAAACAGGGGAGCCTTGAATTTACTTGAGTTAAAGATCTGAGATAGATCATCTTTCTCTTTGAAAGTGAAACTGGAAAAAGAGCTCAGTGTTTCGCGGTCATGTTCTCCGTCGGACAAGATGATAATTTTATCATTGGAACCGGCGTTCCTTAATAGATCAAAAGAAAGAAGGCTGCGAAAGTCGGTAATCGGATAAGTAGTCTTACCCATTTTCTCATATAATTCTTTCCAATCCAGGTCCTGGCTGCCGGTTATATGAAAAACGGGTAATTGGCCGGAATCGCCGAACAGGATGATTGTCAACTCGGATACACCCTGCTCTTCCAATTGAGAGAAAGAATCTTGCAGGTGGCCTACGATATTTTCATAAAAGCGTTTTTCTTTTAATGATGCGGAATTATCGAGGCAAAAATAAATTTTCCCACCTTGACCTGCTTGAGACTGGCTGAAGAGGTCAGAGGGAATCAGCGCTATTATAATACTGAACAGGTATCCAAACAAAATTAACAGGAACTTTTTCTTTTTCATTCGGTTCACCTCTTTAAATAATAAAAGTTATAAGTCATGGATTTCCAGGTGGGTTTTTCCTTCAATCCTGGACATATTAATTTCTTTATGGCATAGGGCGCTGCGGAGCTGAGCATCGTGGGAAATTAAAAAAACCTGGTAAGGCCTCCCCAAAAGATATTGGATCAAACTTCGTTTAAGGTCAATATCCATACCGCGCATGGCTTCGTCGATAAAGAGGCACCCGTTGTGTCCCAGCAAAAGCAACGCACGGATCAGCATAATGCGGCGCTGTTGACCGACACTCAAATGCAAAAATGCGCCGTTTAATAATGAATTTGGGATTTTAAAACTTGCGCATAAGTCTTCCAGTTCTGTAATCTTTTCCTTTTTTTGTGAAGGGTCTTTAAAATATGAGAGGAGAAAGTCACGGATGGACATTTGTGTTTGGAGAGAATTACCGGTTTTCTGGAATACCAATTGATGGAGCAGTACATAGCGATACCGTGATAAAGAAGATAATTCCTCCCCATGAGTGCGATCTCCATCGATGAATAAGATACCGGCTTTATTCCCACTTTTGTAGGGTTCAAGTTTCATTAGAATCTTAAATAATGTACTTTTGCCTATACCATTATCGCCGGTAAGGGCATAGTTGCACGTTCTATATAGAGTCAAACCCTCGATAGTGGAAGATGAATCGAAATCGATGACAGGGATGCGGTCATAAGCGAATAAGAGTTTGTGTATTCTATACCGGGAAGTTGAGCCGGATGTAAGAAGGTTTGAAACGGTTTCTTTTGCAGGGTTTTGTTTATTCTCGATTATGCGGTTGATAGCCTGATGATTTTTTTCCATATCCTGAACCCATTGGGGTTGGGAATGAAGGTCCCAGTACCCTGGGAGCAATCGGCCTTCGGACATAGAGTATACGCAGCGAATTCGCCCTTGCTCCACGAGGCGTTTTACCAATATATAATCATGGGAAACCATGATTTTACCTGCCTGGGAATCAAAGATGTTTTCGACAATACTGTCCCTAGATAGATCGTCGATATCGGTAAAGGTTTCATCGAGTAAAAGGATATCGGGATTAAAGAGGAGGCCGAGTAGTATCATGAATTTCTGTTTATTACCGCCGGAGAGGTCTTCCCGGGTAAGTTTATCCCAATAAGCGGGTTGATTGGGGTGGATGGCATTCTCTTTTTCCTGTTTACCGGGAAGCGTAACAGAGATGTTCAGTTTTTCAACCAGGGATCCGACTCGACCAGGGTCCCATGATTTACCGCGGAAAGCCAACCGGATATATTTACCGAGAGGATAATGGGGAGATAAATAGAGGTCGGCATCCTGGAAAAGGGTAAAATAGCAAGGATTGGGAAGGTTTGTATCGATACTATTGGGATTGAGTGCGAGGCTGGGGGCGAGGTTTTGGGAGAGAGCATTCAAAAGGGTAGACTTGCCTGAGCCGGATTCACCCATTATGCAAATGTTCCCCTGGGAGAAATCGATGGAAAGCTCGATGTCTTTTAAAATTTTATGGGAAGGGTCTTTTTTTTCAAACACACAGAGGCGTTGAATATTAATGGTTATGTTTTTCATTTCTAATACCCAGATAAAAAAGAACAGCGATGGGGATCAATAAGAATAAGAGTATAAGCAATTCCTGTCTTTCAACAATTCGGACAGCCTGCAGATGGGCATTCTTTTTCTCCCACAATCCATAAAAAAGTTTAAAGGGGGAGTGAGAATAAAGGTATATCTTCATCCCGGAGTAACAGAAGTCCATATAGATCATCGATGCAGCGAGAAGAGAGAGGGGGGTAAAGATTAAAGATTTTTTATTCTCCCGGATGAAGGCCCAGAGGATTTCCCGGTCCGGGAGAGGATCGATCAAGAGGTTTTCCACTTTACCTTCTTTTTTAGCGAGCGAGAATTCATCTCTCATCATGGAGTAGACAAAAGGCACGGATAGGGAGATATATATGAAGATGAGTAGGAAGGGAAGTAAAGACCGGTAAATATCGGCGCTGAAAAGGCTGGAAAAAAAAAGTACGAGAAGGGCATGAGGAAGGCATTCGAGCACTGCAACAACATTATCGATGATATTTCCCCATAAGGGACGAATATTGAAGAACCTGGAAAAAAGTGCGGTTAAAAGAAGAATGTATATGACCAAAACGAAAAAAAACCCGACATATAGAAAAGGCTGATGCCAATATTCATCCAGGGCGCTAAGGAAATCCCGGAAGTCGGTCCCGGCCTTTTGATTGTATCGTTCTTCGATCATGTGGGCGGCAGACTGACCTGCATCGCGGATACTCCCGGTATCTTCAACAATAGTGGACTTTAAAGGAGGAAGGTGGTGAAGGGAGTTGAAAAAAATAATATAAACAACAACGACTGCGAGGGTCGCAGAAATTTTACCGGTTTTGCGGGCTATAGAAATAAAAGAAGGTCTGTGTTTCATGGGCATAGGGTTTATTTTAATCATTTATTATTGCGATAATGTTTGTAAAAAAAAGACCACGCGAAAGAATAGAGGCTCATGACAACCACTAAGAATAAAAGGATAAAAAGAAGTATGGCCATTTTACGTTCGGCATGGCGGTCTCGATCATATCCCATAAAGAAATAAGAATAAATTCCCTTATAGAGTTCACTGCCGCTGAGGCGAGCTTCGATAAACACTGTAGCGGAAAAAGTCAGGATCATCATGGACTTGAAACTATCGCGAACGATGAATATAATTTTTCCAAAGGAGGATCGAAATACACTCATTTGAGCTAATTGGCGGGTCATGGCATGATAGGGTTTGTTGAATTCCTCCTGCAGTTGGCGGTTCAGGCGGGAAAATACAAACAAAAATGTGAGGTTTAAAAAAGCCAAAGCTGTAACCACCACCGTAAAATTTACCGACCGGGAACCGGGGAAAATATCAAGGATTTCCAATGCCATAATAGCCAGTACCGATGGAATAACAGAAATACAGGCGATGATTTTAAAGCCTCTTTCAAACAGGGGGGGGAGGCGAAAAATACACCAGGAAAAAAAGATACCGGTCACCATCAATATGAGAGCGGATAAAAAGGCAATGGAAAAAGTCATTAACGTTGAATTGAAGAGGTTGGGGAAATCCCCGGTTATAAAAGCAAAAATCCCGGGGAGTTCGGGGATATTCAAGAGGATCACCAGGAGAGTGAGAAAAAGGAGGGAAACGATGTAACGGTTGAACATTTTTATTATCTCCAATTAACGACATTATAGAAAAAGAAAGGGGTGCCTCTTAATTCTTTGCCTTCGACAATCCGTTTTCGATTGGGGGTGAAGTTCGTGTAACCGATCCTGGATGCGTATTGGTATAAGAATACGATGGGCAATGTGTCTAGTATCCTCATCTCTTTTTTGTCTAACGATTTGGAAGAAAAAGAAGTCATAATCGCATCACGGGTTACATTTCCGCCCCAGGCAGTGCTGGCCCCCATTTTTTGCGCTTTTTTATCGGAGTAATACAAGTTCCATTGCTCATAGTGATGGGCATTGAGGAATTCCGGGTCGTAGACGTATATGTTTTCAATCACGATATCGGCATTCATATCTATTATGGAAGTTTCTCTTTCCACAAGGTCGAGCCCCAGGTCTTTAAAAATCTCTTTCATGATATTAACCATTTCTGCGGTGAGATCATCGGTTTCATATTGAAGGGTAAAAGTTTTCTTTTTTAAGAAGCGGGTATCGGGTTTGTCGGCGGATGGGACAGTTGATTGAGGAGAAAAACCGGCAGGGCGAAACACGGAATTGAGATTTTTAAAGAAATTTTCAGACCTGTATTTCCTGGCATAAGCGGCGCGGATATATCGAATATGTTCGATCCGGATCCCGCTGGGTTCCCTTCCATCCACCAAGCTCTTCCAGGTGAATCGCATAACTTTGATATAATTGTGGGTAAAACCCTGGTCATAGAATTTGAGATTGGGATTCAAATTTACGGTAAGGGGAGAAATATTGATGCCGACTTTCCATTCATCGGTGGAGACGCTGTTAAGATTTTTAATAAAACCCTGGTAATTGGGGTAAGTTCTAACTTCGATCACGGGGCTCCGGGAGTTCTGGGTTTTTAATTGGACCATCCCGTTGTTCAACTGGATATCCGAATATGTATAATAATATTCATCTCCATATAACGGGTAACCGACCAGGTATTTTTTGGAATCCGCAACCTGGAAATGCTCTTTATAGGGGTTAGATCCAGAAGTAGAATTATCCCAGGATACTTTATCGAAATTGACCATGGGGATACTGCATCCTTGCATCCAGGCATCACCCTTTTTTTCAAAAACGATCTTGATATTCCCGCTGTTGCCCCTGGTTACCTTACCGATGTTCCATAAAAAAGACGATTGGTCTTTAAAACTGGCGGCAATCTCAAAATTCCTTTTCATGGATTCGAAAGAAACCGGTAAATCCTTGGAGAAAATAATTATTTCGCTTGGGTTTTGAGGGTTCGGTTTATAAGAACCGGGAGCAATAATCAAAGGTTGGAATTCACTCCTTATTTCATCTTCTTTAACCCTGAAATTTTCCATCATGGGAGGGAATACGATTTGCTGCAGCATCGTTTCCACCTGGGATCGTGAAGTAAAGGGATTCAAATCGTTAATTTCTTCGGTAGTCAGCACCGTAATAATGGTTTCGGATGATAACAGAAAAGGGATCAATATCAATAACGCAGCAACCAACATAAATTGTTTCATTGAAAACCTCCACGAAATTGGTTTAAATGGGGATACCGGATGAGGTTGATAATCAAGAATAATACCTTAATCTCCTCCTGCTCTATATGGGCCGTGAGATGTCGCAGACCGGTATATACATATTCCCAGAATGCCTGCCCGTTCATTCGGACAGCGAGTCGAAGCGTAGCATAATAAAACACCTGGTTATCCGGGGTAAAATTATCCAATAGATCCGGCGGGTAAGTCGATTTTAAAGCGGCGTAGGCCAGGTCATATGAACCGTTTTTTAACGATTCCCGGGCTGTCAACCACAAATAAATTTTGTTTTGATTGGTCCAATGGTTGTACTCGATCCCGGATTTCTCAAAAATATTTTTTATAAAAGCCTTCTTGACTTCAATCGATTTTTCTTGCTGGGCAGAACCCAATAAAAAGGGAGTTTGGGTATCTCCGGTCAATAAGAAATAGTAAGCCAATGCTTCCGGGTCTACCGGTTGTTGGGAAAGAGTTTTCGATTGACCTCCCAGGATGCACCGGGTCAAACGGTACAGTTTGTCGAAAAAAGCCCTGTCACTGTTATTTTTTATAAAAAGTGTCAACCCGTTGTACGTCTTTTCCAGGAGGGGAAGGTCTGCAAGGATGACGGCGGCGTAAAAGCGTTCCAATTGCTGCTGGGCAGAACCGGTTTGGAGTTGGAAACACTCCCGTCCGGGGAGAAAACAAAAGGGATTTACGGCAATTGCAGGCGGGTTTTGAGAATGGAGCACGGGCTGGATTTTTATAACTGTCAATTTGCGTTTGAAATCATGAAAAGAGGGTGAAGCATTAAAAGCATCGTTGAATTGGGGTAATTTTATTTTTTTCGATTTCATCGCGGAAGCGGAGGCAATGGCGGTGATTTCCCGGTAAAGTGTTAATGGGGGTTGAGTTGAGCTGCCTTGTATACCGGCGAAGTAGATTTCCTGGATATAGGCGGAGATTTTAAACAACATGACCCGGATGAGAGGACTGGAGCATGGAGTTGTGGGTGCAGGGTTACCGATAGGCGTCGAATTTTCAACCGGTATCGCATTAAAACCAAGTAGGATTATTATAAAAATAGAGAATATATGTTTTCGTAAATCCTGGGATATCATCGGATATCCTCCGGTTTGAGCTCTGCGGCATCGATGATTGCTAATCCATAGAAAAATTTAGGATATCCATCAAACACATTTGCTTTTACCAGCGCTACGTATACCAATTTACTTTTATTTTCTCCTGTATTTTTCATGAAGTAAGGAAATACATCGTAGATCAAAAGGGTTCTATAATAATCAATTGTCTTATTTCTATTAATATCTTCGTTTTTATCAAAATCCTTGATGGGGCTTTGATTAAAAGTTTTACTTGTATCATCGATAGTTATTTTTAGGTGAGTGCGGCATTTTACGGCCTGGAGGCGGTTTAAGTCTATGTAGGATTCTTGACCGTCAGTTGCATTCAAACAAAAGAGCCCGGTTTTCTCGTAGATGGGATTTTGGTGTGATTCCCGGTAGTATTGTTTTAACCGGGAAGAGTAAATATTATTATCGATGAAGTGGAAATGGTCGTATTCCCGGAGTAGGGCGTTTTGTTCATCGATGTATTTTCGTTTCGACCGAATGGGGTTAAGGGGGGATTGGGCAGTGGGCATAACGCAGGGATAAAAGGCACGTTCGAGTTCATCCTTTTCTACGAAACCGATATACCGGCTATCCGGGGAGAACTGGGGGTAGAACTGTTGGTTTCCCCCTGGAAATAGTTGTTGCCCGTGAATCGATTCTTTCAAGGGTTTTCCTCCGTATATACGGATGCGGTTTTTATCCGGGTCCGAGGTTGTATAATAGAGGGTTCCATCGGAAGAGATATCGAATTCCATCAGCATCCATTTGGGGGGGAGGTTGGGATTGAATTCCTTTTTTCGTCCGGGGTACGAGTAGATGGCGCGGTGTTTATCGGAAATATAGAAGACTTTATCGCCGTTATAGGCGTAATTGGAACTGTCGGCAGTATCGTCGTCGATCCAGGCTTCCAGGGATTCCTTTTGACCCTGGTTGCCGATCGATCCTTTGAATATCTTTTTCCCTTCATAGTTAAAAACCACGATAAAGCGATTTGAGCCATCTTTGTTCCAGCGAAGGGTTACAAAACTCGGGGATTGATTGGAGCGAAGGCTTTGATCGATGGAGATGTAAAACGGGAAAAACCTAGGTTTTTCAGACAAATCGACGGCGATGATATATGGGGTATTTTCCAGGTAACAGGCCAATATGGATTTACCGGGTGAGACAAAGACGCGGCGAAGCCAATCTTTACCGGGTTCGAGTCGATTCCCGCCGGGATTTTGTGGGGCAATCCTGTCGAAACTGATAAAAAGAGGCAGCAGGGTGGAATCGGCCTGGGTTTGGTCCTGGGCCTGTACGCTAAAAACTAAAACAAAGAGAAGTACAACAATGAATAATAATCTCATTTTTTTTACCCATTAATAGTATACCATAAAACACCGGGTGAGGACGATAAAGAAAACATCGAAATCGTTCATTTCTGGAATATATGGGGGAATTTTTTCCGATACAAATTCATTTTGTCTTTTAGGGGGCGCCACGTCTCGTCGACGATTTTCCATGCATTGTTTTCATTGATAAACTTCAGGATTTTTGTACCGATATCGGTGTATTTATATCTACCTTTACCGGCAGAGAACAATTGAATTAATCGTGCTTCGATGAAATAAATTTCCATACCTGAATAGTCTTTTAGCAAGGTAATTTCCTCAGCCGAGATTTCCACTTTAGTTTCATCATAATATTGATATTTTAAGTTATTCATATTTACTTTCAATCCTTCTTTATCCAGTTTTTTCACCTTCACGATATCGCCGAATTTATCCACGGTAATTCTTTGTATACTGGCATTTTTACTGTAAAAGGACATGTAGGCATCGATATCCCAGGTAGCCCAGGCAAGTCTCCATCGCTTAATGATAATCAATATTTGTCTAACGATATCTTCATCGGTGGGGCGAGATAGTTTTTTTATTTCAATGCCTGTATTGTTGTTAAAACTGTTCTCTTTACTTGTGCTCAATTGAGTGTAGACATTGTTCCCTGCATAATTATCGGTATTTAAAAAAATTATTATCCCGGTTAGGCTAATAAACAAAGCAAAAAACAATTTTTTGCGGCTCTTTCGAGGTTGTATATTATCATGGGTCATGGTCTGTTCTCCTTTTCATTTTTTAATTTTTCTTCTCTTTGGCGTAATGCTTCGTCGAAGTCCGATTTGTAGTTGGTATCGAGGATAAATTTCCATATATCCCTGAGAATTTTGCCTTTCGACTTGTTCTTTACCGCGATTTGCATTTCGATGGCGATCGTGTGGTAGATACTGGAATCATTATTGGAAATTACATATTCTCCTTTTACGATAACAATTTGTTTTGCTGTGTCTATTTCATACGATTCATTTGGGTTTGAAGTATTTGAACCGAAGAGCGGTTTTTTTTCGGCTTCAACTAAGTTTCCCGGGATTTTTTCTGAACTAGAAGGCCGGTCATCCCGTACCTGGTTGAAATAGTATCCAAAAACAGTTTCATCCGAATCGCTTCGTTTAAATATTTTGAGGGAATTTTCTTTAGAGCCGATGATTTTAACGGCAGTTTCGGCATCTTGGTCGTATAATTCCTTCAACCTTCGAAGGTTGTCCTGGTCAGGGGATTTTTCCTGCAAACTCAGCCAGGTTTCATACACTATTGCTGCTGCTTGCTGCATTTCAATCGCTGTAGGAGGAATTTCCGGTTCGGGTTCAGCAAGGGTAAGCAGCCATTTACTCATTACAAAATGACTGATAATTAACAGGGTAGTACATAAAAATAAATTGATGGCAGCCCACTTTATTCGATCTTTTTTAAAGACTCGTTTCAAAAAGAAATATAGAATACTTGCAAGGAAAGTAAGCAGCAAAACTCTATTTATGTCATTCCAATTTCTTGCCCAGAACGAATCGATTTTGCCTTTTGAGTAAAGTAGATATAACAAAAGCAATGATATTCCAACTAGGACATTTAAACAAAAAAATATTTTTGATTTGATAGGCATATTACCCTTTGGCATTTTCCTCCTTCACATTCATAGTATTGATGTATATTAAAAAAGTTTGCACTCTGTTTTTTCTACTTTTGTCTGTTAAGTAGTATATATCCGTGTAAAGAGTAATTCTGTGGTAAAATAAGCGTTGTACGTTCATAAATCAAATTCTTCCTTCTTTTGCTTTATTTCAAAAACTTTTTTAAAATTATAACCCTCAAGTCTGTATACTCGTTCGACTCTTGTCTGGCTGATATTGACAGCAATAAACATGGTTCCCTCTACGAAAAAAGAGTACGATTCCCTATGGGGGGTTGGGATAGAGAACTTGTTCGGAGGTGATGTGGGTTTATCTATGAATGAATCCTCCAGGCGCTGAATTGAGATTTTCAAGGATTCCCCTGTTTGGTTCATCATGGCGAGGTAATATAGAGAGCCGTCTCGAATCATTTTGATATCCCGGATATCCCGTGTATATTGAGCGAGGGGATAGGGGATAGGGTAGGGTCGCAACTCCGAATTTTGAAACCGGAAAACCTTCCATTCGGTCGGTGTTTTAATAAAAAAGAAATACACCCCTTTCGAGATACTATAGCAAAATACAGAAGCTGGAATAGAGAGTTCCAGGTTTAGAAGGTTTTCACGGATTTTAAAGAATTTTATTGTTCTTTTATTATCAGTTATAATGTGGAGAATAATCAAGTCCCCGGAAGCCACGACTTCTTTTAGATTTTCCGCTGGAGAAAGTGGGAGTTCGTATTCCTGGATGGAATTATCATAACCGTATTGAAGAATAAATAGTTTCTTTCCGATGATCCAGGTTAATTGATTTCCGACTTTATTGTAGAAAAAGTGTGAAAGCATGATATTGGAAGCCAGTTTTTGGATTTCTTTAAAGGAGTTTTCTTCGGTCAAGGCGAACCGGAGGATGTCGTAGTTGCTTTCGGGTGTGGTTTTGCAGATCACTATGGCTTCGGCATTTCCTTCACGTGGGCCAGTGGGATAGTCCGCGGGGTACACGATATCGATGCTATACGGCTGTTGATTGAACTCCAAGGGGTACCTAATGGGGGTTCCGCCGATGGAGTTTTTATCGATGATGATGGCTTTTACGGTGTTTTCTCCTTCAAGTGGGGAAGGAGTATAGAGGCAAAAAAACCTGCTTCCAAAGCCCTGTTCATCCGGATACCTGGAGTTATACAGTTTAAATCCATCCCCTGCCTCGATATGGGGGATTTCGACCTCTTTTGTTTCTCCGTCTTTATCGATACGTTTAATTGTGCCGGAGTCGAGAAAATAGAAGCAGTCGTCGGGGTCTACCCTGGTCAATGATTTGTGTTGGACGATTTGGGGAGGCTCAGTAGGTTCTGGTTTTTCTAATTTTCCAGGAATGATCACGGGCGGTTTTTGGAGGTCCTTGATCTGACCCTGGTTTTTCCCGGTAGTACCTGCGATTATTTTCCCTGGTTTATCTTTTTTATCGGGGAGTTTGAGGGGTTTTGTCCCGGTTTCGTTTGTGGGTTGTTTTTTATTTTTACCGGTAGTGTCGGCTGTTTTCCCGTGTGTTTCTTGCTGATTCGATTTTTTCGATGTGTCGCCCGGTTTTTTCCCGCCATCGACGATAAGCGGTTTTGTCTTCCCCGAATCTTTTTCGTTTCTTGTTTCCGCCGGTGTTACTGCCTTCGATTTTTTTTCTTTGAAGTAAAGTTTGATCTGCATATCTTTTTCGACGATAAAGGTTATCTTTCGCTTATTTCTAAGAGATTCGGGCACTCCTTCCCAATGGTGGAAGACGTAGTTATCTTCATCTTCGCATTCCAGGGTAATGGACTGGCCGCGGTTTCCCGAGTGAGTTTCCGGCTTTTCGGGGGCTTTATCGGGATATATATATTGAAGGGTTATGGTGCATTTTTTCCCCTTCTGGGATTGGGCGTGGAGGTTTAACGCAGCAAGAAAGGCATAGATCATTATGGCGGTGCCCCCTAAACATAATAAGTTCCTAAAAACGTTTTTTATCATTGTGAGAACTCCAATTCTATGTTTAATCGTTTTCATGATTCGTTTATCGTTTACATCACTATTTTTTGATATTGTTTCGCTCAAAAGGCTGTTGTTTGGCCTGGATGAACAATTTGACTTCGGCTCCTTTGGGAATTCTTTCCTTTAAGTCGTCTCTATCCAGGTGCCTATTGAGGTTTAATATGGCTTCATCCTTTAATCTCAGGTGAAACCATCTCAGGATTTCCCGGATATATTCGTCCTGCATTATTCGATATGTCACGTTGGATCGGGATTGGATAAATTCGAATCCCTCATTTAAACCGGAAGTGGTTTCCTCTTCGCCGGTATTGGAAGGGGAGGGGGAAGCATCGGTATCCGTGAAGTCTACAGCCAGGAACAAACCGATGACCAGGACAAGGATGTACCCGATTATTCTCATTCGTGGGTTTTTAAAATGCTCAGTCATAATGGATTCCTTTTTGTAAAACTATTTTGACTTTGTCGCCGATCTTCAGTTTTTTTGGGTTGTGTGCCAGGTTCTTGTTCATTTTTTTCAAGAGAGGAAGGGGAATGCGGTAATATGCGGCAATCACAGTGAGGGTGTCGTTGGGTTTGACGGTATAATAGGCGACACCCCGGGAAACCAGGAACCGGCCGGCGTCTATGTAGAGAGATTGGGGATTATCGGTTTGGGTGGATTTGTTATCATACGGGAAAGTGAGGAGGGCAATACAAAAGTAGAATAGGATCATTCCAGCAACGTATAAATCTTGTTTCATTGATGTGGTCGGTTTCATCATTGTTGGGGTTTATTGAATTCGGGCCATTTTTCAGCCAGGGGGATATTGGCGGTTTGGCCCTTGAGTTTTTTGGTATCGATACCGGGGTTGAAATATTTAAAGTCGGTTTCTGTTAATCCGAATGCATCCAGGGTTTTTTGCAAATCGACATTATCGCCGGTAAAGGTGACCCTGTAATAAATGGAAGGGTAATAAAAGGTTTCACCGGTGTTATATTTAAATGTCTCGCCTATTTTTCCTTTCTTTTTTTTAACCTGGAGGTCGATAAAATCCACTTTTTTAACCAGGAAGGCTTTGGGGATAATGTTAGAGCTTAATGATTTAAATTGGTTTGGAACCTTATACTCTTTGTCATTTTCGTTGAGTAATTCCGACCAGTGTGGGACTGCCTGGGATATGGGAAGAAGTATTGTACCAACGCTGTCTTTTTTCACGTGATCCAGGAATTCGATATAATCTTTGCAAACAACCGTGGGGTTATTTTCATAGACACGATAATTATTTTTATCCAGTTTGAATTTTGAAGATAAGTATGAAAGATTAATATCCAGTCCATCGGGAATGGCGATAACCGCTTTGGTTTCTTCACCGGGTTTGGGAGGAAATGCTTGTATCTGGGTGTCTGGGGGAGTTTTTTTATCGTTTTGTTTCCCCGTGGTTGTTTTTTGATCTTTTGGTTTTACATCTCCTGTTCCGGTGGTTGGAGAAAAATGTTGATAAAGGTAGAAGGCGACGACGATTATTATCAGAGATATAAGAATTGTACGAGCTACACGAAGGAGTTCCCGCCCCTTAAAGTATTTGAAAAATCTTTTCCCAAAGCCTTTTATCGAACTTGGTTCTTTATGAGAGACGATTCCTTCCTGTTGTCCTTTGAAATCTTTGTTGTCATCATTAGAAGTTTCTAAGGTTTCTTTCAAAGTTCCTGGATCGGCGGCGGTTTGCATTTTGGGCAAAAGTTTAATTTGACTGGCAACAATATCTTTTACATATTTTTCGATATCAGTATTAGAAACATATTTCACGGTTTTTCTTCTAATATCAATTGTAAGATCATTTACCAATTCATTAACCAATTGATATAATGTCACCTCTTTATGCTTTCCTTTTGGATCTTCAACAGGTTGATGGAGAATCGATCTCATGTCTCGTTTAATATCCCCGATTTCTTTTCTCAGCGCAGTGGCTTTGTTATCGATCATACCTTCTATCTTATCTTCAAAACCCTCGAAGTTTAATTCACCCGATTCTTTTTCAAATTCGAGGGGCTGCTTTTTACCGAAAGCTTTGTTTATCTTTGAAATTACACTTCTAAATCTATTATTAGTAGCCTCTATAGTTTCATCCAATTTACTATTATCGGCTTTTTGAGTAATGGTATTGTTTAACGCATCGATTTGTTTGATTAAGACGTCGATATGATTTTTAAACGCGGTATTCTGTGTGTTTAACCGGTTTTGAATATCGTTCAATAAACCGCGAAAAAGTATGACGGGATTGGCTGGGGGCTTCGTGGGGACTTCGACGAGGAGAACGGTGACATCATCCGCAAGGTTATCCGGGTTTAAGTAATCTTTAATTGATTTTTCTTTATTCTCGATAGAATCTTCCCGGTTAATCAAGCTGTAGAGATTTTTAATACCGAATTGGATTTCTGCACCATCGGACACGAGTACAACGAGGCGAACGCCATCGGTGGTTAGGCGGAAGACATCATTTTGAGAGAAAACTCTTTTTTCGTCTCCGATATAGGAATATTCTTTATACCTGGCGGGTTCATCGGGGATAGTTCCATCGATAAACGAGCGGCTGTTGATTCGTGTAATCTCGCTGAGGCGGGTGGGGGACTTTCCCAGGATATAGACAGCAGAATCGCCGACACAAAGGGAATATATATATTCGTTATAAACCAGGACGAGGCAAAGGGTGGAATAGGCGTTGCCTTTTCCAATTTTGAGCAGTTCATCGCTAATTCCGGTGGCAATATCCGCCATCATGATTTGAATAGATTCGGGTTCGAGATGGGAGAGGGTGTTCTTTATACTACTCTTATTTTCTTCAAGGTAATCGCGGATATACATACCGGTACGCTGCTCGGCATGGGAGGGGGCATCGGCTAAAAAGGCGAGGAAATTACCGTTATCGAGATCCCAGGCATTGGCATAATCCCGGTTGGTTTGCCCTTGAGCCATGGATATTTTTTTTTGCTGTATCATTTTTACCTCTTTTTATTTCATTATAATACGGTATTAAAGAGTTTTCAATCGATCGATTACATTTTCGAGGGTGGGGCGTTGGGAAGGTTGGTACACCAGCATGGCAGCGATTAATTGGCTGAAATCTTCTTTTTCTTTCAATTTACCGGCAGATAAGAGAACGATTGTTTTATTTAACGATTCTTTATAGGTTTCAGCATCGAAATAATCAAAATCGGGAGTTTCAAATGAGGAATCGACGACAAATTGGTAAAAAAGCAGCCCGAGTTTAAATACCTGGTAAGGTTCGGGTCGCAACTCTATATCATCGTATTTATCTTCCGGGGCTTCGTATTCTGGTTTGCATATGATGTTCCCACGTTGAAAATGGGGGCATTGAATGTAGGAACCGTAATCGCAAACAAAAACATATTCGTCGTGATCATTGGTGTAAATAACGGTATCTTTCAATGTAAAGTCGGTGCATACGATGCCGTTTTTAATCAATTGCAGGCAAAACAATGCCAGTTTTTTGCAGAACTCGATTTTATCAGGGTAGTCGAGGTTTTTAAGATTGACGATATCGGATAGGGATTGGAGCTCGGGTGTTTCAAATAGGAGGAGACCTTCCTTTGATTCTTTTCCATACCGATCGATTCGTAAAACTTTTATAACGGAAGGAAGGGCATCTTTTTTTATCAAGAGACGGATCATCTCTTCTGTGTAGTATAAGTTGGCGATATCGGGGTTCAGGAGTTTTAAAAATACAGTGGAATCTCCCTTGTTTCCTTTGACCACGAGGCCCTGGGTGGCTTCATCGATGGAGGTCAAACCGGTAATTTTGCTGCGGTTGGCATAGGCATTGAGGAAGTTATTCATCTGGGCATCTGCGCTTTTGGTTAAGCGGTTTTCTCCACCGGTAGCGGGGCTGCCGGCTGCAAGATAGAGACACAGCCAATTATTTTCGTCGGGTCCGGTCATCAAAAATCCTTCGGTAAAGGGAATGGGTGCATATCCTTCGGTATCAAAAGAAAATTCCTTGTAATTGGCAGGATTTTTATATTCATCGGATTTATCCTGATCTTTTTTAAAATACTGGGTCATCCAATTTAATTTTTTTATATGATACTGTTTTTTCAATCCATTGGGGCTTTTTTTATATTCGATTTCAAAATTGCCTTCCTCCGCCAATGTTCCTCTAAGGATTGCTTGATTCTTTTCTACGAGTGGTCGAAGTAAAATTTCCACTGTTTTATAACCACCGGATTTTACAGGAGTATCGGTATTTTGGAAAATGTTGGGGATGTTCTTTTTTAAAGGAGAGCTGTAGGGGTCTGGATCAGGAGGTTTAGGAGTGGGAACTTGGGGGGGAGGAAAAAACTCCCCGGCGCGATAATGACCTTTGAATACAATAACCCCGCCGCGGTCCGACACCCATTGGTTGATTAATCTATGGGGAGTGCCATATTGGGATATGTCGAGGTGAAGCTTTTTATTTTCATCGATGAACTGGGTAATGGAAAAGTTCCCGACAACATCTTTTGAATAGATATCGATCACCCCGGTTGGGTACAGTGCAGATTTAGGTCCTACAATAATCGGAATATTTTTATTAATCGACATGCGTTCGATACTATCGACTAAATCGAAAGTACCATACTGCCAATTATAGCTCTGGCTGACCAGGGCCACACCTGCTGCCCTGCTCTTTTCAGTTAATTTTACACCGTGGGTGGCTTGAATCCGCTCCCCACCGATATAGGGTTTGGAATACCAGTGACATTTTGCCTGCGGCATCTCGGTAAACCACACTTCGATGAATAATGCCGTCTGGATTTCGTTTTTGAGGTCGGTGTCATCGGTTTTTCCCATTACCTTCGCAATATCTTCCGCTGCTTTTCGGCGTAACTCCCTTAAAAAATTTTCCTGGAAAGATATATTTGAAGATTTTAAACCGATAGAAAAAGTAAAACTGACAATATAAGAGGTAATTTCCGAATTTTTATCGGCGTGTCGGCGGTAGATATCACGAATTCGTTTAACCACAGCTTCATTATTGGCGCTGAAAACAGTGTCTATGAGATTGGAATAATCGAGGTTCTCCCAATCGATCAAATCGAGGTCGATGGGCTGGAACCCGAGGTCTAAAAGTACATTTTGAGTACCTATTTTCGACTCTGACAGGAGAAAGTTCACAATTTTTGCGGCAGCGAGGGATACACAAAAGATAATGAGATAGTTTCCTTTCCTGGAAATGGCGAGACTGATTAAAATCAGCACACCTGCCATGACACTGCCGGAAAGAATCCAATGTTTAAAAAGTAATTTCAATATTTTGTTGATAGATGATTTCGGTTCCATGTGGGTTCGTTTTCCTTCTGATTAATATTAGTTATCGGTTTGCTCATTATAAGCCCATTTCGTATCTATTTTCAAGGTACTGGACAGCGGGTTCGATGATTTGTTTGGCTAATGTAACGGCTAATGAGGATTTCCCCCGGCTTTCGATATAAATGGCCCCGCTGATTCCCCCGGCTTTTATCCACTCCCCGTCTTTTTCGGCTTCCAATACGACGGCAAAGAGATAAACGCCGCTGTTAGGGCCTTTATCCATTTTCCTGGGGGAACCGGTCTTAGAATAAAAGACGATTCGCATATTTTTAAGGATTAATTTTTCGTTAATTCGATTTATAATTGGTCCCAGGCCGTCTGCGGTTCCACCCGAGGTAGTGGGAAGTTTCATTCCTTGTCTTACCCATTCGAGGGCCGTATTGACTTTTTCGTCATAGGTTTCGAAGGGAGTAACGGGGGAAGAAGAGGAAAAGCCGACTTGAGTGGGTTCCGATACATCCATGATCAAACGGGATTTGATTTTTTTACCGGTAACGATCCTGGCCACGCATTCAGCCAATTTAATATTATTCCATTCCGAGCTGCCGCCCCCGAAATCGAGGCTGATAAATTCCGACCTTAAAAGTTGAATCTCGTTGAATTTGAGATTCACCTGTTCGGGGCAAGACGAGTAGAGGGGTTTTAGATTCAATTTATTATCGATGGAGAGTTTTTGGGAAATAGGGTCCAGCATTTCGGTATAATATTGGGAAGCGGTGTTTTCACGGACATCATTGGAGTCCACCAACTCTGTGTCGATATCGAAGATATGGTTTAGCGCTTCCACGATAGGGGAGTGTTCGAGGTTAACAAAGGTATTGGACTCGTTTTGGAGGTATTGGGTGAAATCGATTCCATAATCGATGATGCGGTTGTTTACTTCGCAAACGGTTTCGATCTTTTCGAAGGTTTCGCTAAACTCCCCGGTTTTATCCGAAGCGAGCCCCAATAGAAACAGGTTCACCATGTAGAGGTTGCAAGAATATTTAAAAAACAAATGGCGGTCGATGGGAGCCTCGGAGTGGCCAAAAATTTCGAAGGGAGGATCGAAGGTGAGACCGAGGGTATTATCCAATTGGTCACCGGGGGGATGATCGATGATTTTCAATTCTGACAAATAGGGATGGGCTGTCCAAACGGCTGAAGCCAGGATGGGTTTCCCGGCAGAGCCGATCGGGTGGTTGAGGAGGTTCTGGTTGAGGTATAAACGTAGAACGTAATTTTCCCTGCGTCTATCCCGGCGTAATCTATACTTTATCCGGGGTGAATCCATAGATTCGGGATCGGGGTAAGAGGCGAGGGCCAGGATATCACCGGAGTCTATATCCATTAAGGTGACGGCTGCGGGATAATAATTGTTTTTCATGGCATTACCGCCCCAACTGAAATTGACCAGTATATCCTGGATACCCTGGTGCAATTTCCTGTCCAGTGTCCAGGTTACATCGAAGGTGACTTCTTTTTCACGGGAAGGTTGGTTGGCGATAATACCCTCCATTCCTTCGCAAAAATGACGGGCCATAGGGAAATCCTTAGAAAAGTAAATGCGGTCCAATTGGGCATTAACATATCGCGTAGTGGAAATCAAGCCGGCGGAAGCTTTATCTTTAAAAAGGAAGTAATCTTTTCGGCGTCCTTCGGAGAAATAAATGATGTCGCCGTCATCGAGGCGGATACAATTTCCCCGGGGTATAGGGAAGTTATTGACGGCTAACCGGGGCGACCGGTCTTTGATCTCAACGACCACCTGGTCCCCGATGTATTCGACCTGGGCGAAATAACGGGGGGGATTATATTGCAATAAAAAACCATACCTGGAATAGAAGCCGGTATTGCGTACCGGGATTATTTCATAATCGACGTCGGCTTGAAGTGGGAGATTTTTGGGAGGCGCAGCTATGACTTGCAGGTGAAGGCGGTCATTCTCCAACATGGCGGAATATTCGATATTTCGATACCGTAAATCGCCGATCCATTTCCGAGTAATGGTATAAGGTAAATTCACCTGGCGGGCGCGAATATCCACCTGGATTTTCCCGTCTTTAATACTGAACACCCCGAGGTAATTACCGGAATTAAATGAGTAGATGTCTTCCTTCAAATAACTCTGGTTGTAAAAATCGTCGATATTTTTGGAATTTTCACTATTATTGAAGATAATCTTCCCTTTTTTCCGGTTGTATTTAAGAATTCCCCGTTCCACCAGGGATTGGACTTTTTTTTCATACCCTTTGGGTTGGTAAAAGAAATCTTTTTCCGCTCCCTGGTGCAGGACAATCCCGGCAGACAGGAAGATTACAGCCATGATCACCAACCCTACCACGACCTTTTCCGCATTGACCCATTTGTAATGATGTCCGCTCATGTTCATTGTTAGACCTCATAATCCCACAGAGGGGATTAAAAATTTCATTTAAACCTTTGAATGGAAACGGGAAGAACCTGCTGCAATACCTGCGGTAATAAAACTCAGCAATAAAGCGGATTCGAAAATATCGCTCATGCTGTTTAGACCCATAAAATAGAGGTTTCTCCCGGTAAATGGAAGTAAATTGCAATTGGCGCCGATCATGTATATACTGACCACGATCACCGTCAATGCAGAAAGAATGGATAACAGGGATAAAAGCCCACCCAGTTGAATTTTTTCCGACAATATTTCTTCCCTGCTCCTATAACCGGTCAGGATCAAAATTGCATAAGCGAAAATAATAGCCAGGGCACCGAGTACGCCGAATTGAGAGAAGATATAGACCCCGCTGATATTATCGTTTAAACAGGTTTTGTACAGGGAAGGATGGACCTTTACGTTCATATAGCCTTCACCCAGGAAACCGCGCCGGGTATAGGCATTCATAATGGCATAGTGCTGCGCAACAGACTCGGAACTCTTCGACCCGATCTCTTGTAAGTGAGTCGGCGCTACATACTGCATCAACCGGAGCACGTTTTCTCCTTTAGATACGATATCCGTGGCAAAGATGTCTTTGACCACGATATCCCTTTCGATTACGCCTTCGATAATTTTAAGGGTGGGAATGGGAAAGAGCAAAAACAGCACGATGAGTGCGAGTGGAATGGGTAATATATACAGGGGTTTACGTACTTTTGGCGGGATCTTACCGTGGGCCCACGCCATAATGCCGGTTAAAAACATACTGATAGGCAAAGCGAAAATCAACTGGCCGAGATCGCTGGAAATAATAGCAAAAAAAGAAAATATGGCACCGAAAGTAAAGGTGTAAAAAACATACCGGTAGATGATCTTTTTTTCTTTTTTGGCGGGGTTCAATACGTCGGCAATAAAACGCGATGTGCACCAGGCAATAAACCAGAGTAGAATGGGAACAGTGATAATGGATATGGAAAACCGGCTGGCCCCGATATTGATGGATTCTTTATTCCCGGTTAAAAACAAAAAAAGACGGATAATGAAAAAAACAATGATTACGATCTTTAATGGACGGGTGGATGACTTAAACAATAAATCTGTGAATTTCTTCTTGTATTTCTCGAATTTTTTTTCATGCTTTTGAAATGTTGGGGATGAAAACAATCGCATCCACAAGAGCAAAACCAATGGGATACCGACAGCAGCGGCCGAACCCAACATGAGCCACCCGGATAACTTCGAAACCTGGGGAACCCCCACTACCAATGCAAACAACAGCGCCGCGAACCCGTTCATGATATAGTGGTTCTTTTCTTCCAGGAACTCGGGTTCTTTACATTCCATTGCTTTTACCAGCGAATCGACGGCGACCACCAGGGAAGGAGCAAAAACCAGTAGAAAAAGTGAAAAGGGTACGGCTTCATTACTGAAGGGAGGCAATACGGAAGCGGAATAAGCGTAAAGAACACGGCTGGCGGTTAAAATGGCGACAGAACCGAAGAGTACAAGGTATCGCAATTTCTCCAGGAGAAAATGTGAAAAAAATATGACCACGATTCCTGTAAATAATAACAATGCAATCAGGCGGATAGGGGTTTCATGTTTTAAAATTTTGAATATAAAACTCTCTTCGCTGCCGATTTCGATGGGCTGGTTATACGCGTATTTTTTACTGGCAAAAGGCCCGGATACTGAGATAGTTTGATTATCGAGGCTCAAAAAAGCGAAATATTTCGAGAAAGTGTCGGATAAACTCCTGAAATCGATAATCATTTCTTTGGATAGATTTTCGATTCGTCCCATTACACATTTGTATTGATCCGATTTATCCATGCGGATAGCAATGGTTTCGGGGCGGTCCGGCACCAGTTGGATGGTGTCTTCCGCCAGGATGACTTCTTTTATTCTGAGGACCGGTTTCAATCGCGGACGTGTGGTGCCGTACAGTCTTAAAAAAGAGAGGGAAGAGCCATCTTCGATCTTAAGGGGGAATGGTTTTATTTCGACTCCATCTACAGAAACATTGGAATCCAGTGCCAGGAAAAAGGGTTCAAAAATTTCGCCTTTTTTATTTTCCACCTCGAAATCGCCGAATAACAAACAACTGGTAAAACCTTTTCCTTGCTGCCAATCCTCGGGGGATATCAATTTCCCGAAAGGGAAGACCTGGTTATAGGCACCGGGAAAGGTTAATAAAGGCACTTTTAAATCGATAAAAGGGATTTCGGTTTTTCGTAAAGGGATGGGATAAACATAAGTACCGTCGATGACGTTGACATTCAAACCGGCAATGCCGCCCTGGGAAATTTCGAAGTTGGAAGAGATGATTACGCCGCGTTTACCCTGGCTCCTCTTAGAAATAGTAATTTTCGAGCCGTTTTTTACAGCAGTAAGGCCGGCGATCTTGCCGGAGATTTCCACGATTTCATGGCCGCTGTATCCTTTTCCTTTATCGATGTAGAATCCATCGCGTTTCTTACTGATAAAAAATGCATCTTTGGGCCATTCGTTTTCCTTGATAAAAATATCGTTTTCCATGGAACCGCCGATGGTAAGGGGGTTATGTCTATCCTGGAGAGAGAACTTGTACCCTTCCAATTTAAAATGCAGGACCGGTTTCCCTCCGCTCATAAATAGAAATAAGCAAGCGATCAAATAAGGGAGAACTACTGCGGCCCACAGGAGGGCTTTTTTATAAGGGAGGGCTTTTTCACCGGTTTCCCCTTTTAATCGTACTAATATGATTCCTATTAGAAAAGCAGTCGGTAATAAGTAAAATACAGCCATGACGTTCTCCTATTTTTCCCGGCTTAGGCTTCCGCCCTTAGGCTTTGGCACCTTAGTATCGGTAAAACTGTTTTTTATAGCACCCAATCTCTCAAAAATCACTGTAACAGGATGCCTCCACATAACCTAGTAATAATAATGTCTCCTCAGAGATATTTAATAGCATACTTTAACAACAAAAGTCAAGAGATATTCAAAAAAATCCTATAAAATCCGGGGGAAAAACAAAACCCAGGTTAATTGGTCCAAGGGGCGGAGTCTTATCCGGATGGTTGAAGCCAAACCAGCACGCACAAAGCATTTTAATGCTCACACCCGGCATTTTGATGCATGCTCACATCATTTTGAAACATAAATGCACCATTTTGGTTCATACACGCAAATCCATGTTACTTCTTCGCAGTTTTTTGATGGTTATCGGCCTCGGATTGTCGCATTAATGCAACTTTTTGCTGCGAAAACCAGGAATTCTCTTTTGAAATCGCGGGGGATGCAGTCGGTTTCCGAATTCCTTCCACTATCCGTTGATCGTGAATCGTGAATCGTGAATCATGAATCGTGAATCATGAATCGTGAATCGTTGATCGTCGGCCCTCCATCAAAATTGATAATTGATAATTGTGAATTGTTAATTGATAATTGAAATCGTTGATCATGAATCGTGAATCGTGAATCGTTGATCGTCGGCCGTCGGCCCTTCGTTGTATTATATAAGTTCGATTTTTTTACTTAATGAAAAAGCAAACCTGGAAACGAGAACCCGTGCACCCGTGAATCGATTATTATCTTTATCTCAATCCATCAATCATCATTCATCATTCATCATTTCAAAAACACCGACACGCCCCATTTGCGTATAAAATCACTTTTCAAAATGATAACTGCTGGCAGTGACTTTTTACTTTTTACCCTTCCCAAAATGATTTCAACGTGCTAAAATTTTAGATTGAAAAATTAAATATCATTGCTGCTTTCCCCCACAGGAGAAAACCCCATGATTATCGATACCATTAGCAACGCTTCGATTTATTACCCACTAAGCCGACACCTGGAAACAGCCCTCCATTATTTACAACAAACCGACTTCTCCTCTCTCCGACCCGGCAAATACGAAATCGACGGTCCATTCATTTACGCCACCATCCAGGAATCCTTTACAAAACCAATAGAACAAGGTTTTTGGGAGTCCCACCGAAAATACATCGACATTCACTATGTGATCGAAGGAATAGAACAAATCGGCTATACCTCCACCAATCAATTAAAAACAACCCGGTACGACGAAGAAAAAGACTTCCAGGCTTTCGAAGAAGAAAAAGAAAAAAAAGGCTCTTTCTATACCCTAACCCCAGGGACTTTCGCCGTCATGATGCCCCAGGATGCCCATATGCCCGGGATCGCCTTAGAAACCAAGTGCCCCGCACCATTTAAAAAACTGGTGATAAAAGTCTCAGCAGCCACACCGGCACCCGAAGAAAAATAAAACTTAATACAAAAAAAGGATTGAAAAAATTTTTTCAATTCATTATAATATTAAACTCAATTAACCTGGAGGTTACTATGAAAGGAAACGAAAAAATTCTCGAAACTTTAAACGATTTATTAGCCGATGAACTGACCGCAATTAACCAATACATGGTTCATTCCGAAATGTGCGACGACTGGGGATACGAAAAACTCCATAAGTCCATAGAAAAACGGGCCGTCGACGAAATGAAACACGCTGAAAAACTGATCGGCCGAATCCTATTCCTGGAAGGCATCCCGGTGGTTTCTACCTTAAAAAAAATCCACATCGGCCCGGATGTCGAAAAACAATACGCCAACGATTGGAGCGCTGAAATCGACGCGATTAAATCCTATAACACCGCCATTAAACAAGCAGCAGAACTGGCAGATAACGGCACCCGCGACTTCCTGCAATCCATCCTAAACGACGAAGAAGCACACCTCGACTGGCTCGAAACCCAAATGGAACAAATCAAACAAATCGGCATCCAAAACTACCTGGTCGAACAAATGGGCTAACCCCGCACAGCGGCGTTTTATCGCAGAGCCGGGATATTGTAAGTTGTTTCCGGGCAGTGCCTGATCCCGTTGATAAATATTTTTTGTCAACAGGTGAACACAGCCAAAATCCACCACCTAATTTGTCTTCGACGACCAGAACCCTTTTCGTGAAAAGGTTTCTGGACTTCCAAAAGCTTTTGATTATATACTTTTTTAAAAGTTTTGGGAGGTGTCGGAACCTGTCCATCCGTGATGGTTTACAAAAAGGTTCTGACAAACTGATGGTGAATCGCGGACAGTGGACAGGAATGAGCTCATAAGAGCAGCGGTTAAGTTCCAATACCACGGATCCGCTCTCTGTCCATGATGTCCATATTGCCCGGATTCCCGCCTATGCTTGCCGATGGCCATTATGCAAAAATGCTGATGTAGAGACGCAGGTTCCGGCGTCTCTACTTTCATTTCGCTTTAACCGTTGACTTTAATTAAAGAATACCTTATGATTCCTTCATGGAAAATAAAAAAAAAATCCCGGTAATCATATTAGGCATTATCCTTTTAATCCCTGCACTTCTACTCTCGAAAGAGAAGAAAAACCAAACCCCGGAACCGGTAGGATTTCAAAACCAACCGAATTATAAAGCCCTGAACACAGCTTATAAACAGTGGATCGACCTGGTATCTTACATCGCTGGAAACGAAGAAATCAAGGCATTTTTAGAGCTCCCCACCACACGGGACCGCGACTTGTACATCAATTTATTCTGGAAATTGCGTGATCCTACCCCCGGCACAACAGAAAACGAATACAAAAAAGAAATCCAACGGCGGTTCGAATATGTAAATACCTTCTATGGACGAGGAACACCCCGGCCGGGCTGGAAAACCGACATGGGCAGGATATATATGATCCTGGGACAACCCAACAGCATCGAAACTTTCGATAACCAACCGGGCTTATTCCCCGCCCAGGTCTGGTATTACTACGGAGACCAAAGCCTTGATCTACCCTCCTACTTCAACGTAACTTTCTTCAAAAAAAACGGCATCGGCGAATGGATTCTATACGACCCGGCGGCAGACGGACCGGGATCCCTCATTATCTCCGAAGATACCCTGGATACCCACGATAACCAGGCTTTATACAAAAAAATCCAATCGCTGGCCCCTACCCTCGCCAGCCCCTCCATCTCCATGATTCCAAACGAAAAACCCTACGGGTACCAACCTTCCACCCAAAATACCCTCATTATTTCCAATATCTATAAATCCCCCACCAAAAAAATCAACGTCTACTATGCTTCCAACTTCAAAAAATACAAAGGCTTTGTCCATCTCGATTCTTCCATTAATTTCATCGAAAACTCCCACCTGGTCAACTTAACAAGAGTCCCCGGTTACAATGCCGATTTTCTCCAGTTTTCCATCAAACCGAAACAAATCTCCGTGGATTTCAGCAAAGAAAAAAATCAATACTATTTCAATTTCAATATCATCGTGAGCCTGAAAAAAGGAGATACCCCCTTTTACGAGTATTCGAAAAATTTCGACTATTACTTCGATAAAGAAAAACTCGATGTGATTCGTTCCGGCGGGATTGTAATCCAGGCCGCATTCCCGGTGATCCCCGGGGAATACCGGCTGCATGTTTTTCTTCAAAATCAACTGGATAACGGTTTTTCGTATTTCGAACATAATGTGAAAATACCTACCGGCACCAAAAAACCGGGTCCGTACCTGGCTCCCCTACTCCTGGGTTATAAAGCCGAAAAACAAGGAGATAACTTTTTCTATCCATATAAATTCAACGAGATGAAATTATCCATCGACACGGAAATGATGTTCGCCTCCGCTGAAATCCCTCTTTTGCTGGCGGGAGTATACAACCTGGACAAACCGACCTGGGAAAAAGGTTACGTGGAATGGGAGTTAAAGTGTTTAAGGGAGAAAGACCCCCTGGTTAAAAAAGGAACTATTCGCCTGGCCGACCAACCGTTTCAAACGGATATCCATTTTTTACAACGTCTTCTCCCGGTACAGGATGCGGATACTTCCCTCCCCCCCGGTTATTACGAAATCACCCTGGATTTGTATAATGCAAAAGGGACTTTGATCGACTCCAATCGAAAGGATATAGCTATTTCGCCCCTTCGTGAATTATCCCGCCCGACGGAGATGTATTCGAAACTCCCGGCAGATCATCCCCATTATTTCGATTATATCCTGGGCGTTCAATACCTCAACACGGGGGACCCGGTCCACGCGGAAACATATCTTGAAAAAAGCGTGGGGGCCGGGCCCAATAATATCGAAGGAATAATGGCTTTACTGGAAACCCAATTAAAGTTGAAAAAATACGAAGCAGTCCTGGGACGAGCGGAATCCCTCGGCTGCAATGATAAATTGGCCTTCGATTACCACCGCATCAAGGGAGATGCTTTGTTCGGCCTGGAAAAATTCGATGAAGCGTTGAAAGAATACCTTGAATCCAATAAAATATTTAACCGGGATGTCAATTTAATCAACCGTTTGGGAATAACTTTTATAAAATTGGGTGAAAATGAAGAAGCAGTTAAAGCTTTTGAAGCATCCCTGGCCATTCATGATGAGCAACCGGTGGTGCGCCAGACCCTTGAAAGGCTGAAAAAAGAGATGGGTTCAAAGTAGTTCCGGGGAAAAGATATCGATGATTTATTATTTATTAAGTTGAAGAGGTGCGCTTCGCGCCTTTTTTTGACGTGCCTTCGGCACGGGGGAAAAAGAAACCCACGAATGACACGAATTATCACGAATTTTATTAATGTAGAGACGCAAGATTTTGCGTCTCTATGGCTACATGTGGTTTTCTAACGAAAGTTCTTTGGCTCAATCGTCCATACGTGATGGTTCTTACAAGAAAGGTGGGTGGGTTATTTGAGAACAGACCGGATCATGCGGGCGAGGTCTTTGAGTACGATGGGTTTCATTAAGAATCCATTGATTCCCTGGATTTTATAAGTATCTTCATTAACCGCGTCGCTGAAACCGCTGGAAATAATGATAGGGATGCGGGGTTTAATTTCCCTGATTTTCCGGGACAATTGGATACCGGTCATGTGGGGCATGGTTTGATCGGAGATAACCAGGTCGATACGTTCGAAATTGGATTTGAAAAACTCGAACGCTTCCACGCTGCTGGTCCTGCATTCGGCAGAATAACCCAGTTTTCCCAGCATTTCCCTGGCCATATCCACCAGGATAGGTTCATCGTCAACGAATAAAATACGTTCTGTTCCGCCCTGGATGGGTACCCATACGTCTTTCTGGGAAATATACTCCCCTGTTTTAATCACAGGTAAAAAAACATGAAAGGTGGTGCCCCTGCCGGGTTCGGAATAAACGGTAATTTCGCCGCCGCAGCTTTTGACGATTCCATGAACGACGGAGAGCCCCATACCGGTGCCTTCACCCTCTTTTTTTGTGGTGAAATAGGGTTCAAATATTCGTTCGATGATATCCGGTGTCATGCCGTGGCCGGTATCGGTAACGGTTAGTTGATTGTATAGCCCGGGTTCCATGTTTTTTTGTACCAAGGAATCCAGGCCCAGTTCGATCTCTTTTAAAGTAACACACAAGACACCGCCTTTTTCTCTCATGGCATGAGAGGCATTGGTACAAAGGTTCATAATGATCTGGTGAATTTCCGATTTATTGGCCATCACGGGGTCTAAATTTACATTCAGATCCTGGTAAATTTCGATGGTGGTAGGTAAAGTAGAGCGCATTAATTTTAATGCCTCCGAAGCAACCTCACCGAGCCGGATGGGATTCCGTTCTTTTTCACTTTTGCGGCTGAAAATCAAGATTTGTTGGATTAATTCTTTGGCCCGGGTTGAAGCGGATAGAACTTTTTTCAAGTTGGATTCTTCGCGGCTTCCTTCGCGGAGCAAACTCAGTGTTAATTCGGTATACCCCATGATGGCACTGAGCATATTGTTGAAATCATGGGCAATCCCCCCGGCCATAGTACCCAGGGATTCCATTTTTTGAGCTTGCCGGAGTTGTTCTTCCAATTTTTGCCGTTCTTCTTCACCCTTTTTCCTGGCGGTGATGTCGATAACAATACCTTCTGCCGCCGGTTTATTCTTGTATAAAATGGAATTTTCCAACACTTCGATATCGAAAAGGGTTCCATCTTTTTTGATTCCTTTCAATTCCAGGCGATAAGGAGTACTTCCTAAAGAATTTTCCACGGTCCTAAACATTTTTTCCGATTGTTCCCAACTTTCCCAGGAAAGTAAACAATTCGTACGTTTTCCCATAATTTCGTCCGGCCCATTATAACCGAAAAGAATTGCAAATTGCCGGTTACAGGATTTTATAATATGATCCTGGATGAGATAAATGCCCACTAACGAGTTATCCACCATTCGGCGGTATTTTTCTTCGCTTTTTTGTAGAGAATCCTGGGCGAGTTTTCGTTCTTCGATTTCAACCTGGAGTTTTTTAGTACGTTCCGACACTTCGTTTTCAAGATTATTATTCAATCGTTTTAATTCGGAGGAGTATTTTTCCAGGTTATCGATCATGATGTTGAAGGAATGAGCGAGGTTTCCCAATTCGAAACTGGAATACAAGGAAACACGTTGTGAAAGGTCCCCGGAGGATATTTGATGAATGGTATCGATCATTTTTTCCAGGGGCCGTGTAATCGCCAGGCCGGCAAAAAAAACAGCCGCCACTCCCAATAGTAATATAATTATGCTGACGAGAGCCGTAGTGATCCTCATCTTTTTGATACCGACGCGCATGGTTTCTAAAGAAAGGCCCAAATAAAGAGAACCGATGACCCTGTCATTGTGGAGTATCGGGGACATGACGCGATAAATCTTATTGTCCGCAGTAATAGGCATGGATTTTGAGCGGGATTTAAAATTAAAATCCGCTTGCAGCGCTATATCTTTGTTAAAAGTGGAAAACCAGGATCCATCTTCATTTAAAATGATCATATAAACGACGTCCCGGCTATTTTGAACCCGTTTGAGGATAAGAGCCATATCTTTATCATCTTTAAAAATAAGGGCAGGGCTGACGTCGAAAGCAGTCATCCGGGCTATACTTTGCGCTTTGTCCGCTGTCGATTTAACGGCTTGTTCTTCCAATTTGTGGGGGAAATACATAAAAATAAACGTAGAAATAAGCGCGACTAAAATACTAAAAATAACGATAAATTTCGTTCGGATGGTAGATTTAACGAACCAGTTCAATAGTTTGATATATTTTCGATTCATTATTTATCTCGTTTTGGTTTAGTTTCAATCACCGATACCAGTTTAAGTAAACGTGAGCCGAAATCCGCCCCTTCCTCCACGGCTTTTCCCAAATTGATCATAATGACAGGGCGGCCGCCGGTGCTGCTCAGTCCCACAGCGATACCCTCCCGGCAATACTCAGGTACACCGGTAAAACTGGTAATTTTTAATTCCTGTGTGATGGCCCCCAATTCCGTGATATCGACAGCACGGAGCGGCGTTACATACACAATATCCACTTTTTCATTCTCCAACACTGCTTTTAAATCCCCTAAATCACCGATGTTAATAGAAATAAAACGGCAGTGAATGCCCTCGATGGGCCCGGGTTGAGATTTTTTTATGAAACTCTCGATCTCGTTCTTTATATTAAAGGATTCCCGGTATTTTTCCTGGTACAACACCCCCCAGACGATCTCTTCTCCCACCCGGCTTTTTAAATTTCGATCGAAAGTGAGTACATTAAAAAAAATGGGCATTTGGACATTGACAGGAGTTTCCATCGGCGGAGCCGGAGCGGCAGCTTCCTCCAAGCATAGGATTACCAGCATCATTAACCCGATGAAACCGGTTATCAAATGTTTTCCCCTCATTTATTTACTCCTGGCTTATTTTTCCTTTCATAAGAAATAATCGAGTTTCAATGTGAAGCACCGGCCAAACTGGACCAGGGACGGTTGGATATGTTCCCAACCTCCTGGGGTACGGTACTCTTTATCGAACAGGTTTTTTACCCGGAAAGAAAATCGAAAATGTTTCCCGATAGGCTTAGTTAAGAGATTGACGTCGGTGAGCCAAAACGGTTTTGTTTTTGTCTCGGATAAAGTGACACGCCCGGATTCATAAAAAGATTCTACGGATATCCAAAAATGGTTCAAAACAGGGAGAGAGAATCCGCCTTTCAAAATATGGGAAGGTGAATTGGTTACCTGGACTGTTGTGTTTACCTTTCTACAGGACTGCCAGTTATAGTTGATATAACCGATCCCGCCATTTTTTAGATTCACCTTGATCTCGGCTTCCACACCTTTGCCTATGATTTTATCTAAGTTTCGAAATTGCAATAGGTCGTCGGAAGGGTCTTTAACCTGTTCGATTAGCCCGGGCATTTCGAAATAATAGAGGCAAAGGGTAGAAGAAAAATATTTTCCTATTTGTTGTTCCCACACTGTTTCATAAGTATGGACTTTTTCTCCTTTTATATTTAAATTGCTTTTTGCTTCGTCGGTCACTTCGTAGTAAATCTCATAGAAATTCGGGGCGCGGAATGCGTTCCCGTAGAGGAACTTGAGGGCAGAAGCGGGAGAAGGATTATAAATAAGGGCAGCCCTGGGGCTGATGGCTTTTCCACGGTCGGAAAAATGATCGTACCGGGCCCCCAAAGTGATGGAAAGGTTCTTCAATATTTGGTATTCATCCTGGAAATAGAGCGACAACTCCTCGAAGGGATAATCTTTATCGAAAGGCATATCAAATTCATCCCACCATTTGTAACCGGAATGCAAATTATTTTTGTATTCCACACCCACCAGGAAACGGTTGTCGGTTCGGATATCCCACCCGAATTGACCTTCGATCCCTACCCAATCGCCTCGGGATTGGTCTTCCTGGAGGGTGGTATAATCCGGTAAATTATAGGGAAATTTTCCTTTATAAAAATAATGCCCATAGTAACCCCGAAAGGTAACCCGTTTATTAAAGCTGATTTTCCCCGAATACTTCAACTCGAATATATCGAGTAAATCGAAGGTTTTGGTTCCCGGGTCATTAAATATCACGTCATAAGCACCGGTAGGAATTTGTTTTTCCCTGGAACCCAGGAAACCTTTTAAGGACAAATTTTTGTATTTTAGTTTGGCCATGACCATTATAAATTTATCGTGGTCGATGTTTTCGGCCTTTCCATAGTTAGTTTCCGGTTTGTCGTATTCTTCGAAGTAGTAATCCTGTCCCTTAATACTGCCCATATATGCCGAAAAGAAAACGCCCAAACCGTTGTTCCAGGCTTTACCCGCTCGTATTCCGCCCTGGATATTACCCAGGTTGCCTGCCTGCAAAGTTGCAGTGGCTGCCTTTTCGGTTTTTTCATCTTTGGTAATCACATTGATGACCGCCAACATAGCGCTGGAACCATAAACAACCGAACACGGCCCGCGGACGATTTCGATTCGTTCGATGGCTTCGACGCTCACACCAAACTCCGTCCCGATGGAAGCCGATCCGAAAATATTATCCGCAGTCGAAACTCCATCGATCAATACCAGGACGCGGTTATTGTAATCGGAGGGGCGGCTGAAACCTCGAACACCCACATAACTGTAGTTGTGATCGTTGGTTATATAGAAGCCGCGTACGCGCATTAAGATTTCATCCAGGGTTCGTAAACCGAAGCGTTCGATTTCTTCGGAAGTGATCACCGTTACGGAAGCGGGGGCTTCCCGGACGGTTTGATTATACCGTGAAGCCGTGTTGATCTCCGAATTTAGCAGGAGTTTTAACGCATCTTCCTGGGGTTCTTTTTCTTTTTCGTTCGTCTCCTGTGCAGGAAGCGAATATATAGCAAGCAAACTAAAAATAATGATTAAGATTAAATTAACTTTCATTCTCATATTACCTTCTTTGATCGACCACACGGATTTTACTCCACAATATAATCTTATAAAAAAAGAAAAAAAATTTCAACTATTTTTTTAATTCGGGTTATTTCCCGGATTCTCCATTATTAATTTCTTAATCTTCGGGTGTGGGTGCACCCTCTTGATGGCAAACTCCATTCATGATTTTTTTTAAATGTGAATTAACGATGACTTGAATTTCTCCGGGTTGTTTTGAAAGATATTTTATTTTTGTCTTGCATTTGCAAGGCGGTTGAATTGAAGACGACGCCCCGAAAGTACTTTTACAATCTTGTTAGGGTTGTCATATTCGATGGGATTTTTTTACATCATCTTTAATTAACTCGTTGAAGGCATCGATATCGGTCATCGTTATTCCTCACCCCATATGATTTCTTCCTGGATGCGATTCATGTTATCGATGGTGGTATCGAAGCTTCGAACTTCGATACCGAGTTCAGGGTCGATGTCGGCAGGGATAAATGTCAGGCAGCGGGTTTTGCGGTGACCGCCCTCTAACTTTACAAGGTCTTCCTCAGCGATATAGACTTTAATTTTATTATCTGAAAGAAGTTCTTCTTTTTTATACCCTTCCCTTTCAGAAATCTTTTTGAGATAGGGCTTGTCATGGTTAAGCATAATGAGGGTGTTTAATTCTTTTATGATGTAATCGCTGTGGGTCGTAAGAAATACTTTAATGCCTATATTAACCAGCCTGGCAAAAAGGCGGGCTACTCGGCACTGGTTCTGGGGATGAAGATTCAACTCCGGCTCGTCCACCATTAGTAAATCACCGGGCTGGGCAACGTGCCTGAGGTAAAACCCGATATCCAGGAGAGAACGCACCGCACTGGAGCTTTCAGTCATGGTAAGTTTAACGCGATTACCCTTCGGAATAAAAAAAAGTTCATCATTCCGTGTAACGGTATATTCACCCCCGATAATATCGTCAAAATCAGCCAGCACATCGGGGTAATTCTCTTTAATGAAACTATTTTTTTTGGAAATGGTCTCCAGTTGTCTTGTAAAGTCCACATTGATTTTCACCGGCAGCGCATAATCGCTGTAGACTTTCATTAGAAGCTCCATGGGATCGACAGCCTTGTCGGGTTGGTTCATTTCTTCCAGCAGTCGGTTACGTGCGAAATTCAACTCTTTGCGAAAAATAGCTGCCCCTGTTCTTTCTGCACTTGCGATGAAGGGATTCGGGAAAAAACGGCTAAAAAGTACTTCGTTGATGGCTTTACTAATGAACTCCGCAATAACTCCCCTGGGAATTCCAATACTATCTTTATCGACAAGAAGGGTCACGACCAAATCCGCGCTGTCTTCGCTTTTTGAGATGGAGAAATATTCTGCATTAGCCGAACTGATTCGCCGATTAAATTTGCCCCGCAGCTTAAAATCATCTTTCTCCAGGATTATTTTGAATTCTGTTTCCCTGAATTGATCTTTAGATGCTGCCAGGACTACCGGTAATCGTTTTTCATACTCCCGGCATCCATTGGAAAGTATTTTCGGGGCTTCATCGATATATGGACTCATATCGATCCTGACTGTTCCTTCGGAAAGCAACCGTTCAAAAACAGTATCGGGTATATCGATAGAAAAAATATCCCGCCAGAAGTATAAAAATCCGAAGAGAGCATAGGTAGCATAGGTCTTGCCGGTGTTGTTGAGCCCACAAATGATCGTCAGGTCGCCAAGCGTGAACTCAGCTTGCTTCAGAGCCCCAAGGTTTTTTATTTGTACCTGCATTACATGACCCTCCTTTTGACTTCCGAATTCAATCGCTTTTTCTTTACTAACAGCAAAAAAACTCACGCACTTTTGCTTTTCTATTAGAGCTTTTTAGTAAATCATTTTACTGAAACTAAGATGGAAAGTCAATAACCGATCGATTAAATGATTAAATTGACTTATTTTAATGTTGGGAAGGGGCACCCGTAAAACGAATGCCCCCTGCTTTTTGTTAATAGTTAATACACGACATAATTGGCGGCATATCCCACTTGAGATACACCATATTTGATCCACATAAAACCGCTTTCACCCCAACCGGTACCCCAGGAGTTTTTCAGTCTCCAGCCGCCGGTTGTGCACCTGGAATCATCCCAACCCACCAATATAATGAAATGATTGGGTTTTGCCGTCACATTCCGGGTATAACAGCCGCCTGTATAAGCTTGGAAGTAAGAATCCACGTAAACCAGTGCTGCGACAGAGCCATACCTGAGAATCGCACACTTAATGGCAGTGGTGGAAGGCACACCGGTACTGGTTCCGACATAAGCCCAACTATCCAGTATATAAGGGTGAGAATACGGATGAGTGCAATCGCCGGGAATAAATTCGCTTCCCAGTACCGCACCCGGAGCCACATGCATACCATGGGCAAACCAACCGCTTGTACAGGTGTACCCATAGGGATTACATTCGATTAACCATTCTTCCGAAAGATCGACAGTGATTCCATCCACCTTTTTTATCGCCCCTTCAAATACGCCGCAGGTTACCAGGGCCCACGCACTGCAACTCCCCTGGTTTTTGACGGAAGTATAATAACCTGTGTAAGAAGCAGGCAAGATACAAATCGGTGTAATGGAAATATCCGTTGCCGGCAAGTTTGTACTATAACATCCCGACAGATCGGCCCCATATTCCGGGGCAGGTGTGCACAACTCGGCCAACGAATACTCCATAGCAGGGTTGACTCCAACTTCAAACTGGTCTCCCTGCCGGGCAATGTTCTTCCTCATCTGCTGAAGCTTGAATTGAATCACGTTCATCGAATCATCGCGGGTAAACCGAACCGAATCATCATCGTCATTTCGACCGGTATTGCCTGTATTACCGATTCCTTGCAAAACCGCCGAAAAAAACGCCAATAACAAAACCGCTAAAAATACCAAACACAAAGAAAATGTTTTGTTCACATATTTCATAGATCCTCCTTTAATTGCACAATAAAATAAATAAAAAAATCGCTGATGATCTTGATTTAAATTTAGATTAATCGATCCAAAACAGCGATAAGCCGTTCCACTTCATCGATCGTATTATAATGAACCATACTCACCCGGATCACGCCGCCGCGGGAACTTAAACCCAGGTCATCGATCAATCGCCGCGCATAAAAATCTCCCGATCGAATGGCAATTTTATGATTATCGACCTGTACGGGGATGGAATCGCTGGTTTTTCCTTCGACCGTAAAAGAAAAAGTAGGAACACGAACAGAACGATCCGGTATGTTTTTCCCAATAATCCGCACATTTTTTTTACTGTTTAAAAAATCCAGGAAACGTGCCGCCAAAATTTCTTCGTGTTCTGCGATGCAATCGTAAGCGATATCCAACGCGGATTGAAGGGTTGTACACTCCTTACCGTTCGAATGCCGCCCCCCTAATTCCATAAAATAATCTTTTATCCCCGTAATACTATAAGCCAGTTCAAAATTAACATGACCGGGTTGAAACTTATAAGGAATTTGATCTTCTAAAAAGAAATGATTGACACCGGGCAGTTTTTCAAGTATGGATTTTTTCCCATAAAGAAGGGAATAGTGCGGCCCATAGACTTTATAAAAAGAGAATACGTAAAAATCCACGTCCAGGTCCCGGACGTTCACTCGCCGATGAGGGGCGTAAGCAACGCCATCCACACAGATCATCGCTCCCCGCGCATGGACAAAGGATGCGATTTTTTTAATGGGATTGATGGTTCCCAATACATTGGAAGTATTGGTTAATGCCACGAGCCGGGTTTTCCCCGTCATCAATTTTCCCAGGTCTTCCAGGTCCAGTTCCGATGTTTCCTGGTTGAGTTTCCATTCCTTGATGATGAACCCCCGTTTTTCCAGGTTTCTCCATGGTCCGATGTTGGCTTCATGGTCGCAGTTGGTGACGATGATTTCATCTCCATTTCCCGCGTTAAAAACTTCTCCCAAAACCGTTGAAATCATTTTGACCAATTGGGTCGTGGATGAACCCATAATCACTTCGCATTTTTCCCCCGCATTAATGAACTCCATCCCCGCAGCGACACCCGAAGCGACGCGCATGTCGGCTTTTTTCGATACTTCATAGGATGCGCCCAGTTGAACATTAGTATACAACAAATAATCGGTTATGGCATCCGTTACTTTTTTTAATGCTTGAGTTCCACCTGCATTTTCAAAAAATACCCACTCTCCTGCTAAAGCCGGGAACTGACTCCTTACAAAATCGATGTCAAGCTTCATGTTGTCTCCTTTTCATGCTAATATTTTACCTGAAAAAAGAGTAAATATCAATATAAAAATAAACATTGGCAGCAATTTTTGACTGCCATGAAAACAGTTTAGCCGCAGAGGACAGCGAGGGCACGGAGAGGTTTTTTTTCAGTGCCTGGGAAGAAAAGTGCATGGATGTGATTGTTACTTATGAACGAAAAAAATTTATCATCGAATTAAAAGCTTTTGCTGGGGGTTAGTGGGCGGCTTTTACGAAAGGAGTCCCCTGGTTTATCTAGCGCAGGTTAATTGGCGTCCTCCGTCCACGCTGCACGTTAAACCGGTTAACCACTGCGCATGGTCCGATGCGAGAAATGCAATCAAATCCGCAACTTCTTCCGGTTGGCCGATGCGTCCCAGCGGGTGGGTGGTTTTGCTGTGTTCGAGGAATTTCGCGTAAGCTGTTTCATCCATTCCGCTCCGGCGGTGCAAATCGGTCCGGACAACGCCGGGGTTAACGGCGTTCACTCGTACACCTTTGGGTGCGAGATCCAGCGCGGCAGCATGAGTTAATTGATCGACGCCGGCTTTACTGACGCAGTAGGCTATTAGGCCGGGAAAAGCACGAAGCCCGGTCACAGAACTCACATTAACGATGTTTCCACCGGTTTTGACCAGGTGCGGAACTGCCAATTGGATCAAATGAAACACGGATCGCAGGTTGACATCCATCATATTATCATAAAATTCCAACGTTGTGGTTTCAATGGAACCTGAGCCGATTATCCCGGCTGCATTAACAAGGATGTCTAACTGGCCGAAGCGTTTAGCTGCAGTTTCGATCAATTGGATTCTAAAATCCGTGTTGGTGATATCCCCGGGGAAAATTTCAATCTCTTTTTGGGAAGATATAAGTCCTGTTTTCACCGCTTCAAGGGCTTCCGTTTTGCGGCCGGTTAATAAGAGCTTTGCGCCGGAATCGGCAAATATTTTAGCTGTTGCTTTGCCGATGCCGCTGGAAGCGCCGGTGATTAGGGCTACTTTATCATCAAATCGAATATTCATTGTTGTTTCTCCTTTATATAATATATTCCCGATTCGCCGTCAGTTTTGTCAGTCATCACGGATGGACAGGTTCCGGCGCCTCCGAAAACTTTATATAATGTTAATAATCAAAAGCTTTTGTGGGGGTCCGGGGGGCGACTTTTCACGAAAAGAGCCCCCTGGTCGTCGAAGACAAATTAGGTGGCGGCTTTTGGATATCTTCACAGTGTGATGATCCCGGATAGACCCTGTTCGTTCAGCATCTTATTGAAACCGGCGATATCGTTTTTCTCTAAATTTTGGAGTTGGAATTGGGCTTCATCCAGTTCTTTCTTAAGTTCGTCGAAAACCTGGAACATCTGGTTGGTGGGGGGGAAATCCGCGGAGTCTGCGGCGATATCGGAGATTAACAACGACATTTGGCTGAAGAGTTTTACAGGGCCGCGAAAGGATTTTAAGTCGCCTTCTGCCAGTGTGGGTTGAAAATAGAGTGCTTCCACGACCTGGATTTTTTTATCCAGTTCTTCCAGGGTTTTGAGAACAGGTTGGGTTTTTTCTTTTTCTGTGCCTGTTTTCCGGTCGGCCAGTATTTCTTTTAAGTCTACCAATTGTTTCCGAATTCGTTCGATGCGGTCGATGTCGTCGATGACGATTTTAAGAGAAGCCTGGACTTCCAAAGCCAATTTCACCTGGGCTTTTACATCGTCGATGGTGCCGGTGGTGTTGGGGTCTTTGAGAACCGTTAGGTTTTGTATGAATTCTTTGCCGTTTACGGATAGTTTTACTTTAAATACTCCCGGTATGGCGAGGGGTCCGCGTTTTCCGCCTTCCAGTCCCCAGCTTTCCAGGGGGAGCCATCCTTTGCGGGCGTTTTCTTTGTAACGTTTTTCTTCCCAAAGGAAGGGGTTATTGGCCGGTTTGGTACGGAGTTTAACATCGCCCAGGGTTTCATGGCGGAGGTCCCAATGGACCCGGTTGATCCCCGGTTTTCCCGGGCCTTTGAGGGTTCGGACGGTTTGACCCTGTTCATCGATGATGCAAATGGATACGCCGTCTTTGATTTCGGATTTCAAGTAATAGTTGATGGAAGCGCCATAGGTCGGATTGGTTCCGACCACCTGGTCATCGGGGAAATCCTGGAAAGAAGTGACGGTGCGAAAACGGTAAGCGGGGCGTGGGGAGAATAGATGGACATCGGCTTGTAAGAGTTGGGGGTCCAATTGTTGGAGGGGGGTGATATCGTCCATGATCCAGAAACCGCGGCCGTAAGTGGCCACCACAAGGTCGTTAAAGTGTTCCTGGATCACCATCCAATGAACGGGTGCATGGGGTAAATTGGTTTGGAACGGCATCCAGTTTTCACCGTCGTTAAACGAAACATATAAACCATTCTCAGTACCGGCATACAGCAGTCCTTTTTTTACCGGGTCTTCTCTCACGCAGTGGACATAGCTGAATACAGTGGTGGGGATTCCATTGGTAATCCGTTTCCATGTTTTCCCATAATCTGTGGTTTTATAAATGTATGGATCGCGGTTATCGACCTGGTGAAGATCCACGGAAATATAACAGGTGGAAGCGTTATAGCGTGAAGGTTCTATATTGCTGATGGTTCCCCATTTGGGGAGACCCGGGAGTTTCGCTGTCACGTTTTCCCAATGAGCGCCGGCGTCACGGGTGACATGAAGCAATCCGTCGTTAGTTCCGGCCCAGATCATGCCTTTTTCCAGGGGGGATTCGGCGATAGCGAAAACCAGGCATCCGTATTCGACGCCGAGGTTATCTTTGGTCAAACCGCCGGAGTCGCCGAGCATCTCTTTGTTATTGGTGGAAAGATCGGGGCTGATGTCGGTCCAGCTCTGCCCCCCGTCCGTGGTTTTATGGACCACCTGGCTGCCGACGTATACGGTTTTGGGGTCGTGGGGGGAAATGGCGATGGGGAAAGTCCAGTTGAACCGGTATTTCAAAAGTCCGGCGGGGGAACCCATGGGGGATTTGGGCCACACGCGAACGGAGCGGTTGTGACCGGTTCGAGCGTCGAAACGGTCGAGGCCGGCGTTGTAACATCCGCCCCATATAATATTATTATCGGAGGGGTCGGCGTAAGTGAAACCGCATTCGCACCCGGCGACGTTTCGCCACAACCCGGAAGGGATTCCTCCCCACCAACCTTCGGTACGGCTGTTGCTGGGACCGCGGTAAGACAAACCGTCCTGGCGGTTCCCAAAAACATTATACGGTATTTGGTTGTCGACGGACACATGGTACATCTGGGCAACGGGGAGAATAACATTGTTCCATCCCTTGCCGTGATTAGTTGAAATCATTAACGTGATATCGTTACCGATCATCATGCGGTTCGAGTTCAGCGGATCGATCCACATATCGTGGTTATCTCCGCCCCAGAAATTGTACTCGGAAGTATCGCCGCCATCCAGGGAAAAACTCATTAAATTGGAAGGAAAATAGACTTCGTCGGGATCTTTGGATGATACGACGACGCGGGTATAATAATGGGGCCGTTCATTTAACAAACGGCTGTGGTTAACCAATTTCCAATTGTGTCCCCCGTCATCGGACCGCCACAGCGAACCCCGTTCCCCTGTTTCGATCAACGCATATACCCGGCTCGAATCGCTGGGGGCTACTGCAACGGCAATTTTCCCTAAAGGAGACTCAGGCAGGCCGTTTCCTTCCAGGCGTTTCCACGTTGTGCCTCCATCGCGGGAAACGAATACGCCGCTTCCCGGTCCGCCGCTCCACCGTCCCCAGGTTTTAATATCCACTTGCCACATGCCTGCGAAAAGAACCTGGGGATTATTGAAGTCCATGGCGATATCGGAGCAGCCCGTATTGGGATCGACAAATAAAACCCGTTCCCAGGTTTGTCCGCCGTCCAATGTGCGGTAAACGCCGCGTTCTTGTTGGGGTCCGTAACAATGCCCCTGGGCCGCCGCGAAAACGATATTGGGATTGCGGGGGTGAATAACGATTCGCCCGATTCGCCCGGTGAGGTCCAAACCCATATGTTTGAACGTTTCGCCCCCGTCTGTGGATTTATAGATACCGTTACCGATAGAAACATTACTGCGGATAAAGGTTTCACCTGTACCTGCCCAGACCATATTGGAATCCGATAGGGCAATAGCGACAGCGCTGACGGATTGAGCCGGTTGATCGTCGAAAACCGGTTTCCATTGGGTTCCGCCGTCCGTGGATTTCCACAAGCCCCCGGAAGCTGCGCCTGCAAAGTACACATTCCAGTTGTGCGGGTCGCCGGCTACAGCGATTATGCGGTTTCCCTGGGGGCCGATATGGCGGTATGGGAATTGATCGAACAGCGTACTGTTGATTTTAAGAGGTTGAGTGGCTGTCTTAGCTTTTTCTTTTCCCTGTGAAAAAATAAAAAATCCGATACAAAGAATGAGTATCAAAATTAAAACATTTTTTTTCATGAAATGATTTCCTCCTATAAAGTCGATTTATCGATGAGTATAAGGGTGACACGCGGTACAAAACATTTTGCCGGCGACTTCCGGTTCGTCGACGGCTTTTTTTCCTTGTCCGTGGCAGGAGAGGCAATTTTTGGCTTTATCGCTCATCTCTTTGGTAGGGATAAAAGCTTTCTCGGCGTTTTTGTTGAGGAGATCGGCGGCAAAACCGGCAGTATCTGAAACCAGTCGCGCGCAGCGTTCACCGCGCTCCGGGCTAAACGCTTCGAGTTTGGATGCATTGACCCACCGGTTGATAGACAGATGACAGAGAGTGGAATTGGCGGTTGAAGTCGGCATTTTATAATCGACTGCGACTTTGACCGGTTTTCCCGGGATAAAAATAGGAAGAGCTGTAGTCTCGTACCAGGTAAAGATTTCGTTGATGATGGCATTCCGGGTTTTATCCTGGAAGAACATCGAGATAGCCATTGCGGCGCCGTTGCAGGCTCCGCAAAGGGTTCCCCATCCCGCAACTCCTCCGCCCCCGTAAGAACTCAATTGAAAAGGGAAATCCGTATAGGGTTTTCCCAATTTTTCGGCCACCTGGCCCACGATGGCTTCGAAAACACCGTACATGCACCCTGATTTAAAGTGAGCATTATAAGCTCTTTCCTGGGTTGTTTTGATATCGAGGGTTCGATAATCCCAGGGGAATTTCCAAACCGGGGCCGGTTCTGCTTCTACTTTCGGCGTGGAAACAGGTACCGCGTGACTGCATCCTCCCAGGATAGCAGCCCCGATTCCCAGGCCCAATACTTCACGACGGGTAAAGGTTTTTTTCATTGGATGAAACCTCCTCTAAGGCAATAGAAATGGAACACAAATAGATTCCAAGCTTTTTCATATTGTTCCGTTTAAATGGTGAATTATTTATCATATTGAATTTTAATTGAAAAAGAAAAAAAATTCAAGTGATTTTCCTGGTTTCTCCCTTTTTTTGCTCTACCTGGGTTTATTTCTTATTCACTCTTTTATAGATATTAATCATACATTCGTCACCGGCTTCATCATCGCGTCCCGGTTCCCCGTTCTCAAAAAAATAGTACTTCCCGTCTGCAATATCCAACAAGTAATCGTCGGTAAAAATCGTATTCTCCAGCTTGAAGGTTTCGGCATTGTAAAAGAGAAGTGCAAATTTTTTCATTTTAGGGCTGCATGTCCTGACCTGGATCACCAGGTAATTTTGATCGATCCTGCACCGGGTAATTCGCGAATACCCCATTTCCCATTCCTCGATATCGCGACCAAGATCATGTTTACGGTCGCCATAGCTTTCGCGGAAATAGAAATGAGCCGGCATCTTTTTATAAAACGGCGGGATTTGAAGAGGGACTTCTCGAGCGACATCCAATTCTTTCGCCCGTATCACGGAAACCTTCAATTCGTTGGCGGGTATGAAAAATACGCGGTCGGTCTTGTAAGGAACCAGGTGAAAGATGAGTTGGGAAAGGCGGTTACCGTCGCGATAGACTTTCCTGATTAAATTCTTTAAGACGTTCCCTTTGAGGTCATATACTCGAACCAGGTAGACATCGTCCCCCTTTTTCCTATTGGGGTCTGCGGAGTGAAAACCGGAGAAAAAGAGTTTACCGTCGAAAAATAGGCCGTCCAGGGGCATGATACTGCCCGGGCCTCGCTTTAACCACTTGGTTTCTTTCCACACATAGGTCCCATTTTTCTTTGTAAAGATTTTTATTTTATCCGGTAATTCCATAAAGGCAAAGTCTGTGCCGTACCTGAAGTAGTTATAGCAGTATTGTAGTTCCGAGGGGGCCTGTCCGGTTGGGGCAAAGTGGGTGAATTTTTCCCTGGACACCAAACCCAGCGGGCCGGTGCCGTATTGGAGGATCAGTTCATTGTCCTTATCGATTTTCCCGTCCCAAATATTATACACAACTTTATCCGGGTGTTTCCATTGATCGAAGCGCTGCAGCGTTTCGGCAGCGCTTGCATGGAGGATTATAAAAAAGATAATGATCGACGTCACTGTGATTTTTTTTTTCATCTAATTTTCCTGGAGGGTTACTGAATGGGGACATCGATGAGGCAAATGCAATCCGTTACATTTTTCGTACAATCGCAAGCGGGTTTGTTTTTTATTACCACGGATCGGCCGTCCAGGGTAATGGTAAATGCGTTGCTTTTTTCCGGGATAAGCATCAACACAACGATGATAACCAACAAAACAACCAACACCGTCAATTTAAGATTCTTTTTCATGTTCACCTCAATTTTTAAATGGGAAGGTGAAGTATACAATAAGTGAATTACGAAAGTCAATACGAATGGCGAAAAATTTTCATACCATTCCTTTTTTATTTAAGGTAGTATGGAACCCGGTTGCGAAAATTCTCTTTAATGCAATGATAAAAAATCCTATTGGGCGGGTTCCTCGGTTTCCACCAGAGGGTTATGCTCCTTGCCTTTTTTGTAAGCATAGAAATTCTTCATCACTTCAAACCGCAGCCCCGGGTCTTTGACCATATAATCCATCAATTCCCTGGAATCCGGCATGATTTCCTCGATGGGATGGGGTTTCGTTTCGATTTTTACCACTTCCACGGTTTGGGGTTCCTTGTCTTTTTCCGAGTGGTATTTGGGTTTCTTCCCGAAAAAGAACCAATCCAGGGATATCCCAAAATCATTATACAGCCGTCCCATAGTCTCATAACTAAAAAACCGTTGGCCTGCTTCGTATTTGTAATAGGTAGATCGATCGAGGTTCAATTTCAATGCCATTTCGGTTGGGGATAAATTTAATTCTTCCCGTATACTTCTTAATTTGGATACGCCGTCGGTTATTATTTTTCGTCTAACGATATTTTTCATTTTATTACTCCTACACTATATTTTAATAGTATAAATAGTACGGATGTTTCGAATGAAAGTTTTGTTTTTTTTATTTTTTTTGGACACTCTGGCCTATCTTTTAGACACATAGGCCGAACTTGTGGACACTCTGGCCTATATTTTAGACACATAGGCCGAACTTGTGGACACTTAGTCCTAACATTTAGACACTTAGGCCGAACTTGTGGACACTCTGGCCTAACATTTAGACACTTAGGCCGAACTTGTGGACACTCTGGCCTAACATTTAGACACATAGGCCGAACTTGTGGACACTCTGGCCTAACTATCGGACACTCTGGCCTATATTTTCGACACATAGGCCTAACATTTGGACTCCCTGGCCTAACAATCGGACACTCTGGCCTATATTTTCGACACATAGGCCTAACATTTGGACTCCCTGGCCTAACAATCGGACACAGTGGCCTAACATTCGGACACTCTGGCCTAACAATCGGACACTCTGGCCTAACATTCGGACACTCTGGCCTAACAATCGGACACTCTGGCCTAACTATGCGACTCCCTGGCCTTGACTTCGTAATGATGAATTACGACTGATGAAGGATGAATTGAAGAAAATTCCCGGAATTTTCTTGAGATAGTTGACTTTCTGATTTTATTTATTTATATTAAATAAAAAAAAGAATCGTAATAGAGAAAACAACACTATAACTTTAGGAGGCTTTGAAAAATGAAGAAGATAGTTCTCGGTATTATGGTTATTGTCATGGGATGCTTAATGGTATCGGCGGAGACATATCAACACAAAGAAGGCGGTATATCCATCTGGTTCCCCGACAATTGGAAAATAAACATGGAAGAAGATTTACTCGATGCAACCGCACCCGATGAAGACGCCTTTATCCAATTATTGATCCTCACCGACGTCGAAAGCATCGAAGCGGCTGTCGAAGCCTACGATTCCGAATTGAGCCAGATCATTACCAATTATAAAGAAACCCAGGAAGCCCAGGAATTCGAGGTAAACGGGATGAATGGCGTTATGCTCGGCGGAGAAGGCAAAATCGAAGGTATAAAAATGGAAGTGGGCGTCGCTATTATCGAAACAAAAAAAGCTTATGTGATGCTCATGTGGTATAATACCCCCGAAAGCAACCCAAAATACGAAAAAAGCTACGATAAAATCGTCAACAGCATAAAATCCATCAAATAAGAATATGCAAAGTAATGGAAGGTCACTGCTTCTCTTATAAAGGTGGCCTTCCTATACCGATATGCACCTACAACCGCGGGGGAAACTGTTCACTACATGATATAGGGTTTATGAGAGAGGCGCGGTGATTTCGGTATCGGAAAGAGGGGGGATCGGCGTATCGTGATCCAATTTAATAAACTGTAAAGCCGTGAGGGACAGCAAACAGTAAATCGCAAAATAGTAAAACCCCGGCTGAATCTCCGCCGTCATATTCCGGGTCCCTTCCGCTGCCAGGAAAGCAACAAAAATGCCGATCACAAATACATCCGTCATGGCCCACTTACTGATTCCCTGGCAAAATCGAAATAATAATACCCGCTTTTTGCCCTTTAAAAAGGGTACCACTAGAAGTAACAAACCTTTCACAAACGGGATCACCAGGCTGAACAACGTAAGCAATATAGCGACAAAGTAACGGTCGGCTTTGATGAGGCTCTGAACTGTTTGCAATATACTCCGGGTATTCTGGAATACTTGCTTTTTAAATACCAGGATTTTGATTTGAGCCGAAATGGTTAACATGGGCTCCAAGAGTCCCGGGATTAAGAAAACATATGAAATCAAAATAAGCACAATACCGATAATATTCCTGGTCCGATAATTTTTCATTTATCCTCGTCTTATCATTTAAGTAGAGATTTTAACTCGAACAGACCCGGCCGTTAATATCCATAATAACCCGGGGTATTCGAATATGATAGAATATTTTACCCCAAATTGCCATTGATTTCAATACCCACTACGTGGGGTTTTATTACAGAACCGGGCGGATCGTGCAATGTTCGGGGAGTATCCGACTCGTAATTTTCAATCCTGGGAATTTGTATTTTATCGATTATTTTGTTAAAATTAAACCTCTCTTCTGTTCCCTCGATATTCAATTTAAATATATTCGAATCGATTAGAGAAACGAAATGAAAATTCAACTCATCGCGCCAACGATACTGGATGAGAAGAAGCGGCCCATCAAATATAAGAAAGCATTGTTACCGCCCCTGGCTTTAGCGCTGTTGGATGGGTTAACGCCTTCGCATCATGATGTTAAGATTGTCAATGACCTGGTGGAAGAACCGGATTATTCTTCCTCCTATGACATGGTAGGAATCACGGGTTTGACTTCCCAGGTACTACGGTCATACCAGATCGCCGACCGGTTTCGCTCTATGGGTGTGCCGGTTATTTTGGGTGGTATTCATTCGACTGTAATGCCGCATGAAGCCAAAGAACATGCAGACTCCGTATTTATCGGGGAAATGGGAAAAAGCTGGACCCAAATCCTGGAAGATGTTCAAAACCATCGCTTGCAAGAATTTTATAAAGAAGAATCGCTGCCGGATTTATGTGATTCCATACTTCCCCGCTGGGATCATATGAATATGAAGATTTATTTTAAACCCCCCGGCCAAAAAATGCCGAATATACCGGTTTACACAACCCGCGGGTGCGTGTTCGACTGCAAATTCTGCTCAGTGAGCAAATACTTCGGAAAAACATATCGAACCAAACCGGTCCCAATGGTTATGGAAGAAATCAACCACTCCGGGGGAACTCACTTTTTCTTCCTGGACGACAATATCGGAGTACAACCCCATTACACGGAAGAGTTATTCAAAACCCTAATCCCCAGGAAAATAAAATGGTACTCCCAGGTCAGCACAACGATTTTAAAATCACCGGGTTTAATCGAACTGGCGGGGAAATCCGGGTGCTTTGCTTTGCTGGTGGGTTTGGAATCCCTGGATCCCCACCTTTTACACTCGATGAAAAAAAGTTTTAACCAACCGGATGAATATGCCGAACTGGTTGCACGAATCAGGAAAGCTGGGATTATCCCGGTTCCCTCGATTATTATCGGTACTGAATCGGACCCCCTGGAGCAAATGAACTATTCCATCGATTTTTTATTGAAAAATAAAATAGGAGCCGTCGTATTTACGATTCTTACTCCCTTTCCCGGAACGGAAGTGTACGAGGAATTTGAAAAATCCAACCGAATCCTGACAAAAGATTGGACCCAATATGATCTAACGCACCTGGTATTTCAACCTGGGCACTGCTCCATCGATGAATTCCATAAAATATACTGGGAAGGTCATCGGCGTTATTTTTCTTTTAAGAATATGATGAAACGGCTTTATTATATTACTTCAAATTCCCGTCACCGGTTCACTTCTTTCATCGAAGCGGCGAGTTACATGTGGTACAGCAAGAGGCAGTTGGCTCATAACAGTATTCCCATCGGCAGCGGTGTTTACCGGGTACCCAATAAGGATTAATAAATCGGGGCCCGGCAAGTGACCGGGGTAACAGGCAAGATGTACCTGGCTTTTTTTTGGATTGACTACACCGCTAAAACTATCTATAATAGTTGAACAGTAAAAAAAAAACATATGGAGAAATACGGACGTAAAGGAGCATATGATGATAGAGTGGTTTAAATCGTTAAGTCCCGTTATGCAAGCGTTATGTGCTACCGGTTTTACCTGGTTTGTGACGGCCCTTGGAGCAGGGTTGGTTTTTTTCTTTAAGAAGATCAACAAAACAGCCCTGGATGCAATGCTGGGTTTTGCAGCCGGGATAATGATCGCTGCGAGTTTTTGGTCTCTTTTAGCGCCTGCTATCGAGATGGCGGAAGGAATGGGCACACCGGCCTGGCTTCCTGCAGTAGTGGGTTTTTTATTGGGAGGATTTTTTCTTTGGGGGGTAGACAGGCTTTTACCCCACCTTCACTTAGGTTTTCCCACCAATGAAGCCGAAGGCATCAAAACCGGTTGGCAGAGAAGTATTCTATTAGTGATGGCCATTACACTGCATAATATCCCGGAAGGTTTGGCCGTCGGTGTGGCGTTTGGTGCAATTAGTGCGCAGTTACCTTCGGCAACCCTGGCGGGTGCTGTTGCCCTGGCAATCGGTATCGGCATCCAGAATTTCCCTGAAGGCGCGGCTGTTTCAGTGCCCTTGCGCCGGGAAGGCTTGTCCCGGTTTAAAGCGTTTTGGTATGGGCAGTTATCCGGTTTGGTCGAACCTATTGCCGGGGTAATCGGTGCTTATTCCGTGATGATGATCAGACCTATATTGCCTTACGCATTGTCTTTTGCTGCCGGCGCCATGATCTATGTGGTTGTGGAAGAACTCATCCCGGAATCGCAATTGGATAAAAACACGGATATGTCCACCATCGGCGCCATGTTGGGCTTTGCCGTAATGATGACACTGGACGTAGCCCTGGGGTAAATCTTCCACCTGTTTTGTCTTCTAAGACCAGGAACCTTTTTGTAAAAAGGTTCCTGGACCTCCAAAAACTTTTGGTTACAGCGAGTTCTACGGGAGCAGCCGATACCCCGGATATCGGACGATCTCCTGGTTTTACAATAATAAAAGTACACGTAGTGGGGCCAACCAGTTTTTCTTCTTTTTAAAAAATTTTTTTTAAGAAAATAGTTGACAAAATTGTATTGCTGTATTAATATATTAATACAGAGGATAAAATGATTTTGTCAGAATTAGATGTTAATTTCGCTTCGCCTGTGCCTGTGTATGAGCAGATCAAAAAGCTCATCAAGCAAGCGATTGCCAAAAACAGGATATCCTTTAGCGATCCCCTTCCGTCGATTCGAGAACTGGCGTCGTTTTTAAAGATAAATCCCAATACAGTAGCCCGCGCCTACCGCGATTTACAATTTGAGAAAGTGATCGACGGTCGAGCAGGAAAAGGTTTCTGGATAGAAAAGAAAGAGTCAGCCGAGGAAGAAAAAATGGAAATACTCAAAGAGGAGTTTTTAAAATTACTGGAGAAAGGAGTGGAGATGGGTTTAACCCCTGAGAGTGTCAAAGAAATGGTTTTAAGTTTTTTCGAGGAGGTTGGATGATCGAGATAGCCCATTTTTCGTTCAGCTATGGGAAACACTCCGCCCTGGAAGATGTCGATTTAAATATCGAAAAGGGCGAATTCGTCTTATTGGCGGGGGCGAACGGTTCCGGGAAAACCACGCTTTTGAGGGCAGTGAGTGGAGTTCTAATGCCCCGTAAAGGAAAAATCCGTGTGGAAGGGAGCCCGGTGGGACCGTCTACGCAGCGGAAAATCGCATATATTCCCGCTTCCCTCAGTATGTATGAGACGTTGAAGATCAAAGAAGCCATATCGGTTCATTCGTCTTTTTACAGTGGTTTCCAATATCGCGAGATAGCGGATTATCGATTTGACCCTGATCGAAAAATCAATTCGCTTTCACGCGGCGAGAAGACTTTGTTTTATTTATTTTTGGCGCTTTCGACATCTCCTGAATATATTTTAATCGACGATGTGATTCATTTTTTAGATCCCCATTTAAGGGATATTTTTTTGCGGTCCATTCTTCAACCCATTGAAGAGCAGAGGCTGGGGGTTGTGATAGCGGCGCAGGTCCCCGCAGACATCGAGGGTTTGATCGACCGCCTGGTGGTTTTAAATAAAGGTAAAGTGGTTTTGGATGAACAAGTGGAAGTACTAAAGCAGACCTTTGTTAAGCTCTATGCAGAGAACGAGCCCCAGGGTTTACCGGTGGTATTTCGACGGGATTGGAACGGGATGAAAGAGCTCTATATTTACCCGTATCGGGGAGAAGAGATTCCTCTTTCGGCAAGTGGCAAATCCGTGGAATACCTGGGTTTATCGGAAATTTTAAGGGCCTATATCGGGGGTGAATATGATCGGCATTGAAATCAAGAGGATGTTGAAGGACGGCTCCGTTATTTTCGTCGTACTCATGGCCCTTGTGATTGGAATGATGGTCACGGATAAAGATGCGTACCTGGCTCCGGCGGTGGAGATATTTTTGCTGCTGTATGCATCGTTTACCGGTTGGTCTATGTTTGAACGAGAGAGATATGAGGGAGGGATGGAATATATATTGTCTCTTCCGGTGTCCAGGACCCGTCTTTTTTTCATTAAATTTCTTCCCCGTTTTATCAGTGTCGGCCTCATCCTGTTGATTTACTGCGTGCTGCACAGCCGGTTTCAATTTCCATCTGTCCTATCCGCAGCCGATTTTGCTATTTTTTATTCCATCTTTTTCTTCATCTCCCTTTCATTGTCCCTCAGTATAAAGAGTTTTATCGTTGCCTTCCTGCTAACCAGCGCGTTATCCGGTGGATTTACCATCCTGGATCGAATGGTGGATATCAATACGTCCGATTGGAGCGTATTTTTGCAGGCCAACGCCCCGTTGTTGGTTTTCCCCCTGTTGTTTTTTATCGCCTTTCATCGGTATGATCTCAGGCCCATCTCATCATTTAATTTTCGGTTCGCACTTCCTGCTGCCGGTTGTTGCCTTATTGCTGCCGGGTTGATTTACTTTCTTCCCCGGGCCGAGTGGTGCCAGTACTTTTTTATGGGTGACGGGTCGATTTTTCGAATATCCTGCGGCCAGAGCCAGTTGATAAAAGATGATGGAGGAACCGTCACGGTTCAGCAGCGCTTCCCCGGTTGTTATATTCCCATCGCGGAAAAAGACCGGTTCCTTTATGTGCAAAAACATATCATGACCTTTACGGAAGAGACCGTGGATTCCATCGATCAATTGAATCTCCGGACAGGCCGGGGCCGGTCGATCGCCGGGTTACCCCCCGGGTATTATATAATGGGTGCTGTTCCCGGGGATGCAGGGATACAGTATGGGGATAAAATATACTTGCTTCTTGCCGGTATTAAGACCTATGACCTCCGCATCATGATCCTCGATGTGAAAACCCATGTTTCCGATTTAATTCCTTTAACCGGTATATCCGAGGGAAATAAGTCTCAATTCCTTTTCCTCGCCAATATTCAAACCAAAACCGGCCGGTCCTGGATCGGCTCACCGGACACACTATACCGGGTCGATTCACTAGGGAAATGTGAAAAAGTCCTCGGTTATAATTTCCTCTGGATCTGGAAATCCCGGTTTCTTGTTGTCACAGGCGACCGGATGACGGTGTATGGGATTTCCGATACGTTGACACCTTTATATGAAAAAAAAGGAGATTTCCGGGTAGCCCGCCGTAAGTTCGGTTCTATTTATTCGAAACATGCTTTGATCCGGGAAGGGAGTAAATTTAACTTTTTCAACCTCGAAGATTTTTCAATGGAAGAAATACCGATCCGGAATAACCCGTATTTTTATTTTGAAAAAGGAGACAAATATTGTATGGTGTGGGTTAGAGGCGATGAAATATCGGTGGGGGAATATCGCGCGGGAAAATTGACGATGAAAAAAACGTGGAATACCCTCATCCAGGGCAGGCGGATTATCCGTTGTTATACTACAGGAATGGTAATCTATAATAGTAAGCAGTTTGAATCGTATAAATTTGAGTGAGAAAAATAAATGTAAAACGGGTGAAAAAACCTGTGTTGTTAACAAGGAGTTAGAAAAGTAAAATGAGTGAAACAAAGAAACAACCGATGCGAAGGCAAGTCAGGCATGAGCGCGGTGAAAAAACAAAAATTCAAGGAGGCCATTAATTTAAAAAAAATTAACATGGCAAAAAGGTGAAGGCGCCGGGGGGCAAATAGCCCCCCGGGAGCGCCACTACCGGTTGACAGCAAATGAAAGTAAAAAAAAGAAAAAAAATTATAAATGTATAAGGAGGAATAAAGAAAATGTTAATTCAGCGATTAACCATTATCACTGTAATGTTTTGTTTCTTGTTTACTGCGGTTTGTTGGGCTGATGAAATTCATGAAGCAGCCTTAAAAGGAGATATCGCGAAAGTAAAAATGTTGTTAAAAAAAGATCCCGGGCTGTTAAACTCTGAAGGATCGAACAAGAAAAAGCCGATTCATTGGGCTGCCCAGGGTGGACATAAAGAGTTGGTGGAGTTCTTGCTCAACCAGGGAGCACCGGTAGATACGTTGAATATAGTCAATGAGACCCCGCTGCATTATGCGGCGGACTTCGGGCATAAAGCCGCAGCGGAATTGCTTTTGGCGCGAGGGGCAGACATCGATGCCATAGCCAGGGAAAGATACACCCCTTTGGCTTATGCCATAATGGATAATCGGCCCGAATTGATCGAATATTTGATTTCAAAGGGCGCCAATTTCAAATCCAATCCACCCGGAGGGATCAATATTTTTTGCCATGCCGCCATTAAAAATCCTGCCAGGATATTAGACCTGTTTATTAAAAAAGGGGCTCTCGTTAATTCCAAAGACGATTTCGGGCGTACGCCCCTCTTTTTTGCTGTTATGGGTGAAAATGTCGAAGGTGCACGGTTTTTGATCCGGAATGGTGCGGATTTAAATATCATAAGCCAGGACAATGTGCCGCTGCTTTATTTAGCTGCCCAAAGAGGTTTTAAAGATATGGTATCTCTTCTCCTGGAATCCGGCGCGCCTTTAGACTCCGCCAGCACAGCAGCAAAACAAACCCCGCTTCATATTGCCGCATTGAATGGATACGGCGATATTGCCGCCCTACTCCTGGAAAAAGGGGCCAATTCGTCTGCCCAGGATGCCTATGGAAAAACTCCCATGGATTATGCGATTCGATACAGCCAGGTTAAAGTCGTCAAAGCTTTAATCAATAGCGGCGTCAAAGTTGAGAATCTCGACAATGTGAAAGAAAAATTGGGCTTTACTCCTTTATTGAAAAAAGAGCTCAAACCCGGGACAGCCATCGTTTGGTACCTGGGACACAGCGGTTGGGCGATAAGAACCGCTAATCATTTCCTCGTTTTCGATTATTTCAAATTCTCCACACCGTCGGATACGCCTTTTTTGATGAATGGCACGATTAACCCCGAAGAAATCAAAGACCTCCCGGTTACTGTGTTTTCATCCCACGCACACAACGATCATTTTTCCCCGGCTATTTTCGATTGGAAAAAGGATATCAAAAATATCGCTTATATCCTGGGTTTTACACCCGATGAAAAGGCGAATGAAGCGACCATCATCGGCCCCAGGGAAAAGAAAACCATAAACGGTATGGAGATTGTTACCATTAAATCCAATGACAGTGGAGTCGGTTTTTTCATTCGAGTCGACGGCGTAAATATTTTGCACCCCGGCGATCATGCAAACCGCAAGCAGGATTACAGCGAACCTTTTAAAGAAGAGATCGAATATCTATCGAAAAACGGGTGCACTCCCGATATTATGTTTGCTCCCATCACCGGGTGCGGCTTCGGCGATATTGAAGCGGTTAAAATGGGGATACACTACACGATTAAAACCCTTAACCCGAAATTGGTTATTCCCATGCACAACCTGGACAGGGAGATCGAAACGAACGGTCAATTTATCGAAGAGCTTAAAAAAGCAGGGTTTGAAACACCGGTCTTTGCGTCGGGTCACCCTGGGGATTGGTTTGCTTTTTTTGATGGAAGTATAAAAAAATGCAGCGAGTCCTATGCGACCCAGTGCAGTGAGAGCGCGAAAAAATGCTGCAATAAGGAATCCAAATAGAAATACGTTTACGCCGGGGCCCGTTTTCGTTTTCTTCACCTGCCGGGCCCCGGTTTTATTTCCAGGTCACTTTCTTCCTTTTTTAATGAATAAAAGTCGATTTTATTTTGAACAAAAGTTCAAATATCCAGTATAAAAGTAATATGACAAACATATCAAAAAAAAGTTTTACGCATTATCGGAGGATGATTTATGAAAGCGATTGTATTCACAAAATACGGACCACCGGAAGTTCTTGAACTAAAAGAAGTAGAAAAACCTACCCCCAAAAACAATGAAATATTGATCAGGGTCTATGCCACCTCGATCAATTATGGGGATATTTTAGTTCGAAATTTTAGAAAAGTCTCCCCTCGAAAATTCAACATGCCTTTCCTCTTCTGGTTCTTCGCGAAAATATTTATCGGTTTTAGAAAACCAAAAATAACAATACCGGGGAGTGAGTTTTCCGGGGAAATCGAATCAATAGGCAAAGATGTAAAATTATTTAAGCAAGGCGACCCGGTTTTCGGTTATCTCGGCCAGAACATGGGCGCTAATGCAGAGTATATATGCATGCCTGGAGCTGGGTGTGTAACCTTAAAACCGGCCAATATGACCTATGAGGAAGCCGCTGCTGTTCCTTATGGGGCAATAATGGCGTTGAATCTCCTTAGAAAAGTAAATATCCAACCGGGACAAAAAGTTCTTATTAACGGAGCCTCTGGGGGGATAGGTTCCGCGGCGGTACAGTTAGCCAGGTCTCTTTTCGGGGCAGAAGTTACCGGGGTATGCAGTACTCCGAGATTAGAATCGGTGAAATCCCTGGGAGCCGATAAGGTCATTGATTACACGAAAGAGGATTTTGCCCAAAGCGGTGAGACCTATGACCTGGTTTTTGACATATTGGGCAAGAGCTCGTTTTCACGGTGTAAAAACTCGCTAAAGCAAAACGGGCGTTATCTTTTAGCCAGCTTTAAGATGAAACAGCTTTTTCAAATGCTGTGGACTTCACTAATAAGCAGCAAGAAAGTAATATGTGCGATTGCACCGGGAAGTACTGGGGATTTAATTTCCGTTAAAGAGCTCATTGAGGCGGGAAAGATCAAATCCATCATAGATAGATGCTATCCGTTGGAACAGGCTGCAGAGGCTCACCGGTATGTAGAAAAAGGACAAAAAACGGGAAATGTCGTCTTAACTTTGGATCATATCAACAGAACCTAACAACAGGTACTTGCCCAATAGCGATTTATTACCTGTTGTTTCCGAAATGACCACAGTTGTAATGATTATTTTATTTCGACTTCCAGGGTTTGACTGGTGTCTATCCCGAGTATATCCACGACTTTGACCATTATCTTATATTTCCCGGCATGAGTATATTCATATGGGGCTGAGGTAAATTCTATTTCTTTGTTTTTCCTGGTTCTGAAACTTTGCCATTCATTTTCAAATATATAGTTACCGGTCCAGGTTTCTTCAATTTCCCCGGAATCGTTTTTGAGTTTGATAATCTCTTTTTTATCCTGGTAGTTGAAATCGATGGACCAATAATCGATCCAATCCGGCCAATTTTCTGTCAATACTTCTCGTTGGATGATGTTATCGCTGTCTTTGAATATTCGAATGATCTGTCCGTTTTCAATGACCACCCTGGTTCCGCTTCTCATGGTTTGTTCGATGTCTTCGATATTGTCCTGGGTATAACCGGTGATAAAGTCTTCCAGGGTCACGGTAATTTTTTTACCTTTTACTGAGGTTTTAGCGGAAAGATAAGAAACGTCGTAGAATTTAACCTGGCCTTTTTCAACGGCGCGTTTGTCGAATACTTCTTTAGGGATATACTTGAGCCGGAAATCCACGCCTTTTTCTTTGAATTCCTGGATGATACAAGGGCACTGCCCCATCTCGAATTCGAATCCCAGGATGTCCACGGAAGTAAAGAGGTTTTCCTTGCATTCTGAGAAGATTTCTTCGATGCGAGTTTTGGTTACCGGGACATCGAGGGGGCCGACATGGACGAATCTGCCGGCTTTTTTCCCGTGGAGGGTTTTGTGGTTATCGATGCGCTGGGCTTTGTAAGCTGCTAAAATAAAGTCTACATAGCTATCTTCTTTTTGTTTAAGGGAACCGTTGGACAGGTTAGCCATAAAAAAGCGGCGTTCGTATTTTCCCAGGTTAAGGACTTCGAAGGCGCGATAGGGTTTCCCGGATTCTTTCAGTTCCCGTTGGATACCGATGAGGCGTTTTCGGGTTGTGTGGACGGCAAAGCGGCCGAGGTCGCAGGCGATCCATTTTCGTCCCAATTTTTCAGCGACTGCAGCCGTAGTGCCGGAGCCGCAAAAAAAATCGGCGACTAAGTCTCCTTCGTTGGAAGAGGCTTTGATGATTCGTTCCAATAAGGCTTCTGGCTTTTGAGTTGGATAATTCAAGTTTTCAATTGCCATTGGATTAATATGAAATATATCATCCCAAAGGTTATTCAAAGGAATACCTTTTAATTCATCTAAATACTGCTTATATTCGGGCTTCTTTGAATTCTTTTGCCATCTTATCATTCCTTTTTCTTCAAATTCCTTTAATTTTTTTTGAGAAAATGTTGCCATATATTGCCATCTATATTTTCCATTTTCATCTTCGTATTTAAATCTTTCTAAATACTCATCTGAATAAGAGCGAAATAGTTTAGTGAATATTGGTTTTTCACTTTTTGAATAATATATTATCGAGTCGGTATCATTACTTAATTTATTTGCTATGCCTTTACTACTTCCTGTGTTTGTAGTTCTTTGCCAGATAATTTCATTTCTAAATTTTGAAATTCCAAATATATCATCCAATAACAATTTTAATTGATTATTCACTCTCCAATCGCAGTGGACGTAAATGCTGCCGTCTTCTGCCAGGAGTTGGTGCATGATCTTTAACCGTTCATACATCATGGAAAGATAACTGGAGATTCCTTTTCCCCAGGTATCGCGGTAAGCGATTTCTTCGATAACCGATTGTTTTTTCTCGGCGGTTTCGCCGTTAATTTCGATATTGAAAGAAAAATCCGCACCCACTGCAAAGGGCGGATCGATATAAATTAGTTTCAAACCGCCTTCTCTTTCGATCTCCTCGCGCAGTGGCCCATTGACCAGGCTGGATAGCACCAATTTATTGTCGCCCCAGATCAATTTATTGGTCCATCCCTTTAATTGTCGGCCCTTCGTATCGAATAGTCCTTTTTGATACCCGCCGGTTTCCTGGCGGGGTTCATCGATATGCTCGATGGAATGAAAGGGAAGCGCTAAATTGATTACCTCTTCATTCCTGCCGTTCCAGAATAGGAATACATCCTCTTCATCCTCAAAAAGCTTGTAAATCATTTCTTTGGGGAGCGGTTCGCCGTTTTTAATGCGCTCGATGACGGATTGTTTTTCGTTATCGTTCAATTGGATCATTTGAGTTTCCCTAATGCCTGCAGGTCTTTGATGGATTTAAGCCGTGCACGGTTTTTTTCGAAGTCTTCTTGCTTAACATAGAGGGGAATGAATATTTTCTTTGGATTCAATGCGTTAACGTCCAGGCACCATTGGCGCAGCCGTTCGATTTTCCTGGGGTCTTCCAGGTCTTCTCTGCCTTTGGTTTCAACAATAAAGATATTCTTCTCAGTTTTCACAAAGAAATAGAACGACGAGGTAATTTTGTGCTTTTTAATGCAAATCATGCAACCGATGAGGTTAAAACCTCAACGATGTCCTAAATACCTCAACGTTGTCCTAATTACCTCAACGATGTTCTAATTACCTCGACGATGGCTTAAAAACGTCGCGATTAACCAAAAACGGCCATCGATGCACTTTTGTGCTCAATTTTATGCCTTTTTTGCAAGCGTTGAACCTTTTTTCTGCAATCGCATGCGATTTCTTAAAATTTTGTATCCCCCATTAGAATTGAATGCAAATTCTTAAAACGATGGAGAAAATTTCTTCAAATGTATGCAAATTCTTAAAATTT
>Ga0105104_10000036_pt1 | contig 90219 bp, 71 predicted proteins | sample PPLLaktember2015_3_FD_87034 | JGI IMG/M metagenome (GOLD analysis project Ga0105104, IMG submission 87034) | Freshwater sediment microbial communities from Prairie Pothole Lake near Jamestown, North Dakota, USA - PPLs Lake P7 Core (6) Depth... | ecosystem: Environmental > Aquatic > Freshwater >... | reverse complement strand
TGGTGCAAAACCTCTATGTTGAGTGCTCCCCTGGGGTCTCCCCGGACTGGGTTCCGTCCACCTGCCGAAGGCTGCGGCCTTTGGTGGCGCAGGCACCTCCGGCAGGCTGACCCCAGGACTGGCGGGTCACTGACCCGCCAGGAGCAGTTTCGCACCAGTAACTAGCTAGTTCGTGGTGCAAAACTGCTCCCTGGGCCGTCCCCGGCGCAGGATTCGCCGCCGAGGACGGCGGCTTGAGCGAGTTTCGCACCAAAATCTAGCTAATCCAATCTATTCTCCGAATGCTTCGCCCGTACCATCCCTGCACACCTTCCCTCTGGAGGTACAAGGCGATAGCATGCGCCCGACTCGCTAACCATGCAGGATTTAGTTTCTTAAAACTCTCTTCCCATTTTCATTCTGAGAATAAGACCGAATATGGTTTAATAAGCTATATTGGGGTTTATCAAATTTTCACACCAGGGTGTAAATGAGGTGGAGCATGTCTGAATTATTATTTGACCTGATCGATCGGGATTTCTTGACCAACCCATACCCCTACTATGACCGCCAGCGGGAAACCGAGCCCGTCGTTTACTCAGATAAATGGAAACTGTGGGTCTTTACCCGCTATGACGATATCTCCGTCCTGCTGCGCGATCGACGCCTGGGCCGTTCGATCCTGCATGTCATGACGCGCGAAGAACTGGGTTGGCCGCCCGCCCGGGAAGAGATGGCGCCTTTTATCAACCTCCATCGCCACCGGTTGCTCGATATCGAACCGCCAGACCATACCCGCATCCGCAACCTTGTCCAAAAAGTCTTCACTCCTCAAACCGCCGAAAATTTGCGCCCCCAGATCCAGAAGATCGCCGATGACCTGCTGGATAAAGTCCAGGACCAGGGACACATGGAGTTGTTGGAGGATTTTGCTGTGCCTCTGCCGGTGACGGTGATCGCCGAGCTGCTGGGTGTCCCGCAGGCAGACCGGCATATGCTCCGTCCCTGGTCGCAGGCTATCGTTGCCATGTACGAGCTCAACCCTTCCCCAGAAGATGAGCGAAATGCTGTCCAGGCCTCGCAAGAATTCCCGGCATATTTAAGGGAGCTGGCAGGTTACTACCGGCGCAGCCCACAGCCCAATCTGCTCACCGACCTGGTGCGCGTCGAAGAACAAGGCGACCGTTTGACCGAGGAAGAACTGATCGATACCTGCGTGCTGCTGCTCAACGCCGGGCATGAAGCGACGGTCAATGTGATCGGCAATGGAATGTTGGCCTTTTTCCGAAACCCGGACCAGCTCGAAAAACTAAAAAAAGACCGCGGCCTGGTTAAAAGCGCTATCGAAGAGATGATGCGCTACGATACCCCACTACAGTTTTTTAAACGTTGGGCGATGGAAGATGTACCCTACCAGGGTTACTGCTTCAAGAGAGGCGCCCAACTGGGATTTATGTATGGCTCGGCCAACCACGATCCAGCAAAATTCAACCGCCCTCACCAGTTCGATATCACCCGCTCTGACCGCTCGCACCTCTCCTTCGGATTGGGAACCCATTTTTGCCTGGGGGCTCCCCTGGCGCGGGTGGAGCTCCAGGTTGCCCTGGAAACCCTCCTGAACCGCATGCCGGATATCCATTTAGCCGTAGATGCGGTAGAATTTCGTCCAACCTACGTAATCCGCGGGCTAAAAGCCCTGCCCGTAGCATTCTAAAATCCATCCATACAGACAGGTGACCCAATGATTATCCTCGCAGAGTTAAAGAATGAGACCGGCCAGACCCTGGCCATGATCACCGTACCACCCAAAGAATTCAAGACCGGCTCGAAGGGTTTCTATGGGAATTCAAAAGTCGAGATCGATGGGAAACGCTACCAGATCCAGATCCAGATCGTCGAGATCGGCAGCAAGAACCGTTCAAGCGAGCCTGAATCATAGATATATTATTTTAACCGCGGAGACGCAGAGAACGCGGAGAATTTATATATTTAAATCTCTGCGAACTCTGCGTCTCTGCGGTAATGTTGGTATTCTGACTAGCCCCCGTGTTTCTGGACCAGCTCGACCAGCTCGGGGGAATCCATCCCAAGCCGCCTCAATGTTTCGGTGGTGGGGATACCATTAGTAGTCCAACCCCGTCGTTTGTACACCGCGTCAACCAGTTGTTCGTAGCGGTTTTCGCGATACTTTCGCAGGACAGCCATTTTTTCCTGAGTGGTCATCCCCGTGATATCGATCCCCGCATCTTCTTGCAGGGATTTATCATAGCGTTCGACGCGCGATTCATATTCTTTGGCAGTCACCGGCCCCATCCCACGGTAAGGCGGGTAGTCGTATGCGCGCGTCCCATATCCCATACGCAGGTTGAAGATTCGCTGGAAGACGTACACCCGTTCTGACTGCAGCAGAAGATCTTCGATAGTGACTTTTTCACCGGTCACGCCCTCGTACAACCAGCAGTAGTTTTCCACATGTTCGGGAACTTTGGCCGGTTCTTTTGCAGTCTTGTTGCTGACCGGGATAATATCATTCCAGGGGAGTTTGCACAGCCCGTGCAGGCTGAACCAGGTCCGCCATACAGGGAAGTAATGCAGCGCCTCGGCCTTGGCTTCAAAGGTGGGGAGCTGTTTGTGAACCAGCTCCATAAAGATCAGCCAGGCCTCATCGTGCTGGGCGCCCTTGGAGGCCAGGGCGTACCCACCTTGCTGAGTGACCGACTCCTTGATCATATACTCGGAGATCTCCAGACCTTTGATCTCCATCCCGATGTCATTTAGGAACGCAGCATCCGCGCCATACTGCTCTTCAAAGACCTTCTTCATCGACCGGATCCCCTGGCCGACCACCATTCCAAATCCTTCGCCGCGCGCCATCTGGTGGATCAGCTCGAGGGCTGAATCTGCGTTCCCCCAGGTCAGGTCAAGCCCGCCGGTGCGTTCCAGGTTGAGGATCCCGGCTTCGTAACTTTCCATGACAAATGCGATCGAATTCCCGGCTGAAATCGTATCAATACCATAGGTATCGCAGTAAAAATTGAGCTCCAGAATATCGGCCGGCTCCCATATACTGCAGTTTGATCCCAGCGCGCCCAGGGTTTCGTATTCCGGTCCATCCACCATGACCGCCTCGCCCTTGTAGGGACCGGTGCGCAGGTGGTAATGCGGCACAGCGTGCGCGCAGGACATACTGCAGCCATACCAGCAGCCGTCCGGATAGCGGGTATCGAACATTTCTTTCCACACTTCACCGCCTATCTTATGGGCTTCCGGGTCGCCGCCATAACGGAAGTTCTGGGTTGGGAGCAGGTCGAAGCGGTTCATAATCTCGACCAGGTAGGGTGTACCGGTGTGCCGCATATCATTCTGTGAAGCGTCGAAATCGGCGATTTCCTTGTTGATGCGCTGCCCCGCAGCGCGGATCAGCTCCATATTCGCAACCCCGTTGCTGTCTCCACCCGTCCCGCTGAAGTGCACCACCACAGCCTTGAGGTGTTTGTCCCGGAAGACCCGGCCCTGGCCGCCGCGGGCAGCCTGTTTGATCCGGATCTCTTTCCGGCGCGGATCGTAATAGCTGATATTCAAACCGCACATGGCGACATGGTCGGCCGCCTGACCTGCCGACAGCATGCTGATATTGCGCTTATCGCGTTCATCGCGGGCATACATCTCGGTCACCTGGCGGATCACCAGGTGCGTATCGACATCCTCGAGAGGGGCTTCTTCAATGGTTACCCGGCCGGTATCTCCGTCGATATACAAGATGACGTCTTTTTCTGATTTCCCCTGGATTTCCAGAGCATCGAACCCGGCGAATTTCAAATAAGGGCCGAAATATCCCCCTCCGTTGCTGTCCACTACCGTATGCGTGAGGGGGGAGATCGTAGTCACAGTGCATTTTCCCGTGCCTGGATAAGCCGTGATCCCACCGATCGGCCCACCTGCCACAACGATTTCATTTTCCGGGTCGTGCCAGCGCGTTTTTTCTGTGACCGCGTTCCACAACAGCCAGACGCAGAAACCGCGCCCACCCGTATAGAGATCCTTCATCTGCGAAGTAACCGGTTTGCTCTTAATTGCATTGTCGCTCAGGTTGACGTACAATGTCCGTCCGGCATAACCCCGCACCACGGGGTGTAGATCGTATTGGAACTCTGCCAGAACCTTGTGGGCTTCCAAGAGCTTCTCAGGGGTCAAATGGGTCATACGGATGTCTCTCCTGTTTGGGAAAAGAACCAGAATTAAGGGCCAAATCTCCCTTGTAAAAAATCGAACGATCAAAAAAATTATAGCAGACCAGTGACGGGTGGACAGCCGATAAAGATCACCTGTCCCGCTATAGAACATCACGACTTATCCAGCCTGGAATGAGTGAAACACAAACAGTCTGAAGGCCCCCATCCATGCCCACAGCTCCGCCTCGTCCACGGCGAGGGTGTGCGCCAGACTCGCCGACCATTTCCAATGGCCGGCTCGCTTCGTGCAAACCGCCGCCGCGGACGGCGGCTGAGCGCTTACCGCTCCCTCGCCGCGGACGGCGAGGGAGTGCGCCAGACTCGCTTCCCATTCGCAATGGTTGATTTGGCTCGTGGATGACGCTGGTCCCGCTGACATCATCAGTCTGAAGGCCAGCGTAGGGGAGAAGATTCGGAGAACAATTTGGATCATCAAGGACTCATATCCTTCCGAATGCTTCGCCCCTACCCATCCATGCCCACCGCTCCCCCGGCCCACTGCTCCCTCGCCCTTACAGGACCTACGGCCGTCCTCGGCGGGGGCTTGCGCTGGACTCTTTGACCATGCATGATTTTGGCCCGCAGTCCTTACTTACCATTCCCAATGGTCAAGCCGAAGATTATGAAATGAACCCTACAGCAGATCCATCGCAGGCGGGCAAGTGGTGCTATAATTTTGGAAGATTTGTGCTATCCGGCTGAGTAAAGACCACAGGAGCCTGTCATGAACGATCCGTACCTGAAAAGTCTACTGGGTGAAACTGAGAAGATATTGCTGGTTACCCGCCAGCACTGGTTCATTTTGTTCCAGGCTGTTTTAGCTGAGGTACTTTTGGCCGCCCTGATTATCGTGGGGGTCATCGTATCCGTAAATATTCTCTTGTTTCCATTAGGAGTGCTCGGGTTGTTCTTGCTGTTTATCCCTATACTCAGCTTTCTCCGAGATTTCCTGCTCTGGTATAACAAGAAATATATTGTCACCAACCGGCGGGTGATGCAAATCTCCGGAGTCATCAATAAAAATGTCATCGACTCTTCCCTGGAAAAAGTAAACGACGTGAAGATGGACCAGACTTTTTGGGGGCGCATCTTTGATTTTGGGGATATCGAGATCCTGACCGCCAGTGAGCTGGGGGCAAACCTGTTCCGGACGATCGGCGATCCGATCCGCTTCAAGACCTCCATGCTCAACGCAAAAGAGACCCTGGAACGCCCCATGATGCACCGCGATGATGGCGAAGCCGACATTCCCACTTTGATTGCCCGCCTGGACGTTCTGCGCCAGAGAGGGATCATTTCTAACGAAGAGTTCCAGATCAAAAAGACGGATCTTTTATCCAAATTATAAGGGACGAACTGGATGGGTTTTAAAGAAGAGCTGGATATTTATCTGAGGGCCAGGTTTACCCTGATGATCCTGGTTACCCCAGAAGAAGAACGCGCGCTGCAAACTGTCCGTCAGGTCTGCGATCTAACCCAGCGCAAATGCCTTACCTGGGACGTGGCAGATGGTTTTCAATGGCTGACCGCAAACAGCGGCGCACTGCCCATCGCCCGCGACCCTCTCACCGCCCTCGAACTGATCGACAAAACCGACGGAAACACCCTCTACGTTTTAAAGGATTTCCACGAAGCCTGGACCAACCCGCAGATCAAACGCAAACTGCGCAGTGTTGCCCAACGGCTCAAGTTCAGCAAGAAATCCATCCTGGTAACCTGCCCATCCACCAAGATCCCGGATGAGCTGCGCGATGAAACAGTGGTGGTTGAGTTCCCTTCTCCGACCGTCACCGAATTGGAGGAGGTGCTCCAGGGCTTGACCCAATCCTCCGGGGTAAAGGTCAACCTGACCACCCTGGGCCGGGAAAAGCTGGTTCAAGCCGCGTTAGGCCTGACCGCGTCGCAGGCCCAACGGGTATATGCCAAGGCGATTGTTCGAGATGGTCTGTTGGACGATCGCGACATCGACCTGGTAACCGAAGAAAAAAAGCTGATCATTCGAGAGAGCGAAGCTCTGGAATTTTACGCGGTCACCGAGACTCCCAACGATGTGGGTGGGCTCGGGGTGTTAAAAGAATGGCTTCGGCTGCGCGAGCGCGCCTTTACCCAGGAAGCGCGAAATTATGGTCTGCCCGCGCCAAAAGGCATCGCGCTGATCGGCATTCCCGGGACAGGGAAAAGCCTGACCGCCAAGATGATTGGGGGACTGTGGCGGCTGCCCCTGCTGCGCCTGGATGTCGGATCGCTGTTTGGCAGCCTGGTGGGTGAATCCGAAGAGCGCGCCCGCCGCGCGCTCACCCTGGCTGAGACTGTCGCGCCTTGCATCGTATGGATCGATGAGATCGAAAAAGCCCTGGCGCACGGCGGGTTGGACAGCGGGACCAGCACCCGCGTGTTTGGCACGGTGCTGACCTGGATGCAAGAAAAGACTGCGCCCTGCTTCGTGGTTGCCACGGCGAACGATATAGCAAGCCTGCCGCCCGAGCTGCTGCGCAAAGGTCGTTTCGATGAAATCTTTTTCCTGGACCTGCCCACCCTAGAGGAACGCCGGGAAATCTTTGCCGTACATCTGCGCAAACGCCAGCGCCTCCCTCAGGATTTTGATATCTCCCGGCTTGCCGTTCAATCCGAAGGCTATGTCGGGGCAGAAATCGAGCAGGCCATCATCGATGCCATGTACCTGGGCTTTGATTCCGGTCGGGAATTCAATACACAGGATATCGTGCTGGCATTATCCAGACAGGTACCATTATCGGTCTCGCAGAGAGAAATCATAGAATCGCTGCGCAACTGGCTGCGTGAAGGCCGGGCTCAATCGGCCTCTTTTCAGGAAACCCAGGAAGCCGAGCAGCAGTTCGTCCAGCTGCAAATCCGGCCAGGCGCGTGATCTAAATTTCCACCTCAGGCAGCGATCCATTGTTAAATCGACCCCGAAAGGGAAAACCACAGGCTGGTTCCGGGCAAACGGAAAAATGGCAGCGCCAGCTCAATAACCGCATTCCTCTGGTTGGAAGCTGGCTGCGCATAGAAGCGGCGCGCCTGCTTCGCCAGGCTGCCGAACAGGGTAATCCCCAGGCCACCCGGATTCTGGCACTGGCCTATATCTCTTCCTCTGACGAAGCTGTCCGTGATCTCGCGGGACAGACCCTGGAAGATCTTTCCCTTCACAACTGCATCGATGCGATCTGGCTGGCCTGGATGGATACCCGTGCGCCAGGTTTGCTCCAGCTACTGCTGCGCAAGAATTGGGTCGCCTCCGCGCCGCCGCGCGCCCGGGTCATCAGCGCATTACGTTTGGAGCGCCCCGAATTGGTCACCAAAGGGGGAGGAGAGGTGATCGAGCCCCTGGTGGAAGCGCTGAGAGACTCCAATCCGGATATATCTCGACAGGCGCAGTTCTGCCTCCTCCACCTTGAGATCGAAGAAGCGGTGCAGTGCCTGGCCGATGCTTGGCTGCGCACCCGGGATGATGAGCTTGGTGAGATACTCCGTCAGGCCGGTTACCTGGCGCCCCATCCCGGCCCTGCCCGCGTTTATACAGCCTTCCTATCGGGGAGGGATGACGTCATTCGCGGGGCAACTTCTGACCTGGTCCCTTCCATTTTGGATGCCTGCCAGGACGCGGATCAAGGGATCCGGGAAAAGGCTCGCCGGTCCTTGTCGACCTTGCTAAACCCGTCCGCGATCGACGGGCTGTGTGCGGCCTGGACCAGCACCCGGCAGCCCTGGCTGGCCGATATTCTGAAATCAAACGAGTTCATGCCCCAATCACCGGGAGTAGCGCGGGTCCTGTGTGCGTTGAAATGCTTGAACCGGCCGGTCTTACAGGATCTGCAGCCAGTGGAGATCGAACCGCTGCTGCGGGCTGCTGACGACCCGGATGACGAGGTCGCTTCTCAGGTCGAACCGGCCGCGCGCGGATTGGCTGTCGCTGAGACCCGCGATGAGCTCTGCCGGGCGGCAGCCGAGGAAGATCACCCCCTGGCGCGCAAGGTTTGCCTGGAAGAAGGTTTCGAGCCGCGTCAGCCCGATCAACGCGCCTTGTTTTACTTTATGACCGAACAATGGGACCGTTATCAGGCATTGGACTTTGACCAGCGCCTGCTGCGAGCAGTATTCGAAACCTCGGGACAGACCTTACGCTCCCAGATTACCCGCAAGCTGCAAAAGGCCGGTCGCATGGATTTTCTGACCATCCTGGCGGGCAGCGACTACCACTCACGCTCGCGAACGATCAGTGAAGGAGAAACCGAAGTACTCGTCAACCTGCTGGCAGACCATCAGGAATGGACGCGGTTATGGAACCTGGCGTTGGAGCTTCCCCTGGCCTGGAGTATTCAAATCCTGCGCAGATTGATGGATAGCACCTGGCTGCCTGATGATGAAAGCGCAGTTGAAACCTTTCAAAACCTGTCGGCACTAACCCGGGATTTTGATCCAGCATATTCCGAGCAGCTCAAACATATGCTCCCGCCTGCGTATCCTCGCTCCAACAACCATGTTTCCGGACGGGTTAATGATGTTGCCTTTCACCCCTCCCAACCGGTCATTGCCCTGGCTACCGGGAACCGTAAGGTGGTGCTGTGGAATTACCAACACGCGCTCATTGAGGATATATTGGACGGCTTCGACCATTCTGTGGGAAAAGTGGTCTATACGAAAGATGGGATCCTGGTGTGTGGTGAGCGGACCAATACTACTCAGCCCTGTGGAATATTTACCTGGAAAGACTCGCACCTGAACCGGATTGGAGAGCACGCCAGCAGCGTAACGTCTGTAGAACTGGTGGGAGAGCAGCGTATCCTGACCACCGGCAGGGATAAGCAGGTTTTCCTCTGGGATGCCAGCCTGGCCCGACTGCTCTCACAGAAAAATATCCACTTTTGGCCACGGGGTTCCCGCGTTTCACCGGATGGCGACCAGGCGGTTCTCCTGGATCAGGGTATGGCGGTCATCTCCCTTCCCGAGATTGATTTTTTGGGCGGGATCACCGGATCGGCTCTCTATCGAAATGGATCTGGCAGCTATGGGATTTCCCGCTGCGCAGCATTTCTCCCCGAACCCGGAAAACTGGTTCTCGGAAAGACCAACGGGCGTGTCATTGTCTATACGAAGGATGGTAAGAAATACCGCCCGGATCGGCTGACCCTGGCCACCATGGACAGTGAGGTTCAAGGGCTGGAGGTTCTTCCGGATCACTCTCTGGTGATCGTCGCCACAGCTCGCGGAGAAATTCATTATTTCGCCTGGCCCGTGCGCAGCCGGGTCGCAAGTGTAAAATTCCCAGGAGAACGACTGACTTCGTTATGCCTCTCGCTGGATGGTTCTTTTATGGCATCCGGAGACAGCAATGCCTCCGTTACTTTATGGGATTTGCGCGTTCTGGATTTGCCCAGGCTTGCCTCACAGCCGTTTTCTGCCTGCACGGTCAGGGATATGGCCACCATCCATGCGCTGGCGGGTGACCCGGATCTACCCATCGCCGGCCAGGTTGCGGCAAAATTTATGGACTGCGCGCTCCAGTACCGCAACCGCTTTGACATCCAGATCGCGGATGTGCCCACCATCCGCATCGGAGAGTTCGATATTATCGTCGAATAAGCAGGAACGATCATGTCAGATCCGATGCTTGATAAATCTACTGAGTCTGAAAAAGACGAAAATGCAGCACAGACGGCGATCCAGACCCTGCGTCTGGAATTAACCGATCGCGACCAACGTATCCAGCGTTTATCTCAAGAGATCGAGCGGCTCCATTTTGCCATACGCGAACAGGCCGGCGAGCAGGTTTACCAGGAGATGGAACATCTCATTGCCGAGACGGCCGGTCCGGTAACGCAGATCCTGCTACAGGCTGATCTGGTAGAAAAGCAGGGGAAAAACCTTCAATCGCGGGATATTTTGACCGTGGCGCGCCGACTGGTCCGCAGCCTGGAGAACCACGGGCTGGAGCTGGTGGGCGCGATTGGCGAAAAGGCTGCTTTCCAGCCGGATATCCATGCGTTCCTTTCGAACAGCGAATCCTGCCCACCTGGCCACCCGGTAACCGTCCGTTTGGTAGGCATCCAATATCGCGGTAAAATACTCCGGAAAGCAAGCGTCGAGAAAGCTGAGGATTGATGCATGCCGGGCCGTTTGGCAATTGATTTTGGGACTTCGAATACGGTAGTAGCTGTTTGGAACGAGCAAAAACAAGCGGGTATCCCGCTGTATATCCCGGATTTCGCCCACATTATCCGTCAGGGAGATGAAGAGATCCCGGTCATTCCGTCGTTAATCCACTACACCACGGACCGGCGGCAGTGGATTGGCAACCAGGTTCTCCAACAGAACCTGTATCATTCGGAAAGAACCTTCCGGTGGATGAAGCGTTATATCGGTCACCGCAGCCAGATCCGGTTAAAAATGGATGGGCGCGAGATCAGTCAGGCAGAAGCAGGGCGCGATTTCCTCAGCAGTATCCTGCTGGTTGCCGCACAGGAAGCCGGAGTCCAGGAAGAAGAAATCGCCCTCACCGTACCCATCGAGGCGTATGAGCATTATGAAGAGTGGATTAGTGAGGTCGCCGAAGCATCCGGCCTGGCGCGTATCCGCCTTATCGACGAGGCTTCTGCCGCCGCCCTGGGTTATGGGGCACATATCCAACCCGGAAATGTGTACCTCATCTTCGATTTTGGCGGTGGGACCCTGCATGCCTCGGTGGTCCTGATCGAATCCGAAGAATTGGCGGCCGCCGGAAAACGCTGCCGTGTTTTAGGAAAATCGGGGATCGATATCGGCGGTGCGAGCATCGATCAATGGCTGTTCGAGGAAGTGCTGCGTTTAAACCGTCTCAACGATATCGATGAGGAAGTGCGCCGGGTCAGTAATGCGATCCTGGTTGAATGCGAGCGAGTTAAAGAGACCTTATCTTTCCGCGACCAGGCAGATTTGTCCGTGATCAACCCGTACAACGGCGCGTTGATTGGGGCTGAATTTTCTCGAACCCAGTTCGAGGAAATCCTTGACCAGCACGACCTGTTCAGCGAGATCAACCGCACCATTCGCGCCGCGCTGAATGCCAGCCGCGAGCGGGGTTATTGTGAAGAAGATATCCGCGCGGTGTTGATGGTCGGTGGGAGCAGTCAGATCCCATCTGTCCAGCGCGCAGTTCGCCAGTTGTTCGACCGCGAGCGTGTTTATCACGAGCACGCGCTGGACGCGGTTGCCCGGGGTGGGGCAGCCTTTGTGGCCGGCGTCGATTTCTTTGACCACGTTCAACACGATTACGCGATCCGTTACCGAAACCCCCAAACCGGGGAATATGATTACCGGATCGTGGTGCCAAGGGGCACTGCTTATCCAACCGATAAACCTGTGGCGCGTCTATCAGTTAAGGCCACCTATGAAGGACAGGCACAGCTAGGCATAGCGATCTTCGAAGTGGGCAGCCGCCGGGCACAGCATAACGGGCAATCCTTTGAGCTGATCTTCGATCCGAGTGGAGCAGCCAGGGTCATGCAGGTTACCCCAGATGAAGAAGAGCGGCGAACCTACTTCTGGATGAACGAACAAAACCCTACCTTTCTTAAAGCAGATCCGCCTGGGCGGAGCGGAGAAGCCCGGTTTGAAATTGAATTCAATATCGATGATAATAAACGCTTGCTGGTCACCGCCCGCGACCTGGTAACTCACCAGCTTACGCACCGGAATTACCCGGTGGTTAAACTGACCTGATCTGGAGGGGCGCCGGAAGAAATATCCGACGCCGCACTCTCCGAGGAGGTACGATGTCACATTTCTCTCGAATCAAAACACAGATCGTTGAAAAAGATCTCTTATTTCTGGCCTTGCAAGATATGGGTTATGAGCCCGAACAAGGCGAACTGGATGTGCGGGGATTTGGCGGCAATAAAACCCCGGTAGAAATTAAAGTGAAAGGGAAAAAGCTCGGCTACGATATAGGATTTAAACGGTCAGAAAACACATACGATGTGGTGGCTGATTGGTGGGGTGTGGCCGGGATCAAACAAAAGGATTTTATTGACCAGCTCAGCCAGCGTTATGCCTACCATGCCGCTCGGGTAAAACTCGAAGCACAGGGCTTTACTCTGGTAAACGAAGAGGTGGGCCAGGAGGGTCGGATACACCTGGTGTTGCGCCGCATGGCATAGCGGAGGAGGAATTATGGATCTGCAAGAGATTGAGGTCTTTATTGATAAGGATGGCCAGATGCGCGTCCAGGTGCGCGGTGTGAAAGGCGACGCCTGTCTCGACCTGACGCGATCTTTAGAGGAAGCCCTGGGTGGACAGGTAATCGCCCGCGAAATGACCCCGGAAGCACTGGAAACCAACCCTGAGATCGTAAAAGATCGGCTTAAAATGAAAAAGTCGTCCCGGAAATGATCACAGCCCTGCCAGATGCTCACCTGCGGCTGCACAATTTTCTCGAATCCAGCCAGGCCAATGGCCCAGGTTGGCGGGCAGTGATATGGGTCCAGGGCTGCACGCTCGGATGCCCGGGTTGCTTTAATCCACAAACTCACCCCAAATCTCCTGGTTCATCGGTTCCAGTGGCTGAGCTGGCAGGGCGCATCCTACAGCTCGAGGCTCATATCGAAGGTATTACGATCAGTGGGGGCGAGCCGCTCCAACAGATCGGTCCTGTAACCGCGCTGCTGCGCCAGGTGCGTCAGGATTCTGGATTATCAGTGATCTTGTTTACCGGGTATACCTGGGAGGAAATCCAATCCATGCCCGCGGCGCCAGGCTTGTTGGAGTTTGTTGACGTGCTGCTTGCGGGGCGGTTTATGCAGGAATTACGGGTGGGTCAAGGCCTGGTGGGCTCGTCCAATAAAACGCTGCATTTTCTGACCGGGCGCTACAGCGGGGAGGATCTCAGCCATGTCCCCACGACCGAACTCATCTTGGCCCCCGGGGGAGAGATCCTGGCCAGTGGGATCGACCCCATCTTGTATGAATGAAAGTGTTTTTCCCAAGTGGATGCTGAAATAATTTCTCGTTATCACTCAGTTTTGTTATCCCCATACCCGGATCAAATTTCAGAGGCCGAGAAGATCCAGCTCGTACAAAAAGGTGCATTGGCCTCGCTGTTTGAATGCGGGGATCCTGGCTGCATCCGCCTGATGCTGGATGTGGTGCGCAGCCATCCCTGGTCTGAGCTGCAGAACCTGGCCTATCATTTTGTCGAGCTCCTGGCTGGTGCGGGAAACCAGGATGCCCGTGACGCGATTTGTGACCTGTTGGTCCAGGACGAAGATGCGCGAGCTTTCCTGGCAGCAGTTGAAGGGAATTATCTTCCTTCTGATAAGGAACAATTATCTGCTTATCTCCTCTTGACCCAAAAATTTTCGCTGCTGCGTGAGAGCGATCCCGGGCTTGCCCTTCTCACAACAGCTTACCAGCAGGCAAAACCTGGGCTGCGTCGCAGACTCATTAAAGAAGCGCGGAAGGCCGGGTTTACGGATTGGATCGAGATCGTATCAGCGGTGATCGACGGTTCTCCCAACGATCTTGCTTCTCTGGTTGCCCATCTACCCAACTACCCGGAAGATCCTATGCGCCGCACGGGTCTGGATCTCCTGGTCGATCATGCGGATCACGGTGATGAAGCTGCCCGTGAGGCTGTTTTAGACCTGTGGATCGATCAGGCTTACCCGCCTGCCCGCGAACAGGCCATGTCCAGGGGATATCTGCCCAAGGATGCTGGCCATCGGGCGCTGTATTATTTTTTAACCGAGCAGTGGCAGCCCTATGAGGATTTGGATTTCAATCAGAGCCTGCTGGCACAGTGCTATGCCCACGCCAATCCGGGTCTGCGCCGGCGAATCGTGGCGCAGACCCGGCGGGTTGGCCGCGTTGAATGGATCCAGACCATCGCCCGCGGCCGGCGGATTCGCTGGCTGGCCGAGATGGGAGATACGGATTGGTTTACAGTATTCGAACAACTTACCCGCGATCTCAGGTGGGAAGAGCTATGGCGCCTGGCCCAGCTTGCGCCGCCCGTCTGGAGCGCTCCCATGCTGGTCCAGTTACAAAAATCGGGTTGGAAGGCAGGTCGCAAGGAGGACCGGGCTGGGTTCGACAATTTAGTCAACCTCGCCAGCCAGTGTATCGGTACGGAGATCGGCATCCACTCACCTTTATCCCTGACGGGTTTACCTCAGGAGATCACCAGCCTGGCGATCTCCCATGCGGGCAGCATGTTAGCCGCCGGTACGGCTCAGACCGGGATATCCCTGTGGCATCTTCCGGAGCGAAGACTGGCCCGTACGATCGCCGCCCCGGCCGGCCCGGTCTGGAGTCTGGATTTTAGCCCGGATGGCGAGTATTTGACCAGCGGGCATGGGGACCATTCTATTCGTGTCTGGAATGCCAGTGGTGGAAGGTTGGTAAAGACGCTGGAAGGTCATGGCGCCACAGTCCGCTGCCTTGCGGTTACACCGGATAACCGCACCCTGATCAGCGGCAGCTTTGATACGGACCTGAAATTATGGCGTTTCCCGTTTGGCCCGGAACAAAAGACCCTGCACGGGCATTCATCCGAAATATTCACCCTCGTCCTCGATCCAGGTGGGCAAATCGTCGCCAGTGGTGGCGCAGACCGGACCATCTATTTGTGGACACTGAGCTCGGGCGCAAACCTGAGGCGGTTAGAAGGCCATACCGACACGGTTACCTCACTGGCGATCAGCCCGGACGGAGGATTTTTAATCAGCGGCAGCCGCGATAAAAGCATACGTATTTGGTCCTTCCCCGAAGGCAAGCCGGTTGCCATCCTGGAAGGCCATTCCTCACTGGTCACGGCTCTGGCAGTCCATCCAGAAAGGAAATTTTTCGCCAGTGGCAGCTATGATGGCAAGATCCTCTTCTGGTCACTGCCAGAAGGAAAGCTGCTCCAGGCAGCCGAAGACAATGCTGGCTCGGTGACAGGACTCGTAATGACCAGCGACGGAGAGACGTTGATCAGCGCGGGAAAAGAGGGCAGCTTGTTGGCCTGGGATTTACGCCCGCTGGTTCTGGTCCGTCTGCCGGTCGAGCGCGTCAAGACCGGGGATATCGAGCGCATCCAGGCGACGCTGAAAGACCCTCGGTTAGCCCAGGTTGAACGCAAGTGGTATGAATTCTGCCTGGCGCTGGTGCAATGGCGGCAGCGCTTTGATATCGAGCTGGTTGAACCACCTCCCATCCGGGTCGGTGAGTTTGATATCGAAATCGCCAGTGAATTTGACACCCTTTGACCATTGGGGCTATACTCATATGTATGAGTAAAGTATATCGGCATATCCCAATGGCTCCGGACGAATACCTGGGGCGTGTCGAACCGGATGGTAAAGTTTACGAAGACCAGTTCGGTCCCGACCATTATGTTGGCAGAGTGGATCTCGAGACGGGCAGGATCTACGAATCCCGCCTGGGTCCTGATAAATATATTGGCCGGGTGGATGCGCGATCTGGGAAAGTTTATCACGCACAGATGGGTCCGGATGAGTACCTGGGGCGCGTCGAACCGGATGGAAAGTCATATCTGCACAAACCGCTTGCAGCCGATGTATATCTCGGCCGCACCCAGGAACTCGTTTCTTTATCCCATGGCGGCGCTGCATTCATGCTGCTGATTCTTCCCAAGATTGAAGAAGTAAAAGACGCCAAACTGGAAACGAAGCCCGGTGAAGCCCCCCTGCCGGGTGAGGCAGGCACGACACCAGAACAGGCGTAGGCCTATGGTGGAGATACGTCTGACCCTGACAGTTCTGAAAGATACGTTTGCTGTCTGTCGTCTCGATCCTGAAAACTCCACCCCCGATTGGGCCACTCAGCCCGCCAGCTTTATTTCAATCACGCGCACGCCCGGCGAGTTATCGATCGTTGTACCCCAACATATCGTCCAGGGTGAAATTCAATGCGAGCGAGATTGGAAATGTCTGCAGGTCGCCGGCCCCCTGGGTTTCAACGAAGTGGGCATCCTATCATCTCTGCTGGCTCCCCTTGCGGAAGCCAGGATCAGCATCTTCGCTGTATCCAGCTATGATACCGATTATCTCCTGGTCAAAGAGAAAGACCTGGAGACCGCCATCGCAGTTTTGTACCGCTCCGGTCACTGGATAGGCCGGTCTTGAGTGACATTCAGGCTTGTTATATAATTTTAATAAGATAGTCTAGTGTGGGATTTACTTTAGAGGTGTAGGGAAATGTTTCGTTTCGACTCTTTTACATGGCAGGCCATCTTCTTTTCCGCCGGTGCGTTTGCGATCGTCGGAGGATTAACCTGGTGGCTTTTCTTCTCACCGGGGCCCGATCAGCATAACGAAGTTCTGGCACCTTCTTCTCGCCTGATAAATTCCATCGTTAGCGCATTAGGGGTTTCCTCGGGGTTAATGGTAGTCGGCGCCCTTTGGGACGCGAGCATGCATATCCAGACTGGCCAGATCCCTGGCGGCGCTGATTTTCTTTGGCCGCCGCACTTGATGATCTATGGCAGTTTCTTAATCTCCTTCATGGTAGCTGTACTGGCAATCACCCAGGTCGCACGGATAGGCTGGGTTTCCGGAAGCCGTGATCCACGGATCTGGATCCGCAGCAACCCCTACCTGGGAGCCGTGGCATTATCTTCGCTCTTTACCATCCTCTCTATACCCGGTGATGCCCTGTGGCACGAGTTATTCGGGATCGACTTAACCGCCTGGAGCCCACCCCATTTATTGATCGCATTAATGAGCAGTGCTGTGTTGATCAGCGCAGTTGGCCTGCTGCTCCAAAAGCGGGTTCTCCCGAAAGGACGTTTCTACCGCGACCTCGCGATCTTTGCCTTGCTTGGATTGATGCTAAATATTCTCTACATTGTTGGCGTTCTTGAATGGGAGCTTCCGGGTGTGCGTTCGCCGCATGTAAACGCCCGTCCATTGTGGAGCTACCCGATGATTGGGGGTAGTCTGGCATTTTTCGCATTGATGCTCGCCAAGCGCTTGACCGTCCAGAAATGGGCGGCTACCTGGACAATCATAATTTTCTACCTGGTGAGGCTGGGGATAACCGTTGGATTAGATATAACCGGTAATGTGGTGCCCTATTCACCGCTGCCCTTCGTCCTGGGCGCTTTACTGGTCGATGTGGTCCCCTGGCAGCGCATACCCTCCAACGTAATCCGCGCTTTGGCCGTTTCGACCCTGTTTACATTTGGATATACCCTGGTTGCGCAGCCATTTTTATCCGAACGTTCCGATCTATTCCACTTCTCACCCTGGGATTTTGTATGGACCATCGTAACCACACTGCTGATCGCCCTGCTGCTGCTCCCCGTCACTAGGGTTGCCAGCCGCCGGTTGGTGGGGCATCAAACCTGATCAAAAAGGAAACCATGGACGCTCATCACACCCCACACCGCACTCAAGTCCTAAAAATTAGTTTCGTTGTCATTCTGGCGGTCATCCTCACCGCCCTCACCGGATCTTCCATCATCCAGGCTCAATCCGGTGGGAACCCGGTCTATCTCCCCATCGTCATCAACGGTCTGAACGGACCGTCTATCGCCGGCTGCCCCTTCCAACCCGCCGACAATATCTGGAATACCCGGGTGGATACCCTGCCAAAGGACGGTCGTTCGGATGCATACGTTGCATCCATTGGTTCAGGGGTCACTCTTCATCCGGACTTTGGAGCAAATTGGAACGGGGGGCCGTTTGGAATTCCTTATACAACCGTGCCAGGATCGCAGCCGCGTGTACCGGTCAGCTTTACCTGGCCGGGAGAAAGCGATCCCGGGCCTTATCCGATCCCGCCCGACGCCCCGGTAGAGGGTGGCTCCGACCGGCATATTCTGGTCGTTGACCGGGATAATTGTAAGCTGTATGAATTATTCGCGGCTACCACCCAGGATAACGGCGCCAGCTGGCACGCGGGTTCTGGGGCGATATTCGATCTGCGCTCCAATGCCCTGAGACCCGACACCTGGACCTCCGCGGATGCGGCCGGGCTGCCAATCTTGCCAGGATTGGTCCGTTACGACGAAGTCATGTCTGGGGTCATCCGCCATGCCATCCGCTTTACGGCCAACCGCACTCGGGGCGAATATGTTTGGCCGGCTCGTCACGAAGCCTCCAGCATCACCGATCAAAATGTTCCCCCGATGGGCCAGCGTTTCCGGCTGAAAGCCAATGTGGATCTCTCCGGTTATTACCCTGAAGTCCGGGTTATCCTGCAAGCGATGAAGACCTATGGATTGATCCTGGCTGACAACGGCAGCGACTGGTATATCAGCGGAGCGCCGGATGCGCGCTGGGATGACGATCATCTCAACCAGATCAAGGGCATCCCCGGTTCCTGGTTCGAAGCTGTCAATGTCACCTCCTTGATGATCGACCCCAATTCAGGTGCTGCCCGCCAACCGTAGCCATTCTGGAGCTCAAAAACCGAGATTCCTACGTCTATCCTTCACGACACCGGGTGTTTCCGAAAACATCGGTGTCTCGATCATGTACTATATTCCGGCCGGCTCTCCAACCCCACCTCCCTGGCAGCTACACCCCCTGGGCAGAACGCCAGCCTGCGACATCGAAGTGAAACAATGTAGGTTGGGTTGTAGGGCTGTGCACCAGGCTCTTCCAGTTGAAAATCACCAGCTCTACAACCCAACGTTGCTCAACCCGATTATAGAAGAAATTGGGTTTTGCTGATTGATTATGAAGATAAACATTGCCCAAACGGATGATCCTGCTTGCAAGCGCAAACCTATTTTATCCTCATAGATAGAGAAGGATATATCGAGACCCTCCAGCCGGATTGACAAATCACGTTTTCCCGAATTGACGATTTCCCCATTCTCCCTGTATACTTATAGCTTCCGGTCTGTGACGGTATACATCTGGTTCGTTTGCCTTGCAAAGGAGTACTGCAGTTGGCTTCTTATTCAACACCTCTTCCTATCGACCTGCACCAAACCGTCTCAAAAAATCGCCTTGTAGGGATCTGGCGCTTGATGAAAGGGTTCCGCTTGACCTACCTGGCTGCCGTGCTCAGCATCGGTTTGGCCGCGACTTCAAAAACACTGACTTACCTGTTATTGAAATATTTTATCGACCAGGTTTTAACGCCCAGACAGTTGGGCAGCCTGCCCTGGGTCGCGTTAGGTTTTATTGGGCTGGCGCTCTTTGAAGGGGTTTTTACATTTGTAAGCGGCAGGTTGGCCGCGCGGACTGCCGAAGGGATCGCGCGCCGTCTGCGCGATTACCTCTTCGATCACATACAGCGTCTCTCATTCTCGTATCACTCCCAGACGCCTACCGGAGATTTAATCCAGCGTTCCACTTCAGACGTGGACGCACTGCGCCGGTTCTTTTCAGAACAGGCCATCAACGCCGGACGGATCAGCCTGCTCTTCGTCATCAATTTCATTGCGTTGATTAATCTGAACGTCCAGCTTGCGTTCTTATCCATCATCGTGATCCCATTTGTAGTTGCGCTATCCTTCTTTTTCTTCAAGAAGATCTCAAAAGCCTACGAAGCTTATCAGGAACAGGATGCTACCCTCTCGACCACCCTGCAGGAAAACCTGACCGGAGTGCGAGTGGTCAAGGCATTTGCAAGGCAGGTCTACGAGAATGATAAATTTGAAAAAGATAATTGGGAAAAATATAAACGGGGCAGGCGGCTGCTTAAGATGCACTCCCTCTTCTGGCCAATTTCGGACATCCTGTGCGGGATCCAGATGGTGGGAGGGTTCCTGGCAGCGGCGCTTTTGGCTATCAATGGGACCATCAGCGTGGGGACCTACCTGGCTTATGCGGGATTGGTAGTCTGGATCATTTTTCCCATGCGCAACCTGGGCCGGCTGATCGTGCAAATGTCCACGGGTTTAGTTTCTTATAACCGGGTCGCGGAAATCCTGAAACAGGAACGCGAGCCTCTTGAAGAGGAAAAGGTAGGCGCTACCTCGGAAATCCAGGGCGAGATCCAATTTAAAAACATTGGTTTTGAATACGAAGAAGGCCTGCCTGTACTCCGGGATGTCAGTTTTGAGTGCATCCCTGGCCAGGTGATCGCGCTCTTAGGCTCGACCGGATCCGGAAAGACGACCCTGGTAAACCTGCTGCCCCGGTTTTTTGAATATACCAGCGGCAGTATCACCCTGGATGGACGCGAGCTCAGAGAATATTCACGGCACTACCTGCGCAAGAAAATCGGGATTGTAGAACAGGAACCTTTCCTGTTCTCGCGTACGATCCGCGAGAACATAACCTATGGGGTGGGCCACCCGGTCACCGACCGCGAGGTAGAAGAAGCCGCACGCTGGGCGGCTATCCACGAAGTGATCCAATCCTTTCCTGAGGGATACCAGACCCTGGTTGGTGAAAAAGGCGTTACCCTATCCGGCGGCCAAAAGCAGAGGGTGGCGATCGCCCGTACCCTGCTCAAAAACCCGAGCATCTTGATCCTGGATGATTCTACATCCTCGGTAGACACCGAGACCGAGGCCAGCATTCGGGATGCCTTAGAGCGCCTCATGCAGAACCGGACTACCTTCATCATCGCCCACCGGATCCAGAGCATTATGAACGCGGACCTGATCCTGGTCTTCGATAAAGGGAAGATCACCCAGCGCGGCACGCATGAGGAATTGATCAACCAGGATGGGATCTATCGCCAGATCTACGATATCCAAACCCGCATCGAAGTTGAGCTAGAAAAGGATATTTTCAGTGTCGGATTATGAAATTTCTGAAGAAGAGTTTAGCACGCGGCTAAACCAAAAGACCCTGCGTCGGGTCCTGGCGCTTGTCAAACCTCATTGGATTTGGGTGGCTGGTTTCCTGGCGATGGTCGTCCTGGTTTCGCTGCTGGATTCCTATTTTACCTATTTGAGCAAACAGGTCATCGATCTGGGGATCGCTGCCCGCAGCCCGCAGACCGTTTATCGCACCTTTGGTATCTATGCGGGATTGCTGCTGGTCCAGGCCGCCGGAGTATTCGGGTTCATTTATCTCGTAGGTATCCTGGGAGAGCGCATCCGTTATGACCTGCGCAAGCGGATGTTTTCCCATCTCCAGGAGCTTTCTCTGGCATATTACAGCCGCACACCCGTGGGCTGGATCATGGCGCGGGTCACTTCGGACAGCGACCGGGTCGCCGAGCTGATGACCTGGGGAATGCTGGATACTACCTGGGCTTTCATCAATATAACGACCTCTGCCTATTTTATGTTTATCATCAACTGGCAGATGGCCCTGATTGTCATTGCAATGCTCCCGATCCTGATCCTGGTAGCTTTCAACTTCCGCCGGAAAATCCTGTCTCAGTTCCGCAAGGTGCGTAAACTTAATTCGCAGATCACCGGCTCATACAATGAAAATATCAGCGGCATCCGCGTGGTCAAAGCCTTGGGACGTGAAGCTGCCAACCTGGATGAATTCAGCGAGCTGACCGGAGAGATGTACCAGGCTGGATTCCGGGCCGCCTGGTTGTCGGCCTTGTTCCTCCCGGTGGTACAGATTATCAGCGCGACGGCCCTGGCAGCGATTATCCTGCTAAGCGGCAGACAGATCCAGGTTGGGGGGATGACCGCTGGTGGGATCTATGCGTTTGTCTCTTACATCACTTTTATGATGTGGCCGATCCAGGAGGCAGCCAGGGTCTTTGCCGAGATGCAGCACGCTATGGCTTCAGCCGAGCGCATCTTCTCGCTGGTCGATACCCCTGCGGCAGTGGTCGACCGGCTCGCGGCGGTAGACCCGGGCAGCCTTCGCGGCGCAATCCAATTTGATCACGTAGATTTTTACTACGAAGATGAAAAGCCGGTCTTGACCGATTTTACATTGAACGTCAACCAGGGGGAGACGATCGCCCTGGTCGGTCCCACCGGAGGTGGAAAAACTACTATAGTCAACCTGCTCTGCAGGTTCTATGAACCCAAGCGAGGAAGGATCACGATCAATGGGTGCGACTATACCCAATTGACCATGCAGTCCATCCAATCACGCATCGGTATTGTGCTCCAGACGCCCCACCTGTTCTCAGGGACCATCCGCGAGAACATTCGCTACGGCCGTTTGAACGCCTCCGACCCCGAAGTCGAAGAGGCCGCCCGGGTCGCCGGAGCCCACGACTTCATTTCCATGTTCGAGAAAACTTACGAACAGGAGGTCGGAGAAGGAGGGAACCTTCTCTCCGTAGGACAAAAGCAGTTGATCAGCCTGGCTCGGGCTGTCCTGGCCAGGCCCGAGATTTTCATTATGGACGAGGCCACCAGCTCGGTGGACACCCTGACAGAGGCCATGATCCAACGTGGGATGGAAGCCCTGATGGCCGGTCGGACGAGTTTTATCATCGCCCACCGCCTATCGACGATCCGCAAGGCCGACAAGATCGTGGTCATCGACAATGGCCGGATCGATGAGATGGGCACGCACGCCGAGCTGCTTCGCAAACGGGGACATTACTACCGCCTGTATACCCAGCAGTTCCGCCAGGAATATGAACTGGAAAACAACCCATTTGCCCAAAACCCCGAGAAGAACGACACATAAAAATATTAAGAACCCCGAGAATGAAATCGGGGTCCCTTGATTTTGATCCCCAAACATCCGGCTGGGGCGGGGACAGGTTCTATAGGAGGCTGGATGGGCGGAAGGATAATTACCCTGGTAGATACAAACATCCCCCCAAATATATTATTTGGGGGGATGTTTGTATGTTTGTGACTATTCGCCCAATACTTCTTTGGCTTTCTTGGTCTGCTTGCCGCGTTCATCGGTGGCCAGGATACGCTTGCGGATGCGAAAGTTGAGTGGGGTAACTTCCAACAGCTCATCATCGGTCAGGTACTCAATCGCCTCGTCCAGGCTCATATCGCGCGGTGGTGTCAGCCGGATCTCGATATCCTTATTGGATGATCGCATATTGGTCAAATGTTTCTTTTTACATACATTAACTGACAGATCGCTGGGACGCTGGGTTTCACCAACTACCATGCCTTCATAAACCTCAACCCCCGGGCCTACAAATAACATCCCGCGCTCTTCGGCGTTTTTCAAGCCAAAGGTTGTGGTCGTCCCGGTTTCCCAGGACACGATCGAGCTGGTCGCTCGCGAGTTGATGGGGCCGGCCAATGGGTTATAGCCGTGGAATATGGTGTTCATAGTCCCCATCCCGCGCGTGGCGGTCAAGAATTGGTAGCGGAACCCTAGCAGGCCCCGGGTGGGGACGATGTAGGTCAAGTGCACAGAGTTATCGCTGGCGTTGACCATATCCATCATCTGCCCGCGGCGGCTGCCAAGCATCTCTACTACCGTCCCGACGGTCTCCGGACTGGTCTCGATATGGACCTCTTCGAATGGTTCGAGCAATTCGCCGTCTTCCCCCACCCGAAAAATGGCTTCGGGGCGGGAGACTTGAAATTCGTAACCTTCCCGGCGCATGGTCTCGATCAGGATTGCCAGGTGAAGCTCGCCGCGCCCGGAGACCAGAAAGGTATCCATGCTCTCTGTTTCGGCTACGCGCAGAGCAACGTTTCGGCGCACTTCGTCAAATAACCGCTCTCTCAATTTCCGAGATGTGCCCCATTTCCCCTCCCGCCCGGTAAACGGAGATGTGTTCACCCCAAACGTCATCCGTACGGTAGGCTCTTCGACGATGATGGGTGGAAGTGCGGAAGGATTGTCCGGGTCCGCCAGGGTTTCACCGATGGCAATCTCTTCCAGTCCGGCGATGGCGACAATCTCACCCGCTTCGGCCTGATCCACGTCCACGCGCTCCAATCCCTGGTGAACGTACAGGTAGCGCACCCGTTCAGGGGCGATCTCGCCATTCAGCCGGATGCGCGCTACCGTTTGGCCGCTTTTCAATTTCCCGGCAAAGATGCGCCCGACGGCTGTCACTCCACGGTAATCATCGTAACCCAGGTTGGTCACCAGAAGCTGCAGCGGCGCATTGACATCTACCTTTGGCGGGGGGATGTGGCGCAGGATGGCCTGGAACAGCGGCTGCAGGTTAGGTCCCAAATCGGCTGTATCCCCTGCCTGGGCTGTAATTGCGTTGGTATAGATGATGTGAAAATCCGCCTGCCGGTCGTTCGCGCCCAGTTCGATAAACAGGTCGAAGGTGGCATTCAGCGTTCCACTCGGGTCAGCATCTTTGCGGTCCATCTTGTTGATGACCACAATCGCGCGGTGACCCATCTCCAGGGCTTTCTTGAGCACAAATCGGGTTTGCGGCATGGGCCCCTCGGCGGCATCCACCAGCAGTAAGACCCCATCCACCATGTTCAGCACCCGCTCGACTTCACCGCCAAAATCGGCATGCCCCGGGGTGTCCACGATATTGATCTTGACCAGCTTGCCGGTCTCGGGGTCCGGGATGGTGATAGCGGTATTCTTTGCCAGGATGGTGATTCCACGCTCTCGTTCGAGATCGTTGGAATCCATGATCCGTTCAGCCACCTGCTGATTCTCGCGGAAGACGCGGGCTTGCTTGAGAAGCCCATCCACCAGAGTGGTTTTCCCATGATCTACGTGGGCAATGATCGCGATGTTGCGTAAATCTTGACGTTCTACCAGCATAATACAATCCTTATCCATACCCGGTCCTCTTTGATTTGTCACATTCCAGGGGTTTTGGGTATCGTAAATATCACACAACAAAGACCCCGGCCGAATCAGGCCGAGGTCGTTCGGCAACAAACTGGACTAATCATATCAGATGGTCTGTCTTTTGGGAAGAGGCATTTTACAAATATGTGATAAAATATAGAATATATGTTCTATTTAATGAGATGGTAGTTTATTGGATATAATTATGGTTCAGCGTGGAATGATCTCAAAGCGAGATTGGACGGCCACTTTCCAGCCGGCACCCCCGAAACCCATGGATAAGATAACCGGATCCATCGAGCGGATCACATTCTATAACACAGAGAACGGCTATACGGTAGCGCGTCTGCGCCCAGACCGGCGTAAGGTCCCGGGCGTAAACCGTGAAGGGCTGGTCACTATCGTGGGTGTTTTACCCGAGCTCAATCCGGGGGAATTTGTGCGCCTGAGCGGGCGTTGGGAGAAACATCCCCAGCATGGTCTCCAGTTCACCGCCGAAGTCTGCGAGCAGTCGCTTCCCGCCACCCTGGAAGGCGTCCGGCTGTATCTTGGGTCTGGCTTGATCAAGGGGATTGGCCCCAGCCTTGCCGAGCGCATCGTAGCCCGCTTTGGAGAACAGACATTTGACATCATCGAGAACCATCCCGAGATGTTGAGCCAGGTACGAGATATCGGCATCAAACGCCGGCAGCAGATTACCAGCGCCTGGAAAGAACAGAAACAAGTCAAAGAAGTCGTCCTGTTCCTGCACCAATATGGCATCACCACCAACCTGGCTATCAAAATCTTTAAGACCTATGGGAATGAATCACTGCAAATCGTCCAGTCAGATCCATACCGGCTGGCCAGGGATATCCAGGGGATTGGCTTCAAAACTGCCGACCGGATCGCTCAGCTCCTCGGGCTCCCGCGCGACCACCCATCTCGGATCGAAGCCGGGGTGATCTTCGCCCTCAACGAGATGAGCAATAACGGGCACGTCTATTCTCCGGAACAGGCGCTCCTGGACCGGGCGGTCGACCTTTTGGAAGTTCCCCCCGAAATGATCCTCCCGGCAGTCGACCGCTTGAACCAGAACGACCGGGTGCGGTTGGACCATCTGCCCGCCCCGGATAACAAATCCGGTTCGGCGCAAGAAGAATCGGCCATTTATCTGACCCCGTTCTATGTAAGTGAAGTGGGGGTAGCCGAAAAACTTCACACGCTGGTAACCGCCCGGCGTTCGCGTCTCGCGATGTTAAAACAGGCAATGACCCTGGGGAAACTTAGCATCCTTGACCCCAGCCTTTCTCCGGAACAACAGCAAGCAATCCTGACCGCGATCAACCACCCGGTCAGCGTGATTACCGGCGGGCCAGGCACCGGAAAGACCACCGCTCTAAAAGCGCTCATCCAGCTTCTGGAGCGAGGACGCCAGCATTATGCCCTGGCCTCTCCCACCGGACGGGCCGCCAAGCGGTTGAGCGAAGCCACCGGGCATCCCGCAAGCACCATCCATCGGCTGCTCGAATATACACCCGGTATGGGATTCCAACTCAACCAGGAAAACCCGATCCCGGTTGATCTACTGGTGGTCGATGAAGTCTCCATGCTTGACCTGCTGCTGGCTAACCACCTGCTGAAAGCCATCGAACCTGGAACTCACCTGCTGCTGGTCGGCGATGTAGATCAGCTCCCCAGCGTTGGGGCGGGCGATGTGTTACGCGATGTGATCAACAGCGGGATGGCTCCTGTTACCCGCTTGACCCAGATCTTCCGTCAGGCAGCCGGCTCGCACATCATCACCAACGCTCACCGGATAAACCAGGGACAAATGCCGGTTTTTCAACAATCCGACACCGACTTCTTCCTGTTCCCCAGCCAGACCGCCGAGGATGCCGCAGAGTGGGTCGTAGAAGTCGTCTCCGAGCGCATCCCCCATAAATTTGGTTTCAATCCCCGCGACCAGATCCAGGTCCTCTCACCGATGTACCGCGGTCCGGCAGGCGTCGATTCACTGAATACCCGCCTGCAGGAAGTTTTGAATCCCCCAGGATCGGCTAAACCCGAAAGGACTTTATATGGACAGACCTACCGGTTGGGGGACAAGGTCATGCAGACCGAAAACAATTATGACAAAGAGGTCTTCAATGGGGATATCGGTTGGATATGTGCAGTTTCCCTGGAAGAGCATACCCTGACGGTCAGTTTTGACGGACGGCGGGTTGTTTATGAGTGGACTGAAACCGACCAGCTCACCCTGGCATACGCCATCTCGATCCATAAAGCTCAGGGATCCGAATTTCCTGTGGTGGTCATCCCCCTGGTGACTCACCATTATTTGATGCTCCAGCGTAATTTGCTTTATACCGCCGTAACCCGCGCCCGGCAGTTGTGTGTCCTGGTCGGAGACCTGCGTGCCATCCGGATTGCCGTCCATAATCAGAAAGAACACCAGCGCCACACCGCTCTCGATTTGCGCCTGCAAAGCCGATAGGGGTATAATTCGGCTGATCATCAGGAGCTGCATCCAGGTAATCTCAACCAAATTTTTCTCCCAGAGAACGGGTGTGCTGTCTCCGGAAAGCTTTTACCGTGAACCTCGTCCGCTGGTTTACCACGCCGGATACTCCTTCCACCAATAAGAAAAATTTCCTCAATGTCCAGATCGATGCGATTGGGATTGGGTTGGCTAATGCCGCCAGCCCATTTTTACCGGTCTTTCTCACCTACCTGGGAGCTACGAATTTACAGGTAGGTCTGTTGACCTCCATGCCGGCGGTCACCGGGTTTATCCTGGCCATCCTGATCGGAAATTTTCTGCAAACCAGGCGCAACATTATCCCCTGGTTCAGCCTGGCTCGCCTGATGGTAGTGGCCACCTATGCGCTGACCGGGGTGATTACTTTGATCCTCCCGCGCGAATATTCTATAACCGGAGTGCTCCTCATTTGGGCAGCCGCCACGCTTCCTCAAACGGTGGTGACGATTGCGTTCTCGGTGGTGATGAACGCCGTCGCCGGACCCACCGGGCGCTTTGAGTTGATGACCCGCCGCTGGTCTATCCTGGGATTTACCAGCGCGATCACCGTCATCCTGGTCGGCCAGGTCATCGATTGGCTAAAGTTTCCCGTGAACTATCAGGTCGTTTTTATCGCGTTATCGATTGGCGGTCTCATCAGCTACTATTTCTCCAGCCATATCCAGATTCCGGATAACCCCTCTCCCTCCCAAAAAAATGTGGTGTCCTTCAAAGAGCAGGTCAGCGAGTACTTCCACATGGTCCGCCAGGAAAAACCATTTCTTTCCTTTATCGCGAAACGCTTTGTTTTCCTGACAGGCATAACCCTGGCGGTACCGCTTTTCCCGCTTTATTACGTGCGCGAGGTAAAAGCCACTGCTTCCTGGATCGGGATTATCAGCACCGCGCAAACCGCCGTCCTGATCGTAGGATATTTTATGTGGATGCGCCAGTCTCGCTCGCATGGGACGCGCAGGGTGCTGTTATTGACGACCCTGGGTGTATCCCTTTTTCCTGCCCTGGTATCGCAAACCCACCAGGTCTGGCTGATCGCCATTATCGCCGGCCTGGCAGGGATCTTCCAGGCCGGGATGGATCTGGTCTTCTTCGATGAGCTGATGAAGACCGTTCCGGTTCGTTACAGTGCAACGTTTGTCTCCATCGCGCAAAGCCTGATGTATCTATCTTCGATAATCGCCCCCATACTCGGTACAACCCTGGCAGATAAGATTGGTTTGAGTGGGGCTCTTCTGGTTAGCGCGGCAGTCCGGCTGGTTGGTTTCGGTTTATTTGCACTGGGAAAGCCGGCTGTCGCCCCGGTGGGTATCCCGGAGGTGGACATAGAAGGTTAATAAATATCATTCGAGCGCGTTTTTAATCAAAATCTTAATTGTTAAGATTTACGAGATTTTTACAGAATGGGTCCAGAATCCGTACCCATCCCGACGCACGGGGGTTATAGCGCTATAGGTGTATCGAAGACACAGCACAAAAAGAACCCCAATTTTCGGAGGTAATGCAAATGAAAGCCATGGAACAGCCAAAGGCCAATGAGGTCAATTCCAGGCTGGTAACCACCCCAATAGCCATTGTTGGAATCTCTTCTATCTTTCCGCAGGCCAGATCGACCCAGGAATACTGGGATAATATCCTGCGAAAGATCGATTGCGTCACTGATGTCCCTGCCTCTCGCTGGAGTATCGAAGACTACTACGATCCCAACCCATCCACTCCTGATAAATCCTACTGTAAACGGGGTGGGTTTATTCCTGATATTGATTTCGATCCAGTCGAGTTTGGACTGCCCCCCAACATTCTAGAAGTAACTGATGTTTCACAACTGCTCGCCTTGTTGGTCGCCAAGGAAGCCCTGGAAGATGCTGGCTACAGTGCCCTGGGTGCGGAAACAGGCCGTGAATTTGACCGCGAACACACGGGTGTCATCCTGGGTGTCGTTGGGATCTCTTCCAAACTGTTTACACCCCTCATGGCCCGGCTCCAGTACCCCGTCTGGAAAAAGGCTTTGATGAGCAGTGGAGTCACCGATGCGGATGCCGAAAAAATCATTGAAAAGATCAAGCTGGCCTATGTCAATTGGGAAGAGAACTCCTTCCCCGGAACGATCCTCAATGTCATCGCCGGCCGGATCGCCAACCGTCTGGATCTTGGGGCAACCAACTGCGTGGTAGATGCCGCCTGCGCCAGTTCTCTTGCGGCGATCCGTATGGCGGTCGGCGAATTGATCGAAGGCCGCGCCAACATGATGATCACCGGTGGTGTCGATACGGATAATTCCATTGGGACCTACCTTTGCTTTAGCAAAACCCCGGCTTTCTCCAAAGGCCAGAACGTGCGTACCTTTGACGCCGAATCAGATGGCATGATGGTCGGCGAAGGGCTCGGTATGCTGGTGTTAAAACGGCTGGCCGATGCTGAACGGGACGGTGACCGGGTTTACGCCGTAATTAAAGGGATTGGCAGCTCCAGCGATGGACGCTATAAGAGTATCTATGCTCCTCGTCCTGCCGGACAGGCCAAAGCCCTGCGCCGCGCTTATGATGAAGCAGGTTTTGAGCCTTCGACATTAGGTTTGGTTGAAGCCCATGGAACCGGCACGCCCGCCGGCGACCCCGCTGAAGTGCAATCAATCCGCGAGGTGTTTTCTGAGAACAATCCCCGCCGCAACTATATCGCCCTGGGGAGCGTAAAATCCCAGATCGCGCATACCAAAGCTGCCGCTGGAGCAGCCAGCCTGATCAAAACTGCCCTGGCGCTCCACCACAAGGTTCTCCCGCCCAGCATCAATGTCAAACACCCGAACCCCAAACTGGAGCTGGAGAATTCGCCGTTCTACATCAACACCGAGACACGCCCCTGGCTGCGCGCAGAAGGCCAGCCGCCCCGTCGGGCTGCGGTCAGCTCGTTTGGCTTTGGTGGGACAAACTTCCATCTCGTCCTCGAGGAATACCAGTCTGACCATCAAACCCCATACCGGCTGCAGTCTGTGCCCCTCAGCCTGGTACTGCATGCCCCAACCCCTACCCAGTTGGCCGAAACCGGGCAGCAGCTGCTCACCAGCCTGCAGTCCGAGACCGGGTCCTCCAGGCTTTCAGAGTGGGCGCAAAACAGTATCGCCCCTGAAATCCCAGCCGGGAACGCCCGCTTCGGGTTTGTTGCCGCGGATTTGAAAGAAGCCGCGGAACTGCTAAAACTGAGCGTGGATACGCTGAAGGAAAAAACGAACGAAGAATCCTGGGAGCACCCGCGCGGGATCTATTACCGAAAAACCGGCATGGATCCCAAGGGGAAAGTCGCCGCGCTGTTTGCAGGGCAAGGATCGCAGTATGTAGAGATGGGCCGTGAATTGACCATCAACTTCCCGGAACTGCGCCAGGTTTACGGTGAGATGGACAGCCTCTTCCTGGCCGATGGGCTGCGGACGGTATCCGAAACGGTCTATCCCAATCCGGTTTTCGATCCATCCGAACTGGAGAAGCAGAACGAAGCGGTGACGCGCACGGACTATGCCCAACCCGCGATCGGCAGTTTCAGTGTCGGACAATTCAAGCTGCTCCAAAAAGCCGGTTTTAAAGCAGATTTTACCGCCGGGCACAGTTTTGGAGAGCTGACCGCCCTCTGGGCCGCTGGTGTTCTCTCCGATCAGGCATATTATGCGCTGGCAAAAGCCCGGGGTAAGGCCATGGCTCCCCCGGACGATGCAAATTTCGATGCAGGCACAATGCTGGCAGTTAAAGGTGATATCGCCAAATTACAGGAGGCCATGAAGGCCTTCCCGGATGTCGTCCTGGCGAATTTCAATTCAAACCAACAGGTCGTCCTGGCCGGCAGCAAACCTTCCATCGCGGCCGCTCAAAAAGCGCTCGCCGATCAGGGTTTCTCTGTAATCCCCTTGAGTGTCTCTGCCGCGTTCCATACCCCGCTGGTCGGGCATGCCCAAAAACCGTTCGCGCAAGCGATCAAGGCTCAGACATTTAATAAGCCGTCTATCCCTGTTTATTCGAACTCAACAGGTAAGCGCCACGCACAGGATCCTGAAGTAATCCGCAAAGTGCTGTCCGATCACATCCTTAAACCGGTGCTCTTCCGGGATGAAATCGAAGCCATCTACCAGGATGGCGGCCGGATATTTGTTGAGTTCGGTCCCAAGAATATTCAGGCAAACCTTGTAAAGAATATCCTTGCCGACCGGCCCCATCTGGCTCTCTCGATCAATCCGAATGCGAAGAAAGATAGCGACCGGCAGCTCCGCGAGGCAGTTGTCCAGCTTCAGGTTGCTGGCCTGGATCTCAAAAACCTCGATCCTTATATCCTTCCCCCAAAAAACACCACGTCCAAGAAGAAGAGCGCGGCTACCGTTGTCCTGAATGGCGGATTATATATTACCGAAAAGACCCGTTCAGCCTTTGAAAAAAGCCTTCAAAACGGCCACCGCATCCAACAGGCTGCACCCGCTCCCGCCCCTGCCAATCCAACTGCACAAAACTCTCCAACAGGATCGAACGGTAACGGGATCAAACCGGCTGTTCCGTCTCCAGCCAACCCGGTTGGTTCCCAAACGAACCAACCGGCGTCCGCTCCAACACCGGTGCCACCCTCCAATCCGGCCGCGTTCGAGCGCAGCCTGGGCCAGTTCTACGGTCACCAGAGCGAAACGGTCAAGATCCACGAGCAGTATCTGAAGAACCAGGAAGAATACGCGCGCACCTTCGCTGACCTGATGAAAATGGGCTATGGAATGTTCAACAATGGTTTGGCCGCCAACCAGGCCGAACAGGCAGTCCACGTGATGGATAGTATCGAACGCAGTCTTAACCGCTTCCACGATCACCAGGCAGATACCTTGCGGGTGCACGAACAATACCTGGCCAGCCAGGCGGAATTCTCACGCACTTTCCTGGGTATCCTTCAGAATTCGCCAGTACCCGTTCAGACGGCTGAAAACCGGGTTTTGCAGGTTGAAACCTCTCCAGTTCCACAGACTGTTGCTCCCCCTACCCCTGCGCCCGAACAGGTTTCCTCTCGGATCCCTGAAGCGCCTCCGGCCGGTCAACCTCTCCCCGCAGTCGCAGCCCAACCCGCGCCCGCCGCGGAGCCTAACCCCGGTTCCACTACCATTACGGCCGAGATCCTCTCAAAGGCCCTGTTGGCCATTGTCTCTGAAAAGACGGGTTACCCCACCGAAATGTTGGATTTTGGAATGGATATGGAAGCCGATCTGGGGATCGACTCGATCAAGCGGGTCGAAATCCTGGGCGCCATGCAGAATCAGTTCCCGGAGCTGCCGAAGATCGATACCAGCGCCTTATCTGAAACCCGCACGCTGGGTCATGTCGTCGAGCTGATGGAATCCGGTATTCCGACCGCTTCCTCATCTCCCACGTCAGCATCTACAGGTGAAACCACCCCGGCAGCAGCCCCCGCTGCGCCTCTTGCCCAACCTTCGGGCCTGGATCCCGCCACGCTCACCCAGGCGCTGCTGGCTGTCGTCAGTGAGAAGACCGGTTACCCGACGGAGATGCTCGACCTGGGCATGGATATGGAAGCTGACCTGGGGATCGACTCGATCAAGCGCGTCGAAATCCTGGGTGCCATGCAGAACCAGTTCCCGGAGCTGCCCAAGATCGATACTAGCGCCTTGTCTGAAACCCGCACATTGGGTCAGATCGTCGATCTGATGGGGGTCAGCCTGCCATCATCCCCAGCTGCCGTAGAAAGCTCGGCGTCCGGTGAGACCGCCATACCTCAATCAACCGTTCCAGCCTCATCGCCAGCTGCCGGTTTGGATGTTGAAACCATAAAGAACGCGCTCCTGGCCGTTGTCGCAGAAAAGACCGGTTATCCAACCGAAATGCTCGAACTGAGCATGGATATGGAAGCCGATCTGGGGATCGATTCGATCAAGCGCGTCGAAATCCTGGGAACCATGCAAAACCAGTTCCCGGAGCTGCCCAAGGTTGAATCCTCTCTTCTCGCGGAGATGCGCACCCTTCAACAGATCATCGACCAGCTGGGTTCCGTTCAACCCGCTTCCCCATCCCTGGAAGCAGAAGGTCCCTTACCGGCTGAGACTACGGTTGTGAGCCAACCGCTTGCCGAACCTGAAGAGATCTCTGGTCTGCCCACAGGCGTGGTGCGAGTGAAGTCTCTTCCTCAGCCAGACAATTTGGATTACACCTTCCCCAAGGAACATGTTTGCCTGGTCACTCACGATGGGACACCCCTTACCGAGACCCTGGTTCAGGCATTAACCAACCGCGGCTGGAAAGTTGTCGTCGTGAATTTCCCGGAAAACCTGGTTTCCGACCCAGTGAAAATTTCCAAAGGAATCCCCCAGGTGAAACTTGAGGGATTGGGTGAGAGCGCTCTGGATGCCTTACTGGCCAAAGTCAAAAGGACCCACGGCCCTGTAGGCGCCTTGATCCATCTCAACCCGGTCCATACCAACGGGCAGGCTGAGCTCTTCTCCGAGTCTTCCGAGAAACTGGTTGAAGAGGTATTCCTGTTTGCCAAATTCCTCAAGGAAAGTTTGAACCAGGCTGCTTCATCTGGCCGCAGCACCTTTATGACCGTTGTCCGTTTGGATGGGCAGTTTGGCCTGAGCCAGTCAGAAACCCTCGACCCGGTAGCCAGCGGCTTGTTTGGGTTGGTCAAATCCCTGGGCCAGGAATGGGATGCGGTATACTGCCGGGCGGTGGATATCACCCCCGAGCTGGAATCCGCCTCAACCGTCGAAGCCATTCTGGCTGAACTGGATGACCCCAACCGTCTGGTCACCCAGGTAGGATACGGCGTGCAAGGCCGGGTGACTTTACAGGTTGAAACACCCGAACAAACCAGGGGCTGATACAACCATGGAAAATTCGGTGCTCATCCAACCCTCATCAGTCATCCTGGCCAGTGGCGGTGCGAGAGGGATCACAGCTCGCTGCGTCATCCGTCTGGCCGAGGTCTTTCACTGCAAATTCATCCTGGTAGGCCGGTCCACCCTGGACCGGCCAGAACCAGATTGGGCGGCAGGCTGTACGGATCACGGCGAGTTAAAAAAACGAATCCTCAACGACCTGCAATCCCGTGAAGAAAAAGTCAGCCCTATGGCTGTTCAGAAGATTTTCAGCTTGATCCAGTCACGCCGTGAAATCGAGACCACGCTCGACAGCATCCGTAATGCAGGTGGTGAAGCGATTTATCTCAGCGTGGATATAGCCGACCCACAGGCACTCAAACCGCTCCTGGATGATGCAGTCCGCCAATTAGGTCCAGTTACCGGCCTGATCCATGGCGCCGGCAGCCTGGCTGATAAGCTCATCGAAAAGAAATCGGCCATCGACTTTGAGATGGTCTATTCGCCCAAGATCAAGGGCTTGAAGAGCCTGTTAACCTGCATCCCGCCCGAGCAGCTTGATTTTCTGGTGCTGTTTTCCTCGGTTGTTGCCCTCTACGGAAACCCCGGACAGGCAGACTATGCGATCGCCAACCAGATCCTCGATCATACCGCGCGTTTGATCCAGGCACGCCATCCTAAATGCCGCGTGTTGACAATCAATTGGGGACCCTGGGAGGGTGGTATGGTGACACCCGAGCTAAAAAAATTCTTCGCCGCCCATCATGTAGATCTCATCCCGATCGACGCCGGCGCTCAAACCCTGTTGAACCTGTTATCCGCCAAACAGGCTCAGGATGTACAGGTTGTGGTCGGTAATACTCCCATGGCGGCGCAGCGCAATGCCGGATCAAAACTCGAGAAGACCGAGATCCACCGAAAATTATCTCTGGCAGCCAACCCCTTCGCAATGGACCACGTCATCGGTGAAAACCCTGTTCTGCCTGCTACCTGTGCCGCCGCGTGGATCATACACGGTTGCGAACAGCGCTACCCAGGCTACCGTTTTGACCGGCTTGACGAATACCGCGTCCTCAAGGGGATCGTATTCGACGAATCGATCGCCGAGAGTTATACCCTGCTTTTAGAAGAAACAACAAAAACCAACGCGGAGATCGGTTTCAATGCCCGGATCTACAGCCGGAATGCCGCCGGTAAAGTTTTCTACCACTACTCCTCCAGAGTACGTTTGGTTTCTCAGAGCGCATCTGATGACACACAAATAGAACCAACACCCGTTCCATATCTGCCAGGGGATGGTATCCCCGGTTCGACACTCTATCAGGATGGGACGCTCTTCCACGGTCCGGTTTTTCAAGGGATCCAGGAAGTGTACCATGTGGACGAAGATGGGTTAGCCATGCGCTGCCGCTTATCGAAACTCCCCGAATCTATCCAGGGGCAGTTCCCGGCCCAAACCAGCAATCCTTTCTTGAACGATTCGATCGTACAGTGCCTCTTGATCTGGTCTCAAAAATATTACCAGGCCCCCTGCCTGCCCTCCCATCTGGAAGTCTACCAGCAGATGCACCCGGTGCTCTTCGATAAAGATTATTACATCCGTCTGAGCGTCCGCTCGCATTCTTCTACGTCAGTTGTAGGGAACATTCGGGTGCAGGACCAGTCCGGCCTGGATGTCATGCAGATCACAGGATTAGAAGGAACTGTGAGCCAGTTGTTGAAGCGCTTTATTGGGGCAAAGGCGTAGCTTATGTTCGCCGAACCCATATCGGTTATCAGCCAGGTACTCGACCTGGTGATTACAGGAATGGCTTTACACGTCGGAAAAGCTGCGCATACAGGACAGTTTCTCCAGACCATCTACACCGGCCGGTCTGTGCTCTCCTCCGAGGAGAGCAGCACAGCCAGCCATCCAAATGGAAAGCCTGGGCTGGATGTCTGCGAGCAAGCCATCCTGGATGCCAGACTGCCGGCCGGTCGAAGTATAGTCATACTCAATCTCAATCCAGCAGGTTCCCCCCACCTGGGATTGAATGACAGGCTCAAGTGGAAAATCACCGAACATCCCACCGAGATCTGGACCCTCTCCAGCGCACTGATTGAAGCCCAAAAGATTTTGCGGTCAAATCTGGCCGATGCTGTTCTTCTCGCTGGCAGCCTGGATAACCCAAACAGTTCAGCCGCAGCGGTCCTGATCGAATCGCCCGGTCAGCCTGCTGCCCGTTCATCAGAAGGGTATGCCCGGGTGGTATCGGCAGCCTTTTCCTCTCCGGCCGACCGGGGCGCTGCCGAAGCGATCCGCTCGGTAAGCGCGCAAGTTATGCATTTGGGGCTTAATCTGCCCACTGAAATTGGTTATCTGGAAATTGCCGGAAAACCCCTGGCGAGCTGGACTACCGCCGAGCTGGATCATCTCGCCCAGGCGTACCAGCTGGGTCCGGTCCAGATGACCTGCGCGGTTGGAAATATGGCTGAGCTTTCTGAGTTCGATGGAGTAATAACCGGGTTATTTAGCCTGGTAAAGATTGCCTTATGTCTCGCCAAACAGATCCTTCCGGCTTCTCCAATCGAGCGCATTCCGGATTTTCCGGAGTCCTGGAAAGACACCCCGTTCTACTTCCCGGTGAATTCCCGCTCCTGGTTTATGCCGCGCCATGCTCCTCCGCGTGCAGCCGGAATGGTTGAAAACAGCGCAGTGGGAGACTATGGCCACGTTTTGCTGGTGGAGTGTTCAGGGAACCATAAAGAAAGTCCTGTACCGCTCGAAAACATGGATCTCCACCTGTTCTTGGTCTCGGCGGACGATCCGACCACCCTGGCGGATCCTTTGGATCGTTTAGTGCAGGAGGTTGAGACAAGCCCCAACCTGTATCGCCTGGCCTGCCAGACATACCAGGACCACCTCAACCGCTCTTCTGCACGCTGTACGCTGGCTTTACTGGGTCACGATGCTCAGGAACTCCGCCGTGAGATCGACTTTGCCAGGAAGGGGATCGTTAAAGCTGTTGAAACGGGTGGAGAATGGCAAACACCCCTGGGAAGCTATTTTACAGCCGAGCCCCTCGGTAAAACTGGCCAGGTGGCCTTCGTTTACCCTGGCGCTTTCAACACCTATACTGGGGTTGGGCGAGATATGTTCTTTCTCTTCCCACGGGTTTACCAGCTTTTATCCGCTCTGACGTCGGATATGGGCCGGGTGCTGCGCGAGAGTATGTTGTATCCGCGCGGACGAGCTGCGCTGGCTCAGGCTGAGATCGATGCGCTGGACGCTCAGCTTACCGCGGATGCCGTTACCATGCTTTCTTCTGGCTCGACCCTCTCGGTGATGTATACCCTGATGCTCCAGGAGTACTTCAAACTCAAACCGGGCTGTGCTTTCGGGTACAGCCTGGGTGAAACCAGCATGCTGTTTGCCCTGCGGGTCTGGGCTAATGGCGACAAGAGCGAAGCTATCCTCAACGCATCCCCGTTATTTCGCACCCGCCTGGCCGGTCCGCGTGACGCGGTTCGCGAGCACTGGGGAATAGGCCGGGCTTCAGTCGAAGAAAGCAACCTGTGGGCTAACTTTGTCGTTATGGCGCCTGCGGAGACCGTGCTGGCTGCCATTGCCAACACGCAGCATGTATACCTGACCCATATCAATACCCCCCGCCAGGTCGTTATTGGCGGCGATCCGGTAAACTGCCAGAAGATCATCGATACATTAAAAGCACCTGCCTTAAGGGCACCTTTCGACCATGTTTTGCATTGCGAGGCAATGGCTGGTGAGTACCCTACCATGGTGGAGCTAAACACCTGGCCAATCTGGCAGAACCCCGCAATACCGCTTTACACAGCCGATGGGTACCGGCCGCTGCCAATCGAAACCCAGGCAGCCGCGCGCAGCCTCGCGCGCATGTTGTGTTCGCAGTTGGATTTCACTCGCTTGATCCGGGAGGCTTATTCCGGCGGCGCGCGCATCTTCCTTGAATTGGGCGCGGGCAGCAATTGTGCCCGCTGGATCGATGATACTCTCAAAGACCAGCCGCATGCTTCCCTTTCGGTGGATCGAAAAGGCCTGGATGATGCTTCTGCCATCCTTCGCGCGCTGGCCCGCCTGGCGAGCCACCAAGTGCCCATGGAGCTGGACTGCCTGTATCGATATGAGACGATCACCCACCCGGACGGAGTCAAAACCTTATGAGCGTATCCAATCTCCCCGAAACCGGAAAAGAGCCTGTGTCAGACCACTCGCTGGATGCCCAACATCAAATGGATGAATGGACCCAACGCATGACCCAACGCATCCGTGAGCAGTCGAGCCGGGTCAGCCGGCTGCAGCAGCAGTTCTTAAAATCCAGACAGGAGAGTCTGCAGTTGGCCAGTGAATACGTTCGTCTGGAGCTTGCTGGGCTCCAACCAGCAGGGGCAGCCGCCGGAAGTGAATTGATTGAAAGAAACCTGGGCCAACCCCACCTTCGCCGGGTCACTGCCTATCGGCAGAACAAAGCGCTGTACACAGCCGATCAGCTGCGGGAATTCGCCGAAGGGGATTATCTCAAGTGTCTTAGCCCGGCTTATCAAATCTATCGGGGTAGGCGGACACCGCGTATCCCCAATGGAGATTTGCTGATGATGAGCCGGGTAGTGGCGCTGCAAGGCCAGCCTGGCCGGCTGCAGGAGCCCGCAGCGATCGAAACTGAATATGACGTCCCTCTCGATCCCTGGTTTCACCGCCCCGAAGCCACACCTGCAACACCCTATGCGATCTTATTGGAAATGGCGTTACAGCCTTGCGGGTTTCTCGCTGCATACCTGGAAACACCCCTGGCCTATCCTCAGGAGAACTTTTTCTTTCGCAACCTGGATGGCGATGCGCGCTTGATCAAACCCATCGACCTGCGCGGGAAAACCGTGGTCAATCGCTCGCGCTTATTAAAAACCTCCATCAGCGCGGGGATCATCGTTCAGAAGTTCAACATTGAGATGTTGTGTGAAAATGAGCTTTTCTATTCCGGGCAATCCGTATTTGGTTATTTCCCGGACTATAGTATGGAAAATCAGGTAGGCCTGGATGGCGGCAGCCGGGTTGATCCCTGGCTCGAAACCAACCCCATCACCGGCTTTGCCGTTCAAAAGATCGCCCAACCATTTTCAGCCGAGAATGCCCACCACAGGTTGGACGACCTGGACGAAGTGACCATCATCCCTGGCGGAGGGATACACCAACAGGGATATGTTTATGCCAGGAAGGCCATCGATCCAAAGTCGTGGTTCTTTAACTGTCATTTTCTGGAGGATCCGGTCATGCCCGGGTCCCTCGGGATTGAATCTATCCTGGCTGCCCTGCGGGTGTACGCGTATAACGCCTTTGGTTTACAACCCGGTGCAGCGCATGGGCTGGATATGAGCCATGACCTTAGTTGGAAGTACCGCGGTCAAATTCTACCTCGGAATAAAACGATGGAATTGGAAATCCATATTGCGGGGACGGATGTTCAATCCGGACGCGCTGCCATTTGGGGCGAAGCCAGCCTCTGGGTGGACCGCGTCCGGATTTATCAAGTAAACCGCGCAGCGGTTTGCGTATTCTTATAAGAGGTATCATCATGGAATCACCTTCACTCACTACCCCGGCTGCTGTTCGGACGACTGCTGCGACACCCTCGATATCTTTTGGCTGGTCAGGCCCGGCCAGTTCGATCGCATATGATGAATCCGGTATGCAAGCCTGCCTTTTGAATATAGAAAAACCTGTTTACTGCGTCCGCGTCGCCGACCGGATTGGTTTGACAAATGAAGGCAGCCTGTCTCCGTACACAACGGGAGACACTGGCGAAATTCTGGCAGTTATTCCCGCTCTGGCCGCCGATCAATTAGGCGACCCCGATTTCTGCCGGGTCTACGGGCTGCGTTATGCCTATGCCGCGGGGGCTATGGCCAACGGGATCGCTTCGGAAGCGCTGGTCATCGAATTGGGCAAAGCAGGGTATCTGGGTTCATTCGGGGCAGCCGGGTTATCTCTGGCTCGCATTGAGGCCGCCATACAACGCATCCAGGAAGCCCTTCCCAATGGTCCGTATGCATTCAATATCATCCATACACCCAATGAACCTTCTATTGAGAAAAAGGTGGTTGAGCTGTATCTGCAAAAAGGGGTGACGGTGGCCGAAACGTCGGCGTTCCTCGGTCTGACGCCCAACCTTGTCCATTACCGCGCGGCTGGTCTCTCTCTTGACCCAGCCGGGAACATCCAGATCGGCAATCACATTATTGCGAAAGTATCCAGAAAAGAGGTCGCGATCAAATTCCTGGAGCCTGCTCCAGAAAAGATCCTGACCCAGCTGGTCCAGGAAGGCCGCATTACCCAACAACAGGCGAACCTGGCCGCGAAAGTTCCCATGGCAGACGATATTACCGTGGAAGCCGATTCAGGTGGCCACACCGATAACCGCCCTTTGGTTTGCCTGATTCCCTCCATGGTGGCCCTGCGCGATGAGATCCAGGAGAAATACCAGTATCCGCACCCGGTGCGGATTGGGGCAGCCGGTGGAATCGGTACTCCCAATGCCGTCCTGGGTGCATTCCAGATGGGGGCCGCCTACGTGATGACCGGATCGGTTAACCAGGCCTGTCTGGAAGCCGGGTCGTCCGATCATACCAAAAAAATTCTGGCCCAGGCTGCCATGACGGACGTAACCATGGCTCCCTCTGCGGATATGTTTGAAATGGGCGTAAAAGTTCAAGTCCTCAAAGCCGGAACACTCTTTCCCATGCGCGCGGCTAAGCTGTACGACCTCTATATGAAATTCAACTCAATCGAAGAGATCCCGGTCGAGGAACGGGACAAAATCGAAAAACAGATATTCCATCGTTCGTTGGAAGAGGTTTGGGCCGACACTGTGAAATTCTTTACCGAGCGCGACCCAGAGCAAATCGACAAAGCCAATGCAAATCCAAAGCGCAAGATGGCATTGATCTTCCGTTGGTATCTCGGTTTGTCTTCCCGTTGGTCGAACTCCGGGGAGCAAGGCCGGGAGATGGATTACCAGATCTGGTGCGGCCCCTCTATGGGCGCCTTCAACGACTGGACGCGCGGTACCTACCTGGCAGAACCAGGCAACCGCCGTGTGGTCGAAGTGGCCCGCCAGTTCCTGATCGGGGCAGCTTATCTTTATCGGGTGGAGAGTCTAAAAACTCAAGGAGTCCAACCCTCCTTTCGCATGTCCACATACCGGCCGCTGTCCCTTCGGGACGGGGACTGATCCCTTTCTCGATCTGAACCACCCTTTATCAGCCGCTCGAACCGGGCGGGTAGATATGTGTTGTCACTGAACGGGATCTTTGGATCCACTGGAAAGGCTTATGGGAGAACGGATTGAGTTAGACGCTCTTCGAGAGCAAGCCGGATTAGGCGGTGGGCAGGAACAGATTGAGCGCCAACACGCCAGGGGGAAACGCACCGCTCGTGAGAGGATCCAGGTCCTCCTGGACCCAGGCACCTTTGTCGAAACGGACCAGTTTGTCACCCACCGTGCGAATGGTTTTGGAATGGAACAAAACCACCCACTAACCGACGGAGTGATCACCGGATGGGGAAAGGTCGATGGCCGCCTGGTTTATCTTTACTCCCAGGATTTCACCATCCTGGGGGGGTCATTGGGCGAAAGCCATGGACGCAAGATTGCCAAAATCATGGACCTGGCTTACCAGAACGGCGCCCCGCTGATCGGGCTAAACGATTCTGGTGGGGCGAGGATCCAGGAAGGGGTTGACTCGCTGGCAGCTTACGGAGAAATATTTTTCCGGAATACGCGGGCTTCGGGCGTCATCCCCCAGATATCGGTGATCCTCGGTCCCTGCGCCGGCGGAGCAGTCTATTCCCCGGGCATCACGGATTTTGTTTTTATGCTCGAGGATAAGGCATATATGTTTATCACCGGCCCGGACGTGATCCGGGCGGTCACCCATGAGGAAGTGGATTATGAAACCCTAGGTGGAGCCCGCGTTCATCGTACGACCAGCGGAGTAGCCCACTTCACGGCTGCTGAGGAAGATATCCTTATCCGTCAGGTCCGCTGGTTGCTCTCTTACCTTCCTTCTAACAATCTTGCGGCTCCACCGCAGATCACACCGATCGATGACCCTGGGAGAGAAGTCGGCGAGCTGTCTCAAGTTATTCCCGCTGACCCTCAGAAATCGTACGATGTCCGCGAGGTGATCGGTGTTCTGGTAGACAGCGCCGAATTCCTGGAAGTTCAGCCAGACTTTGCCAGGAACCTTGTGATTGGCTTTGCTCGTTTGGATGGTTATGTGATTGGGATTGTAGCCAATCAACCCGATTATCTGGCCGGTGTGCTGGATATCGATGCCTCGGATAAGGGCGCGCGTTTCATCCGTTTTTGCGATGCTTTCCACATCCCCTTGCTCACATTGATCGATACTCCCGGGTTCCTGCCCGGAACCAGTCAGGAGCATGAGGGGATTATCCGGCATGGAGCGAAGCTGGCCTATGCCTATGCAGAAGCTACTGTCCCAAAATTATCCGTCGTGCTGCGCAAAGCTTATGGCGGCGCCTATATCGTCATGAGCTCCAAACATCTGCGCGGAGATTACAACCTCGCCTGGCCAGGTGCGGAAATCGCGGTGATGGGCCCTGAAGGTGCTGTCCAAATTGTCTTTCGTAAAGAGATCAACGATGCCGCCGATCCCGAGGCTGTGCGGGCTGAGCTTACCCGCCGTTATCGGGAAGAGCTGGCCCACCCATTCATCGCTGCTTCTCGCGGGTATCTGGATGCCGTCATTCATCCAGCCGAAACGCGTAAGTGCCTGATCGCGGGTTTACAGCCCATACTGGACAAACGTCAGCCTACTCCAACCCGCAAGCATGGCAACATCCCTTTGTGAGCGAGAATGATGAAACTGCTGGTAGCTAATCGCGGTGAGATTGCCGTACGCATTTTCAGGACCTGCAAAGAGCTGGGGCTGACCAGTATTGCCGTCTATTCCACCGCTGATGAAGAGGCCCTGCATACCCGCTATGCGGACGAAGCCGTATGCATTGGCCCGGCGCCTGCGGCCGATTCTTACCTCAGCTGCTCGGCCATTCTGGAAGCCTGCCGGCGAACCGGAGCGCAGGCTGTCCACCCGGGATATGGATTCCTCTCAGAAAACAGCGCATTTGCTGCGGCAGTTGAGGAAGCAGGGATGCTGTTTATCGGACCTCGATCTGAGACGATTGCCTTAACCGGGGATAAATTGGCGGCCAGGCGAGCCGCGCGGGATGCCGGGCTGCCCGTCTTACCGGGTCCCGATACACCCTTATCCGAGGAAATTCCAGTCGAGATCGCCGATCAGGTGCATTTCCCGGTGTTGATCAAAGCCGTCGCTGGCGGCGGCGGCCGGGGGATCCGGCTGGCGCATAACCGCGATGAACTGGACCGGATGGTCCAGGCGGCTCGCCACGAGGCACAGGCTGCCTTTGGAGACAATACAGTCTACCTGGAGCCGCTGGTCCACAATGCCCGCCATATCGAAGTTCAGGTGCTTGGAGATGGGGAAGGCAAGATTATGGCCCTTGGCGAGCGAGAATGTTCGATCCAACGCCGCCGCCAGAAGCTGATCGAAGAAGCGCCTGCCCCAGGGCTGAGTTCAGCCTTGCGCCAGCAGGTCATCGATCACGCCATTCGCCTGGCAACTCACCTGGGATACCGCAGCCTTGGGACGATTGAATTTCTTCTGGACCGCGGTGGTCAGCTGTTTTTTATCGAAGTTAACCCGCGCATCCAGGTAGAGCATCCCGTAACTGAAGTGGTCACCGGGTATGACCTGGTCTCGGAACAGATCCAATTAGCCCTCGGATCTGGCCTAAAAAACAAGCGCGACTGGGTCGAGATCCGTGGCGCAGCCATCGAGGGCCGCGTCCTGGCGGAAGATCCGCAGGCGGGTTTTCTACCGGCTACCGGAACGGTCAGCTTCCTCCAGACCCCGGGTGGTCCCGGGGTTAGGGTAGATAGCGCCTTGTATCTGGGTATGTCAGTCCTGCCCGAATACGATTCATTGTTAGCCAAAGTCATTTGTTGGGGAGAGAACCGCCAGGCTGCCATCCAGCGGCTGAGACGAGCTCTGCATGAATTTCAAATTGGCGGGATCCCAACCACACTGGAGTTCTTATCCGAGGTAGTTGACAGCCAGGATTTTATCGAAGGCCGCACGGACACAACCTATCTGGATGGATTCCAGGCCTTGCCAAGGGAAGGCGAGGAAGCTCAGGAGCAAGAAATCGCTCTCGCAACCGCGTTGTTGATCCATCAGATGCGTGCCCAGGATGGTCAGATTCAAACAAACCCTTCTGGCAATCCATGGCGGGCGGCTGGTTGGCGAGAACAGATGCGCGGAAACGCGTAGGAGGAAAATGTGGCATTATACCGGGTAATGATAGGCACTCGTGAATATCGCGTCGAAATCGCGGAAGGACACCTGGCGGTCAATGGCCAACAGGAACAGGGTCTGCTGCTCCCATTGAACGAAATTGGGCTGTATTTGCTGCGCTGGGGGGAGAAAGCGCGAGAAATGCAGCTCCGGCTGCAAACACCCGGCACCGTAGAAGTCCTCTCCGGTGTCCGGAGGGTAATTGCTCAGGTGATGAAAGACAGCGGGCAGATCGGATTGAAAAAACAGCTCCCATGGGAGGGCGACCTGACTGCCCCGATGCCAGGCCTGATCATCGATGTGCTCGCGCAGTTGGGCGACCGGGTTGAAAAAAACCAGACACTGGTAATCATGGAGTCGATGAAAATGCAGATGGAGCTCCGCGCACCCATCACGGGAAGCATCAGCAAAATCAATGTAAGTTTGAAAGAGTATGTTGAAAAGGATAAGCTGCTCTTCCGAATAGAACCCGAAGAACGAACACCTTGACTTTTCGGCTGCTCCCTTTTAGAATGAAAATGTTCGTGATAACGGGGATCGGGAAGAGACCGGCGATGTTTATTTACGCCAGCGCCGAAGGGGCAAACCCGGGGTTGAGCATCCCCTGGTGAATCTCTCAGGTAAAAAGGACCCGACCTCGCAAACCCTCTGGAAAGTCGTCCGACACCGACGGGGCAAACCTCGTATGAACGAGGTGAATCTCTCAGGTTCAAGACAGAGGATACTCGCCAGCTCCGGGTATCCTTTTTTGCTTTAAAATAAGCTCCCCAACTCACCATTTTCATATCAGGAGGCACTTCCATGAGCAATCCAGCCGGTTTAAAATACACAAAGACGGACGAATGGATTAATGTCGAAGGCAGTACAGGCACGATCGGGATTACGGACTATGCCCAGGACCAGCTCTCGGACGTGGTTTTTGTTGAGGTAACCGTTTCGGTTGGAGACCAGGTTAAAAAGAATACAACCTGCGCGACGATTGAATCGGTCAAGGCGGCAGCCGATGTTAATATGCCCGTATCCGGAAAAGTATCCGGCGTAAACGAAGACCTTCCCAGCACTCCCGAGCTGGTCAATACGGATCCCTTTGGGAAAGCCTGGATGGTAAAGATTGAAATCAGCGATCCGGCTGAGCTGGATGGACTTATGGACACAGCCGCCTATGATGAATATTGTAAGGAGCGTGAACACTAATGTTTACCCCGCATACCGAAGCGGACCGGAAGGCCATGCTGGAAATCATCGGCGCCGAGAGCGTCGAAGACCTGTTCCAGGATGTGCCTTCCTCCCATCGCTTCCCAAAACTAAATTTACCGCCCGCGTTAACCGAGATGGAAGCCATGGTTGAGCTTCAAGATATATCCCTGGCAAACGAATCGGCGCGGGATCTGGCTTGTTTTTTAGGAGCAGGAGCCTATAACCATTACTCGCCCGCCGTGGTCGATGCGATCATCCGGCGAGGCGAATTCCTGACAGCTTATACTCCCTACCAGCCAGAAGTATCCCAGGGCACCTTACAGTCTATCTTTGAATACCAATCCCTGGTCGCCAACCTTACCGGTATGGACGTTAGTAATGCTTCCCACTATGATGGCGCAACAGCAACCGCCGAAGCCCTGATCATGGCCTATTCTAACTTCCGCGGAAAGCGCACCCGGGTTGTCTTTTCCCCGGCGGTCCATCCCCATTACCGGGCAACCGCGCGGACTTATACCCAGGGATATGACGACCTGGAAATCACCGGAGATGGACCGGATGCCGATCTGGATGCCGGCCCCGAAGCGCTTCTGCCGTTGATCGATACCACCACCTGTCTGGTCATGGTTCAGTACCCCGATTTCTTCGGACGCATCTATGACTACACGCAGTTAATCCAGCACGCTCACAGCGTTGGCGCCCTGGTGGCTGTCGCCGTAAACCCGACCGCCCTGGGACTGCTGCGCACTCCAGGCGAAATGGGCGCGGATGTCGTTGTTGGAGAAGGCCAACCCTTAGGTATTCCGTTGATGTATGGCGGGCCATACCTCGGGTTGTTTGCCACGCGTAAAGACCTGGTGCGGAAAATTGCTGGTCGGTTGGTTGGGGAAACCCTGGACAACCGCGGAAACAAGGCTTATGTTTTGACCCTGACCGCCCGCGAACAGCATATCCGCCGGGAGAGAGCTACCTCCAACATCTGCACGAATGTGGCTTTGATTGCCCTGGCCTCCACGGTCTATATGACTTCCTTGGGGAAACAAGGGATGCGCCAGGTGGCCGAGCTTTGCTACCATAAGGCTCACTATGCCGCTCAAAAAATTGACGCCATACCCGGATACAGCCTGTGCACAGACGTACCTTTCTTCCACGAGTTCATGGTCTGCTGTCCGCGCCCCGTTTCTGAGATCAACAATCACCTGCTGGAGCACGGCATCCTGGGTGGCTATGATCTGGGCGCTGACTATCCCCAGCTCAGCAACCATATGCTGGTAGCGTTTACAGAAATGAACACCCGCGAAGAGATTGATGCCCTTTGCGAGGCGCTCGAGGAGGTGTCGCATGTCTGAACCGACCATCTACGATCTGTCATCACCCGGCCGGAAGGGCATCCGCTTCCCTGAGCCAGACGTACCCCGAGCCGAGCTGCCCGAAGGATTTGTTCGCAAAGACCTGCCGATGCCCGAACTGGGTGAGTTGGATGTGGTGCGCCACTTCACCAATTTATCCCATCTGAATTACAGCATCGACGGCGGTTACTATCCCCTGGGGTCGTGTACGATGAAGTACAACCCCAAGATCAACGAAGAGACCGCCCGCTTTACCGGGTTTGCAGCTACTCACCCATTCCAACCTATCGAGACCGTCCAGGGTAACCTGGCTCTGATGTTCCAGCTGGGTGAATGGCTCAAAGAGATCACTGGATTTGCCGGGGTGACCTTGCAGCCTGCGGCCGGGGCTCAAGGCGAGCTGGTAGGCGTGCTGATCATGCGCGCTTATCATTTCTCTCGTGAGGATTGCAAACGCACCCGGGTCCTGATCCCCGATTCCGCCCACGGCACCAACCCGGCTACCTCTGCGATGAGCGGGCTGGAAGTCGTCCCGATTCCATCAGACAGCCGCGGTAACATCGATCTCGAAGCTTTGAAAACTGCTTGCGATGATACCCTGGCCGGGTTGATGCTCACAAACCCGAATACCCTTGGGTTATTCGATGAAAACCTCCTGGAAGTCATCGAAACCGTACACGCGGCGGGTGGGCTGGTTTACGGCGACGGGGCTAACCTGAACGCTTTATTGGGTGTAGCCCGCCCTGGAGATCTTGGGTTCGATCTCATGCATATCAACCTGCACAAGACCTTCTCAACCCCGCACGGCGGCGGCGGCCCCGGTTCTGGCCCGGTATGCGTGGCCAGCCACCTGATCGATTATCTGCCAGATCCGGTGGTTTCGATCATCGAAACCGGCGACGATGAGCTTCCTCCTCTCTATGGGTTCGTCAAACCCGCGAAAACGATCGGGCGGATCAAAGGATTCCATGGGCATTTCGGTATGCACGTAAGGGCATATACGTATATTGCCATGCATGGCGCTGAGGGACTGCGCGATATCGCCGAGTCGGCGGTGCTCAATGCGAACTACCTGCTTGCCTGCCTGCGGGACACCTACCCGCTGCCTTACGACCGGACCTGTATGCATGAGTTCGTGCTGGAAGGCCGCTGGCCAGGGGTTCCGGATGTGCATGCCCTGGATATCGCCAAACGATTGATGGATTACAACTTCCATCCGCCGACGAATTACTTCCCTCTGATTGTCCATGAAGCACTGATGATCGAACCCACCGAGACCGAGAGCAAGCAGACTCTGGATGAGTTTGCGCACGCCCTCAAGAAAATCGCCGAAGAAGCTCATCACCAGCCGGAGCTGCTCAAGGAAGCCCCCCACAAAACCCCGGTTGGCCGTCTGGATGAGGTCAAGGCCGCCCGCGACCTGGTGCTGTGCTGCTGGCTGCCCGAGGATTAATAAGCGAGAAATAACGGCCCGTAAGTTATTCGTTCTCCTTGGAAACCATGAAGGACCCCGGATTTAGATCCGGGGTCCTTTGATTTCAAAAATGGCGTTGACCAATATCTCCACCCCTCGACTTCCTTCAGTCACCGTCTACTTAAGCCTGCTCACCAAATAGCGGCACCTCCCCTACGCCCATGACGAGACCCTTTCCCCTTTCCCCGGTCCAGACCCTTCTGGGCTGGATTGTTCTGCCTGCGCCGGCTCGTCCCAGCCGGATGTAGGGGAATGGGTGGAAGGGTTAATCTACATCGGCCCTTACCGGTGCAGTTCGGCTTTTAAGTACTCTTTCACAGGCTCCCCGCCGGTCAGATGTAACCAGATCGGTCCATGCCCTGGAGTGACTTCCAGGATAAAGTGGAAGAACGGACAGCAGAGACGTTCATTGGCGATATATTGGTTAATCGCAAGATAATTATCCGCTGAGAAGCGCAGAGCATAACCATTGGGCAGCTCCCGGTACTCCAGAGCCGCTTCAAATACCAGGTGCTTCGCAAGGGCTTCATGAGATGCCCGGTGATCCGCAGGGATAGCCATCATATCGCAGGCAATGGGGACAGGATAGTCCACTCTGTTCTCTCTCTTCTGGCTGTCAGGATCGGTAAGTTGTTTTCTTTCTGGATCGCTTGATGATATCATTAGCAGTACTCCTATCTTATTAGGGAGGAATTGGACATGTACATGAAGGATCATACAACTTGAAGCCCACTTCAAGTCAAGGAGGATTTTTACCGGTATGAACGATCTTTCTATCGGCGAATTAGCTGAAAAAGTCGGGTTGCGGGCGTCCGCCCTGCGCTATTACGAGCGTCTTGGGCTTCTGCCAACCCCCGGGCGGATCAATGGCCGGCGTCGTTACAGTCGCGTTATTGTACCGGTCATCAAGGGGATTCTTTTCGCCCGCCGGGTAGGCTTTTCCCTCGCAGAGATCCATCAGCTCTATCAGGGCTACGATCAAGGATTCCCATCCATAGATCATTGGGCCGAAGCTGCCAGAGAGAAACTTCTCCAGATCGACAAATCGATCGAACAGGCCATTCGCACGAAACAGGTTTTGGAACGGTCGCTCGAGTGCGATTGTAAACAGTCCGGTGAATGCATCGTTCAGGACAGTTCCTGGTGGTTGGATAAGGAAACGCATTAATGACTGATTTCCAGGTTCAAGTTTCCCCGATCGTTTGGACGCCCTCAAAGGAGATCATCGCTCATGCTAACCTGACCCGTTTTATGGCGCGGAACCAGGTGGCAGATTTCTCAGAGCTTATGGAACGTTCGACCCGGGATGTGGGTTGGTTTACAGAAGCTCTGTTTCAGTATCTGGATATTCGCTTTGAAAAGCCATACACTCAAGTGGTCGACCTTTCAAAGGGGATCGCCTGGCCGGCCTGGTGTGTGGGCGGAAAGCTGAATATCGTCCAAAACTGCCTGGATAAATACATGGGTACACCCACCGAGCATCAGACGGCTTTGATTTGGGAAGGTGAGGAAGGGGCTACACAGGCAATCACCTATGGAGATCTTTGGCGGCGGGTAAACCAGGCGGCCAATGCCCTGCGCGCCTTGGGGATCGGGAAAGGCGATGCGGTGGGTATTTATATGCCCATGGTTCCGGAGATCGTGGTTGCGTTATTAGCCATTGCCAAAATTGGCGGGATTATCCTGCCTATGTTCTCGGGGTATGGCGCCGGCGCGCTGGTGACTCGTCTGCAAGATGCCCAGGCTAAAGCCTTATTTACATCAGACGGCGCCTACCGGCGCGGACGGCCTGTCCCCATGAAACCGGTCGCGGATGACGCGGCGGAACAATGCCCATCCCTAAAATACATGATCGTCTACAGCCGCCTGGGGATCGAGCTGCCCATGCGGCCGGGACGCGATTATGCCTGGGAAGACCTGGTGCTCTCCCAGCCCACTGAGGCAGCCACCGAACCCACCTCAGCCGAAGATCCATTGATGTTGATTTATACCTCCGGGACAACCGGCCGGCCAAAAGGCGCGGTTCATACCCATTGCGGTTTCCCCATAAAAGCCGCACAGGATATGGCTTTTGGGACCGACGTCCATCCAGGAGACCGGATCTATTGGTTTACCGATATGGGCTGGATGATGGGTCCCTGGCTGGTGTTTGGCTCGCTGATCTTGGGAGCTACCTCCCTCATCTTTGATGGCGCGCCAGACTTTCCGCATCCTGACCGGTTGTGGGCGCTGATCGAGCGTCACAAGATCAACCAATTGGGTATTTCACCCACCTTGATTCGCTCCTTGATTGCTTTTGGAGAGAATCCTATCCTCACCCACGATCTTTCCTCTCTGCGCCTGGTCGCTTCAACCGGCGAACCGTGGAACCCCGATCCGTGGAATTGGCTGTTCGAGACGGTCGGAAAAACCCGCCTGCCGATCATCAATTATTCTGGGGGAACCGAATGCGGGGGTGGTATCTTGATGGGCAACCCCCTCTTTCCGATCAAACCTACCTCGATCCCCGCCCCATGTCCTGGAATGGCAGTCGATGTCCTGGATGAGCAAGGCCGCTCCGTGCGCGGGCAGGTCGGCGAACTAGTTGTAAAAACCCCCTGGATCGGTATGACGCGTGGTTTCTGGAACGATCCGCAGCGCTACCTGGATACCTATTGGTCGCGCTGGCCTGACACCTGGGTGCATGGCGATTGGGCGCTGGTCGATGAAGATGGCCAGTGGTACGTCCTGGGCCGCTCAGATGACACGATCAAAATCGCAGGGAAACGCCTGGGGCCGGCTGAAGTCGAATCCATCCTGGTCAGCCACCCGGGTGTCCTGGAAGCCGCCGCTATTGGCGTTCCAGACGAGCTAAAAGGCAGCAGCCTGGTGGTATTCTGTGTGCTCAGACCGGGAACCGGACCCACCGCTGAGCTTCGTGAGGATTTAACCAGTATGGTCATCCGGGCGCTGGGAAAGCCCCTGGCTCCCAAGGAAATTGTTTTTATCCATGATCTACCCAAAACACGCAATGCGAAGGTGATGCGCCGGATGATCCGGTCTGCTTATCTGGATCTCGATCCCGGCGACACCTCCGCGTTGGTTAACCCGGAGACGATCGAAGAGATCCGCGAGGTGCGGGCGAAAATTCTGGACAAAGAAAAACACTGAGTAAACACAAAAAGCGGATTACTACTTCATAATCAGGCTGACAGGGCAGTGATCGGATCCGGTAATCTCTTTATGCACCACCACATCCACAATTTTGTCCATCAGACCTGGGGAGATCAGGAAATAGTCCAACCGCCACCCGACATTCCGGTCTCTGGCGCCTACCCGGTATGTCCACCAGGTATATTCCACTCTCTCTGGATAAATATGGCGGTATGCGTCAACAAACCCATTTTCCAGATAACGGTCGATCCAGGCGCGTTCCTCGGGAAGGAAACCGGAATTGGTTTCATTTTGTTTGGGATGGGCCAGATCGATCTCCCGATGAGCGGTATTAAAATCCCCAGTGATGACGATCTGTTCGCCGGCAGCGTGCAGGCGGTTGCACCAGGCCAGCAAGGCGGCATAGAAATCCATTTTATAACCCAGCCGGTCCTGTCCACGTTGGCCATTTGGGAAATAGACATTGAACAGAATAAATCCCGGGTGACGGGAATAAATTATTCGCCCTTCGATATCAAACCGTTCCTCTCCCATTTCTAGCTGGAAACCCAGGGGTTCGGTTCTGAAAAAGGAGGCAACGCCGCTGTACCCCGGGCGTGTGGCCGGGTTCCAGATCGAAAGATAATCGGGCAGGTTGCGTAGATCGTCGTTTAACTGGCCGAGCTGGACTTTGACCTCTTGCAGGCATAAGATATCAGGTTGATGGTCGCGCACCCAATCCAACGCGCCTTTGGCTCTCACTGCACGATAACCATTGACATTCCAGGTAGTTATTTTCATAGTATATTTCTCAGTTGCTTTCCTGTCGGGCTGTGGTAAACTTATGGTATCAGGCGAGGAGCATATCTATGGATGATCAAACTAACCGGAAGGTAGTATACATTGAAGACGATCCAGAGATGATCGACCTGGTAACCTTGATTCTAAACCGGCGTGGGTTTAGTGTGAAGGGAGCCCATGGGGGACGCCAGGGTCTGGACATGGTTCTACTCGAAAAACCCGATCTGGTACTCCTGGACCTGATGATGCCCGATATGGATGGATGGGACGTCTACCAACAGATCAAAGCGAATGGAGATACCCGGCAGACACCGGTCATCATCATCACGGCCAAATCTCAAACGATCGATAAGGTATTGGGTTTGCATATCGCAAAAGTGGATGACTACATCTGCAAACCCTTCCGCCCGCAAGAACTTTTGGATAGTATTGAGCGGGTCATCCACTCGAAGGAAGAATAGTCCCGATTTGATAACCGTCACCGGAGGGCATCGGATCTCCTCCGGTAATTAACTATGCGGAAAGCTTCCCTTCAAAACCAAACCCATCCATTCACGCAGCCTCTGAAAGCCGGGTATTGCGATTCTTTTATATCCCGGCTGCGCGGATTTATGTTTCGGTCCGGAGTTCACCCGGATGAAGGGCTGCTCTTTATCCAAACGAGCGAAAACCGGCTCGATGCAGCCATCCACATGTTTTTTGTCCCTTTCGACCTGGGTGTCATCTGGTTAGATCACAACAAACATGTGGTAGACCTCTGCCTGGCAAAACCCTGGCGCCCGTTCTATATGCCGGCAAAACCCGCCCGCTATATTCTCGAAACTCACCCCACCCGACTGGATCACTTCCAAATTGGCGACCTTATTTCCTTCGAGCATGCGTAACTGCCTCGTTCTGTTACTGATCACCCTGTTGCTCGTCCCGGTACACCCGGTTCGGGCGCAAGACCAGAGCCCAGACCAACCGGTCTACGTGGTCCAATCCGGAGATACCCTGTCTTCTATCGCGATCCGGTTTGGCCTGTCATTGGACCAGTTGATCCAGTCGAACCCCTCGGTCGATCCCAACAATCTACGGATCGGAGAAAACCTGGTTATCCCCGGTTTGGAGGGGATTCGCGGCACCCTGCAAACCGAAGCGGTCAATTTTGGAGATACACTCGCCTCGCTAAGCCGGCGCTTCCAGATCTCTGAGGACATGTTAGTCCGGCTAAACCACCTGACCAGCCCCGCCGAATTGTATGTTGGCGCCAATTTTATCATCCCCCAATCCGAGCAGGTAACTGCAAACCGGAAAATGACCAGCTTGTCACCCGGCCAATCCCTGTTGGAGCTGGCCGTTCTGAATGGGACGGATCCTTGGACATTGATCGGATCGAACGCCCTATCCTCCTCCTCCGAAGCTTCCCCAAACGAGCCATTCTTTGTCTCCAGCGCGTCTGGCGGGGAGGAGCTTACCTCACCGATCCACCCTTCCATCACCCGGCTGGATTTCCTACCCCTCCCTTTGATCCAGGGAAAGACCGAAGTATTGAAAATCCAGACGCGTGAGCCATTGTTATTCAGCGGCTCATTAGGAGATTACGAGCTGCACTTTTTCTCCGAAACCAGCGGGGAATATATTGCGCTGCAAGGGATCCATGCTCTGGCGGAGCCCGGTTTGGTGCCATTCAGCCTGCGCGGCGAAACCGCGGATGGGGCTGCTTTCGAATTTACGCAAATGGTACCCATTGAATTGGGTGGATATATCAATGACCTGCCCTTAACGGTTCCTCCAGAAACCATAGACCCTGAGGTTACCGCCCCAGAAAATGAGCTGTGGTCTACTGTAGTCGAACCGGCGACCCCCCAAAAATATTGGATGGGAGCTTTTGAGCTGCCCTCGCATCTCTTTACCCGCGAGTACTGCCTGGATACGGCTGAATGTTGGTCGTCACGTTTTGGCAGCCGGCGTTCGTACAATGGCAGCGCATATAGTTACTTCCACTCCGGACTGGATATCTATGGCGGTACCGGGATCGAAATCTTTGCCCCAGCCGCCGGGATTGTTGTATTCGCCAACACATTGACCGTTCGGGGTGGAGCAACCATTATCGATCATGGCTGGGGGGTCTATTCAGCCTATATGCACCAATCTGAGATCAAAGTTCAGGTTGGCGATCATGTTGAACCCGGTCAGCTGATCGGCCTGATTGGCGCAACCGGCCGCGTTCAAGGGCCTCATCTTCATTGGGAAGTATTGGTGGGCGGCGTGCAGGTAGATCCACTCGATTGGCTGTCCACCAGCTACCCTTAACCCACTTCAGGCAGCAAGTTGTTACTATGCGAAGTTATCCAATAAACCTGCTCTGTCTTGCCAGAGGCCAAAGGTAAGGTATAATATTAAGTTGAAGACTCAACCCGTAAAGGTTTGAGCTGGAGGATTGACACCATTTCTCCATGTTGAAATTCAATCCGTGAGGCGGTTCATGGCTATTGCCCCCTTGTCATTACGTCCAGATTATTGGGACACAATTGAGATCCAGGAACAGGATCTTGAAAACCTTTACAATTATTTGCTTGAGATCGAAACCCCGCTCACCTCTCAAGAATTGGTGCAGGCATTGATCCGAAACCGGATCGATGTAGAAAAAGACGCCCTAAAAAATCAGAAGCCTGCCGGGGCAGCGGTCTATCTTCCCAAAGAACATTACCAAACGAATCAGACCCTCGTCTTTCCTGCCCTGGAATGGAAACGAGGAAAGGTAATCCGCATCCGGCCGGGTAATAATCCCGAGCTGCCCCCCTTTGAAGTACTGGAGGTCACCCTCGAGACCGGCGAACAGCATCAATTTGCGGCAGGATTGGAAGACCACCGGCTCAACCAGCCGATCGAAATCAATATTGATGATCCGAAATTAGATCCGCAGGTTGTCTACAAACAATATGGGGTTCGCCTGGTCCGCCAGCTCGAAGCATCTCTGGATGCCAACCCCGATCTCGTGCGTATCGCGGGAAGTTGGTTCCCTCGAGCGCTGTTGGTGGATGTCAATATCGGTCATCTCAACCTGGCTGAAGCCGTCCTGGATATGGAAGGGGGCGGTCCGCTGCCTACCAAATCGGTCCTGGACCAGATCGAACTCCCCACAGATGTCAATCTGAAACTGACCGAATTCTCGCTGAACCTGGCGCTGCAGGAAGATTCGCGTTTCGACGAGGTGGGGCCGGCGGGTGAAATCTTGTGGTTCCTCCATCGTCTCGAACCGGAGACCGTGCGAGAAATCCCTCCCTATCTCCGCTACCACCCAACCGCCTACGATCGCTCACAACTTACACCCCCCATGCTCGAGCTCGAAGCGGATCTGGACGACGATCTCTCTGAAATCCCCTTCGAGGACGAGGCTCCCGAAGAAATCACCTTTCGGTTGACTTACCCTCATCTGCGAGCAGGCACCCTTCCGCTGACCGATCGTATCCGCCGTCTCTTTCCCACCGCTTATGAGAGCCCACGCATCCGCTTTACCCTCCTCCTGGGTGAAGAACAGCAGCGCGTCCCGGGATGGGTCGTACGGCCGAACCACTACATTTTTGGCCTGCGAGAATGGTATCTGAACCAGGAGTTGATCCCCGGAACGATTATCCATATCCGCAAGAGCAAGAATGCGGGTGAGGTGATCATCCGGGCTGAAAAACACCGCCCGACGCGTGAATGGATCCGCACCGTTTTAGTTGGAGCAGACGGTGGGATCGTTTTCGCGATGCTAAAACAGGTACTCCATGCAAATTACGACGAGCGTATGGCCGTCGCAGTACCGGATGCCAATGCGCTCGACCCGGTTTGGGCTGCCCCGAAGAAACAGAATTTTGAGCAGGTAGTGATGAACACCATGCGCGAGCTCGCCAAGCTCAATCTCCAGGGTCACGTGCATGCCCAGGAATTATATGCAGCGGTTAATATTATCCGCCGTTCTCCTCCCGGCCCGATCCTGGCGATCCTGGCTTCACGTCCCGGTTTGACCCATGTTGGCGACCTCCATTACCGAATAGACGAGAATGCCCAATCCGAGAGTGAAGTATGAATGAGATAAAACGCTTCAGCCTGATCAAGCCAACCCTATTCACTCCTTTCCAGATCGATTTTACCTGGTGGAAACAGCACGATAATAACTGGCGCGTTCATCTGCATAATTGCCTTTGTCTGGAACACCAGGCCGCATTTGCAAATGTCACCGAAGAGGATTGCGTCGACTGGGTCGACCCGGAAACGGCAGAAGTTCAGTCAGTGGACGGCCTGCAGCATGTTTTGATCACCCACTGCGCCAAACTTGAGGGATTTCTGACCGAGCATACCAGCATGGTTGACGCGGTCTTTCGCACGTTACTGGCTAATGGAAATAATCCCATGACCCCCCTGGATATTTCCGATCAATTGGGGCGCCCGGCCGATACGATCTTGAGAACATTGGCGGGTCCACAGGTTTACAAGGGTATTCGCCCGCGTCAGGCCTGAGCTATGCCTAACAAACCCCGCCCCTGTGGCGCAATGGACAGCGCACCGGACTTCTAATCCGATGGTTGTGGGTTCGAATCCCACCAGGGGCGCCTTTATTGGAAATCAAACCGAGGCTAGGAGCAATCAGTATGATCGAAAGACACGGCCTTCTCAGCATTGGGGGAAATGATGCGACCATCGTAGGGCCGGATGTTGTCGTCGGCCAGGCTGCTCCTGAGTTTACTGCCCAAAAACAGGATTGGACCAATACCCAGGTGTTGGAAGAAACCCGTGGTAAGGTTCGCATTTTAGCTGCCGTTCCATCCCTGGACACTTCAACCTGTGACCGCGAGACTCGCCGGTTCAACGAAGAAGCCGCCGGTCTCAGCGAGGATATTGTGATTGTAGTGATCAGCACCGATCTGCCGCCGTCCCAGAAACGCTGGTGTGGCGCAGCCGGCGTCGATCAAGTTATGGTAGTATCTGATCATATGGATGTTAATTTTGGAGAAAAATACGGCTGCCTGGTCAAAGAAAGGCGTTGGCTGCGCCGGGCGGTCTTTGTCGTCAACCGGGAAAACCAGGTCACCTATGCCGCTTATATGCCTGCCCTGGGAATCGAACCCAACTACGCAGAGGTGCTTCAAGCCGCCAGGGCAGCCCTCATTTGAGCCAGTTCAGACTTTGGGTCCTGAAAGAGTAGGAGCAATCCGATGATTATCGTTAAACATAAGCCCATAAACCTGAAACACAAAGAGTTCTATATGCCAGATGAACCGCCCTATCTGTTCTCGGGGGTCATTAATTGGCGGTTAACCGTCAGACCGCATGCCTGGCGCCCACCCACCGATATCTATGAAAACGAGGATCGTTTTTTTGTGAGGGTCGAAATCGCCGGTATGAACGATTCGGAATTTTCGGTGACAGTAGACAACAATACCCTCGTCATCCGCGGAGTTCGGTCCGATATTCCAGAAAAACGAGCTTACCACCAGATGGAAATTCACTTTGGAGAATTCAGCATCGAGGTGGAATTCCCCGGATCTGTGGATGTCAACAAAGTCGAAGCTCTTTATGAGGATGGCTTCTTGAAAGTCAATCTTCCGAAAGCGCTACCCAAGCAAATCAACATAGGGGATAAAAACCAGTAAGCGCTATGCCAGCATCTAGATGGAATACCACATTCATTGAATTTCTGGATTGGGTGTCTGAAGATAATGGTGAACTCGCCGATCTCATTCTCAATCCAATATTGACTCGGGTAAACCCAAAAGACAAAGAAGAAGAGGGTGGAGAAAGCGAAGATACTTCGGAAGAGCCGAAGGATATTAGTTTCCCAGACGAGCTCCCCATTCTGCCTCTGCGCGGTGTGGTAGTTTACCCACAGACCGCAGTCCCGCTGACCATCGGCCAACCCCGCTCGATTCGCCTGGTCGATGATGTTGTCGCCGGGGACCGCTTGATTGGTCTGGTCGCTTCCAAAAACCCCGATCTTGAAAACCCGAGCCCTGAAGACCTGTACTCCATCGGTACGGTTGCTACCGTCCACCGCTTGTTCCGCGCTCCGGATGGGACGATCCGCCTCCTGATTCAGGGGATGGCTCGTTTCCGGGTTGGAGAATTCGTTCAAACAGAGCCTTATCTAAAAGCCAGAATCGAGCTAACCCCAGAGACCGTCGAAACCGGGTTGGAGATCGAAGCCCTGGCGCGAAATGCTCGCGATCAGTTTGAGCATATTGCCGAAATGATCCCGTCCATTCCACGCGAGCTGGTAAATTCTATTGCCGCGATCGAAGACCCGCTCCAAACTGTTTATACCATCGCCAATTTCCAGCGGATGGAACTGGAAGAAGCTCAAACTATCCTGGAGATCGATTCGGTCAGTGAGAAACTGCACCGCCTGGTTGGGATCCTCGCGCGTGAGGGTGAGGTTCTGGAGCTGGGCCAGAAAATCCAGAATGAGGCGCGCTCCGAGATCGAAAAAATGCAGCGCGAGTACTTCCTCCGCGAGCAGCTCAAAGCCATCCAACGAGAGTTAGGCGAGGGGGATGAGCAGGCCGCGGATGTCGAAGAATTCCGCAAAAAGATCGAAGAAGCCGACATGCCAGAGGAACCTGCCAAACAGGCTCGCCGCGAGCTGGACCGGCTCTCCCGCTTACCCACTGCCGCCGCCGAGTATGGTGTCATCCGCACCTACCTGGATTGGCTGGTGACACTGCCGTGGTCTCATTCCTCCACGGATGACCTGGATATTGCCCATGCCCGCCAGGTGCTGGATCAGGATCATTATGGCCTGGAGGATGTCAAAGAGCGTATCCTCGAATTTCTGGCCGTACGCAAGCTGCGGCTTGAACGCCGCGAAGAATTCCTGGCACACATCTCGGATGACTTCATCCGGCGCGAACGCGAAGGCGTCATTCTTTGTTTTATTGGCCCCCCCGGAGTAGGCAAAACATCTCTCGGACGATCGATCGCCCGCGCGATGGGACGCAAGTTTATCCGCGTTTCATTGGGCGGGGTGCGTGACGAGGCTGAAATTCGAGGGCATCGCCGTACCTATATTGGAGCCATGCCAGGACGCATCCTGCAGGCATTGCGCAGAATAGAGTCACGTAATCCGGTCTTTATGCTGGACGAAATCGACAAGTTGAGTTTTGACTTCCATGGCGATCCCGCCTCAGCCCTCCTCGAAGTCCTTGACCCGGAACAGAATATAGAGTTCCGCGATCATTACCTGGAAGTCGCTTTCGACCTCTCCCAGGTGATGTTTATCACCACGGCGAACCAGTTGGAGACAATCCCCGCTCCACTGTTGGATCGCATGGAAGTGATCCGCATCGCTGGTTATACTGATGGAGAAAAGGCCGCCATCGCGAAAAAATACCTGATCCCTCGCCAGCTGCGTGAAAATGGGCTGCGCTCGGATGAGATCCAGTTTTCGGATGAAGCCGTCTATCACTTGATCCGGAAGTACACCCGTGAAGCCGGTGTACGGAACCTGGAGCGGGAGATCGGAGCGGTAGCTCGCAAAGTGGTAACGCAGATTACCGAAGGGAAAAATGGCACCCAGGCTATCACCCCCGATATGATCCGGGAATTTTTGGGTCGACCGCTCTACCTGGGCAGCGAAGAGATCATCGAAAGAACATCTATGCCTGGTGTTGCTACCGGCCTGGCCTGGACGCCCGTCGGCGGAGATATTCTTTTTATTGAAGCCACCCGCATGCCCGGAAGCAAAGGCTTCCAGATCACCGGTTCGCTTGGCAATGTCATGCAGGAGTCGGCGCGCGCCGCGTTGTCTTTTGTCCGCTCCAGGGCAGAGAAATTGGGACTGCAGGCCGATTTCTTCGAGAAATCCGACGTCCATCTCCATATCCCTGCCGGCGCGCAGCCCAAAGATGGTCCATCCGCTGGGGTAACCATGGCCACTGCCCTGGTTTCCCTGATTTCTGGGCGTCCCGTAAAAGCGAATGTGGGCATGACCGGAGAGATTACCCTGCGCGGTCAAGTCCTGCCGGTTGGTGGGATCAAGGAAAAAGTCCTGGCGGCCCATCGTTCTGGTTTGAAAGTGATTGTTCTGCCCAAGCGCAACGAAATGGATTTGGAAGATTTACCGGAGGAAGTCCGCAAAGCCATTGAATTCGTTTTCGTCGAAACAGTCGACGAAGTCCTGCAGGCTGCGCTTGAAAAACAACCTTTGGCTGAGAAAACTAACCGCCGGAAGCGCCAAACCAAACCAAAGGAGGAACCACAGCCCGAGACAGGCAACGGATATGCCTAATATTTTCCTGGTTGAAGATGATGAGACCATGTTAAATCTCCTGCACACCCTATTGTCAATTGAGGGTTTTCAGGTCGACATCTATAATGGGAAGGAACAAGGCCAATTGTTCGAATCCCTATATCGGGTGAAACCCGAAATTTTAATTCTAGATGTCCACCTGCGCAGCCAGAGCGGCATGGAAATCCTAAAAGAGATCCGTCAAGATCCGCAATTAAAGGGGATGCGGGTTTTGATGACATCGGGAATGGATCTGCGTAATCAGTGCCTGAGTGCCGGCGCAGATGGGTTCTTAATGAAGCCGTATATGCCCGATGATCTGATTCAGTCGATCCGTAGTATTTTAACCAACGGATCCACGGGATAATATTTCATCAGCTTTGTCCAGGCATTCATTACTGAGACAAAGGAGATTATTGTGGGGAAAAAACAAAACCACGCAAGCCTTCAGTGGCGCGTGATGGATATCCACATCCATACACCTGCTTCCAGCGATTACCAACAGCCAGAGGCAAATTATCTGGATGTTCTGCAAAGAGCCGAAGCCCGTGGTCTGGATATCATCGCCATTACGGACCACAACACGGTCGCGGGATACCGCAGAATTCGGGAAGAAATCGAGCAGCTCGAGCTGCTGGAAAAATTGAACCGCTTGATGCCCGAAGAAAAATCCCGCTTGAGCGAGTACAGGCGCCTTTTTAATAATATGCTCGTTCTTCCAGGCGTCGAAGTGACAGCTACATTTGGTTTTCACATTTTATTATTATTCTCACCCGATAAGCCGATCCGAGAGATCGAGCATCTCTTGCTAAACTTTAACATCCCGGCCAACCAGATCGATGAAGGCTCCGCAACCGTCGGGGCAACATCCGATGTGCTGTCTATCTACCGCCTGGCCGCAAATGCGGGCGGGTTGGTAATCGCCGCGCATGCCAATTCGAGCAACGGCGTCGCAATGCGCGGGTTTAGTTTTGGCGGTCAAACCAAGATTGCCTATACGCAGGATGAAAACCTGCATGCCCTCGAAGTAACCGATCTGGAACTTAGCGGGGGGCGGACTACAGCCGCCTTCTTCAATGGGACAAAGCCAGAATACCCGCGCCGCATGCACTGCATCCAGGGCTCAGACGCTCACCGGCTGTTAACCGACCCAGTTCGGAAAAAGAATCTCGGGATCGGCGACCGGCCCACGGATGTCCTGATCTCCGAAGTGAGTTTTGAAGCGCTGCACGATCTTTTCGTAAGCAATGATTTTTCCCGTACCCGGCCGCACCGCAGGAAGGAAGAACCTGTTTTCGATTTTATCCAGGCGGCGCTCGAACAAGGCTCCAACATTATCCAGGAGTTCCACGAGAGCATGACCGTCCGTGGGGGAAAATTATATGCGATCATCGCGGACATCTGTGCATTTGCCAACACCAACGGTGGGACTCTATACGTTGGGTTGAGCAACGATCCGCATAAAGCGGTGGTCGGCGTCCCAGAGCCCGAGCATGCCATCCAACAGCTAGAAAAAGAGATCGGCGCGCGGATCAGCCCGCCGCTCCAATGTACGTTGGACGTCCACGAATATCGAGGCAAAAAGATCTTGCGCGTCCTGATTCCTCGAGGTGATGATCCGCCTTATGCGGTGGATGATAATAAGATCTATGTGCGCAACGAAGCTGAAACCGGACTTGCGGTCCGGGATGAGATCGTTGGATTGGTTCTAAGGAACAGCAAGCGCCAACAGTCCATCCAGTTTGCGTCTGAACCCGAACAGGTTCAGACGCACGCCCGCACGGGCTCAGCACCTGTACCGGATCTCGCGCCAGCCCGGGAAGATATTGCCCCACGTACCGGGGTGGAAGTGCTCCCGCCGGTCGATCGTGAGGGCGGCCGGTATTTTACCATGCGGGATCTGCGTAATGGCAATGTCGTCAAGAATGTTACCCGTTCCTCGGCCCGGCGTCTCTGGCATTATGCCATTACCCGTTATCAGGAAATGGCTGCTACCCCAGAGGAAACCGTCCAGGCCTGGCAGGGAGAATTCGGCCTGGTCAGGAAATACAAACAAGGCAAGAATATGTTGTACGACCTGATCCAGCGCACCCCGGGCGGTTTGCGATATTATTTCGGCGTCACCCAGGATGGGATCCACGGCCCCTGGAAAAACCTGGCTGGAGAAGAAGAAAACTGATGTCGTTTTATGTCCTGCGCGAGTTTTCCTTCCCGGATGATTACCAGGAGGTCTACAAGCTTTGGGGGAGCGCCGGTTCGGGGATCCATCTGCGCCGCTCGGACCAACCCGAAGAGATCAGCAAAAAAATCAATCGGGACCCTGACCTGTTTTTGGTGGCCGAGGCAAACAACCAGATCGTTGGGTCGGTTCTGGGTGGATTTGATGGACGCCGCGGGATGGTCTATCACCTGGCGGTCTCCCAGCCTTACCGCAAATTGGGTGTTGGTACGGCGCTCATGGAAGAACTTGAAAAGCGTCTGCGGACGAAGGGCTGCCTCCGATTTTACCTGCTGGTTACAAAAGAAAACGAAGAAGCCATACAGTACTACGAAAAGCACGGTTGGAAAAAAATGGATCTATGGGCATACGCCAAAGATCTGGAGTAAATTATGGTTTTACGGTTTGGCGTCCTGACGGTATCCGACCGTTCCTTTCGAAACGAGCGTCCCGATGTGTCCGGTCCGGCTCTGGTCAGCTATATCCTCGGCATGTCCGCGCAGGTTACTCATACTGCGATCGTTCCGGATGAATCCGAGCAGATCCAGAAGACCCTGATCTCATGGTGCGACAGCCAGGCGGTAGACGTGCTGCTTACTACCGGCGGAACGGGATTTGCCCCACGGGATATAACTCCTGAAGCAACCTTATCTGTGGTCGAACGCCTGGCGCCTGGTATTGCGGAAGCCATGCGGTCCGCCAGCCTGGCCATTACTCCCCACGCCATGCTCTCTCGAGCCACAGCCGGGATCCGTGGGAAGACTCTTATCATAAATCTACCCGGGAGCCCAAAGGCGGCCGTTGAAAACCTGCAATTTGTCTTTCCGGTGCTCGCGCATGCCATCCAGCTCCTTCAGGAAAATCCCCAGGCGGAGTCAGGCCATGAGTCAAACCTGCGACATGTTTGAAAAATTTTTGGACAAGGATTTGCCCTGACCATGCTCAATATGCTAAAATAAGAGATATGTTGCTAAACGTTGCAGTACGTCCGCCAGGATTCTATGTGGAGCATACTGTCCTTTGGACGGGAGGAGGAAGCCATGGATAGAAGCAAACTGCTTGGTTTGATGCGCTATTGGCTTTTTGGAACCTTCGTCATTGTGTTTACCGCAACAACTCTTTACATTGGATTGTTTTCCAGGCCGGATTGGACGGCCGCATTAAATGCTGGCCTACCAATTTGGGGAATTACTGCCTTGCTTTGTATTGCCTGGTACTATGTGTATAAGTGGTACATTGGGCGGAAATCCTGACCAGATAATTTGCTTGTGTCGGTCGCTTGCTCGTGATCGGCATTTCTTCGCCGGTCATTTTATTTAATTGAAGTCCTCGTACATTTCCATCTTGCCACACTATACAGCCTGAGCTATAATGCGGGTTTGCTAAGAAATAACGAATTTCACAATCTACCGAATGAGGCAAGCAAATGATTGATGTAAATGATCTGCGTAAGGGCGTTACCTTCGAACTGGATGGAAGTCTCTACAAAGTTCTGGATTATCACCATCACAAGCCAGGGCGGGGCAATGCCACGATCCGGATCAAGGCGCGAGATATACGGACTGGGACTACTCTAGAAAAAACATTCCAATCGGGGGACCGCGTACAAGATGCGCGGCTGGATTTTCACAACGTTCAATACCTGTATAAAGACGGCGACGTGTATTATTTTATGGATCAGGAAACCTTCGAACAACCCGGTATCAACTCTAAGGTCATTGGGGATAGCACGGGTTTTTTGAAGGAAGGTATGGAAGTAAAACTGACATTTTTTAATAACGAGCCCATCGATATCGATCTGCCCACCTCTGTGGATTTGAAAGTTGTTCGCGCAGAGGCTGCAGTGCGCGGTGATACAGCTACCGGTGTAACCAAAAGGGTCATGACCGAAACGGGTATGGAAGTTCAAGTTCCATACTTTGTCGTAGAAGGCGATGTAATCCGCGTCGACACCCGCACAGGGGCTTATGTCACCCGTGTTTAGCGCGCTGATCTGCTGACCCAGGTCTTGATCGGCGAGAACACCACATCGTTATAACGGCCTGCCGATTGCACTCAGGGTAAAGGAAAGGGAACCTGCCCAGAGTAACATCCATGAAAAGTCCCCACTCCGGGGACGTTTCGTTATCGGGTAGAGATAAAAGATAGGAAATGAAAACACCTGCTGGATTTGAATGCTCATATTTCTATGGGGACTACAGGCGTGGTCGCACCCGAGAAGAGTGCCGCCTGCTCCAGGAATCACCCACTCCTCAAAAATGGACGCCTGATCTCTGTCGCACGTGCCCGGTGCCGGGCATTCAGCGAGCAAACGCCTGTTCGCACCTGATCCTCCAGGCTGAAGTAGAGAAGACCTTATTGGGTCTGATACGCAGGGTAAAGGTATCTAGTTATTGTAAATTAATCCAACAACCAGTGGCAGAGCCATATATCGGTTGTGGACAATGTCATCCAATCCCGCCCGTCTTCACACGAGAAAGCAATGACCCTGACACTGCTCCTTGACCTGGATGATACTCTACTTACAAACCGAATCGATACTTTTCTTTCCACGTATCTGGAAGCATGGGGAAAATTTATCGCAGACAGGGTTCAACCCGATCTGTTCGTTCAACAACTTCTGGTGTCAACTCAAAAAATGTTAAAAAATGACCGGCCTGACCGGACATTAAAAGAGGTCTTTGATGCGGCTTTTTACCCGGCTATCGGGGTTCCCGAAGAAGAACTGCGCGAGACGATAGACCGGTTCTACCGGGAGGTTTATCCAGGTTTACGAACAAAAACCCAACCGCGGGCAGAAGCGGTACGCCTGGTAGAACAGGCATTAGGACGAGGATGCCGGTTAGCCGTCGCAACAAACCCTTTGTTCCCACTCCCTGCAATCATCCAACGTTTAGAATGGGCCGGGCTTCCAGTTGACCAGTTCCCTTTCGAACTGATCTCCTCTTACGAAACCTTCCATTACGCCAAACCAAACCCCGCTTATTTTGGTGAATTGTTGGCTCAAATGGGTTGGCCGGTCGAACCACCCGTCATGGTGGGAAACAGCCTGGAGGATGATGTGCGGCCTGCAATCCGGGTCGGCATCCAGGCATATCTACTCCTGGATCCGGATAACCCTGCAGTGGCAGGTACCGAGGAAATCCAACACAAAGGCACCCTTTCTGAGATCTTCTCCTGGCTGGAAACAATCCGAGAAGAAGATATCCAACCCGATTACTCACTCTCTTCATCGATGGTCGCCACCTTGAAAGGCTCTCCAGCGGCCCTGGCAACCCTGACGCGTTCGGTGCCGGTAGACCGTTGGAACATCCGCCCGCAGCCCGAAGAATGGAGCCTGACAGAGATTATTTGCCATTTACGCGATGCCGAGCGGGAGGTCAATCTTCCGCGCATGGAAAAGATTGCATCCGATCAGAACCCCTTCTTGCCCGGTATGGATACCGATCCGTGGGCGGAAGAGCGAAATTATATCCAGCAGGATGGTGTTCAAGCATTACACGACTTTATCGATGCGCGAAGCCAGGTTCTCGACCGTCTTCGGTCCTTTCAGGAAGTTGATTGGGAGCGGCCCACCCGGCATGCGATTTTTGGACCTACGCCGGTACGCGAGCTGATCGGTTTTATCGCAACCCACGACCGTACCCATGTACACCAGGTCCACCAGACGATCAGGACTGTCCGAGTATCTTCTTGATATAAAATGAAATTTCTTTTGGAAAATCGGGCTAGTCATGCGGACGGTACATAAGAAATACATTAGATTTCTACAATTCTTCTCCGAAATCTAGCCTTTCAGTGAAGAAGATTGGTATAATAAAGTGGTGATCCTGGTATGTTCCAGGATCCGTAAATGTTTGGGAGGTACTTGTGAATTCACGCAACCAATCCTACGTTATCTACCTTCTGCTGTTTGTAGCCATCATCGCGATGGTTGTGTATAACTTCAGGCAGCAAGGGAGCAGTCAGGGCGTCCTTACCCTCAATGAGGTGGCTGCCCAAATAAACGAGGGGAGAATTGATCGAATCGTAGTCGACGATAATCGCCTGCGGGTCATCTACACCGATGGAGCAGAGAAAGAATCCCATAAGGAAACAAGCGCAACCCTGGTTGAGCAGTTAGTTTCTCTGGGTGTCACCTCAGATCAATTAGCCCCGGAAAAGATCAAAATCGAAATTAAACCCCCGAGCGCGTGGCTTGGTATCGCCACTGCCTTGGGCTACATCCTCCCGTTTATCATCCTGGCCGGGGTGTTCTGGTTTATATTCCGTCAGGCGCAGGGAAGCAACAATGCTGCCATGTCCTTTGGCAAATCACGCGCCAGGATGTTCAGCGGCGATCAACCCACGGTAACATTTGAAGATGTCGCCGGGGTGGAAGAGGCCAAGGAAGAACTCAAAGAAGTTGTCGAGTTCTTACGGGAACCTCAAAAATTCATTTCCCTTGGGGCTCGCATTCCTAAAGGCGTCCTCCTGGTCGGTCCACCCGGAACCGGCAAGACCTTACTGGCCAAAGCCGTATCGGGTGAAGCAGGTGTCCCCTTCTTCTCGATCTCGGGATCTGAGTTTGTGGAAATGTTCGTGGGTGTTGGCGCCAGCCGGGTTCGCGATCTATTCGATCAGGCGAAACGCCATTCTCCCTGTATCGTATTCGTGGATGAAATCGATGCGGTAGGCCGGCAGCGTGGAGCTGGATTGGGAGGCTCGCATGACGAGCGAGAACAAACCCTCAACCAGATGCTGGTTGAAATGGATGGGTTTGATACCGATACCAATGTGATTATCATGGCAGCCACCAACCGCCCGGATATCCTCGATCCCGCTCTGCTGCGTCCCGGTCGTTTTGACCGGCGTGTCGTACTCGACCGGCCGGATATGCGCGGACGTGAAGCGATCCTCAAAGTCCACGTCAAAGGCAAGCCGCTTGCTCCGGGTGTAGAACTGGGTATACTGGCGCGCGCCACCCCTGGCTTTGTTGGCGCCGATCTAGAAAACCTGGTCAATGAAGCAGCCATTTTGGCCGCCCGGAAAAATAAACGCGTGATCAGCCAACCCGAATTCGAGGAAGCCATTGAACGGGTCATCGCCGGTCCGGAACGCAAGAGCCGCCTGATCAGTGAAGAAGAAAAAAGGATCGTTGCTTATCACGAGGCCGGGCACGCGGTGGTCATGAATACTTTACCCGAAGCCAACCCCGTTCAGAAGGTATCGATTATCGCACGTGGTATGACCGGCGGTTATACCATGGCCTTACCCGAAGAGGATGCCACCTTGATGGCGCGTAAAAAACTCCTGGCCGAGATGGTCGGTCTGTTGGGTGGGCGCGCCGCTGAAGAGCTCGTCTTTGACGATATCACCTCCGGAGCATCCAACGATATCGAGCGGGTAACTCAACTGGCTCGCACCATGGTAACCCGCCTGGGTATGAGCGCAAAAATGGGCCCAATGGTCTATGGTCAGAAGGAAGAGCTGATATTCCTCGGCCGCGAGATCTCCGAGCAGCGAGACTATTCCGAAGCGGTCGCTGAACAGATCGACCGCGAAGTCCGCGAATTGGTCAATGAAGCCTACGCGCGCGCCCGCCAGATCCTGCTCGAGTACCGCGGAAAACTGGATTTAGTCGCCCAACGGCTGCTCGAGGTTGAAACGATTTCCCGCGAGGAATTCGAGAAGATCTTCCCGCCGCCATTTGGAAAGAAGAGCGGCACCCCGATGCTGACGCCATCTCTGTCATAAGAATGCAAACAAAACCGCAGCCTCACAGCTGCGGTTTTGATTTATGCACCTTCGAGCATTCGTAAGGTATTTTGCTTACCGGGTCTGGCTCAATTCGCGGGGGTTTCTCTTATACAGCTTCCACCTCATTCGCATCACTGATCCAATCCGCGGTGCGGGCGATGGTTTCCATATCGTCGATGGTGTTCACACCGATTTCAAGCCAGTGTATGCCAGGGTCGTTTTCCTTAAACCAGTTCGCCTGCCGCCGGATAAATTGCCGGGTGATCCGCTTCATCTGGGCACCGGCATCCTCCAGAGTAAGCTTACCTTGCAGCACTTCTACCAATTCTCGATACCCTATGGCTGAGAAGGTTGGTAGATTTTCGGGGTACCCTCTTGCCAGCAGCCCACGCATTTCTTCGAGCCAACCGGCCGCCAGCATAGCATCAATTCGCCGGTCAACCCTCTCGTAAAGTTCGGGGCGCGGCCGTCTCAGACCGATCACCAGGCGTTGGTATGGAGATCGTAATCGCTGGCGTTGGCTGGAGAAAAGTCGCCCAGTATGGAAAATCACCTCAAGGGCTCGAACGGTCCGGCGCAGATTTCTCTCCTCAATGTGGGAAGCTGCCTGCGGATCGAGGGTTCCCAGACGAGCATAGAGCCCTTCTGCGCCAATTTCTTCCGCCCATCTCTCCAGGATTGACCTCATTTGGTAATCCGGTGGTTGTGCAGGTAGTTTCCACTCTTCAATGACCGCTCGAATATACTGCCCCGTGCCTCCAACCAGGATCGGGAGTTTCCCCCGCTTGTGGATGTCAGCGATCGCCTGACGTGCAGCCTTTTGGAACATCGCCAGGCTCCACACCTCATCCGGGTCGGCTACATCTACCAGGTGGTGCAGGACCGCTTTGCGATCGGCAATGGAGAGTTTTGCCGTACCGATATCCATCCCCCGGTAGAATGTGCGCGAATCAGCCGAGACGATCTCACCATTCAGCCGCAGAGCAAGTTGAATCGACAGCTCGCTTTTTCCAACAGCAGTTGGACCCACAATGACCAGGATAGGAGCAGATAGATCACGAAACAGCATTTTCAAAATACAAGATCTCCGCGTTGGGATCAAATGCACGGCCGAGAATGGCGATTACATCGATCCGCCAGTTACCGGTGAATTCGGACCGCTCTTGCATATAGTGTTGGGCCGCCTGGATGAGGTGTGCTTGCTTTTTAGGGGTAACCGATTCTTCGGGTAAACCGTAATCGCGGTTTGAGCGGGTCTTGACCTCGATAAATACCAGGTCGTCACCCAATTGAGCGATCAGGTCGATCTCGCCATACGGGGTCCGGTGATTGCGCTCGATAATCTTCCAGCCAAGCTGGGTAATATATGTCTCGGCCAGGCGCTCTCCCCACGCTCCGACTAATTGACGGCGGTTTTTCTGTTTTGGATGAGGTGTGCCTGTCACGCGATTAATCCTATCCGGAAGGATGGATCCGGTCAAGCCAATTCTTCACCAATTTGACAATTTATGAAACCGTGTTAAACTACTGACAAGTCCACCACCTGGCTCCCGGGACATCCTGCACCGGCAAGGCTTGCAGAAATTTAATCCTTTTGGAGTGGGAATGCCTGTAGCTGAAATCATCGCCATAGGCACCGAGCTTCTGCTCGGTGAAATTCAGGATACCAATACCCGCTACCTGGCGTTAGCATTGCGTAATGCGGGTATTGATCTGTACCGGACCATGACGGTGGGAGACAATGTTCACCGGATCGCCCAGGTTGTTCAGGAATCGCTCGAACGAGTCGATATCATCATCACTACGGGTGGATTAGGCCCAACGGTCGATGACCCAACTCGTCAGGCTGTCGCCGAGGCAGTTGGGGTAGAGTTGGACTTCCAGCCTGTCCTTTGGGATCAAATTCAGGAACGTTTCAAGCGGTATAACCGCCCCCCTACCGAGAACAATAAACGCCAGGCTTATATCCCGCAAGGCGCTCTTCCAATTGAGAACCCGGTTGGCACGGCTCCGGCATTTATTGTCGAAACCTCCCAACAGGCGATCATATCTTTACCAGGCGTTCCCCGAGAAATGGAATTCCTGGTTCAAAAAACTGTCCTTCCGTATCTCCGTTCCCGTTACAATCTCAAAGGGCTGATAAAAACCCGGGTGCTTCATACCGTTTCGGTGGGTGAATCGATGGTTGATGAGCTCATTGGAGATTTGGAAGTCCTTGGCAATCCAACCGTTGGACTCCTGGCTCATCCTGGTCAGATTGATATCCGGATTGCTGCAAAATCCGAATCGGAACGAGCCGCCGACCAGATGATCGATCAGGTTGCTCAAGTGATCCGCGAGCGTCTTGGCAGCATCATCTATGGGGAAGATGACCAAACTCTGGAAGCGGTTGCCCTGGCAGGTCTTGCCGGCAAGAATTGGAGCCTGGTGACCGTAGAATGCGGGTTAAACGGCGGCCTCCTCCAGCGATTATCGCGAGCAAACGGACCCTATGCGGGTTGGGAGACACTGGCAGAGACGATCAACCCCGAGGCGATCAAGGAGCAAACCCTGGATTTTCAACAAAAACGCCACACCCAGGTCGCCCTGGGTGTGGGCTTGTATCCCCTCCAGGAGAAGATGGAGCTGTATATCTTCCTGGCAACACCGGACGGGATGCAGGAGATCACGCGCAGTTATGGAGGCCCTCCCCAGAATGCTCCGTTATGGGCAGTATCCAATTCGATCGACTTGATCCGCCGTACGGTAAATGGTCTTGAAAAGGGTTAACTTACTGTTCTGGTATAGATAAGGAAACGGTGGTACCCTGAGGAGATAAGCAAGATGATGAAACCAGTGGATATCCTGTTGACCAATGCGCTTGTATTGACCATGGATGAGGCATATCATCTGTACGAGCCTGGAGCGGTAGCGATCACCGGGGATACAATCGTTGCTGCCGGACCCGAAAGCGAAATTCGCCAGGCTTATTCGACCCAACAGACGATCGATTGTGGGGGCAAGGTGGTCTTACCCGGGCTGGTAAATGCCCATACACACGTACCCATGACCTTACTTCGCGGCCTGGCGGATGATCTTCGCCTGGATGTCTGGTTGATGGGTTTTATGATGCCCGTGGAGCGTGAGTTCGTCTCGCCGGATTTTGTTCGACTGGGTACGCAGATCGCCTGCGCAGAAATGATCCGCAGTGGAGTGACCTGCTTTGCGGACATGTATTATTTTGAAGAGGATATTGCCAAAGCGACGGTTGATGTGGGCATGCGCGCTTTGTGCGCGCAGACAGTCCTGAAATTCCCCACACCGGACGCAAATTCATATGAAGAATCCCTGGGCTCTGCCCGAGATTTTATCCAGCGCTGGAAAGGCCACCCTTTAATCGTACCCTCGGTCGCCCCACACGCGCCCTATACCTGTACTTCGGAAATCCTGCGGGCCACTTCCTCGCTGGCGGCTGAGTTCGATGTGCCCCTTCACACCCACCTTTCAGAAACAAGCCTTGAAGTAGAAAACATGCGCACTGAACAGGGCATGCCAGTTATTCCGTATGTCAAGAAACAAAATTTGTTCGATGCCAAGGTTCTGGCTGCCCACTGCGTTCACATTGATGAGGGTGAGATGCGCACGCTGCTGCATGCCAAAGCCGGTATCGCCCACAACCCATCCTCCAATCTGAAACTCGCATCAGGTGTCGCTCCGGTAAGTAAGATGATCGATCTGGGGCTAAATGTAGGCATCGGTACGGATGGGCCTGCTTCGAACAACGATCTGGATATGTTCGAAGAAATCCGGCTGGCGGCCTTCCTGGCCAAAGGTTTTAGCGGCGATCCAACCTCACTGCCAGCCCGTACAGCCTTGACGATGGCTACCCGGCTTGGCGCTCAAGCCCTGCATATGGGCCACTTGATCGGTTCACTGGAAGCCGGTAAACGGGCAGACCTGATATTGGTGGATCTCGAACCCATCCACAACGCCCCGCGCTTCCGGCGCGATCCAAATGCTGCCTACGCACAGATTGTCTATGCATCTAAAGCTACCGATGTGTCAGATGTCATGGTAAATGGCCGGTGGTTGATGCGGGACCGGCAGCTGGCCACCCTAAACGAGGCGGACCTGATCGTGCATGCTCAGGAATTCGCCAGGCAAATCGATACTTTCCTGATCCAGCGCGAGCAGTCCGTTCTATCAAAACTAATTGCCATTGGTGGGGCAGCAGAAGAAGAAAGCTTTGAGGTGCAGGTTAAGGTGCGCATCGAAAGCGAGCAGCCAATTCTCGAAGCACTGGATGCTACCCCGATCGAGATTCTCCGTCAGCGGCATTATCACGAATATGATACCTATTTCATATTCGAAGACGTGGAGCAGGGGAGGTTGCGTTACCGGGAAGACGATTTCGTCGATATTCAAGGGCACGTTACCAATGTGCGCTCGCGGCTGACCCTGCTTGGCCCGGCCCGTGAGCATCAATTTCCCCAAGAGGTCCTGTTATCTCGCTCTCGTTATCTTGCTCCCGCTACCCACACGCTGCGTTTTTATCGTGAATATTTTAATCCATCCCACGAATTGGAAATCGTGAAAGACCGGCTGCGCTTCCTGGTCCGATATAGTGGAACCGAGTTCTTCATCAACATTGACCATGTAACCAAACCTGAATTGGGACGTTTCCTGGAGATTAAAAGCCGGACCTGGAGCCGCCAGGACGCCGACCGGAAATCTGCCCTGGTCGTACAGCTCCTTGGGCTCCTGGGTGCTGCTGATTCTGAAAGAGTAACCAAGGATTATTTTGAGGTGATTCAGGCCGTATAATTTCCAGCACCAGCGGTAAGGAGCTATGCATGACCGCACTCCAGGACGATCATACAACAACCCGGGTTTTGTTCACCGTTGCTGAGGCAGATCCATTGATAAAAGTCGGCGGGCTTGGCGATGTTGGAGGTTCGCTACCTCGCGCTTTGCAATCCCTAAACCCCGATCAGATAAAAGGCACCCATCTGGATGTCCGGCTGGTGATCCCCCTGCATTCAGGAATAGATCGTTCGGCTTTTCAGTTGAAACCCCTGGGTACTTTTCCTGTCCCTCATCTGCCTGAACCCATCCAGGCAGATGTATTCGAAACCCATATCAATGGCCTGGCGGTTTACCTGATCGCCGGAGAACCGATCCCCCAGGAAGGACCGGTTTATTCTCTGGATACTCGCGCAGATGGAGTTAAGTTTGCATTTTTCTCGCTTGCTGCATTAGAGCTGGCGCGTTATCTGGATTGGCAGCCACATATCCTGCACGCAAATGACTGGCATACTGCCCTGGCTGTTTACGCGCTGTACCTGCTGCGGCCAGAAGACACCTTCTTCGAATCGGTCTCTTCGGTGCTTACCCTGCACAACCTGCCATTTATGGGGGCTGGCACTGAATTTGCATTATCAGAGTTCGGTCTGCCGCCTGCCAGCGATCCACGCTTGCCCGAATGGGCCCGCCGGCTGCCGCTCCCGCTTGGCCTGCTGGCAGCCGATCGGATCGTAGCCGTTTCACCCGGATACGCCCGTGAGGTGCTCACTCCACAATTTGGATGCGGTCTGGAAGATTTTCTGAAGACCCGCCGGTCTTCTCTCAGTGGAATTTTGAATGGGATCGACCAGACCGTCTGGGATCCAGCTACCGATCCCCTGATACCCATGCGGTTCCATACAGACCAGCTCGAACAACGCCTGGAGAATAAAAAAGCCTTGCTCGCTGAAGTAGGCCTGGCCGGAGACCCGGACATGCCCCTGCTGGCCCTGATCAGCCGGATGGACCCCCAAAAAGGGATTGATATCGCCCTGGAGGGATTGCGCCAATCCGCCAGTCTCCCCTGGCAAGCAGTGCTCATGGGAACGGGGATCCCTGACCTGGAGGATGAAACCCGCCGCCTGGAAGCTGAGTATCCGGATCGCATCCGAGCGGTGATCCGCTTTGACAGTTCCTTATCGCACCGTGTGTATGCCGGGTCAGATAGCTTACTCATGCCTTCCAGATACGAGCCGTGCGGCCTGGCCCAGATGATCGCCATGCGCTTTGGCTCCGTTCCCCTGGCCCGGGCTACCGGAGGGTTGAGCGATACGATCCTGGATAAGTCGGGATTCGCTGGGAATACCGGTTTCTTGTTCAATGAAGCCCGCCCTGATGCCTTTAGCACGACTTTATACCGCGCGATTACAATATGGGATGACAAAGCAGCATGGCAGCGATACCAGGTAAATGGGATGGCTCAGGACTTTTCCTGGGAGCATTCAGCCATCGCTTATGCCCAAATATATGCAAATCTGAGGAGCAAAAATAGATGAAAACGACTGCAATCATTCTCGCCGGGGGAGAGGGATCCCGACTGGGTATGCTGACTGCAAAGCGGACGAAACCGGCCGTCCCTTTTGGGGGAAAATATCGCATCATCGATTTTCCGCTCTCGAATTGTGTTAATTCTCATATTTTTGATGTGATGATCATTGCCCAATACCGGCCGCATTCATTGATCGAGCATATTGGCGCCGGAGGTCCCTGGGATCTCAACCGTGATTTTACCGGGGGAGTCCGCATTTACACGCCCTACAAGTCTCGCAGGCCATCCGACTGGTTTATCGGTACCGCCGATGCGATCCAGCAAAACTTTACCTTTATCAAACGCAATAACCCCGATCTTTTCATTGTCCTCTCCGGCGACCATATCTATGCCATGGACTATGAGCCCATGATAACCTTTCATCTCGATCATAAGGCCGATGTCACTCTGGCAACTATCCAGGTGCCCATGGAAGAGGCATCCAGGTTTGGTATCGTCGGACTGGGCCAAAACTATCGAGTAACCTCGTTTGTCGAAAAACCTGCCAACCCACCCTCCAACCAGGCTAATATGGGTGTGTATGTCTTTAGCCACGATGTTCTGGATAGAGCCTTGTGGGAGGACCATCATAAAACTAACTCATCCCACGATTTTGGCAAAGACGTACTTCCTACCCTGATCACCAACGCGAATCGGGTGTTTGCTTTCCCTTACTCCGGTTACTGGGTTGACGTCGGTACGATGAATTCCTACTGGAATGCCCATATGGATCTGCTCAAACGGCCGCCTTCCCTGGATCTCAATAACCGCTCTTGGGTGATCCATACCCGGACCGAGGAACGCCCTCCTGCCAGCGTGGCGCGCGGCGCCGAGATCGGTGACGCGATGCTTTCAGATGGTTGTGTCATCGAAGAGGGTGCGCGGGTATACCGCAGCGTTCTTTCTCCTGGGGTGCGGGTCTGCGCGGGCGCTCTGGTTGAAGACTCGGTGATTTTGACCGATTCGGTAATCCAAGAGAAAGCCTCTGTCCAGCGGTCAATTCTGGATAAACGTGTAATCGTAGGCGCCAGGTCGCGGATAGGCGATATCGGGAGTGGCGAAAACCTGGTGCTGTGTATGGTTGGAAAAAACAGCTGTTTGCCTACTGGATTGGTTCTGGAACCGGGCGGCGGGATCGCCACGGATGTGATCCCGACCGATTTCTCTGAACCAGTCGTCCGCAAAGGCCAAATCATCCAAACTCGGAGACAACCCAATGAGGTTTGATCGTTCAGGAGGCATCATCCTCCACCCCACCAGCTTCCCTGGCCCAGATGGGATCGGTGACCTGGGCCCTGAAGCTTTCTTTTGGATCGACCGCTTATCTGAATCTGGGTCTACCCTTTGGCAGATCCTACCCCTCGGTCCCACTGGTTATGGAGACTCCCCTTACCAGTGTTTCTCTGCGTTTGCGGGGAACCCTTTTCTGGTCAGTTCGGCCGTTCTTCTGGATGAAGGTATATTGAACCTTGAAGACCTGGCAGACCGGCCGGAATTTCCGGATGATCGGGTCGATTATGGACCGGTGATTGGTTGGAAGCTGTCACTCCTGGACCGAGCATATGCTCATTTCCAGGCTTCCGCATCCAAATCATCCCAGGCTGCTTTCGCCAGTTTCCAGGAGAAGAATTCTTACTGGCTCCCGGATTTTGCCCTATTTATGGCGATCAAGGAATCTCAGGGTGGTGTATCCCGGAATCACTGGCCAAAACCCCTCCGGCAGCGCTCAGAACGGGCCATCAGCCGCTTCCGAAAAGAGAACGTCGAAGCCATTCTGCGGCACACTTTTCGCCAGTTCTTATTCTTCCAACAATGGCAAAAGGTGCATGACTACGCGCATGAAAAAGGCGTCTCGATTATCGGCGACGCACCCATCTTTGTCGCTTATGACAGCGCCGATGTCTGGTCGAACCCCGACCTGTTCTATCTGGATGATGCCGGAAACCCGACGGTTGTCGCTGGCGTTCCCCCGGACTATTTTTCTCCTACCGGCCAGTTATGGGGTAATCCCCTCTACCGCTGGGACGTCCATGCTGCGACCGGGTACGCCTGGTGGATCGAGCGGCTGCGCGCTACCCTGCGCCTGGTAGATATCATCCGGCTGGATCACTTCCGTGGTTTTGCCGGGTATTGGGAAGTGCCATTTGGCAACCCAACCGCCGAAAAAGGCCGTTGGGTGCCCGGTCCGGGGGCGCTTTTTTTCGAAGCGATCCAACAAGCTTTATCGGACCTCCCCATTATTGCCGAAGACCTGGGCGAAATCACCCCAGATGTAGTGGATCTCCGCGAACAGTTTCAGTTCCCGGGGATGAAGATTCTACAGTTTGCTTTTGCCAGCGACCCCTGCGACCCTTTCCTTCCTCATAATTACCCGGTCAACTGCGTGGCTTATACCGGTACGCATGACAACGATACGACGGTTGGGTGGTACACCACCAGTGGAACACCGAAGGAGCACGATTTTGCCAGGCGTTACCTGGCGCGTTCCGGTAAGGATATTGCCTGGGACATGATCCGGGCAGTCTGGAGCTCGGTGGCAGTCTTTTCACTGGCGCCCCTGCAAGATTTCCTCAGCCTGGATACCGCTGCAAGGATGAATTATCCAGGCCGGGCCAGTGGAAATTGGGGCTGGCGAATGCCTGCCAATACGATGGACGACTCGCTCGTAGCCCGAATCCGAGAAACGAATTATTTGTATGGCAGGCTGCCGGAAGCTGAAGGGGCATGTGAGGAAGAGGAGCACCAGGAAATTATCCTCACTCAATGAGACTTTTTCCATCCTTCTCGTTATATCCAGCCGGTCCGGATGATCTGGACCGGCTGATCACCCTCTATCAGGAAAACGAGGATTTTCTTGGACTCTGGCCGGACACGCCGCCTGACTCCGTGATGGTAAAGACGGATCTGGATTATTCTGTCAAGACGGGCGGTAATTTCCTGGCAATCTGCACTGTGGAAGGTGTGTTCGCTGGCGTGGTGGATTACATCTCATCCGGTTTTCAGGGGCGGCCCGAGTATGCCTTTATCAACCTGTTAATGATCTCCCCGGTCTGGCGCCGAAAAGGTCTGGGAACCGCCGTTCTCGCCGAGATCGAAAACCGGATCGCTGTAGATCCGCGGGTCAAGGAAATTCAACTGGCTGTCCAGATCAACAATCCACCAGGGAAAGCCTTCTGGGAAAGCCAGGGGTATACCCGGTTTACCCCTCCATCCCTCCAGACGGAAGGAACGATGACCTGTTTATATAAAAAATCCCTTGGTTAATTCCTGGCGGGTTTTTCACGGGACGCCATCCAAATCCCTAAAAGGATAAACCCCGCCCCAACTAACTTGATCGGGCCTGGAATTTCTTGCAGGATAATCAAAGCCAGCAGGGTTGAACCGATCGGCTCTCCGAGCAAGAAAACCGATACCGACCCTGCCGGGACATGCCTGAGCGCCCAGTTGAATGTAGAGTGGCCAATTAGTTGGGGAATTACAGCCAGGGCAAACAGCCACCCATAGGTCGATACCGAGTACCCGGTCAGGGGCTGGCGAAAGCCGATGGCTAATCCGAAAAGGACCAATGCTGCAGCTCCATAGACCACGAAGGTATAAGTCAACAACGACATGGACGAACGCAGCCTGCGGCCTACCAGCAGGTATCCGGCGGCCATCCAGGCTCCAGATAATGCCAGGAAGTCGCCTAGAAAAGCCTGCCCGCGTATGAAGCTCTCCAGGGGAGGGCAGGCGATCCCACCCGGACCCAGGCTGCAGGTATCGCTCAGGCCGATAATCGTACCGCCCAAAAGGGCGACCAACATTCCCACCAGGACCGGTCTGGATAACCGCTCACCCAAAAAAATGGGGGACAATAGAGCCACCCAGAGTGGAGTGGTTGTGACCAAAACGACCGAGCTCGCCACCGTGGTGTACTCAAGCGAAGTAATCCAGGTCGCGAAATGGAATGCCAGGAATAATCCGGAGAGTAGGGATAAGATCCACTCCTGGCGCGAGAAGCGCGCGAGCTCGCTGCGCTTGCGAAGCAGAGCCATTGGACTCAAAATCAATGCTGCAATTCCAAGCCGGTAGGCTGCAATCACCAGGGAAGAAGCCTCTTGTTGGGCAAAACGGATAAAAATCGCCGCGGTAGAGACCGCCAGGATAGCGAACCCCATTGCCAGGGCTGGTTGTATGGTTGGGGGCGCCGTGTGTTTCTCCAATGGGAAACCTCTACTCATTCGCTTGACAACGGTGGAATCGAAAGCTACAATTTCGATAGACTTTGCACAGGTATTCCCGGGCTGGGCTCATTATATCAGCCGCAGCCCGGAAAGCCCGGCAAATCGTTGAAGAGAAGTCAATCGGCAGCTTAGGTATCTTAATCAAATTTTTCGGAGGAAACTATGACCCATATAATCACCAGCCTCTGCCTACGCGATGGAAGCTGCGTAACGGTGTGTCCGGTCGAATGTATCGTCCCCGGTAAGCCCATTGAAGAATGGCCCTGGTACTATATCGACCCGGACACCTGCATAGATTGTGGCGCCTGTGTCCCTGAATGCCCATTCCTGGCCATTTTCCCAGAGGATGAGGTGCCTTCCGCTTACAAAGCCAAGGGAGATGAGAAAATTTCCATGCCGGCCGGCACGCCTGGTTTTGATCAGGTTTTCGACGGCAGCGACCATCACGGAGAGGCAGTCCACATAGAGACTACGCGTTCTCTGGCGCCAGGCGAGGTGGTCGACCTGACCAAGGATATTCCCCCGAACTACACCTTCTTCAAAGACGGACCGGGTTACAGCGCCAACGGTTGAGCCGGAAAAGCGTCGCTCATCAGGAGGAAGTCTTCACCGGCTTCCTCTTCTTTTTCTTCTCTTGTTCAGCAAAACTTTACTACAGGTGCATTGCTAAGGAGGTAGACGGATGACAGAGACCCAGCAAGCTGCCGTACGTGTTGAACGCGATTCACTGGGCGAAATTCCTGTTCCAGCCAATGCCTATTATGGTGTCCAAACCCAACGCGCGGTGCTTAATTTCCCTATATCAGGCCTCCACCCATGGCGGGCCTTTATCTGGTCGATGGCAGCCATTAAACGGGCTGCTGCTGAGGTAAACGCCGACCTGGGTCTTTTAGATCGCCAGCTCGCGGACGCTATCGTTCAGGCTTCCCAGGAAGTGATGGATGGTAAATGGGACGATCAGTTTGTCGTGGATCCATTCCAGGCCGGTGCGGGAACCAGCCATAATATGAACGCCAATGAGGTGATCGCAAACCGGGCTACCGAAATCATGGGTGGAGAGCGTGGGAAATATAAAGCCAACCCAAACGACCATGTCAACATGTCCCAATCCACAAACGACACCATCCCAACCGCGGTCCGCCTGGGGAGTCTCTGGCGGCTGGATGAGCTTCTCAAAGCGGTCGATGGGTTAGCCAGTGCGTTGAGAGAGAAGGCTCAAGAATTCGATGCGATCGTAAAATCGGGGCGCACCCATCTGCAAGATGCCGTCCCGGTCCGCCTGGGGCAGGAGTTTGGTGGCTACGCCCGCGCCGTCGAGCGCGACGCGGAACGCATCCGCCGCGCGGCGGAAGGACTGCGCCGGTTGGGCATCGGCGGGACGGCGACCGGTACAGGTCTCAATGCACATCCGGAGTATCACCGCCGGATGGTCGCCAGGCTCCAGGAATTAACCGGGATCAGCCTGTATACCTCGGATGATTTATTTGAGAGCATGCAGTCGCTCGCGGATGCTGCCGATTTTTCGGCCTCATTACGAACCCTGGCGATCACGCTGACGCGCATCGCCAACGACTTTCGCCTGCTGGCGTCGGGACCATCGACCGGCCTGGACGAAATCCGCCTACCGGCTGTCCAACCCGGATCGAGTATCATGCCGGGTAAGGTAAACCCGGTAATGGCGGAAATGTTGAATATGGCCATGTTTCACGTCCAGGGCTGCGATCTGACCGTCTCGTTGGCCGTTCAGGCGGGTCAGCTCGAGCTCAATGTAATGATGCCAATCATTGCCCACAACCTGTTTGAAATGATGCAGGTAGTCATTGGATCGGTGAATGCCTTTACCGAAAAATGTGTGCGCGGATTGAAAGCCAACCCGGCAAAAGCTGAAGGATGGTTGGGGAGAAATGCGATCATTGTAACGGCGCTCAACCCGGTCATTGGTTATAACGCCGGGGCAGCTCTGGTGAAGGAAGCTCTATCCCGCGATATCACCATCCGCGAAGTTGCTCTCGAAAAAGCGCGCCAAGGAGAGCTCAAACACAAAGACGACGGCCGCCTGGTCGGTGAAGCGGAGATCGAAGCGGCCTTTAGCGACCTGAGAAAATTGACCGAAGGTGGAATTTTTGGGGTGAGCGGCGGCGGATAAAACGTAAAAAACCAAGACACCGGCGAGCTCGCCGGTGTCTTGGTTGCGATTCTGAAATTATACGGTTGGGGCAGCCAACGCCGCTCCTACGATCCCCGCCAGGTTTAGAAAACTGGCCGGGATGATCTCGGCTTTCACGCTTAAAAACGGCAGGAACTTTTCGGACTGTTTGCTTACTCCACCTCCCAGGATAATCAGGTCCGGCCAGATCAGGCGTTCCATCTCCATCAGAAATTCATTGAAACGGCCACCCCACTTCTCCCAGGATAAATCCTTCTCCTGGCGAGCGGCATCCGATGCGCGTGTCTCCGCATCTTTATCGCGGATCTTTAGATGGCCAAACTCCGTATTGGGGACCAGCACCCCGTTGGTAAAGATGGAGGTACCGATCCCGGTACCAATCGTTACCAGCAAGACTACTCCCATACGGTCTTTCCCCGCTCCGAACTTCATTTCAGCCATCCCTGCTGCATCAGCGTCGTTTATCGCCCGGGTTGGACAGTGGGTTGCCAGGGTCAGCAGCTGGTCGATCTCGGCCCCAATCCAGCTTTTATGGATATTAGCGGCGGTATAAACACGCCCGCCGCGGATTACCGAAGGGAATCCAACTCCAATCGGCCCTTCCCAGTTAAAATGCCGGGCAATCTCGGCCACAGTCTCCGCCATAGGTTCCGGCTTAGCCGGATCAGGCGTGGGTAGACGGAATCGTTCATCGACCAATTCCCCCCGCTCGACATCTACCGGCGCGCCTTTAATCCCCGAGCCACCAATATCAATGCCTAGTACGGTTGCCATGCTGTTCCCTCCTGAGAATGCCTTATATTAGGGTTGCACCAAACCAATCATTCACACATGGGATGCGAACTGTTACTGACAGCTATTTTGTAGATGCTGTTCATAGGTCTCTGCAAACTCGTGCCTGCCGGAACCGTCACAGCGTGCTTGAAAATAAAAATAGGGTGTTTGCGCAGGGAATGCCACGGCTTTTAGGGCAGATAAACCCGGGCTGGCAATCGGCCCCGGCGGCAAACCGGCAAAGATATAGGTATTATACGGTGAATTAATCTGTAAATCGGACACAGATAATGGATTGGTCCACCATGAATTCTGCTCTGGGTTGAACCCAACCGCATACTGAACTGTTGGGTCGCTGTCCAGTTTCATCCCTGTTGACAGCCTGTTGAAAAAAACAGAGGCGATGATAGGTTGTTCTTCGATCACGACCGCTTCTCGTTGAACGATCGACGCCAGGGTAACCGCCTGGAAGAGGTCCAATCCCTGGTTGGTAAACCCCTGGCGAATATCGGGGGTTACCTGGGTATCGAAATTCTGAAAGAAACTATATACAAATTCCTGCAGGCTGATTTCGCGCCGGAAGCGGTACTGGCCCGGAAAGAAGAAGCCTTCCAAAGATACTGACTCGGGTAAAGCAGGTGTAAATGAGAGATCTGGCGGATGAACCAGTGTCATAGCGAAAAATTCTTCGGGCTGGAAGCTCAACCCAGATGTAGGCAGCGCAGCCGCGATTTCCTCGATCCGCCATCCCTCTAGAACTGAGAAGGTCACTTCCCCTGGGGTAGCATCTTGCAGTTCTTGAGCAATTTCCAGAGGCGTCATCGCCGGGTTCAGGCTGTATTTTCCGGCCTGCAGGCTGGTATCCTTGCCGCTGTAAACCAGGTAAGTCCGGAAGGCATCCGCATCCGGGATGAAGCCGCCCGCTTCTAACCGGTATGAAATCGATCCCACCGACTCACCCATATCGATCTCAAACGGATGGGTCTGTCCATTGCGGTCCAGGGGTTGGGTCAACTCATCTCTTTTCAAGAGCATTCTCACCCCATAAAGCGTCTGCTGAAAGGGGTCCTGTAACCCTTCCGGGGGGCCAAAAACCTCTGAGACCTGGTTGGACACATAAACCAGCCCTCCACCCAGAACGATGACCCCAGTACACGCCAAAACAAGGAGAAGGATTAGAATAACCGGAAATGATTTAGGTCTGCGTTGATTCATTTGTCAACAGTGTTCCTTATTGAGTGCCTGCCTGGGCGTCCAAATAGGATTGCAAGATCACCGCCGCAGCTACATCATCTAAATGACCCTGGCGTTTGCGCCGGGAAACACCCATTTGGATCCGGGTATTCCGTGCCGTCTGGGTGCTGCTGTCTTCATCCCAAAGGATAACCGGAACCTGGCATTGGGCGCGGATGGCCTCCGCTAACCGGCCGGCCTTCCTCCCCTGATAGCTGGGATTGCCTTCCTCATCCATGGATTGTCCAACCAGGATGATGCTTGCCTGGTGATCTTCAGCTAACTGGGCAATCTGAGCTGCGTCAACCGGCCGCGACGTGTGTTTAATGACAGTCAATGGACTTGCCAGCGTCCCGGTCGGGTCGCTCAAAGCGACACCAATTCGTTCATCTCCGGGATCGATACCCAGCACGCGTGTCACGACCCACCTCCGGAATTGTCAATCTGAATTCGAAAGGTTAGGAAAGGCATCCAGGGCCACCATGCAGGCGACAGTTCAATCCTTGGGGGAGCATCTAGCGCTATAGTCTGCCGGATCCGCGTGGGAGCCTGGCTGATAGGTTTTCCGGTCATAAATCCAGCCAACCGGTCTTTGGAGATTTGCGGAACGATCTCACGGCTTATCTCAAGCTTCCATTGGATGTTCGAGCCAACCAGTACTGGAGTAGTTTTGTCGATGACCTTTAAGGTTTCCTCCCGGGGTAAATATCCCTCTTGCAGACTGGCATCCAGCGATCCTGCGGCGAGCTGACGCAGATCTGACGCCAAAACAACCCAGACTTGATAGTCTGCCCGGATGGAAAGCTCCAGGTGGTCGCTGGGCTGTCCAGGTTGAGGGACTGCCGTTTCATCGACGATCCGGACCAGTCTCAGGGATGCCGGGATCAACCGGTCTCCGGCTTCCAGATTCGCTTCCAAATCTGTCAATGCCGATAGTTGCAATTTACTTAATAGACGCTCGCGCAGATCCTTAAGATCCCGTTCGACCGGGGATGGGCTGGACCGGTCGCTTCCGCCAGTTGTCGGTGCGCCGTTCTGGACAGTCACGAGCAGTCCTAAACGCCCCTCGACAGCCGAAATTCTTCCCGCCGGTAGGTTGCCATTCTTGCCCGGGAGCACGGACTGGATGGCTGCTTCCGTACGTTCGCCTGGTTCGCCATCCAGGTTGATCTCCCGTGTGGTTTGAAATCGGATGGGATCTTCGCCTGAAGTGGATACAATTGTTCCCGCAGGGATATCGACTGGCTGATCGGATAGTTGAGTAAAAGATACCCGGCCTGTGGCTGGTTTGTCTGGGATCTGGATTTTACCCGTCGATGGGCTCGTATCCCTCGCCTCTACGGTTATTGACCGGATCACTGCCGGAATCTGTCCGGATAGGCTGACAGCCTGGATCCTTGGGCTGGCAGTGACCGCCAGGTCAATGCGCTGATCTTTAGCTGCCGGAGACAAATGAATGACAGCGGAGGGTAGGAGAAACGCCGCTAATAGTAAGACGGCCAGGATACCGATGCCAAAGAAGGTCCACCGGCCAAACCGGTTGCTCACCCAGGGATCGCTCTCGATCTTTGGATCCGGGCGAGTCGCCCGCAAATCAAGCTGGGGTGTCTTTCTTCGCAAACGCCTGATCCGTCTTCCACGCGGACGCCGCCAGGCGGTATTTTGAGCCTTTTGAATATTTGGAAAACAAGGGATGCCCAGCTCCCGCGCATTCTCCAATACTTCAGAGTCTCGAGTCGCCAGAGCCAGTTGAGCGCCCAGCCAATAGCTGTGCCGCCGGAGAAGGACGAGATCCAGCCGGCGGGTCAGGATTCGACCGTGTCCTGGCCATACCAGCAAGATTCGTGGGGTTTTCGCCCAGGACATCTTGTCGCGGACCGACACTGCGTCGTCGTGGCGTTCGAGCTGGATGATTTGGGTCTTCATGGATGTGTCCCCTGAATTATACAGCATCTTCTTTGACAATTCCCGGAATCTCCCTTATCATCAACCATGAACAGCCTGCCCGAGAATGAAAATGTATGTAAAATCCGAAACCCGAATCAGTAGAAGGAGCAAATCTCCCGTGGAATTTTACGGAGGCATCGAAGCCGGTGGAACGAAATTCGTTTGTACCGTGGGCAGCGGCCCGCAGGATATTCGCGCAGAAACCCGCATTCCAACCACTCACCCGGATGAAACGATCCAGCGAACCATAGAATTTTTCAGGGAGCAAAAAAAACGCTACTCGATTTCGGGGATCGGGATTGGTTCCTTTGGCCCTGTAGATATAAACCTGACCTCACCCACATACGGCTATATCACCAGCACGCCCAAACCCGGTTGGGCAAACACGGATATCCGCGGGCGTATCCAGGCAGCTCTGGATGTCCCGGTTGCTTTTGATACGGATGTCAATGCGGCCGCCCTGGGTGAATATACCTGGGGGGCGGCACAAGGGATTGATAATTTTGTTTACATAACTATTGGTACTGGGATTGGCTCGGGACAGATGTCCAACGGAAAACTAATGCACGGGCTGATCCACCCGGAAGGCGGGCACATCCTGATCCCTCACGATTGGCAGCTGGACCCCTTTCCGGGATCATGCCCATATCATGGGGATTGTTTCGAGGGATTGGCCTCTGGTCCTTCCATTGAACGCCGGTGGGGCGTGCGTGGGGAGACTCTGCCAGATGATCATCCAGCCTGGGATCTGGAGGCCCGCTATATTGCACTGGCCGTCTGCAATCTGGTATTGATCTTATCTCCGGAGCGAGTGATCTTAGGGGGTGGCGTCGGCCATAAAACGGTATTGATCGTCAAGGCCCGCGAATATGTGCGCCAATTCCTCAATGAATACGTATCCGCCCCCCAGGTCATCAGCGGGCTGGATGACTATATCGTTTTACCCGGTTTGGGGACCCGCTCGGGGATGTTGGGTGCGATGGCGCTGGCCCGGGGTATCGGCGAGCAGCACCGGTCTCCTTATTTGGATGATTGATGGGGGCTGTGGCGGGGGTTCCGCAAAAGGATTATACCATTTTCCCTTAGGAATCCCCCCAGCTTTCAAGGCACCCGCGGTTTCCACTAAACGAAAAAGATACAGCGGAGCCGAGGTATTCTCTCGGCTCCGCTGTATCTTTAGATCAAATCACGGACTTTTGCTTTGAGCAAGTGAATGCGGATGGCTCGCCGGCCTCGCGCCTGGAGAGCTTCCAGGTCCCCCAGGGCTTGGGCTTTTTCCAGGGTTCCGAAGCTAAAACCTTTTCCCGGGATAGCGATATCCCGGGCTGGATCAGTCGTGATCTGGATGAAAACCCCATTATCCGCCCCACCTTTGTGCAGTTGGCCGGTCGAATGCAGGAAACGCGGTCCAAAACCCACTGTGGTTGCCAGGCGGGTGCGCTTGCGCAAAGCCCGGCGCAGTCGATGCAGCTGAGCCTGGTATTTCTCGCTGCGCGGGAGATACGCATTTAGGGCAAGATAATCCCCCTCTTTTGCTAACCCTAGAAATGCCTGCACCACTTCGGCCAGTGTTTTGGCGCTTTCCAAACCTGAAAAATCTTTACCGTATACACAGGCTTCCTGGCTCTGCCAGATCGGGTCTCCATCTGGCAGGCTGCCTGTCTGGGTGAACGCAGCGATTTTCTCAGTTGTACGGGTCTTGTTATCCTGAACATCCGGCTGATCGAACGCATTGACGCCCATCACTGCGCATGCAATGGCGGTCGCCGTTTCCCACCGGTAGAGCTCGGCCCCAAGTTGATATGGATCTTTGAAACCCAGGGTGATCACTGGGTGTCCTGCCTGCAGCAGGCGGTGTGCCGAATCTGCCATTTGGCCATTGGATTTTAGGTATACGAACAAACGATCCTTGCCATACAACCTCGGCTGGCCTGCATCCTCTCCATCGATTGGCACGATCCCTTTCCCCTCTTTACCACTGCTCTCGGCAATCAATTGTTCCAACCAGGCACCCAGCGCACTCCATTCTGGGTCTGCGATCAGGGTCAGTTTATCTCTTCGTTGTAAGGCAGCCTCAGCCATGACTGCTCCCAAGACCAGGCCGGGGTTTCGTCCAGCAGGCACAGTCGGAACCGTTTGTCCTGCGAAGTGCTGTGCTTTTGCCAGTAGTTGGGCCAGGTCTATCCCGGCTAACCCGGCCGGAACCAACCCGAATGCGGTAAGGGCAGAGTAACGCCCACCCACCATAGGATCGGCCAGAAAGATTTTTCGAAAACCCATCTCTAGAGCGGTTTTTTCCAGCTCTGTCCCCGGGTCTGTGATCGCGACAAAATGGTCACCAGCCTGCTTACCCAGCTTGCGAACGGCCTGATCCCAGAAGTAGGCCAGAAAAGCGTCTACTTCGCTGGTTCCACCGGACTTGCTGGAAACGATATACAGTGTCTGTTTGACCGGCGAGCGCCGCGCGGCTGAGCGGACCTGTTCCGGGTCGGTCGAATCCAGGATGGTCAGGTTCAGTCCGCTTCGAACCTTTGCTTCTGTCCTGGCGGCAAAAATGCTCTGGAAGACCTCTGGAGCCAGGGAAGATCCTCCCATCCCCAGCAGCAGCACCTGGGTATATCCCTCGTCTTGAAGCTGATCCGCCAGGTTGTCAATGTCGCTCAACAAACTGCGGCTGGAACTCGGAAGATCCAACCAGCCCAGGCGTTTCATGATTTCGGCCTGGCCAGTCTTATCTGGTGTCCATAAGGAAGGGTCATGCGCGGCCATCCGCTGAACAGCTGCCTCGCTCTCCAGGTGTGCGACGCGCAGGGACACAGATTGTTGGAGGGGGCCTAATTCAGCCTGTGCGGCCTTTCGGCGCTCCTCAACCGTTTTTAATAAAGTAGAGAATGCGTCCGCGAAGGCTTTAACCCCTTCGATCTCCAATTCATGGGTGACTTGCTCCATCGAAATTCCAACCTCCTCCAAATTCTGGAGGGCCTGGCGGGCATCGTCCAATCCTTCGGTGATCGTTACCCGGGGTCTACCGTGGTCGCGAAATGCATCCAGGGTTTGTGGGGGAACGGTATTGACTGTATCCGGTCCGACAAGTTCTTCTACATACATGACATCCGGATATGCCGGGTTCTTGGTGCTGGTGGATGCCCAAAGGGGGCGTTGGATCCGCGCACCCTTCTCCCGCAAACGCAAGAACCGCTCGGACTGAAAAACCTCCATGAATTTTGCATAGGCCAGTTTTGCATTTGCGATAGCGGCTTTTCCAAACAACTTATTCGCCTTCTCAGCATTTTGTCCTTCAGAACGTACGATCTCCTGCAGGCTCTGATCCACTTTCGAATCCACCCTGGAGACAAAAAAGGAAGCAACCGACGCAATTTGGTCGATCGGATGGCCACCTGCTGCTCGCTCTTCTAAACCACGCAAATAGGCATCCATAACTTCTGCGTAGCGGGTAAGCGAGAAGATCAGGGTGATGTTGATATTAATCCCGGCAGCGATCGAAGCGGCGATGGCGGGGATTCCTTCACGCGTCGCCGGGATTTTGATCATCACGTTGGGCCGACCTGCCGCATCGTTCAGACGCCGGGCTTCAGCAATGGTTTCCTCTGTGGAATTCGCGATTAACGGGTTGACTTCCAGGCTGACGTACCCATCTCCACCCTGACTCTCCTGGTAAAGCGGGAGAAAGAGATCGGCGGCGGCCTGGATATCTTCCAGAGCCAACCGGTCAAAAATCTGGTCTGCGGTCCACCCGGCCCAGGCCATTGGGACCAGCGCCGAATCGTAATCGCTGCTTTTTCCAATCGCGTTATTAAAAATGGATGGGTTGGATGTCACCCCCCGGATATCACCCTGTTCGATCAGGCGGGCAAACTCTCCCGATTCTAATTGTCCGCGTTGGATATTATCATACCAGAGTGACTGACCTAAAGAATGCAGATGATCGATTGGATCCATATTAATGTTCCTGAAAATTCCGGTTATTCCAATGTTTCGGCTTCGATCGCATGGATCTTAGCCACTCTGCGCCTGTGGCGCTCTTCGGTAGAAAACTCTGCCGACAGGAAGGCTCTGATCAGCTCTTTGGCCAGGTCCGGCCCAACCACCCTGGCGCCCAGGCAAAGCACGTTCATGTCGTCATGATTGACGCCTTGAGCGGCCGAATATGTGTCATGACAGACGCACGCATAAATACCCTTGAATTTATTCGCGGTAATGCACGCGCCCACCCCCGAACCGCAAACCAGGATCCCGCGTTCGGCCTGTTTCTCCTGGATCGCGTGGGCAAGTTTTGCCGCAAAATCCGGATAATCGACGCTCTGGCTGCTGTCGGTCCCCAGATCGAGGGGATCGTGGCCCAGGGAACGGACCGTTTCGAGAACCGTATCTTTAAGTGGGAAACCACCATGATCTACTGCAATGGCTATGCGCATTTCATCTCCGTTTTTTTCCCGCTTACCCGGCGATACTGCGAGTTTTTGCCTGGATCAATTCCATCGCTCTCTCCAATACGTGATCGACGGTGAAGCCTAATTTTTCCATGACCACTTTCCCGGGGGCGGACGCGCCAAAATGGTCGATCCCGATCACCGCGCCTTGATCGCCAACCCAACGCTCCCAACCCAGCGTTACACCAGCCTCGACCGCTAACCGGACCCGGATGTGGGGCGGCAGTACGCTATCGCGGTATTCGCGAGGTTGCGCTTCAAAAAGCTCCCAGCTTGGGAAAGATACCATCCGAACATTGCGTCCTTCAGCAGCCAGACGCATGCCTGCATCCGTGATCAATGATACCTCGGA